>Ga0187874_10003601_pt1 | contig 10743 bp, 10 predicted proteins | sample June2016WEW_16_1_3_FD_132993 | JGI IMG/M metagenome (GOLD analysis project Ga0187874, IMG submission 132993) | Peatland microbial communities from SPRUCE experiment site at the Marcell Experimental Forest, Minnesota, USA - June2016WEW_16_150 | ecosystem: Environmental > Terrestrial > Soil >... | reverse complement strand
TCTGTTCCTCTCTGGAGCAGATCGTCCAGTTTCCCCAGGGATTCAAAGTCAGCTGGTAGATTAAAGTCGGAAAACACGTTCCGCCAGGACCCGGGATTGGACTTTTCCAGAAGCATGGGCGGAGCAATGACCAGCGTTCTCCCGTCCAGCTGTCCGGCCAGCATGGCGGAGATATATGTTTTGCCGAGTCCGACAACGTCCGCAATGAAAACGCCGCCGTATTCCAAGAGAATCTTTTTGGCGTTTAAAACGGCCTGTTCCTGGTACTCGAGTTTTTTAAACTCCGTCGGAAGATATTTTACAAAAACTTCGTCGGCTTGGCTGAGTTCGTCCTTGAAATATTCATAGAGAAATTTCAGATAAAGCTGATACGGGGTAATGTTTTGGCTGAGCCAGGTCTTCCCCTCTATAGTCTGAACGAATCTTTCACTGACATCTACCGCATCCCTCCATAACTCATCGAACTTCTGGAGGGAAAAATCATAGTCGCTGCGGTTTTTCAACTCCACATTAAATTCCAGATTATCAATGAGTCCGGCTTGGGTAAAGTTGCTGGAGCCGGTAATGACTCTCCCCGCGTCCCGGTCTCCTTCGCGAAAGGTCATGATGTAGAGTTTGGCGTGGATGTTTTGAGATGGATAGGCCCGGACTTCCAATTTTTTATCATTGACCCATTCCTCAAACTTATGGACCCCCTCCTCGACTTCCCGATTGTCTTGGGAGTCCGCCAACTCTTGCTCCACCCGCTTTTCCACTTCTTCCTTGGCTTCCGCATGAGAGAATTCAATGGCTTGTTGCTTGGGATTGCTCGCTTTCACCATCAGATCATGGGTCTGCCGGTCGGTGCTGATACCGATCAGGATTCTGATTTTTTCCGTTTTTTCCAGCGACTTATACAGCGCATGGAACCCGCTGGTATAAAAATAACCAACAAGGCAGTCGAAAAAAGAAGTGTCCTTGATGAGGACTTCAAATCGGTCTTTCAGGCTTTGGTTTTTTTCATTGGTTATAAATGATAGGTCCGTATTCATAACGCTCCAGGATTTTTAGACTTCTTCGTTAATTAGCTTATTAATGAATTCTCTTAGCATACATTTCCAGAAACATAGCTGCATCCACGATCTTGATCGTCTTATACTGTCCCAGTTTCAGCAAATGCTTTCGGTCCCCGGAAATTATGAAGTCTGCATCCCCTTCTTCCGCACATTCCAAAATCCGGTTGTCCGGTTCGTAGTCAATTACCTTGAGGCGTTCGGTTGGATACACCACATCGGAAAATAGGGTTAACCAGTCGATAGCATCCTCTGCTTCACGTGCTTCCCACAAAAATTTGCAGGTAAGCACATTCCTGACCTCCACCAGAATGGGTTGGGAAATCACATTCAGGATGCTGCCCTGCACCGCCAAATCCAAAACCTTTCCGGGTTTACCGGCGAAATTGAGGCCTGAGATGATGGTGTTGGTGTCCAGAACCGCCTTAATCATAAGATTCTACGCCAGATTGTTCACCGCGGTACTCGTCCACCAGACGTTCCACATCCTTTTCCTTAAGGTTTAAAGCCTTTGCCCTGGAGCGTCCATAACGCCGTAGGCGCTCTCCCTCCTTCTCTCCTATGTACCGGCGTAACGCTTCCCGGAGAAGTTCGCTTCTCGTGCGGGACTCTTCTCGCGCCAAATCATTAAGCTTGTCAAGCAGTTCGGGCAATATGGAAATGGTGATCAGTTTGGTATTTCTCAACATTGGTCTCCTTTTAAAAATTAATTTCGTACCACTAAGTAATACTAACAAATAGGAGAAATTCTGTCAAATCGGCAGTCTTCACAGTGCTCCCATCATTTGAAAAAGGAAGTAGAATTTTCTACTTCCTTCGAAGTTTTTTTGCCGCCGGCTATTTCCCGCCCCAAACCCGGCACGGTCCTGCATACACACATCCGTTACACCACCAACTCTGCCTTGGAAAGAAAACCCCGGAGCGGATTCCTTTGAGCGCCTCCTTGGCCAGATGGAAGAACCGCTGGTGGTCAACGGTACGTTACTTGACCACCGTTAGGTCTCAGCCAAAGTCAACATGCAGATTGCCAGAACCGAAAAGAGCAGTTCCTCCGCGATTGCTTGCACAATGATTCAGAAATGGAAAAGATTTTAGCGCATCATTTCTTAATGCGGAGGAGAGATAATTGAAGTTCCGGCTGAGCCGCATAGAGAAATGACATCCGCTCCATGTCAACAGTGTAGATTTGACCCCTTTGTTCACTCCACAGAAATCAGCTTGCCTCCAACGCTTATTCCATGACAGAAAACATCGGGTAGGTTTCCGACACGGAATCCACACCGGGATCACGGCTGATTGTGCGTCCGGCAACCCGCACATCGGACCTCTCCCTCTTTAGATTTTTTGTGTTGTGAAAACAGTATATTAGGATTATGATTGGCAAACGAGACAAGAAGGGAATGCCTTTGCCAGTTAAAATGGTGGTTAGAGCCGATGCTTTATAAGGATTTCCTCAATTCTGCACGAAAGCACAAGTTTGCCTGTGACGTTATTCACGAGAAAGTCTCCTCTATACAGCCTCCCTCTGAATTATACCGAAGCCTAATCCTAACTCTATATTACCTTTCAGGCTACACTATAGAATGTATAGTAAAATATGCCATTTATGATCTATATAGACATAATAGAAAGACCGAGATCGACCAACTTGATCATGACGGCGTTACGTATGCTGACATAAAGCATCATAAATTTAATAGATATACAGAGTTTTTAAATCGGAGAGTATCTGGTAGCATCCCATTGATAAATGACATTTCACATATACCAAAAGCAATCATGTTCCTCTATAACGAATGGGATGCGCATATACGTTACCGCTGCTCATACCATGATCATATAGCAACAAGCGACTATATTGACTTCTATATGTATAGTAAACGCATTTTTCATTCTATTCTTGAACAAACAAGGGGTTGAAAATGCTTTTAGCATTGGATCGAATTCGCACACTTGAATCGAAGTTGAATTCCTACAAAAAAAAGGGGGCAATTATTGATTTTAGAATAATCCTAAAATTAAATATGTCCATCAACCTCTATGTCGTTTCGGATAAGCTATCAGAGGCCGAATTGGAACCAGATATTAATTCATCACAATTAGAGGTAGACCTTTCGATTATCAGCAAACAGGATTACGAATCGGACGAATATTATATATCATTGTTTAAGAATACAAAACATGTTGACATGGGCTTACGAAGGAGCCTAACCAATGTCATCGATGTTTCAGTTCCGTCCAATATCTCAACAGCACCTATTATAAGCTTTTATAGTTACAAGGGTGGAGTTGGACGCAGTACAGCTTTAGCTTTATTTGCCTCATACTATTCAATGCATTATGGCAAAAAAGTATTCATTATAGATTGTGACTTTGAAGCACCTGGTCTAACTAACTTCTTTGGCCTAGAGCCAGTTGTGCGCCCTCGTAATGGATTGGTTGAATACATTAAAGACAAAGAAGCTATTAAATCAATAACATTGAATGAAGATTATGTATATACCATAGCACGCAACTTTACAGGGGAAGGCGAAATATACTTGCTTTCGTCAGGTAACATAAGTTCAGATAAGGATAGATCCGATTACCTTGAAGCACTTTCTAGGCTGGATATACACAGCTCAACAACCATAATGAACCAATTCGCATCTGTACTAATCGAAATAAATGATGGTTACACGCCAGACCTAATCCTACTCGATTCGAGGACAGGATTTACAGATATCTTTGCGCTAACTGCACTTAAGTTTTCTAAGGCCGCAATAGGCTTCTTTGGAAATGCCGCTCAGAATATGCCTGGCCTCCAGTTTTTTCTTTCGACACTTCTAAAACACTTTTCAATGATAAAACCAATTCTCGTGCTATCGATCATATCATCATCTTTTACCAAACAAATGCAAATGTTTCACAGTTCCGTTGAACAGTACATTGTTACTCTTTTAGGAGATAAACTTGATAGTATTCCAGCCATCCCTGAATATTATTTATCTAGATATCCCAGTCTAGAAAAGATAGGAACCCAAGATGAAGACATTGAGGATTTTGTTACTATAGTCCGAACTAAAGCTTTTAATGACTATATCAATTTATTTGATGAAATCATCAACACCATTGAAGAAATCAAAGGAGCAAAAGTTACTGCCGAAAAAGCGTGCGAGCTTCAACCCAGCAAAGCCGCAAAGACCAGTAAGAGTATACCAGGAAAATTGCTTGAACTTAAGACTAAGATTCTCAGTAGCCTTGATTCGAATTTCCCAGAACCCTACGGCGATTATCTCCCGCGAAACGATCCACGATTCTGGAACTCCAAATTCTACTTTAGGGCCTGCATGGAGGAAGTGTTTAATCCTGACAAATTCCTTTTGCTCGGCAGCAAGGGTACTGGCAAAACGGCTTTTTACCTAGCATTGAAGCAGGATGAGTTCTTCTCTAAGCTACTTACTAAAACTCAAAAGCTGAAATCCGGCTATGAGTGCATAAGCGTGGTCTCGATGCGTGATGACGCGCAGTCGTCATTACGATTTATTGACGCTTCTACTTTATTTCCCTTATCTGGGATATCATCTCCTGAGTACTTTTTTAGGCGTTTTTGGACTGTTTTCATTTGGAATGCAATCAGACTCGATTCAGCAAAAATCGGATATGAATCTTCTTTGCATCTATCTCCTAAACCGATAAGTGATGATACGGAATCTGCGAATTTTCTTAAGAAATATATTTCTGATAAAGATACTTACCCGAAGATTGAAAAAGATCTGCAGCTTCTGGATTTATGGGCTGTACAACAGAATAAACATTTACTACTTACATTTGATAGATTAGACGAAATTATACGTCCTATTCAATGGCCGGACGGAATTGCTCCCTTAATTACATATTGCCAATCTCAAAGGTTTAAGAGATTACACCCCAAGCTGTTCATGCGTCGCGACCTATACGATAAATTGACAAACCTGACTAACAAGGAAGCCCTAAGCCGACTTTCGGTTAACCTTGAATGGTCACGCGAAGAGCTGTATGCATTTTTTTTCAAAATAGTCTTTTCGAGTTCAGCTGACGACTTTCTTGACTATGCTGAATCGATTAAAAATGGCGAAGGTGCCGCTTTGGAAGCAGCCAGAAAAATAATTAGGGAGGCGATCAGCTATAATCAACTCCCACCTGACGAACATCTATTGAAGCCTTTAGTGGGAATTTTTTTTGGAAAGCAAGCTCAATCCGGCTCAGTTGTGCATTATGGATCTATGTACGATTGGATTTACATAAATCTCACTAATGCTGATAGGACTATTAGTCTTCGACCTTTTTTAGATCTCATTAAATATGCGATTCAGAAACAGAATTCAACAAGCTGGCTTAGGGATTGTGAGTACCCTATCATCGATCCAAGAAGCTTTAGTGGTGATGTTCGAGGGCGAGCTGTCGAGGGACATTTTAAAGATCTCAGTCAGGAGAAAGGTAATGAGGCACTTAGTATTATTATAGATGACATCCGAAGTGATCGTGTTCCTAAATCGCTTAAATATTCTTCTCTTAGCCAAGCCGATTTTGAGCAATTGATGAAGAAAATCGTAGAGAACAATCCAGGAAATGATGAAATTAAAAGCATGACTTTCCTCGATTTCGAAAACATTCTTAAGCTTAATGGGATTATATTTACCAAGTATGAACACGGCGGAACCAAAAAATATTCTTTTGCTTATTTATATAAATATTTTCTTGGTTTGCGGAGTCCAATGCGGTTTTACCAATAGATGATTCTTGGCACCTGAGGTGGAAAAGCTTGGCAATTGACCGGTGTCACGGGTAACGTTGGGGCCCGGATGGCTCTGCTATCTGGGTGCGAAGCACTAGAGGGATGCAAGGCCGTCATTTCCGGGAAGGAGCGCACTCTCGATATGAGAGTACCCCTGCACGTAGGGTGGATTTGCACACCCTGAATACTTCCCCGACGGTCTCTGTCGTGGAATAGCCTTCGGGTGGGCGTTTATCCTGAAAAGCTTGCTGAATCTTGCCAACAACGTAACCTCGTGATTTTTCAACCTATGAGACGCTTATCGAAATCTGAGGGGTTTGGATCGAAAAAAAGGAAGTAGAGTTTTCTACTTCCTTTGAAAGCATTTTCGAGCGGCCTTATTTCCCGCCCCAAACCCGGCATGGTCCTGCATACTCACATCCGTTACACCACCAACTCTGCCTTGGAAAGAAAACACCGGAGCGGATTCCTTTGAGCGCCTCTTTGGCCAGATGGAAGAACCGCTGGTGGTCGATACAGGCCGGCTTCACCTCCAGCGAAAGCATCTTAGGCTTTTTGAGCTTGAGGAAATTGACCACTCTCAGGTTCTTGGGCCGCTTCTGGTAGAGCATCTCGTAGGCATAGCTGTAAGCCGTGAGCTGCAGATTCAACTCTTTGAGATCCATAGTCTTGATTGAGGTTTTGAACTCCACAATGGTGTCGTTCTCCTCGATGAGATCGATGTAGCCCTCCAGGTTGATGCCCAGGTGTTCGCCGTTTATGGGACTCACCAAGGGGACGGTGAAGGGAATCTCCGTGCCGGCCACCCTTTTACTGGGCTCATGGTAATAGAGGTTGAGAATTTCTTTTCCCAAAAACACCTGGCTTGTTTCCGTCTCTCCTTCCCGGTAGCGGATTTCGCTTTCCACTGTCTGGCCGTACCAGTCAGCAGTAAATATGGAGTAGAGTTTTTCCAGGGGCACGTTCCGTCCGGCCATCTGGTTTTTATGAAACCAGGAAATGGCCGAGTGAATGGCACTGCCGAAGACCAGTCCGGAGGCTTTGAAGAGTTTGGGCAGCCCGTCAATATATTGAAACCTATATTTCAAACTGCACTGCATGTAGAGATTGATCTGGCTGCTAGAAAGGTGATCCATAGTTCTCCCCTCCCGGTGCCCCTTCCAGAAGCTTTTTGATAGCCCGGCTGGCGTCTTGCTTGGCGACCTCTTTGAGATTGGAAACACCAAAGAGATTCCTCAAGTGAGCGTAGGCATTGTCTCCTTCGATCCCCTGGTCTGCCAAGATGCGAAAAAGGTATCGCCTCTGAGCTTCGCTCATGAACTCGCCGTTGGCGCGTCCATTACCTTGACCACTGCCTTGACTATTTTCTCTCCTTCCTTCCGGTTTCTTGTTGAGCGAGGTTTCAGGCCCACCGGGTAAGTTTATCTCCCTTTCGACAAGGTGAACGCTGAAAACAATCTGACCCTCACCGTTCCTAAACTCAAGACTATTGACTGCTTTTCCCATAACACTCTCCTTTGCTTTGGAATTTTTAAGGTTCTACCTTGAGCTTAGGCTTTCATGGGAAAAGCCAAAAGACGGGAGGAATTGCTTCCGGAGGGATTATTACCGACCTTTTGGGCCGGCAGGAAGATGGGTAAAATAAATTTATGACACCAAAGCTCCCTAATGAAGAAAGCGCTGTCACCCCCTTTGCGATAACGAACTACCGGGACTCTCGACAGGTATTCGGAATAAAACAAAAAGATCGCCGGGGCCACATGTACATCATCGGCAAGACCGGCACCGGAAAATCGACCCTACTCGCCAACATGATAATTTCCGATATGGCCAAAAATCAGGGTCTGGCTCTTATTGACCCCCACGGGGACTTGGCGGAAAGAATATTGGACTCCGTTCCGAAAGAAAGGGTGGCCGATGTGATCTACTTCAATCCGGGCGACCTGGAATATCCCATTGCCTTTAATCCTCTGGAAAAATGCTCGCCCTATTCTCAGCACCTGGTAACATCCGGGCTGATTTCCGTTTTCAAAAAAATCTGGCCGGAGTTTTGGGGACCGAGACTGGAACACATTCTGCGGCATTCCATCTTCACTCTTTTGGAATATCCGGGGGCTACGCTCCTTGATTTACCCCGGCTTCTTACCAACAAGGATTTCCGCTTCATGGTGCTAAAGCAAGTCACCAACCAACAGGTCCGCGAATTCTGGTTTTCGGAATTCGAAAAGTATTCGGCTTGGATGCGCTCCGAAGCTATCTCGCCGATCCTAAATAAGGTGGGACAATTCCTGACCAGTCTCCCGCTCCGAAACATCGTTGGACAATCGGAGAATACCTTTAATCTTCGCGAGGTGATGGACAGCGGGAAGATCCTGATTGTCAATCTCGCTAAGGGGCAAATAGGCGAAGACAATTGCGCCCTTCTCGGAGCGATGCTGGTGACCAAGATTCAATTGGCGGCTATGCGCCGCGCTGATATGCCGGAAGAAAAAAGAAAATCCTTCTACCTCTACGTAGACGAGGTGCACAATTTCTTCACCCTATCCTTTGCCGGCATTCTTTCCGAAGCAAGAAAGTATGGACTCTCTTTGGTGCTGGCCCATCAGTACCTGGACCAATTGGATGATGAGATGAGAGCGGCTATTCTCGGCAACGTCGGCACGCTCATGGCGTTTCGGGTGGGAGCGGAAGACGCCAAATACCTGGCGCGAGAATTCTATCCGGTGTTCGCTGAAGCCGATCTGGTGAATCTGCCAAACCACCACATCTATCTCAAGCTGATGATTGACGGGGTAACCTCCCGGCCGTTTAGCGCTGCGACACTCCCCCCCTTGGAGAGAGGGGCCTCTTTTAAGAAGCAAATTGTCGATGGTTCAAGAAAGAGATACGCGAGACCACGCCAAGACATCGAAAGGAATTTCCTGGAAACCCCTCTCGGTTATGCTGGAGCCGTTAAGCCAAACAGTCTCTTTTAGCCTGCCGTCGCCTAATTTTCATCGAACATTACACGGGAATTTCACCGGAGGTCTCCAAAATCGCCAAAATATGTAGGCACACGCATTGGTCATTGTTGCTTGACAAAATAGGTAATATATGCTAGCGTCGTAGGCATGTATTTACGCACCACAAAACGCAAAAATAAAGACGGGTCGATTGTCGAGTATTACCAGCTCGCCCACAATGTGCGCCATGTCCGGACAGGCAAACCCGTTGCCCGGATCATCCATAACTTCGGAAGAGCCGATGAGCTGGATCGTATAGGGCTGGTGCGGCTTTGCCGGTCCATTGCCAGAGTTTGCGGACTCGAAGTGCAAGGTCCCGTTAAAACACCCAATAAAGGCCGAAAGGTCCACTGAAATCTCCGCTCTGCCAGAAAGCAGCCCTGGTCCCGGATTAGCGGAGTCTTTAACTCACTCCGGGTGGGCGAGTTAGAACCCCACAGCACCAATTCTTTCAGCGCCACAAAACCTCTTCTCAACTTATCCCAACACTAAAATCCCTTGATATTCCCATACCTAAGGCCGCTTTAGACGCATCCACGGCCCCATCATAAACGTAGGCATACGCCATTTTTTTAAATGCGAGGTTCTGCTTATCGTTCCAAGCATTTTGGATATCCACCGGGCAAAAACCTAAGCCAAAGCGGCCAGTTTGCCTTGATTTTGCTTCCAATGGCAATTTCACCCCTCTTTGTTGGCCGCAATATTCTGATATTTTAAGAATAGTGATTTATCAGAAATAAGCCTATGAGGAATAATAATCGCCAAAATATTCCCAATCATCTCAGAAAACTCCGCAAGCAGCGCGGCCTGAAACAAAATGAGGTCGCCCAGATCCTGGGATTAAAGAGCACCAGTATGATTTCACGATGGGAAGCTGGTCTGTGTCTCCCCGAAACACAGAACCTATTTCGCTTGGCCATTATTTACCGTACCTCGTCAGAAGGGCTTTTCCATATTTTCACGCGCCGGTTGCAGGCTAAACTGGCGGAGAAAGAGGAACAGATATTTAAAAACAGAATACATGGAGAGCACCAATGTTAAAAAGAACTGGTGGTCTCCGGTCTGGAACAGGCTGGTTATGGATGAGAAATCCACCCACCACAGAAGAATGGGAAATGCCGTCTGGCTCTTTCTGTACTTCCTCCTCACGGCCAATAGACAAACCGGGGTGCTCGTGAGAAAGGTCGGGACCATCTCGGCTGACATGGGAGTTCCCCGGCGGAAAATATTTAAATGGCTCAGTACCTTAAGAAAAGAAGAGTACATTAAAACGAAGAATTCCGGCCGATTTCTCATGGTAGAAATCAATAAATGGAAGCCTCTCAAGGCTGGGCCGGATAAAGCACCTCTGAAGTGCGGAATCTCACGCTTCAGAGGTGCCAGTCTTCGCACACCAGAGTCACCGTTTCCCACCCAATCTGCGGCTCCACCATGCTCAAATCGGGACAGGAGCGAAGGTCCTAAAAAGATAACGATGAAAAAGAATATGTTAAAAAGCGATATCGATAATAAATTGATTAAAAATGATGACTCTCCGCTTTCATCTTTTAAAAGCCGGGAAGAACTGCTGGCCTATGATTTAGCTCTAGCTCTTGACGACCTTCCCGGTTTTCCCCTCTATCTCAGCTATTCCCGCAAATACCCCGAGTCTTTGCTGCGAAAGACCCTGGGCCAAATCCAAGAGATTCCTGCCGGTAAGATCAGAAATCGTGGCGCGCTATATAACTATTTAATCCAAAAGCATGCTCCCAAATCCCCCGACGATTCTGGCCATTAATCCGGGAACCCGCTATCTGGGGCTCGCGGTATTCGATGGCAATGAACTCCTCGAATGGAGGATCAAAGTCATAAAAGGCCGGTGGTCGACAAAAAAGTCGAAGAAGGCGCTTGCCATTTTCGACGCGGCTATTGACCGATACCGGCCCCGCCATCT
>Ga0187874_10003598_pt1 | contig 10749 bp, 20 predicted proteins | sample June2016WEW_16_1_3_FD_132993 | JGI IMG/M metagenome (GOLD analysis project Ga0187874, IMG submission 132993) | Peatland microbial communities from SPRUCE experiment site at the Marcell Experimental Forest, Minnesota, USA - June2016WEW_16_150 | ecosystem: Environmental > Terrestrial > Soil >... | reverse complement strand
CACCGGTGTTATCCGACAGCAGCGGTTCATGGGCCGTCGGACAGGCTGCCATCAAGAGCGCGACAGGGGCGGCTTCGCCGTGGCATCAACTTGGTTCAGCAATCGTCGAGCCGGGGGGCACGAAAGAACTTGACCTTTACTGGGCGCTCTATACGGCGGCCTTACCGACAAACTTTGGCTTCGGATCTGCCATCAACGCCTCCGGCATAATCTTCGATTTAGGCGGGATCAACACCACCACGCCGTTCGATGTTGAATGCCCGCTTGGAATCGGCAGCATGACCAACCCGATGTTCCCGGCGTGTACGCCTACACCAGCGGATGAGTTGTGGTTTCGCTTCTCGACGACGGGCTATCCGTGGAGCGGGCCGGGATATACCTGGCGCGACATCCTCTTCGCGAACTCCACCAGCGGTATCGAAGCCGTCGTTGACCCGCTTGCCAATGCGGGCGCGGAAACCGTGACCGGTCAGGGCGTCTCCGCCCCGGCGTCCTCGGTGACGCTCGGCCTGAACGCAGCGACCTCGCCGCCGCGGGCGACGGCTAATGCGCGCCTCAACCTGGGGGTGCTGGAAGTGTTCACGACGACCCTGCCGGCGGCACCGCCGGCAGCCGCCTTCGAAGAGGTCATCAGCCTCAATCAGGCAGGGGCTAATTAGATGCGCACGCTAAGCTCGGCGGCGCGGCAGGCGCATATTGCTATCGCGTAGCGTGCATCTCGAACGGTCAACTCACTCTACCCGAAGCTGAAGTTTGCACCGCTGTTGGTCCGACAACGCTTAGCGGAGCGGCCTACAATACTGTCTCAGTAGCGTGGCCTAAAGCCGGTTGTGACCACATGGAATTTGCCGGTAATCAGACTGGCGCAGAAGAATTCGGCAACGCGGGCAGTTCGATTTGTCCGGGCGGTACGGGCTGTGTGGCGGCGACCACCACGGCTATTTCGTTCAAGGACACCGGCGCGGTCACTTTTGGGGTGGCATTGCCCACGGCGAACACAACGGGCCGCTCAAACGCAGGAGGGGGATTTTTCACCGGGGGCACCGCCGCTGTTTATTCTAACATGTCGGCAGGAAACGCGGCATTCGGGAACAGTACGACTTACCCAACGGGTCAGCAGATTGTTGCGGGCGTAGCTCCTGTGGCCTGCCACTTCACGAACCTGACTTGCATCAATACTTTCCATGCGGCGACCTGCACTACCGCGCCGACTGTGAACGTCTTTGATGGTGGTACGAATACCGGGACCGCCAAGATTTGCGACGCGACGCTTGACGGTACGCGCGGGACTGTCGTGACGCAGGCCCAAACTCAACCCATCGCAGCGGGCGATGTCTATGGGATTTACGTCTCTACACAGGGCAGCACGTGTTTGACCGATCAATTCACTGTAACGGCAGATATATCATGTCCATAAATATGCCGATGAACGAGGGCGACAGATGAGCGGGCCGGTCCTTCCGGCGAAAGGAGGGACCGGAGCGATGGCGACGAACGGTGACAATTTGTGGGCAGCACGTGACCGTCAGTTAGCAAAGGAATGGACAGACTACTACCATCCCGATGAAGGTCTGGACATAATGACGGAGGAAGTGCGGCACGCTTTCGATCGCGTATTGGATGAGGTCACGGAATGTCGCAAGGATATCGCTGCGTTGCACACACGGTTGACTCTCGTGGAGGCGCGATTCAAGTGGGTGGACATAATCGCGAAATCGGCTATCGTGGCGACAGTGGGGAGCGTGATCGCGGCCTTGATGATCAAAATCGCGGAAACGTGGCACGCGATAAACAAATGACCCACGAAGCAGCGAGCGCGACGAGCTACGTTCTATATTTGCTGCGTGGACCCGGCATCAAGTGGAGATAGCCGATGGCCTTCGATCAGATTATCGGTGCCGCAACAGTCTTCATGGAGACGAGCGGCGAAGGCTCTGAGGGCATCACGGCGGTCGCCTATGTCGTCGTGAATCGCTGGCGTTCCGGCAAGTTCGGCGCTACGCTCGCGGCTGTGTGCCTCAACCCGTTACAGTTTAGCGCATGGAACACTTACGACCCGAACCGGCTGCGGCTGGCAAAGACGCCCGATGACGATCCAATCTTACAGCAGTGTGGAAAGGCGATCGGGGATGCGATGGGCGGGACGGTGCCGGACCCGACCGATGGGGCGCTGTACTACTTCGCGGACAGCATCCCGCCGCCACTGTGGACGAAAGCGCTCACACGGACGGTCAAGATCGGGCATCAAACATTCTACAGGTGAAGCTATGGGACCAGAACTATTCGCGCATGTGATGAAGATGATCACTACGGACATTCCGCCCTCGGCGACGGCCTATCGCGCTGACGATGCACGGGCGACGAAAGCCGCCGCACCGGAACCCAAGCCGACAACGCCACAGCCGAGCGTGCTGGACCTGACGGACGAGGAGCTAATCAAATTGCTGGACGGGAAATGATGGATGAAATGTGGTTATTGTGGATCGAACCTTCATCCCGAATCGCATTGTCCTAAAACGTGGGCGGGTTCTGTGGCGCATCGGCAACTAAGATGCTCGTATTGTGGAGGACGTGATCACAATGCTGACGCTTGTAAAAAGAAGTGGCCCGGTCCAAAGCCAATCAGAATCTATGATCGTACATGAGGAACCAGCATGAGCATCCGCGACCGCCTCGTAATCGGCCTTGCGATAATCGTGCTGGTGGTGTGCGCGGCGTTCGTGAAACGGGAGAATCGGCGATGTTAGGTGCGGGGATGGCGCTTATTCCAAGCTTTCCAGCGGCAGCGACCACCGGGGCAGTATTTCTTCGGCACCCGACCTTTCAGATGCCGAAGAGGTTTGCCGCATTCAGCGCAGTGAGTTGGCTTGGCGACATCGTTCATGATTCACCGGACGGTGGTGGTGGTGGCGTAGCCATTGGGCCCACCAAAGGTAAGAATGCTGCTGCCGCTCCCTGTGATGTACGTAGTCTGCGGGACTTGCTCAACCGACTTACAGGCGTCATCCGCGACAACGACCTTCGCGATCACCTTTACGTCTTGAACGGTTGGGGCAGCGCATTTCTTTTCGACTGTCTGCATGTAATCGCAACTGCCTTTCGTCGCGCAGATCATGTGCAAACAGCCGCCGTCTGCGGTATGGCACGCAAAAGCACCCGAATAGCCGTCATGGGCATCGTTCCATTCATGCTCTGTCTGACGCGATTCTTTTTCATGCTGCCATTGTTCTTGTGCGCTCGGCTGTCTCGGCGGCGTGAGACTGTCACAGCCAGTGAGCATTGCGGTACCGATGCTGATTGCTACTATCAGTGTGAGTGTCGTAACCTTCATTGTCGTAATCTCCTAAATGGCACGTTAGCAAACGGGTAAGCGGTTGTCAAACGGGTAAAGCGATGAACTACCGCGAAATATCGACTCTACGAGCACCGTCGCCAGACACTTCGCCGCCACGTGGTGCTGGCACTCGCGCTGATGGGGCTGGCCTTGGTGTTATTCTATGCGCGGGGATGTTAAATGAATGGGTTGTCGCTGCACTCATCAAGGGAGGGCAGAGAGCGCGGCAAGCAGGTTGACCGGCAGTCAACAAAGTACGACTCTGAGTTAACAAGGGAACCGATGAATCAACCTACACCGGATGCCACTTTCGTACCATCAGCGATAGTCGATTTATTCAAGTGGCTGTGGGCGCCGTTCGTGCTCGCGGTGGGTTGGATCGTCACCTTGATTAAAACCCGTCAACAATTGCTCGATCACATCACCGAATGTGACCGTCGTTATGGGGAATTGAACGCTCGCACGAAAGAGATTCGCGAGGACGTAAAAGCATTGTTGGAGAATTGGAGGCGATTTTAAATGCCCGACGAGCAAAAGCCGAGTACCGAAACCGCTTCGACCACCACGGTCAAGACTGAGGGGCAGCAGCCGCAGCCGACCCCGCCGAAAAGTGATCGTTTCGAGGACTGGGCGCGATTGCTTCTTGCTAGTCTCGCGGTGCTTTCGTTATGGACCCTCGTGATATTGTGGTCCACGCACAAGACGCTCTTACCAGAGAACGTGATTGTCTTTGTGACGGGCCAGCTTTTCGGGATCGTCATCACCTGCTACGGCTTCTGGTTTAATACGAGTTCGGGGAGCGTTGCAAAATCGCGGATGATGGACAAGACGCAATGAGAATCTGGTACAATTAAAACCGTAAAAGGAGTTCTGAAATGAGAAACCGAATCGCAACGATAGCAATCGCGGGCGCGCTGTTCGGCGCGGCCTTATTTTTCGCAGGATGTGCCGTCCTTGGGGGCGGTCAGACTGACCCAATCTTGAGCCAGTTCGTGCCCAAGACGCTCCAGGACAACGCGACCGTGCTGGCGGGCAACGCAACGCAGTCGTGCAACGCTGGCGCGGCCCAGGAATACAACTTGAACATGGTCATCTGCGCTAATCCGACTGCCTTCGTATCGCAGATACCGGGCAATCCGTTCGTAACGCCCGCACAGATAGCGGCGGTAATCGGCGGAGTGTGCGCCACCAACGGTTACGACCTGGCAGGGCTTCCGGCGACCGTGGCGGTTGGCAACTGCACGTACCCGGCGCCGACGAACAGCACGCGCAAATGAACGTCGGCAAACTCGGCTTGCGCTCGAAGCGCATCGACGATCGTACGCTCGAGCTAGCGAAATACCTGATGCCCTTGCCGCCTGCCCCCGATCCCGTTGATTGGGGTAAGGCAATCACCGTCCCTTGGGGCATGGACGGCAACGATCAGTATGGAGATTGCTTCTTCGCGATGGGTGCGCACGCCCTGATGACGTGGACCGGCAACACGGGCAGCATCTTCGTGCCGACGACGGACCAGGTGCTTGCGGCGTACAGCGCGGCGACCGGCTTCAATCCGGCTGACCCCTCGACTGACAACGGCACGGTCATGCTCGACGGCCTCAAGTTCCTGCGCTCGACGGGCATTGGCGGCAAGACGATCGGCGCGTTTATGGCGGTCAACCCGAAGGACCACGCGGAAGTCATGTCGGCGCTGTACCTGTTCGGGACGCTGCTCGTGGGCGTGCAGTTTCCGAGCGACTGGATGAATGCGCCAGTCTGGGACGTGAGCAGCGCGGCGATCGAGGGTGGTCACGCGATACCAGCAGTCAAAGGATCGCTCTCGGCTGGCCTGCTTGAGATTGTGACTTGGGGCGAGACACGAACGCTGACCTTTGCAGGATTCGACCAGAACTGCGACGAACTCTACGTGACGCTGCCACCCGAATGGATCGACGGGACCGGGCACGCGCCGAACGGGTTAGACATCGCGACTCTGACTGCGGACCTTGCGGCGGTGACGGCATGACGCTAGTTCGGCCAGACGGCTCGCTCTGCAACATCTATCGCTATAGCCACACCAAGAGCGAAATCGAAAAAACACACCAAGCGATTATCGAAAGGCATGATCAAGCGTGCCACGAATGCGGGTGCGCACCCTGTCGGAACTTTAGGAAGAAACGGAAATGACTGACCCGAGGCCCATCCCGCCCGGTGGTACGATTGGCGTCGATCCTCACGGTCCCGCCGGCGACGATAGTTGGGTTGACCCCGGGCCGAATCCCGAAGGACCGAGCAAGACGGTGGAAGTGCCGGAAGACGATGAGGCGACCTAGTGCTAGTCATCGGTTCGGCTTCTGAACTGCCGATCGCGATACCAATAAGTCGCAATCTCGTGCCTGAACCACCAGTAGGTGAATATGCAGCCCGTGATCCAGCCGATTGCAATTCCGAGTTCCAGCATGGCTATTCCGGCTCCGGCGGGCTTGCGGCAACCTGCGCATTCTTATAATCGGGATGTTTATTCATCATGTGGCGTTGGACCTGTTTGAAAGTCCGGTGACAGCACGGGCAGACGCCATTCCCGATACGCCGCCGGAGCTTGGTGTTCTCTCCGAATTGCGCACTAAGACGGCGTTGCACGGCTTCACGGTCTCTTTCAACCTGCTCGCGACGTTGGCGCTGCCAGTCGGCATCTTTCTTTGCTACGTCCAGTTGCTTGCGGAGTTTGTCGGCCTCAGATTCAACATAGGCCATTGAATGCCCGTTGGGACAATAAAAAGGCTGCTTATCTTGTCGGCGGCGCTCCTGAAAGAAATCAAGGACGCAAAATTCAACGCCGCAGCGGATGCAAGTCTGAATAGCGAAATGCCGCCGAATATCCAGAGCTATTTCACCCATGACCTGCCTACTCCTTCCCGCACTCGCTGCGGGCCTGCTTTGTAGCCTTGGCTTCATACTTTCTGAGTTGGCTTGCCGCGCTGCGCAAGGCCTTCTGCAATGACTTATCTTCTGTGTAATCGGACATTGCGCGGAGCAAGACGATCAACATCGAAGTGATTTCAGAGTTTGTCATCGTTCCTTGGCGATAGCGAGCAGTTCGGAGAGCTTCGGATCATTCATTTCAAATATTCCTCTATGATTTTGATTGCGACCTGCGCGCCTTTCGCGACCACGACGCGATAGCCCATCTCGGTTAACTGTTGATGCCACCACTTCTGCGAAGATGAAAGCACGCCGCCTTTTTCGCGCTTGAGTTCGATCCACAGACCGTGCGCTTCGACGCATTCTTTGTGCGGTGTGCCATCTAAAACGCAAAACCTGGGCACAGGCAGAAATAGGTCCGGCACGCCGTGCTTGTTGCCCGCCTTCTTCATCTTCACTGCTAAGCCGATGGGCAAGCGCACGCCGTTCAGTGTCGCAAAGAGCAGATTCCATCGCGGGTCTTGCTTCGCCTTGAATGCTGCGATCTCGAAGATCGCAACCTGGTCATCGTGCTCGCGCGGGATAAACGGCTTCGGCGGCGTGAGGCGGAATTTCTTCATAATTGGCCGACCGTGCAAAGGATCATCGCATCATCGCCTGGGAAGGTTCGCGTCACAATTTTCGGCCCAGAGTGGGTTACCGTTCGCAAGCTATTACCCCAATTGGTTGCGCTACTAGGCACGCGTCTCTCAACCCCAATTAGCCTTCCGGGAATCACTGCTCCCCATTTGCGACAGTCGGCCAAAGTTTTATCTTCCACTCAAATTTCTGACGATCGGCATCCTTTCGACTCCGAGTGCATCTTCGGAAAAGGTCAGCCCTCGCTTGAGCTGCGCATTGATGCCGGATTGTGACCAACTGGCGATTACCTCAGTCAAGAGATTGGCGCGAGCAGCGATCGCGGGCGTGAGCTCGACACCAAGCAGCTCGCAGACATAGGCCGCCGAATTCCTGACCGTGCCGACGAGCCGAAACGATACGCTCGTGCCTTCCACCTTGGTCGGCGCGACCTCGGCGACGGCGACAGGGGTCAGCGGGGCAGACTCCGCGTCGTGGGCCTCCTGGAGGATGAATTCTGCCATCTCGGGCTTGCCAGCCTTCTCAGCTTCGGCTGCTTCCGCGAGCCTTGCATCGATCTCCGCCTGGCGCTGACGCTCCGCCTCGGCGCGGGCGACTTCCTCGGCCGCACGGCGCTTCTCGTCTGCGATGCGCTGCTGCTCGACCTGAAAGGTGCCGATGAGCCGGCGCGCGACAGCACGGGCGTGAGTGGGTCCAGCAGCCATCTTCTCGCAGAAGCCGGTAAACCAACGATGGGCATCGAATAGCTGTTTCTTGTGGGGCTTGGTTTCGGCATCCCAATTATCCAGCCATCGCTTTGCGTCGGTATCGATCTCCTGCGCTTCCTCGGCGATGGTGCGCGTGACACCGAGGCGCTTGGCGCGATCTTCGAGACTGGCGATGCGCGTGGCGAAGCCGGTCAGCGATGGTTGATGCTTCGTTTCGATCTGCTTCGTGTCGATGGGTGCGGGCAGTGCGGCCATTACTTCTTCCCCTTGAAGTGCTCGTTGAAATGCTTGCCGATACTCGCCGCCGCCGCCAGAGCTTGGAATTCTTCCAGATTGCAGGGATAGGTGTAAATCTTCCCGTTGTTGAACTCCACTTCCAGCGTGTTCGTGCTGGGGTCGTGACCGTAAGACCTGATCATCGAACTCTGAACTGCTTCGCGCTCCATCGTTCTTTTCTCCTGTCAGATTTGCGCTCGGATGACGGTACGATGGATTCAACGAGCAATCGCAGCGCCCGATCCGAGCGGAGTTGATGCCGCAATAACGGTCGTGGAAGGCTGCGGGCGTGGCACTCATTCTGGAACATCCGGCAATGGCATCCAGAAATTCGGTTCGATGCCGCACACGCCCCTAGTTGTCCAACCAGTCAGCGAAGTCCGCGGATTGCCGGTCCATTTGACGGCGACGAAACCGCACGGCGGTAAATGATCCCCAGGATCCGGCAAGTAAACCAAAATCCACCGGCCATCCTTAGGCGCAGTCGAAATCGGCTGCCAGCCACCTTCGCTTCCGTTCGATGGTCGATATGGTTTGGTCATCGTGCCACCAGCTTCATCAGCCAGCAGCCCATCGCGACGCCTGCGAAGAAAATTGCGAATGCGATGGTGATCATGGGTTCCTCCTGAACTGCTGCATATCGTGGTAACTGCAGACCATAATGTGCGCGTCCTGCGTGTCGCGCCAATCGTCATTGTGCCAGACGACTTTATAGGTGCCTTCGTACAGGTGCAGCGCCCCGCGCTTAGCGATGATCTGCTCCTGCTGATCCAGTGCTGCGCGATACATAGCGGTCTGTCGGCGATAGGCGACGTAGAGCGGATTGAGGCGATTCTTGATGAACTTCGGGGGCGGAGGGCCGCACTTGAGGTCAATGATGACCTTGGCCGATTTCGCGTCGCTTTTGAAGTAGCCGAGCCAGTCTAGATGCCCGATGTACCGCTCGGATTTATTCGTAACTTCGAGTTGGCAACGCTCGAGAACGAAATCGTGCTCGACCATGAATGCGCTGACACCTTCGAGGTAGGGCAGAACTTCCTTGTGCTCGACGCGATCGTCGTCGGCCGTGCCGCTGGCGCGCTCGAACCATTCAGGTTCAATGGTTTGGCCGCCCGCGACCAGCGAGGCGCAAGTATCGACCAGCCGGCCGCGGCGAAGATAACGGGGCTTGAGCCAGAACGTATCCTGGTCAAACAGGACCATCGCCTTGAGGATGCTCGTCACACGCGGGTACTCAGTCATCGCTCTCCCCCATCGGCCGCGTAGTTTATTTTCAAAACTTGTGTTTGTTTGCGGTCCACGGCTACAGCTCCTCCATTTTCGCCAGTGCGTGCGCGACCTTATCCGTGGTCAGCTCGCTCAAATCCTCGATTTCGTAGTTCTCCATTAGCCAGGCGTCGAGGCCAGCCACCTTGCCGTCGTGCTTGGAGCGCCAGATTTTGCGCAGCATGGTCTCGTCGGCGTCGTCGATAGTGGGGGTGGCAGCCGACGCGGCGGACGCGGCCGAGGGGACAGCCGCGCTACCCGCCTTCGCCGGCTTATCCGGCCGCAACTGGAGGGATGCGCCGGAAGAGGTCGGAGCGGCGGGGCTGCGCGAAGCACGTGTCCCCGCTGGATCGGACTCGGTTGCCCTATCCGTCACTCGCTCCGAAACTGTTGCACTCGGAAGATCGTCGGGCGGCAGTTCTTCGGCAACGTGCTCAAAATCCGCATCGACGGACGGCGCCAGCGACGCTCGTTGCCACGCCGCGATCTGTTCGGGGTCCATGTGCGGAGGGGGCTGAATCTTGCCGTCGAGGCGATGCACCGCCGTTTTCATGCACATCTCGGGCAGCCAATCCTGATAGCCGAAGCCAAGCGAACCCTGATTTTTCTTCTTGACCCACTCCATCAATCGGACCATGTAGGCGCGATTGACGAAGGAATGGACGCGCTCGCCCGACCAGAGAGTCGCGATTGCGTAGGCGCCGACAATGTTCTTGATGTTGTTCTGCCATGCGGCAGGGCGGTCATCGATCAGGTTGGGCGAATGGACGATGCGATCTTCGTCGCCCTGATAAATTTCAAACTTGTCGCCCTCGTACACTACCTGCGACGTGAGCTTTCTAATCGCTCCCGACTTCATCCAGATGAACGCCTTGCCTTGCCACTGGGTGATCAGGATGGCTGTGCTTTTGAAGGCGACGGGTGCGCAGTGTTTGTTAGGACCGCCGATTTCGAGGCCGCGCCGGGCGGCTTCTTCGACGCAATTGACGAGCGATTGCGGGCTGCACGCACGCAGCTTCTCGTCCCGCTGAATTGCATTCCAGACCGCCTTGGCGTTATTGAACCAGAGTTCTTTATCGAAATACGGAGCGATCAGCGGCTCGATGCGCGGGCGGTCCTTTTCGAGTAGGGCGAGAAATTGATTGTCAGCCATTGACGATCTCCTTAAGTTTTTCGGCCGCGATAGTCAGTTCTGCGGCATGTTCGAGCACAGCATCAAGGCGCATGATTACGCTCTCGCGATACTGTGTGCCGCTTTGAGCGAGACATCCTAAGTGCGTGCGAATCTCAGGGCCGTACTTCGCGAACCATTCAACGGAATAGTCGAACTCGCGCAGCCACCGGAATGCTTCTATCGCGTCAGACATTAGACGCCCTCGCGGCTTTACGGGCGGCTAATTGCGCGGCCACGATTGCGTTGTCCTGCCGCTTGATTTCGTCGCCCGGCAACTTGTGGCACGCCGAGCAAACCGCGATTGAGTACATTTTGGACAGCAGCGGAATCGAAGTGAGCACTTCGTTTTCGCCCCCGCCGCACAGATAACATCCAGCGTGTTTAGCCATTGACGGAATCTCCTTTCTGATGACAGGCACACACACACTTGTCGTAGCGACATTTGGGGTGGT
>Ga0187874_10003595_pt1 | contig 10750 bp, 8 predicted proteins | sample June2016WEW_16_1_3_FD_132993 | JGI IMG/M metagenome (GOLD analysis project Ga0187874, IMG submission 132993) | Peatland microbial communities from SPRUCE experiment site at the Marcell Experimental Forest, Minnesota, USA - June2016WEW_16_150 | ecosystem: Environmental > Terrestrial > Soil >... | reverse complement strand
TTATTAAGTTTTATATATTAGAATTATTAGAATCAAATGCAAAACCTGATGATATTATGACTGCATTTCATAAATTTGTTAGAAAAGTCAAAGATGAGCTTTTTACTAAGGGGAAATGTAGAGTTCAATTTGCACCTGAAGGTGATGTAGTTGAATGTTTCAGTTTATATCAAGTTAGTATTATTATTGATCATAAGGTATCTGAAATGGCAACTACTATAGAAGAGGAGATGGATAAAGTAGATGCAGATATTAATGAATCTCCATACACTGAAACTGGACCAACTAATGTAACACGACCAGTGCCTACTGATTTTACTAAAAATTATCTTCAAAAATTAGTGACTCATCTTTGTATATTAGGTGATGTTATTGAAGATATACTTGAAAAAGAACAAGTAGAAGAAGAAGAAGAAAAAAATAAGAAGGCAGGAATTAAAAAAGAAAAAAATGATGATGATGACGATGATGATGATGATGATTATGGAGGTGCATATGATGATGATGAGGATCAAGATATAGTTAATAAACTTCAAAAATATGCAGGTGGAGGTGCAGAAGGAGAATTTGAAGAATATGAATAATAATACATATTAAAAATTATAATTTTTATTTAATATTGTTGTTCTTCTTCTTCTTCTTCTTCTTCTTGATAATCTTGATTATTATTATTATTATTGTTATCCTCTGTAACGTCAGAGATTCTTTCATAACCTCTTTTACCTAACTCTTCATGAGAAATTGATTTTCCACCAAAGAATGATCCACCATATCCAGCCATTCTAGCAGCAACTCCAAATGCAGGATTAGGATTATAACCAAGTTGTTGTGCAGCAGCTATTCCTCTTGAAATTGGTTTATATTTTTGTAATGTTCTATGAACACTTCCTAACATTTCACCCAATCTTGTGATTCTACCACCATAGAATGATTTAGATCCCTCGTTCACCTGAGCATTACTTAAATCATTAGCACAATTCAAAACATCCATTTCTGAAACAACTCCAGTTTGTGTAACAGCTTGATTATTTTCAATAGTTAATAATCCTGTTGTAATAACATTTACCCACATGGAAAAGTTAATTGGTGCACCTTGATTGATATTTCTGAATGTAGCTTGAATTTGAAATTGTTTGTTTTTAGAAACTCCAGGGGCTTCAGCTGGGTTAGTTAAAACTAAATTTTTAGTTGTTTGAAGAAGATATACAGTTCCAACTGCACTGCGATATTCAATCCAATTGATCTTCATTCCATTTTTAAGACTTTGTAAATAGGCATCTTCTTCACTACTTTGACCTAATTGACCTGAGGCGTTATCCCAAATTAAATTTATTCCTATCAGTTCTGCAAATACATCGGAAGTATTTACAGTTTTATCTGCCATTCTACATTCTGCATAAACGTAAATAAGTTCTGGAATGATAGAGAGATTGAGATTGTTAGAAGTAACAGTAAATACTTCATTTGCCACAACACCTAATTTCGAATCGGTTTGATTCTGTTGCACTGTTGAATAAGGATAAACGGTAATTGGAGGAATAACAACAGATGTGTGAGGAGTTAACCAAGTAAGATGAATTTCAGGCTGTTGGAAAAATGTAACAACCATATTGGTAATAGTAGTAGAGTTAGGATGATCAGCATTATGAGACCAGATTCTATCCATTTTACCAAAATTGCAACTAACTCCAAAATTAGTTAATCCTATTAAACTAAAATTCTCTTCACATGATGCATCAAATGGAGGACACCATAAAGGTTCCATTGATGTAAATTGAATGGATGCTGTTCGTGATGAACCTGTTGGCCCAGTGTTGTTAGAAATGATGTTGATAGGCCATGATCCTCTGTTAGCTTGATAGTTACCTTTTCCTTGACCAAATGATTGTAAAGGATCAGAAACTGCACCATTCAGATTGGATAGAAATTGGCCACCTGTTGTCGCAGGAGGGGTTGTATACCCATCATTGTAATTCTGAAATTGATCAAGAGCAGAAGGTGCTAATGCTAATTTCATAGATAAATCTTCATTATCCATGTTTGCTCTCAAAAACGCATTAACAAGTTGATTAATATTGAGAGTTATAGAAGTAGAATTCAAAGTAACAGATATACTTGTCATACATTGTGTAGCTGGGCAAGCTCTAGGAGCATCGAATAATCCGATATTGAGAGCAGGATAATTACCACCACCAGGGTTATTAATAGTGCATGTAAAATCAATTTGGAAAAACCATTTAATTCTTACATCTCTATCTAATCCTGTGGTTGTAGAAGGGGGAGTAGCAATAAAAGTAGCAATACCTCCAGAAACTGCAGCTGTTGTGCTGATACGAGTAGGTGTGTATTGACGATTACCTAATTTAATTCCGTATTTTCCAGAATTATGATATTGCATATTTTTATTAACGACAGGCGTTATTCTTAAATTACTAGCAACTGCATTACTCATTTTTAATATAATGTTTTTTTTGATGCGTTGTTCTTTTTTATTTTTTCAAAAAAAAAAAAATATTTCGTAGAACTAAAAAAATAAATGAGTGAAACAAAAAAAGAATATTCATTAAATTTAGTAGGTTCATTTACAAATACAGATAAAGTTAATAAAAGTTATATTATACTCAAAGACCCACAAGGAAAAGAAGGTAAATTCGAAATACTCCCTGGACATACAGTAGGATTATTTACTAAGGATATTAAAAAAGATAAATTAACCGTTCCATATCTAACAGGAGAAGGAAAAACAGCTGCACTTGAACATTATTATCCTCAATTACATTCAGAATGCCAGAAGAAATGAGTGAACATCAAAAAGAAGTTTTAAGAATTGAGCAAGTATTTGAGGAGAATTTAGCAACAATAGATAGAGAGCATGAGAGAATATTAAAGTTATTAGAAGAAGAGAAAACAAAAAATGCATTATTAGAAGTTAAAGTAAAACGAAAAGAAGAGATCATACGTATGTTTCAAGGTAAGATAAGTCAATTATGGGGTATAATAAGAGGGAAAAACGATAAAATAAATTTATTAATTGATGAATTAATGAAACATGATGAAAGATATAAAATATATGAAAAAGAATCATTATTTTAATAAATTTAATATTTATGACATGCATAATCCTCTTTTACTAAATACTATTTTAACTTGAATACTTTGCCATGGTGGCACATAATAAGGATATTGATTACCAATTCTATCACGAAGAATTACTGATAAATCCAAAGTAGCTATCTGATCTTTCATAATATTCATATAACGATATTGAGCAGTAGGAGTATAATAATTATATCCTCTTATACCTGCACAATCCCCTGGGGCTAAATAAGGTTGAAAGTCTGTTAGCATTGAAGAAGAAGCAGGCCCAGAACCAGCTGCATTATTTGTAGTTAAACTGGTAGTTGTATTCTTAATAGGCACATATTCAGGCTTAACTCCAAGAGTATTAGAATTAAATACTATACTTGTTATATCAAACCATGAATATGTGCTATTATATTCATTGCTCATCATGTAATAATTAGGTGGAATTGAAGGATTTCGAGCATTGGTATTAGATGTATGTAAATCTCTAACTATTATTTCATAATCTTTGTGATTTGCATTACCTTCACCTAAGAAGTTAGCAAAGAAGTTATTAAAGAATCCAAATAATCTTGAATTCATATAAATATTAATAACTGGGACATCAGGAATAGGAAAAACTCCTGTAGTCACATATCCAGTGGGGGCATATAATGGACATGTTCCTCTAACAGGATCAAATAGCATATATGGAGGTTTACCCCCAGCTGGAGCTCCAGGGATCAATGCATATGCTGTTGCAAATGCTATGTTAACCATCTCTAGGAAAGCTGTAAATGAATATACTGTCTGCCCTCCAAATTCATTATCAAAAGGAACATATAGCACAGGTTGAGAATAATCAATACCATTATAACGTAATGTTACCCAATATTGACCATCTTTGAAGATAAAGATTGGGATTGAGGACCCATCCAACACAAAACGGATAGTGGATAAATAATAATCTTTACCATCTTCTGTGATAGAGTCATTAAGATTTTCTGTAATTTGGCATAAAGTAGATATATCTGAGTTGTTAGTGAGATTGAAATTATAATAAATGAAGTCATTATTATCAGATTTCGATATGTGTGTATTTGTTCTTTTCATTTTTTTTATTAATTTTTTGACAAAAAGTCAAAAAATAAAAATAAACGCGTGTCAAAAAAAAAAATGATATCTAATTTAAAAGGAAATACTGGTTCACGTATTTGTTTCTATGTTAAACCTAATGAACCTGCTATTTCTTTTTATTCTCATAGGAATTTAGATGCAGATATGGTGATGATGAAAAGAGATAATATGGTAGCATATATTAATAAAAATATATTTAAAGAAGGTAAGGCTAGATATCCCATTTCAGAAAAGATGATATCATATATTATGAATGCTATTAATAATAATATTCATCCTAATCCTAGAAATTGTGATCCCATGGTCTTTAATTATTATAATCTTGCTGTTGAGAATATTAATGTTAAATTACCCATTACTTACATAGCTGAAAATGGATGTAGATTCTATCCATGTCCTACAATAAGAGAAGATCAGAGAGATTTTACTATTTCTTCTGCTCCAGCTGGTGCGGGAAAGTCGTTCTTATTAGCAGATTATTGTTCTACATATCACTTTACATTTCCCAATAGGAAAATATATTTATTTAGTCATAAAGAAGTAGATAAGGCTCTAGATAAACTACCTTATATTGAAAGGATTCCTAAATCTGAATTTAGCACATTCATTGATACTTACAGTGACATAGCAGAGGAGGTAATAAAGAAACCTAAAAAACAAAAGAAATCTAAGGATGATGATGAAGATAATGATGAAGACACAGAAACGATAGAAGAGGTAACAACAAAAGTAATAATTGAGAAGAAGTCATTGGAGAATTGCTTAGTATGTTTCGATGATATCGAACATATTAAACCAGAATCATTATTAAAAAAGGTATATGAATTTAAGACATTTATATGTGAAGTTAAAAGATCAGCACAAGTGGATGTATATCTATGTAATCATATGATGATGGATTATAGAAGAACAAGAGCAGAATTAAGTGAAGCTACAGCTATAGTATTGTTTCCAGAGGCTGTTTCTGACCATCATATGACTAGATATTTAGGTGAATATCTATGTATTGATGCTGAGAATATTGAAAGATTAATAGATGAGAAAAATAGATGGGTTCATTTATATACCACCCATCCCATGGTGGCAGTAACAGAAAAAGAAGTATGGATGGTTAAAAAAAAAAAAAAATAAAGTTTATTAATATTATTATTATTATTATTATTTTTATTAATCTGTTTGATATGTAAATGTTAAAGTAGATGGTATTTGAAATGTTGTAGTTATATTTAATCCAGGAGATACAGCATTTACTTGTCCATATATATTAATAATACCTCCAGGTGAAAACGATATTGTAAATGTAGGTAAGGGGGCTACTTGTCCTGCTGGAACTTGGAGTAATGGAAAATAAACTTCATTCAATGCAGCAGCTGGTGTATAACCTGCTGGAATTGCACTTGCTGCTGTGAATAAGAAATTAAGTATATTATTCATTCCTGATGTTAATCCGAATGTTGGAATAGTTACTGTAACTGTTTTTCCAATTTTTGTATAATATACAGTAAGTAAGCCAGTTCTAGCTGCCAATGAAACCGTTTCATAGAATACAACAGTAGTTGTTGTTGTTGTTGCGACATTTCCACTTTGCCAAGATGGATTATTTGATCCACCTGTTGTCAATACTTGACCAACAGTTCCATCTGGAATTGCATTTATAATTCCAGCATTTTCTAGTAATATACCATTTCCAACAGATGCAAATGGAACGTAAGGTTTTCCATTTATAGTTTGTGTATCAATATTAATAGTATTAACTTGAGAAAATGCCATGTTGTCTTTTTTTTTTTTGAGTGAAAAAAAAAAATAAAAAATGGAAAGAGCACTTGGTGATAATGATATAATGAAAGAATTAGGAGGAAAATCTATAGTAATAAGATATGCTGATTTAGTTAACTTTCCTACTATAGAGAGATTATTAAAATATGGAAATGCTGTAATATTATACCCTGGTAAAGGAGAAATAGGACATTGGACAGGTGTATTTTATACATATAATGATAGAGGTCAAAAGATAATAGAATTCTTTGATCCTTATGGTATATCTGTGGATCATGAGTTTAAAATGTCAAGAATAGAACAACCTCATTTATTATCAAGATTATTATCTAAATCTAATTATCCTATAGAATACAATGAACATAGATTTCAAGCGTTTGCACATAATATTAATACTTGTGGTAGGCATGTGATAGCAAGAATAAAGAATGCTGATATGCCTCTAAGCACATATTTAAGGTTATTTGGAACAGGAGGTGGAGTTACATCAGATGAATTAATTACACATATTACAAATTATTATTAATAAAATAAAAAACGCATATGAAAATTTCATATTTTATTTATATATTAAATATTTCATGTTGCTTTTTGTATTACAATATAAACGGGTGGCCGCCTCTGGTCCTTTGCGATCTGGTGACGGACAGTGAATTTATTAATATACAATTCCTACATTAGTTTAGTTAGTAGAATATCCAGTGGAAGACGCAGGTGCAATTCCTGTGTGTAGGGCCTCCATACAGAAATGTGTGGTTTTTTTTTTTGTTAAATAATTTAATTTATTAATATCTTTTTCTATTTCCTGAAGTTACTTTTTTTAATACATATAGAACTTTAACACTACTGACTGATATATCTCTAACAAATTGAGTATTCATTAAATATATATCTAAATCTTGATGTAAATCTTCAAATGCTTTAAGAATATTACTGGGTGTTTCGAAGTGTAATTCCCTACCATTTGCAATATCAAATTCCAATGCTAATCCTTGATCAGTGACTGTAGCTTGACCATTATCTTCTGTTACAAAACCATTAATATCAGGATGAGTCATATCTAAAAGTAAAGCATTAGATTGTATACCTTTAAGTGATTTAACACACCAAGTAATTTCATTATTATTATTAATAACAAACGAAGCCCATTCTTTTTTATCATTAACATAAGTAAGATTATTACCTTCTTTTAATTCATTTGCAAAACCACCGAATATTTTAGAACCTTCTTTATATAAAGGATGATCGATATAACGAGGATCAAGTTCTTCCATTTCTATGTTATGAGGCACTATATTATTTTTATAATAATCTACATGTTGATCAAAAACACTCTTTTTAAATTTCACACTATCGGTATCATGATAAAGACAATTAGCCGTTCCTAAGCGATTTAATAATTGATCATACATATATTTCCTAGCATATACATATATAAGACTACCAATATATATAGGTTTAATTGCTGTGATTGATTCTTGAAGTTTTTCATATTGCATTACTACCATAGTATTACTAACAACACCAAGTATCGTTTGACTATCTTTTACCATATCCTTTGTTCTGCTTAAATGACTATAAAATTCATCTTTTCTAATCTGAACCATGACAGTTTCATAAGCTCTTTGCATATATTTTCCTGATAATGAATTCATAATATTCTTAGCTAGAACTCGAACAGTAGGATTATAACGAGGATCATTATCTTCTTTATATTTATCTTGTAAATTCTTGCATACCATAAATTCTGTTAACCAAGAGAATAATTTAAAATTTTGAACCTTTTCACTAAATACTAACATTCTACTATTTAATATAAAACTAACTTTGCATCCATGTTTAAGTAATTGAAGTATATCAATGGAAGAAAGATAAATATTTGTTTGTAGAACTACTTGAGGTTGCTCTTCCCAGTTATTACCTAAATCCATCTTATGACATCTTATTATAGGTTTATTATTATTAATAAGATAAGTCTGATCAATATCTACTTTATAATATCCAATTTTTTCTAAGTTATTAGTAGTTGTAATTTCATTAATAATATCATCAATATCATTTTGAGTCATTAATCTATCAGTAATTTCACCCATAGGAAAAAAACAATCATTCATAACAAACATTACATATGGATACATCGAAGTTACATCAAATGCTACTAATTCTTCTTCATATTTCTTCTGTTTCTTTCCAAATACATCGATTCTACCTGCAACACTAGATTCTCTTATTAATTGATATTGTGAATAACTTAAATTTGGTAATTTAACTCCTGCATCTTTGATAAATGTCTGTGATAACTTATATAAATAAGCAGGTAAAGAAGAATGATCAGTAATAGGAGCTATCCCCTTCATAAATGCTATATTAACACAATTAAATTCATTTAGAAAAGTATTATATCTATGATATATAACAGCTAAGCTAAGAACATCATAATTATTATATTCTATAATTCTATCAGAAGGGATTATATTAAATAAATCAGTAAAGAAGTTTCTATCATTTCGTCTTGCAGTATTATAACATTGTTGAACCTTTAGATGAGAAATTAAATCAGGACGTTTAGCAAAATTAACAACATTAAAATCCTTACATAATTCTCTTAGAGACCCTGGAGGAGTAAATCTTTTAAAATCCCATACTGTGCATTTTTTATCAAAAAAAATAATATTACCTATCCTATTACATCCATGATATTCAACATAATCAATAAGAGGTGATTCATCTGGTTGTTTCATAGCATTTAATTTTGTAAGAAGCATAAAGTTATCATATAAACTATTATTAAAACCAATTAATATGTATCTTGCATTATTAATAGGATCATTAACTATGTGATATATTCTATCCAGAAATAATTTTACAGCATTAAATCCAATAATACTATAAACATGATCGCGAATAAATTGATTCTTTTCATCTTCATTAAAATTTATTTCTAAATTATTTAATTTTTCTAGTATTTCATCATCTGCAACCATATAACTTACAGAATAAGATTTAGAAAAATTCTCACAATCATAATCCACAACACATTCAAAATCAAAGAATATATAAGCAACATCCATTTCCATTCTACGCGGTATTTTAGGGCGAACAATAGTATTATAATGACGAATAACATTAAAATTATCATCATCTAATTTCCTAACTATCTCATATTCTGCCATATATACTTTATCTAATAATCTAGGAGGTGATATAATTTTCTCAATATGAGCTCTAGTAACATCATAACAAAGAATATGATCCTCAATAGGAGCTTGATAAAAATAATTAGTTGATATGTGTGAATCCTTTAATTCATAGAAAATCTTATCATGCCGTCTTCCTTTAATATGAAATTTATATTTCCTACCCATTCTATGTGATGCTTCGATATTCGGAATAAGATGAGGAATATTATATATAATACTAATATTCAGTTGTTCTTCAATTATATAATTTTTTAATACTTCTATATCTACACAATCTCGTAAAGCAGGAACATTAATATCACAATCAAGAAGAGAACGATAAATACACTTCATAGGAGATAAAGGATGGGTAACTGTATGATATATCATAAAATCACTTTGATCATTATCTTGAACAGGAATAACACCTATGTCTACATATCTAATCCACACTCTAGATTTATCAAGAGTGCAATTAATTAAAACAGGATCAGGTCGATAATCTTCAGCTCCAATAACCAACTCTGTCATAGTAAGTATAAAATGTTGAAGACCTCTTCTAATATCAGGCCATGATATAGATTTAAAATGTTCTTCTCCTTGATCATCTACAAAACAAACAACAACAGTATATAAATTTATATCTGAACCATACACTTGACCAGCAGGACCTCTATAATACGTTCTTAAATTAACATCTATATTTTGTGTTGCTTCTATATATGTAAGTCGAGCACATTCTTTGATCATATCATAATATTCTTCTATAGATGGTTTATCGATTATGGGATCAGGAAATCTCAATCCATCTTCAGGATCATCACTATATAACATAAGATGAGGATTATGAAAAGAATGAACATATCCTTCTGTATACTCAGAACTAGGGCTATATGCTACAACAAATGATTCATTTGGTTGTCGAAAATTAGTAACGTGAATAAGTGAGTAACCATAAATAAAATGATATGCTAATTCTCTTCTTATTATCATTGGATTTTTATAAATAACTAAAATTGGGATATATCTAATATCAAGAGGAGGTGGTTCATTTTCAAATTCTGGTTGTTGTTCTTGTTGTTGTTGTTGTTCTAGTTGTTGTTGTTGTTGTCGTTGTCGTTGTTGTTCTAATTCTCTTTGATGTTGTTGACGTAATTGTTCAAACATTCGTAATCTTTCTTGTCTTGCCATTTCTATTCGTCTTCTTTGATTTTCTCTTTCTCTTCTTTCTTCTTCTTCTCTTAATAATTGTTCTCTTGCTCTATTATATCTAGCTGCTCTTTCTGCTCTCTCTCTTATTATTTGTCTTTCTTCTAACATTTGATAATTTAATCTCCTCTCTTCTTCATTACGTTCATGTCTTAATCTTATTCTTTTTTCTCTTTCTGTTTCTTCCCAAGGATAATTTCTTTTACTCATTATTATTTTTATTATTATTATTATTATTATTATTATTATTATTTATGTTGTGTTTATTTTTATTTTTTTTTTTTTTTTTTTTTTTTTTTTTTTTTTTTTTTTTTTTTTTTTTTTTTTTTTTTTTTTTTTTTTTTTTTTTTTTTTTTTTTTTTTTTTTTTTTTTTTTTTTTTTTTTT
>Ga0187874_10003592_pt1 | contig 10754 bp, 12 predicted proteins | sample June2016WEW_16_1_3_FD_132993 | JGI IMG/M metagenome (GOLD analysis project Ga0187874, IMG submission 132993) | Peatland microbial communities from SPRUCE experiment site at the Marcell Experimental Forest, Minnesota, USA - June2016WEW_16_150 | ecosystem: Environmental > Terrestrial > Soil >... | reverse complement strand
CATCGTCAAGACCTATCCCGCCGTCCAAACCATGATTACCGGCGACCAGACCCGGCAGAACGCTTCGATTCTGGTTTCCTGGGAGAGCCTGGAACGGCGCAAAAACGAGTACGCCCAACTGGTGCAGAAGAAGATTCCCGCCAACTCGAAGGAAATCGCCATCGCGCGCAGCTATGGCGACCTCAGTGAAAACCACGAATACAAAGCCGCCAAGGAAATGCAGAAAATCCTCATGCGCCGGAAGGACGAACTGGAAGCCCAGCTCACCCGCGCCCGCGGCACGGACTTCTCCAACGCGCGCACCGACGTCGCCGGCATCGGCACCGTCGTGCAGGCCACTGACCTCAGCGCCAATCAATCAGAAGCGTTCACCATTCTTGGCGCGTGGGATTCCGAGCCGGACAAGGGCGTCATCAGCTATCTTTCGCCCATCGCGCAGGCGCTGTTGAACCGCAAGGTCGGCGACGAAGTGGAATTTGAATTGCACGGCGCGAAACACCGGCATCGCATCGAAAAAATCGAGCCGTGGAAACTGGGAAATGCCAACGGCACGCCCGCGCAACCGGCGCAGGCGCACGCGCAGATTTGATATTTTCGATATGCGATTTGCGTAATGCGCTGAATTTTCGGAGAGCGCGTAAACCGCGGATCGCATACGGTAAATATTTTCAGGCTTGGCCGCCGAAACTCACGTAATCGTCCAGGTCCAACCAGTCGAAAAAGGTCGCGATGTCTTCGCGTTTGGGCGCAATCTTGGAAACTTGCTCGTTGAAATACGCACGCGTTTCCACATCCGTCGGCACGCGCTGTTCCGCGAAGGCCGACCACGCAGCGATTTCCACGGGCGAGCGTTTGTGTTTCGCGTTCTTCTCAATCCATGCCAAAACTTCGGTGTCGTTTTTGTCCAGTTGTTTTTTCAACTTTTCGGGGTCAATACCGGCAAATTCCAGAAACCGCTGGTCCAGCGGACAGGCGTAATGATATTCGCCGTTTTTACCGGCGAGCGTCGCGCGGCCTTTGTCCAACATGCGCGGCAGAATCACGTAACCGCCCAGCCGCACGCGCGGGCTGCGCGGCGGGAACTTTGTCAAATCAGGTGTATGTAATGGCATAATTGTTTTTTAATTCGGTTTTGTTTCGTCGTGTTTTGCGACCGTCTAAATTGCCTCGAAAATGCCGAATTGCAAGTGGCGCTCAAAATTTTTATTTTGGTCGCGTGAAAAACTCGGGCAAAGCCCTGCTCGCCGCGCTCCGCCTCGTCGGTTTGGCCGGCGCGGCGGTGCTCGTGCTGCTGGCCGGCGCGTTTGTGCTGAAATATTTGACCTGGGTGCTCCTCGGGCTTTGGGCACTGTTCACCGCCTTCGCTTTTTATTTTTTCCGCGACCCCGACCCGCTGGTGCCGACGGCCGCAAACCTCGTCGTCTCGCCCGGACACGGCAAGGTGGACGCGATTGACACGGTGAACGAACCGGAGTTCATGGGCGGCGAATGTCAGCGGGTTTCGGTTTTTCTCTCGGTTATTGACGTGCATGTGCAATGCGCGCCGGTGACCGGCCGGGTCGCCTGTTGCAAACACACACCCGGCCAGTATCTCAGCGCGCTGAAGGCCGAGTCGGCGCAGTTCAACGAAAACGTGCTGATCGGGCTGGAGGCCGCCGAACCGCCTGGCGAGAAAATCGGGGTGCGGCTCATCGCCGGCGTGATTGCCCGCCGCATCGTCCCGTGGATCAAGGAAAACGACGCCGTCCAGCGCGGCGAGCGCATCAGCCTGATACAATTCGGCTCGCGCGTGGACGTTTATCTGCCGCGCCGCGCGAAAATCAAGGTGAAGCTCGGCGACAAGTTGGCCGGCGGCGAAACGGCCATTGCGGCTTTCGATTAAAATGAACGAACCCATTTCTTCCAAACCGCCAGACGAGGATGCGGACGCGAAGCTGAAGATTTATTTTCTGCCGAATCTGCTGACGGCGGGCAATTTGTTTTGCGGCTTTGTGGCGCTGACGAAAATCGTCGAGGCGGATCCCCTGGCCGATGATTACTTCGGTCAAATCAAGCTGGCGCTCGCCTTCATTTTGCTCGCGTGCATTTTTGATTTGCTCGACGGGCGCGTGGCGCGTTTGGGCGGCGCGGACAGCCCGTTCGGACGCGAATTCGATTCGCTGGCGGATTTGATTTCGTTTGGTGTCGCGCCGGCATTTCTGGTGCAGCGCGTCGTCCTGGTGGACCTATTCAGCAATTACCGGCAAATCAGTTGGTTCATCGCGTCCATTTATCTGCTCTGCGGCGCGTTCCGGCTCGCGCGTTTCAACTGTCTGTCCGCCATGGCCGACAGTGGCGGTGGCAAGGATTTTCTGGGCTTTCCCATCCCCTCGGCGGCGGGCCTGGTTGCGTCACTGACACTGCTCATCATTCATTTCCATGAGCGGGAAAAAACCCTTGGCGCTTGGAACTATCTGCTGGCGATCGTGCTCATCTTTTTGTCGGCCATGATGGTCAGCACGGTGCGCTATCCGAGCTTTAAATCGCTCGGCCTGCGCTCCCGGAGCACGTTCACGAAGGCCATCGGTACGGCGCTCTTTCTTGGCTGTCTGCTGATTTTGCGCGAAAAAATCCTTTATTACGTGCTGCCGGCGTTCTTCACGCTCTATCTCGTTTACGGTTTCGTGCGGCCGAGCATCTCGCGCGCGTGGCGCCGGGAAATCGAGGAGGAAGACGAGGACGAGCCGGGTGAGGCGCACTGAAAACCATGCTGGAACTCGAGCCCATTTTGCTTTCCGCCCTGACCGGCTTCATCAGCGGCCTGCTGCTTTCAATGCCCGTCGGCCCGGTGAACCTCACCATCATCAACGGGGGCACCCAGCGCGGTTTTAAATACGCGATGCTCATCGGCCTGGGAGCGGCGACGATGGATGTGATTTACTGCACGATTGCCTTCACCGGGTTTTCGTCGTTCTTCGGCATTCGCATCGTCACGACCTCGATGGAGGTGTTCACCTTCGTTTTCATGCTGTTTCTGGGCGTGAAGTTTCTCTCGGCCAAAACGGTGACCGCACCCACGCACCTCGGGGCAGCGGCCAGCCGGATTGAACAGCGCATTGATGAAAAACTGCATCCGCGCTCGGCATTTATGACCGGCCTCGTGCGCGTCCTGGGCAACATGGGGGTGTTGTTGTTCTGGATCGTGGCCGCCGCCTACTTCATGTCGCACGAGGCGTATTTCACCTCCTATGAATGGGTGGAGGACACCTTTGCCGCCAAAGCGGCGTTCATTACCGGCGTTGCCCTTGGCGCGAGCACGTGGTTTTGCACGCTTAGTTATGTCGTGTCGCGCCGCGGTTATGGACGATTCAGCGAACAAACCCTTGTGCGCATGCAGCACTTTTCCGGCCTTTGCCTCCTCGCTCTTGGATTATACGACGGCGTGCATATCGCCTGGCAACTGGCCCATTTGGCCCGACACAGAATTTGAGGAAATAAAACCTTTCTGCGCCGGCAGCATCGTGGTAATCCTCAATCTCCGTGCCGGTGCGGTAACAATTGACTATGCTCAAGGCCGGAATCATCGGTCTGCCCAACGTGGGCAAATCCACGTTGTTCAACGCCGTCACCCGTTCGCACAAGGCGCCGGCGGAAAATTACCCGTTCTGCACCATCGAGCCGAACCTCGGCGTCGTCACCGTGCCGGAACCGCGGCTCGAACCACTCGCCCAAATCGCCCGGGTTAACACCCTGATTCCGACCACGATTGAATTTGTGGACATCGCCGGCCTCGTGAAAGGCTCGTCGCACGGCGAAGGTCTGGGCAACAAATTTCTCAGCCATATCCGTGAGGTGGATGCCATCGTGCATGTCGTGCGCTGCTTTGAAGACCCCGATATCGTCCACGTCACCGGCGGCATTGACCCGGTAAGCGACATCGAAATCGTCAACACCGAACTGGTGCTGGCGGACATCGAGATGGTCAAAAAGCGGCGGGAAAAAATCTTGAAGGACGTGAAACGCGGCGACAAACACGCGCTGCTGGAAGAGCACCTGCTGGAAAAGTTTGGCGCGCATCTGGACACGGGCAAACCGGCCAATACGTTCGCCCAGCCGCTGGCACCGGATGAGAAAATTATCCAGCGCGGTTTCTTCCTCCTGACCGACAAGCCGGTCATTTTCGCCTGCAACGTCAAGGAAGCCGACCTCGCCACGGCGGACCAAAATCCGTTTGTCCAGAAAGTGCGCGACTATGTAAAGATGCATCTCGCGTGCGAAGCCGTCGTCGTCAGCGCCCAAATTGAAAGCGACCTCATTGATTTGTCACCGGAGGAGGCCAGCGCGTATTTGAAGGAACTGGGCGTGGCGGAATCCGGCCTCGGCCAGCTTATCCGCGCCACGTATCACGTGCTGGGCCTGCGGACGTTTTTCACGTTCAACGAAAAGGAAGTCCGGGCGTGGACGATTCACGCCGGCGACACGGCGGTGAAGGCCGCCGGCACCATCCACACCGACTTCGAGCGCGGGTTCATCAAGGCGGAAACGGTGAACTGGGATGACCTGGTGAAGTGCGGTTCAGTCGGCCACGCCCGCGAGACCGGCCACTACCGCATCGAAGGCCGCGATTACGTCGTGAAAGACGGCGACGTGCTGCTGTTCAAGTTCAACGTGTAATTGGTAGGGGCGCCGCGCTGCGGCGTCCGGACAGCGCAGCATGTCGACTCTACCCGCCGAAAAACTTCTGAATTTCCTTCACCACTTCCACAAACCGGTCCACTTCGGCCTGGGTGTTGTAGAAATAGAAACTCGCGCGGGCGGTGGACTCGACGCCTAGGCGGTGCATGAGCGGTTGCGTGCAGTGATGCCCGCCGCGCAACGCCACACCCGCCTGATCCGCCAGCGTCACCACGTCATGCGCATGAACGTCTTTGAGCAGAAAACTCACCAGTCCCCCGCGGCCGGTTTTCGGGCCGAAAAGCCGGATGCCTTTCAGCGCGACCAGCTTGTTGTAGGCGTATTGCGCGAGTTCCTGATCGTGTTTCCAGATATTTTCGCGCCCGATGGCATCCAGATAATCCATCGCGGCGTGCAAACCGATGGGGCCGGAGATGTCCGGTGTGCCGGCCTCGAAACGATGCGGCGCTTTCTTGAACTCGGTCTTCTGGTATTCGACCGACAAAATCATTTCGCCGCCGCCTTGATACGGCGGCATGGCGTCGAGCAACTCCTGTCGGCCCCACAACACGCCAATGCCCGTCGGCCCGCAGATTTTGTGGCCGGAGAACGCGAGAAAATCGCAGCCAATCTGCTGCACATCCACCGGCATGTGCCCGGCGCTTTGCGCGGCGTCCACGAGCGTGGTGATGCCGAACTTGCGCGCGCGGGCGCAAAGGTCGGCCACCGGATTGACCGTGCCGAGCGAATTCGAGATGTGAACCATCGAGAAAATTTTCACCTGCTTGGTCAGCAGCGAATCGAGCTTGGCCAGATCCAACAAGCCTTCGTCGCCGGTGACGGGCACGTAGGCAAGTTTCGCGCCGGTGCGTTGCGCCAGCAATTGCCACGGCACAAGGTTGCTGTGATGCTCCATCTCTGTGAGCAGAATCACATCACCGGATTTCAGATTTTCCGTGCCCCAGGAATTGGCCACGAGGTTGATACCTTCAGTCGTGCCGCGGGTGAAGACAATTTCTTCGGCGCTCTTTGCATTGATGAATTCCGCAGCGCGTGCGCGTGCCGCCTCGTAACCCGCCGTGGCGCGGTTGCTTAATTCATGGATGCCGCGGTGAACGTTGGCGTTATCGCGTTCGTAATAATGCACCAACGCGTCAATCACCACACGTGGTTTCTGGCTTGTGGCGGCGTTGTCGAAATAAATCAGCGGCTTGCCGTGGACCTGCTGGTCGAGGATGGGAAAATCGGCGCGGTGCTTTGCCCAATCTGGAGCGGAAAAACTCATGTCGTCATCTTTGTTAAGCCATCGTCCTCGTCGTCGTTCTCGTCCTCGAACAGCCGATTACGAGGACGAAGGACGAGAACGAGGAGGATTCTTTATCCGTGTTATCAGCGTCATCCGCGGTTTTTCATTCACATCAAACCCAATTGCAGCTTGGCCGCCTCGGTCATCATGCTCTGGTTCCACGGCGGGTCCCAGACCAGTTCGACGTTCGCCTCGTCAATCGGTTCGAGCGAGAGCAGCTTGTTTTGCACGTCCTGCGCCAGCATCGGCCCCATGCCGCAACCGGGCGCGGTCAACGTCATTTTCACGTCGGCCTTGAAACTGTTTTCGCCGACCGGCGTGAGGTGACAGTCGTAAATCAGGCCGAGGTCAACGATGTTGACGGGGATTTCCGGGTCGTAACACGTCTTAAGCGCGTCCCAGACCTGCTTTTCAAGTCCTTCCTGCGTGACCGGGCCGCCCGTGGCCGCCGCCGGTTTGGGATGCACGTCCAGCCCCAGCGCGTCGGCGTCCTTGCCGTCAATGCGGAACATGTTGCCGTTGACGACGACGGTATAACTGCCGCCGAGCGATTGCATGACGTAGGCCTGTCCGCCCTTTTGCAGGGTGACCTTGGTGCCGACGGGCACCACGGCGGCTTCGACGTCGCGGGTCAAAGTTTTTGCCTCGTTCGGATTCATAAAACGCAATTCAACTCACTTGTTCCAATATCATCGCCGCAGTTGCGATTGAAATCAATTGAAGAAAGAAAGCCAAACTTTGAACACCTTCTTATGAACGGCGGCCAATTGAGTTACAAAAAAACTTCACAGCTATTTCAAGGACAATTAGGGTCTGGCTACATAACGCGCGACAGCCGCGAGTTCTTGGGCAAGAATTTTTTGTGCAGGTTTGTCCGTTGGCCAACCGATGACGCTCGCGTGATTCAGATTTTCAGGCACTGGTCTGGGTTCAACCTCCAACTTCTGTCGCCTGACTTCGGCTGCAGTGATATCCGCCCTACCATGCAACGTCACAGGCACAGAACGACTATCCGCTATCTCCCGCCCGACTTGCCAAAGCTGTTCCTTGGTGAGTTCCTTGTGTCGAGTGACGGAAAGATCAAGATTGGGAGGTGGTATAAAGGCATCCGGTTTGACTGTTTTGCTGCCACGAATCCACCCGCTAAATAAAATGAAACGCGCCAGCCACTCGTTATCGGCAACTGAAGGTATTGGCGCATCACTGCTCATGCAGTCATCACTCGCGCAATCAGGTCGAGGATCGCCTTGGGAACTTCTCCAAAGAACAATTCCGTTCCGTAGGCTTTATTCGGGCCGAGCAATGCCGCGTAGTGCAAATCGCCCTCAGGGCTGACACTCACTGAGAGGGTTCGGCGTGGAGAACGATGCCATTCCAAGGTTAGATGACCATCTGGCTCCGCGCCAACAGTCGGAGCAGGTGTTCCTAGTGGCAAAGCTTCCAAGAAACGATAAGCCACTCGATATGTTTCCTCAAATACCGGTGTAGCACCTTGGCCGTCCCAATTCGGTGTCTTGCACTCTTCAGCAACCGCAAACAGGTCGTTAAAAACATCTTTGCCTGCCAAACCGAAATAAACAGAGTTCTGCAAATGACGGCGGCCAATTTCGATTTGGCAATCAATGTGGCGAGCGGCGTCACTAGTAGCTGGAGTTCCAGTGACACCATAGGAAATGAGAGCCGAGGTAGCCATTTCGATTATCATTGAAAATTATTTAATGCTTTTTCCGTAATACTACCAAAGAAAACTTTGTTTTTCAACCATCGCATTTCGGCTAAACGTGCGTTCAACATGTCCTTGTCGAGTTCAAATGATTGGAGCGTGAAAGTATCAATGTCAAGAATTAAGCTAATCCCTTCAGTCTGTGGAGACTGCGGAGGCTGGATTGTGCGAGTGACGTTGATTGCGTAAGGATAACCAGGCACGGCTAGCGTGTCATGGTGAAAGAAGCTCACAAATGGCAGGTCAAGATCGTATGGCGGTTCAGGATACGGTTGAATGTAGTCTTCGAATCTAAAATCCTGTGGCGGTAAAACAATACGATTAATGAAGCGGAGGCCGATCCGTTGAATTTCAGTGGGGTGAGCAATTTCTGCGTGGATTTGCCACAACCGCAGCGCTTCGTCACGAAGTTGCTCCCAGCTTTCGTAGGGATGCAGTCGGCTGAAAATGAACCCATCACGATTGAACTGTGCGATGTGTTTTTCATTAGCTGATTGGAGCCGCAGCCCTTTCCAACCAAGATCTTGCTGTTTAGTTTCAGGGGGTTGGCCTGGTTTCAATTTGAATTCGTGCGTAACTTCACTTTGCGAACTCGCTTTTGGATAATCCAAAAGTGCTGACTTCAACTGCTGCGAAATTTTCGTCTCCTCCCACGCCACCGCCGCGCGAGCGCGAACTTCAATTACTGCTTCCACGATTGGGGCGTGTGGTAAATGTTGAAATTTTTCTGTAACGTCGATTTTCATTTTGTGTTTAGACCGACGGCTTGCATTCGGCTCAATTTACCCATCACCAAGCCCCAAAATATCCAAGGGCCAACAACATGTCCATGTTTCTTCTGCCGCTTTGACCCAACTCAACGTGATATGGTTCAATTTTGTTCCGACTCCGTTGTCACCGGCTTGGCGTCGCCACGGAGCGCCGCCATGACCGCGTGCCACGAGAGGATGGCGCATTTGACGCGCGCCGGAAACTTGTGCACACCGGCGAACACGGCCAGCTTGCCGACGTCGCCTTGGACATTGCCGGTCATCACCATTTCGTGGACCTGGCCAAACATTTTTTCCACGTCGGCCTTGGTTTTGCCCTTGGCAAATTCCGTGAGCAACGACGCCGAGGCCTTGGAAATGCAGCAGCCCGAACCGACAAAGCTGATGTCCTTGATGGTGTCGCCGTCCAACGCGAGAAACAGTTTCAACTGGTCGCCACAAAGCGGGTTGTGGCCTTGGGCGGAGCAGGTCGCCTGCGGCATTTCGTGGAAATTCCGCGGCTTTTTGCAGTGGTCGAGAATGACCTGCTGGTAAAGGTCGTTGATGTCGTCAAACATGGCCAATAAATGGAATGACTAATGACTAAATCCTGATGACTAAAGAATGACGAAGCGCGAATGTCAAATGACGAAAGCCATTTGTCATTGGGACATTTAGAAATTCTTTAGTCATTCGTCATTATGGTTTAGTCATTTCGAGCCTGCGAGATGCGGATTCGCCTCCAACCTGTCCCAGACGATTTTGTCCAATTGCTCGCGCACCGGCTCGCATTTCACGCGCTCGATGATTTCGCCGGCAAAGGCGTGAATCAACATCCGGCGCGCGGTCTTTTCCGGAATGCCGCGCGAGCGCAGATAAAAAATCGATTCATCGTTCAACTGCCCGACCGTCGCGCCATGCGTGCATTTCACGTCGTCGGCGTAAATTTCGAGCTGAGGTTTGGTGTCTGCCGTGGCGTCGTCGGACAGCAGCAGGTTTTTGTTCGTCTGCTTCGCATCAGTCTTCTGCGCGATGGGATGAACGTAAATCCGCCCGTGAAAAACGCCCTTCGATTTATCGTCGAGGATGCCGTTGAAATACTCATGGCTGGCGCAACGCGGCTGTGCGTGTTCGACAATCATGTGATGGTCGGCCAGTTGCTCGTCCCGCGTGAGGTAAAGGCCGTTCAGGATGCATTCCAAACCTTCGCCGGCCAGTTTGGTGCGGATATTGTTCCGCGAAAGCTTCGCACCGAGGGCGAACGAATGGACATTCACGTTGCTCATGCAGCCAAGTTCACCGGCGATGGTCGCCACGTGGAAGGCGTCGGCGGCTTCGTCCTGAAATTTCACGTATTCCAGCGCTGCGCTGTCGCCGGCGACGATCTCGGTAACGGCGTTGGTGAAATACGCCGCGCCGACGGTGGATAGATAGCTTTCTATTACCGTCACTTGGCTGTTCGCCTCGGCGATGATGAGGTTGCGCGGATGAGTGGTGTCGCCGTTGTGGCCACCGGTGGAAATGAAAATGAGTTGAACCGGTTCGGCGATGGAGACTCCGGCGGGCACGTGAATAAAACCGCCATCGAGGAAAAACGCCTGGTTCAGCGCGGCAAAGGAATTATTTTCAGTCAGCGCGCAATGGCCGAGTTGCTTGTGCAAAGACGCAGGATCGGACGCGATGGTTGCGGCCAGATTTGCGACTGTCACGCCGTCGGGGAGTTTGCCGACTGCGGAGAGTTTGGCATCGAAATGGCCATTGACGAAAACGAGTCGTGGGCCGGCCACTTTTTTGAAAACATTTTTTTCCAGCGCGTCCTTGGCTGCGGCATCGGTTGTTGGCTCGAATACCGGCCTGAACGGCAGCCGGGCAATCGGCGCGACATTGGTGAAACGCCAGTCTTCGTCCTGCAACGTCGGGAAACCGAGTTCGGTGAAGCGCGCCAGGCCCGCCTTGCGCAGCGGCAGCAACCAGGACGGGTGGATTGGTTCCGACTCGAAACGGCGGAATTTTTCCCGAAACAGTTTGGTGGCCCTGCCGGCTTTTTTTTGTGCGGTCGGCGTCATATTTGTTTCGTCCATTTATCGAATCAAGATGCTTAATCTTTCACGCAATGGGGGCCGGCGCAAGTTCGGAGTTCAGGCTTCACCCTGCGGCACCAAAGGCAAGCTAAAGCTTGAACTCCAACCGATCGTCCCCGCTCCGCAAACTTGTTTTCGGGCACGAAACTGGCAATTTAATGAGACATGCTTACGCAAGAGGACATTAAAAACGCGCTGAAGGCGGTCAAATATCCCGGCTATTCGCGCGACATCGTTTCGTT
>Ga0187874_10003591_pt1 | contig 10755 bp, 11 predicted proteins | sample June2016WEW_16_1_3_FD_132993 | JGI IMG/M metagenome (GOLD analysis project Ga0187874, IMG submission 132993) | Peatland microbial communities from SPRUCE experiment site at the Marcell Experimental Forest, Minnesota, USA - June2016WEW_16_150 | ecosystem: Environmental > Terrestrial > Soil >... | reverse complement strand
CGACGCTCGTGGACAATCTCCGCGATGCGGGTGACGGGCACGCGCAAGTCGAGCGCCAGCTTGTTCATGCTGAGGCCGAGCGGCTTCATAAACTCCTCGCGGAGAATCTCGCCCGGATGCACGGGTTTCAGTTTCCTAGCCATCGTCTCCTCCTAGTGGTAGTCCGTGATTTCAACGTGGTAGGCGTCGCCCTCTCGCCAGGTAAAACAGACCCGCCACTGGTCGTTGATCCGAATGCTGTACTGTCCCTCGCGGTCCCCGCGCAGCCGTTCCAATCGGTTGCCCGGAAGCGCGCCGAGAATTCGAAGATCATTCGCCGCGTCGAGCATGTCGAGCTTGCGAAGCGCCGAACGTTCGATGGCGCGAAACTTCCGGCGGGGCTCGCGATGAAAGAGCCGCTCCGTCTCATCGCACCGGAAGGATTTGCCCCTGCAGTCTATATCGCCTGGCGTTTAATGTCATCCGGTACAGCGCCGCCCACAGCAGTAAGGCCGTCGTCAGTTTTCAAGGGTCAACCGTTCCCCTCAGCCTTTTGCTCTTACAGATTGCAAGATCAAAGACTTCATCTCCCCAGTGCTCAATTGAAACATGAAGCCTTCGGGTAAGCGGGTAGCCATGGAGTCGCCGCGGCGACCCTTTCTGTCCGTAAGCTTTTCCCTTGATGCCCAACCTCCGGTCAATGGTGGCGGCAACGACGGCGCTCGGCCATGGCCGAATGCCATTCGGCCCTACGATTGGCCGAACGCTGTTCGGCCGTCGCCGGGAGTATGCGCGCCCCGAGTTTAATCTTCAAGTATTGTCTTTATGATATCTGGAACGTGACCGAATAGGGGGGCCCACGACGGAGGAGGAAACAGGAGCGAGGGGTTCGGCGCTGGGGGCCAGGGAAAGACCACTGACCAACGGGAAAAGCAGGGGCTGGGGGCTGGGTGTTGGGGGCTGGGGAAAGACCACTGACCAACGACCACTGGCGACTAAGCACCGCCCTTGTCATCTTCGCACTCCGCTCGGGAGCGCGCGGGCAAAAAGGCGGAAACAATAGAAACCTATCCCAGCAAGTTATTGAAAACAAATGGGAAGGGAAGGGATAAGCACGTAAGTAATTGAAAATAAACGAGCTGCTCGATTCATCGAAGAGCTCCACCGGGCATGAACGGGCAGTAGCAGGGATTGGCGGGTTATCCACAATAGGGCAGGGCCGAAGTCATGGTGTGCCGAATCCTGCCTTGGCGGTCTAGGTCCCACGTGCCCACATTGAAGCCCGCGCCCTTCCGGCAACCCTCAAAAAGCCTTCCAGCCTGGTGAGAAATCCCCACTCGATGTTCGAGCTACGCTCCGGCGCTTCCCGTCAAGGCAGGCGCCGGATCAATTCGGCTTGGAGGGCTTCGCGCCGGGCGGTGGGGCGCCGGCACCCGGTTTCACGGAGCCAGGTGCGGAGGACGCCGGCTTGGATGAAGGCGCGGGGTTGCCCCCTTTCGAAGCCAGCTTGGTTGAAGCTGGCGCCTCGCCTGGTCCGCCTTCGGGTGGTTTCGCCCCTCCCACAGTTACGGGCACGGGTTCTTCCTCTTCTTCTTCTCTCACCTCATGCTCGGGCGCGCGGCCGGTGAGGACGGTCCACTTGAGGGGATAAACGTCGGGGTCGAAGATCACAAAATAGAAGTGCCAGATCAGGATCGAGAATGTTGCCAGGATGGCCTCGTAAAAGTGGACCGCCGTGGTTACGTCCAGGACAGCCAAGGCGTGCGGGAGGTAGGCCAAAACCGAGTCATGGGCCCACAGCAGGACGCCGGTGATGGCCATGACGATGGTGCCCCACACCAGCGCCCAGTATTCGGCCTTTTCCATGTAGTTAAAACGCGCGTAACGCGGCGGCCGGGAACGATAACCCAGATTATAGCCCATGGTGTGAACGGCTTCCTGCACGTCGCGCGCTTTGGGAAGCATAGCCTTCACCCAGCGGCGGCCATCGCGATGGGTAAACAGATAGATCAGGTGGTAAATCGAAGCCCCAATCAACACCACTCCGGCGATCCGGTGCAGCCAGCCGCGCAGCGGGAAGTCCTTTTCCCAGCGCACAATCGGTTCCGCCCAGAATGAGTGCGGATATTTCAGCGCAAAGCCGGTGACCACCAGGGTAATGAAACTCACCAGCAGCAGTACGTGCTGCACCCGCTCGTTCAGGGTCAAACGCACCTGGCCGTGGCCCACGCGGTAATGCTCCAGGATGCGCTGTGTCTTGCGCCACCAATCCAGAAGATTGTGCATGAACATCGACGCAAGAATCACGGGGATGGCCAGCAGGTAGAAGGCTTTCACGAAATCAAGCACCCGCCCTCCCGCCGTCGAGGTGGGGAGCGAATGCACCGGCCCGATGGTGAATCGCTGCCCGGCGTCGGGATGGCATTTGCCGCAGGTTTTGCCCAGGTTTGCCGGGTTTACGGTCGAGCGCACGTCGCTCGAGGCAAAGATATCGTGCACGCCATGGCAACTGGCGCAATTGGCTACGGTCTGCTGGCCGGAACTGGAAGCCAGACCGTGGTAGCTGTCATCATAAGTGGGGACGCGCGAGGCCGGTACGTTGAAGCGCCCCATCAACTGGGTGTTGGCGTGGCAACGCGAACAGGTGACCTGCGAAACATTCGCCAGGTATACCGACGATTGGGGATTTCCGGGCGCCAGGATGCGGTGCTCGCCGTGGCAGTCCGTGCAGGTGGCGGCATCCATGACTCCCGCGGCCACTGCCTGCCCGTGAATGCTCTGCTGATAGACCGCAAAGACGTTTGCATGGCACTTGCCACAAGTGGAAGCTACGTTCTGCTTCCAGATCTTCGAGTGGGGGTCAGACAAAGGAAGAATATCGTGGACGCCGTGGCAGTCGTTGCACGACGCCGCGTGCAAGTTGCCCTGCTGGATGGCACGGCCGTGCACGCTTGACGCGTAGGCCTCTACAGGCTTGGCCACCGCGAACATGTACTTGGCGGCAAGCGCGGGGTTGGAATGGCACTGGCCGCAGGTGTCGGGCAGGTTCGCTTTACTCACCGGCGATTTCGCGTCCGTCGAGGCCACCACTTCATGCGCCGTGCCGTGGCAACTCTTGCAGGTGGGCGCGTCACCGTTCATTTTGGCGTGCGCCCGGCCGTGAATGCTCGAGTTGTATTGACTTACTTCCGTCGCGTGGCAGGTGGCGCAGAACTGGGGACCGCGCGCGGCGGGGTCGGCAACATCATGCGTTCCGTGGCAGGCAATGCACGTCGAGCTGTCCTTGGGGTCACCCAACATCGCGTGGGCGCTGGCGCTAAGCTTCACTCCTTCATCAGCATGGCAAGCGAGGCAGGAAGCCGACGCCGTTTTTGCCGTGTGCCCACTCTTGGCGGCCCCGGCGTGGCAGTCCACACAAGCCAGGTCTGTGTGAACACTGTGCCCCAGGGAGGCGGGGTTGACCGTGATGGCTTTTCCCTGCGAATTCACCATCCCCGTCCCCGGCCCGTGGCAGGAAAGACAGTCATCTGCGGCGAGAAGCGGTGCCGCATTGACGAGGAAGGCCACAATAAGCGCAATTACGACATAAAAGCCGAAAGATGGCCGCCAGAATCCCTTCCGGCGGGACAAGTCCTGCGGCCTCTGCACACTGGGTTGTGGATTCACGGTAGGTCTCTTTGCGGGGTCAAATTGGGGCAAAATGCGCATGTTCGGGACCGACAAGGCCGCACTTTAAGACACGACGTCGGTTTTTGTCGCCTCCGCAATGACTAATGCAGTTCAAGTGCCGCAGAATTCAACAACCGCAAGGGCCGCCGGTTGACATGAGTCCCCTATTCGCACGAACCAGATGACATTTAGTTCATCCATCCTCAGCCTTGCCGACTTGTCCCGCGAATGGGCACGCTGCCGGACCACGTCCCACATGGGACAGATGAGCGTTATCGAGTGTTATTGATGTCTCCGATTTCTCGTCCTTAGCTTTTCCCGCGCCCTTATTGCGTGACCTGGAAACTGAAGACAGCATCCGACCCGATTTTGCTTCCAGGGGGCGGGGATTGCGTGAGGATGATTCCTTGGGATCCCCCGTTGGTAGCCACCGGTGTGACTTGTCCAAGTTTGAACCCGTTCTTCTCCAAGATGTGCCGAACTTCGGCGATGGGCTGTCCGATGAATCGAGGGCAGAGATAAGCCGGAGGTTCTTCCCCACCCGAAACGAGAAGGTTCACCGTTGGGGTGTGCACCGCCTCCGTGGCGGGAGGGGGATCTTGCGCCACCACTTGGTCCGGGTCACCCGGCCAGGGGAGTACGGCAACTTCTCCCACCGTCAACCCTCGCTGAATGGCAGTAATCCGGGCCGCGCGCACGCTATCTCCGACCAGGTTGGGAACCGTCAATTGGGGAAGCCCCAAGCTGACCAGCACATGCACGTGCTGCCCCATCTTCAAGGGGGTGCCGGGAGGCGGCATTTGTTGCGCAATCTGATTCGCCGCATATTGCGTGCTATAAATCTTGTCTTCGACTTTCAGTTCCAGGCCCAGCCCGGCGGTGATGCGCTGAGCGGACTCGAGGGAAATTCCCACGAGCTTGGGCATGCTTTCTTGCCGGCCGTGAATGGTGAGCCGGATGGTGGCGATGGCACTGAGTAGCGCCACGGCTACCAAAACCGTGAAGAGAAGGAAAAGCCGAAACAGACTTCGGAGTCGATTGCCAACACCCATGGTAGGGGTGATTTTACCACGAGGCCGGGTGAATGAGAGATACGTCGTAAATCCCCCGCCCTCAGGTTTTTCGCGTATAATCGCAATCGGGCTTGAGACATCGAGATTCTTCGAGGAGGACACTCCATGCAGACTCGGCTTCGCGTGATGGTGGGCGCGGTGCTGCTGACGCTGGCGACTACGCTGGCGGCGCAGACCGGGCCGCTGAAAGTCGGCGACAAGGCACCGGATTTCACTTTGCCCGATCAGAACGGCAACAAGGTTTCACTCAATCAGTTTCTGGGGAAGAAGAACGTAGTCCTGGCGTTTTATGTGCTCGCCTTCACCGGTGGTTGAACGAAGGAGCTTAAGGCGTATCAGGCTGATATTGCCAGATTCGAGCAGACCGGCACCGTGGTATTGGGAGTGAGCGTCGACAGTCAATTCGCCAACAAAGCCTACGCCGAGCAGATCGGCGTGACCTTCCCCCTGCTTAGCGATTTCACTCGCGAAATCACGACAAAATATGGGATCCTGAACGATAAGTTCCCGGTTGCGCATCGCACCACGTTTGTGATCGACAAAGACGGGGTGATTCAGCACATCGACCGCGAGAGCGAGGCCTTGGATCCCAACAACGCCCACGCGGCGTGCAGCCTCTTGGAACACCGCAAAGGGCAGTAGAAAAGCAGTGACGAGCGTACTTCCTCTGTGCTCGCAGCAAGACAACTCGCTACCACCTCTTTGCTGAGCATACTTCTCATGCCCTTGTTTGGCACATCTGCGACTCTGAAGGTCGGTGACCGCGCTCCGGATTTCGCCTTGCCCGACCAAAACGGCAAGGTCGTCAAGCTCGCCGACTTTCGCGGCAAGAAATCCGTCATCCTGGCCTTCTACATTCGCGCCTCCACGCCGGGTTGAACGAAGGAGATCAAGGCGTATCAGGGTGATATCGCCAAGTTCGAGGCTGCGGGCGCGCAAGTTCTGGGGATCAGCCTGGACAGCCAGGAAAGGAATCGCAAGTTTGCCGAGGAAACCGGCGCGACTTTCCCTTTGTTGAGTGACACCGGCAAGGAGGTAGCCAAGGCTTACGGTGACCTCACTTTCACTCATCTCTTTGCCAACCGCGTCACCTTCGTGATCGATAAGGATGGCATTATTCGTCACATCGACGAAGGCTCCGACGCCATCGACCCCACCGGCGCCGTTCAGGCCTGCACCCTGCCGAGAAAGCAATAGGGGCTTACTCCGCAAGCCTGCAACACACCAATTGATCCACGACAGTGGGCACTCAGTTCTCATCCCGGGGGCTCAACGAGATTAGCTGGAATCCCGAAGGGGTAAGAAAGAGCCCGGCCTTACCCGGCTGGGCTGGGTCGTGCCAAGGAATAGAAAACCGTTCGATGCGGAACTGGGGCTAAACATCCTGCGTATACTTAGGCAGAGAATTTTGAGGAGGTCTGCGTATGAGAGACAGAGTCATCTCAGTCGTTGCCGATGTCCTCACCGGATTGGCGGCCCTTTTTCTGTTCATCCTTGGGGATAGCTATCTTCATGTGGGCGCTGACTTGCGCATTTGTGTCGTCGCTCTTTCAATCTTGTATCTCAGTGCCGGACTCGTCCGCGGGCAGGGCCGCCCCGGAGATGCGTGGTTGAAAGGACTGCTAGTGTGTTCCGGCGGCTCGATCACCGTGCTTATTCTGGGATGGGGCTCGCTGCACCATGTCGTCCTCGCCCTACTCTTGTTGGTCGCGAATCTGTCCACCGTCTGCGGTGTGCGCGTCAGACATCTATGGGCAGCGCGGTCCGCAACGAGAGCCGGCTTGATGCTCCTTGTCCCTCTTGCAGCACTTGTCTTTCTAGCGGTAACCACGATCCCTGCGCTTGCAACCCGGATCGCTACTCGTGAGATGAGCGCGCCCGCTCCCACATTTTCGATAAGCAGACTCGACGGGACGGTGATCAGTTCCTCGGACTTCCGGGGACCTGTCGTCATCCTGGATTTTTGGGCCACTTGGTGCCCGGCCTGTCGTAGGGAGATGCCGGAGCTGGAAAGACTCTATAGGCGGTACCAAGGAAACTCGAAGGTCAGCCTTTGGGCTGTCGACGTGCAAAAGAAAGGCGACACCACGGAAAAGGCGCGAGATTTCATGCAGAAAGCGGGCTACACCCTGCCGGTTGCTTTCGGCAGCGAGAAGTGCCTCGAAGGCCTTGGTGTAGAAGACTTCCCTTCGCTGATTATCATCGACACGTCCGGACGGATCCGCCTGGTCCACACCGGCTACGATCGCTCGGAACAGCTCCAAGCTAAGCTCTCCGGGGAGATTGAGACCCTGCTGGACGAACGTCCTTGACCGCTCCTGATGACGCCGCAGGCCAAAGCACTTCGAGCCCGGTGGTCTTAGCTCATAGAGGCGTGACGACCTTATCATCCTTCACAGCGGGAATTTCAACCACCACGGTCATACCGCCCAAGCGCGCGCGGTGCACAACACCTGCGGCGAAAATGAGCACGCCTCCCTTCGCAAGCTTCACGTGCTCAATGGGGGAATTCGCGTCGTTGCGGTATTCTGCTTCCAATGGATGCTCGGAGAAGTAGATTTCCAAATGACGCGGGTGATAGTGAGCGTCCTGAGGACCCTTTTCGTTGGCGAAGCAAAGCGCGAAGGGGCCTGATGTTTTGTCGGCGAGTCCGGCGGCAAATTCGCGCGATTCGCAGAGCGCATTAGCAGCGTCGCATGCGCAGTGCCGCCATTCAACTCCATCAAGGGGCAGTTCCGGTTTCAGCACCCTACCCGCAGCCTTGAGTTTCGCGATTAACTCCGCCGCCAGAATTTCCGGCGCTACGATCTTCACATCTTGCCGGGAGTTCAGCGCGAAATGTTCGCCGAGTTCTTCTAACGGAACGGCTAGGACCTTCCTCATCCGCCTCTCACGCGAACGCTGGATTCATCCACAATCCACAGATGTCCCGGCAGCGGTTCTCTTCCCAAAAGATCCAGAACCATCGGCGCGATATCCATGAGCTGCTGTCTGGTCTGGTTCTCGAGGCGCAGCACAATCAAGCCAGGGTATTGATTGGGTGGGTAAATGCGGATATCGGCAAAGCCCAAATCGAACGAGAGGAGCGCGCGGCCTTCGGCCCTGCATTTATCAAGGATGTCGCGATCACTCCTCCCGCGAAGTCCTTCATCCCAGACGGTTACGGCGTCGTGGCCGTGCTGGCGGAAGAACTCCGCCAAGTCCGGGTGGAGATTCTCGTCCATTTTGAATTGCATTAACCGACTCTGAGCGGAACAAATCGCTCCTTGGCCAATTCCGCGGCATAGGCGATAGCGGCTTGAACATCCTCCGCGGTCAGCCGATAAGCGGTGGCAATCTGTTCCGAGGTTTCACCCGCGGCGAGGTTATCCAATACCACCGACACCATCACCCGCGAACCTGTGATGCAGGCTTTGCCGTGACAAATTGCGGGGTCAACGCTGATCCGGTCCTGCCAACTCATCGAGCACCTCAATGAGATTCTAACACCCCTGGCACGGTCTTGGTTTAATGTTGTTGCGCCGCCAGCTTATTCAGCACTTCACCAAGCTTCTTGATTTCGTCTCCATACCCCGCCCAATCGCCCTGGCGCTGGAGTTGCAGCGCGCGCTCGTAGTGCCCATTAGCTTCGTGGATCAGCGCCTGGGTGTCGGGAGCGGCGGCAGGCTTGGCGCCGGCAGCACCGGGTCCGGGTGCCGGCTGCTGGCCGGGAGCGGATCCAGGCTGCGCCGGTGTGGTGGTCACGCTGCCGCCGAATATCTTGGTCAGCGCCGCATCGAGTGTCGCTTCCATGACGACGTGGTCGGAATACGCCACCAAAACCCGCTGCAATTGCGGCAAAGCGTTGGCTGTGTCGGCGGCAAGATACAGAGGTTCGACGTAAAGCACGGAATTAAGCACCGGGGTCACCAGCAGCGTGCCGCGAATTACTTTCGAGCCGCCCTGCCCCCACAAGGTTAGCTGCTGCGAGATTCCCGGGTCCTGATCGATGCGCGATTCAATCTGCTGTGGACCGTAGATGAGCTTCTCCTTGGGGAACGTAAACACCAGAACCTTGCCGTAATTCGGATCGTCGCAGCGCGCCGCCATCCAGGCGATCATGTTGTCTTTGCGCGCGGGCGTGAACGGCGCCATCAGGATGAACTCCTCGCGCGTGCCCACTTCCGCCAACTTCATGATGTTGTAGTAAGGAGTCATGGCTGTGCCGGACCCTCCGGCCGCGCTCTGGGCGATGCGCCACAAATCCTCCTTGTTATAGAACACCTGAGGATCGGTCATGTGGAAGACAGCGTACATGTTTGCTTGAACGGCGAAAATCTCCTCGGGATAGCGGATGTGGCTGCGCAGGTCCGCGGGCATTTCCGCGAGCGGATGGAAGACTCCCGGAAAGATGTGCGCATAGGTCTGGATGAACGGGTCATCCGGGTCGCTAATGTAAAACCGCACCTCGCCGGAATAGGCGTTGACGGTGGCTTTTACCGAGTTGCGGATGTAATTATCGCCGTGGGGGGCAGGTTCCGAATAGGGATAGCGCGTTGAGCTCGTGTATCCGTCGAGAATCCAATAGAGCGCGCCGCTGTCATCAATGACCATGTAGGGATCGTGGTCGTAGTGAATGAATGGCGTCAGCCGCTCGACGCGATCGAGGACCTGGCGGTAAATCATCAGGCGGCTTTCCGGTTGGATGTCCGACGAGAACAGAATGTTCTTCTCGCCAAAGGCCAGCGCGAACAAAAGGCGCCGCCAGAAGTTATCGACAGGAATGCCTCCCTCACCTTGGTAGCTGGTGTAAACATCCTTGTCGCCTTGGGGGTAATCAAATTCCTTGGCGTGCGTTTTGACAAAACAATAGTCGCTGCCTTGCTCACCAAAGTAAATTTCCGGGCGCGTCACCTTTAACGAAACATTGGAAACAGGGGGAAGATTTTTGATGAAGAGCACCGGCAGCCCTTCGCTGGTGAATTCGTTCACCGGTCCGAGGCACAGTCCGTACCCATGGGTGTAAGTGAGATACTCGTTGATCCAATTCCGCTCCGGCAAGCTCGCCGGGTTCAATTCGCGGGGGGAAAGCGAAACCTGGCGGTAAACCCCATTGATGCGGTAGCGGTCATTGTCAATGTGCATGAAATCGTAGTAGGTGCGGATTTCCTGCAACTGGGCGAAGGTGGTCAGCAGCGGCTTGTGGTCCCATAGGCGGACGTTGCGGAACGTCGCCTCGTTTTGGCGAATGTCGTCGAGCGTCAAATCTTCCACAGCGGAGAAACTGCGCTCCTCGAAGCGATCGAGCCCGTAGGCCTTGCGGGTGAATTCGATGGAGTAGGCAATGTAGGGCCGCTCTTTATCGATCTCATTGGGCGCCACCACAAACCGCTGCAATATTTCCGGGTAAATTGATCCGCCCAGAATTCCCACCAGCACCATCGCGCCAATCCCGATCAGCGGCGTGCGGATATCCGTCGTGCCGGCACGCACAAAGAAAACGCCTGCTGTCAATATCGCGATCACGAGCAACACCCGCAGAATAGGCAGGGCGGCGTGAACGTCCGTATAGCCCGCGCCGAACACCATTCCCCGCGGCGAATAGAGCAGATCGTACATTCCCAGCCGAAAGCGATAGGCAATCAGCAGGAAGAGAATCCCGCCTAAGGTCATCAGGTGCGCGCGCGCCGCTCGGGCAATTACCGGACCGTGCGGCGTCACCCAAACGCCGCCCTCCGCCAGATACATGAAAGCAGCGCTCACCAGACAGCAAATCACGGTAATCAGCGCCAGGTGGTAAAGAAACCAGATGTAGGGCAATTGAAAAAGATAGAATCCGAGGTCGCGGCCAAACAGCGGGTCCGCAATGTTCATCACCGGCACATGCTGGGCGCGCATATACGTTAGCCAATGGTTCATGCCCCACTGGCTTACCAAGTAGCCCGCAAAGAGCACGCCCCCCCAGATCAGCCAGCGGAAAAGCGCGCCGAACCGTTCGAGCGGCGCGAATTCAATGTACTCGCTGTAGACCCGAGGCGCTTGCCGATGCGCCAGG
>Ga0187874_10003590_pt1 | contig 10761 bp, 10 predicted proteins | sample June2016WEW_16_1_3_FD_132993 | JGI IMG/M metagenome (GOLD analysis project Ga0187874, IMG submission 132993) | Peatland microbial communities from SPRUCE experiment site at the Marcell Experimental Forest, Minnesota, USA - June2016WEW_16_150 | ecosystem: Environmental > Terrestrial > Soil >... | reverse complement strand
GACCAGGCGTTCCAGGCCCACCCGGAGCGGTTCCTCAAGGGTCGCCCCAAGCCGCCGGCGCTGCCGGGACCCGCCTGGATCAACCGGCCGAAAGAACAAGAACAGGAACAAGTTGCATGATGATCACCCCCCGCTGCGGAGAGCTGTGGGAAACCCGCAGGGTTTTCCAAGGGGCGGTGGGAAACGCCAAGCGGTTTCCATGGTCCCGGCGGCTCTCCGCAGCCGGTGGGTCGGCGCCTGAAATCAGGCCACCTTCTGTCTCGAAGTCGTTGACACGTTCCGGACCCTCCAAGCGAAGTGGTTGCTGATGCCCAGGACCCATGCGTCATAGGCGTAGCGCAGGACGAAGGGGAGTAGAGGGCAGCGGAGGTGGGAACGATTGAGGTCATGGACACACCACGGCCATCATACGGGCATCTTTGTGGTCATCAAGGTATGTTTGGTTAGTTGGGTGCTGGGATCGGAACGGGATGGCTTCCTTTCAAACCAAGGGCCTGCCTGGGTGAAGAGCGACCGATCCGCCTCCTGTTGGCTCATAAGGCGAATCCGTCTCTTGGTGGTGAACGAGTTGATCATGGAGGAAGAGGAAGGACCAGTTCCAAGGCTGCCACGCTTGCCCTGATGATAAGAGCGGCCAGGAGCCTCGAAATTGGTCTAATATCCTGGCTAATCGGTTGGCTATCTCTCCTGTGCTCGCCTAGCCAATCGTCCAACCTCCACCAACCAACCAGGATAATTCATGACCAAGCCGAATCCAAAACAAGGCGCCGTGAGACTGATGGAACGTATCCGGGTCAAGGGGCGGGACTTCGACAAGAATGGCGAGGAGACCCCGAAGGACGAGCTCTTCCGGATGCCCGGCCTGTTCAAGCTCAAGGATGTGGAGGACCGGATCCCGATCGACGGCAACCGCCTCAAGTACTGGTATTCATCCGATGGCCCGTACCGGAAGTGCTTCGTGAAGATCCCCATGGGGGAGAAGCGATCTCTGGTCTACGTCGACCTGGAAATGCTCAGCGAAGAGTTCCAGGCCCAGTGGGAGAGGAGCAAGCGTTCCTGACTGGGGGATCACGCGGATCCTTCTTCCGGCACGGTTGCCGGCCCTTTGCTGACAACCAGACCGCTCGTGACTTCTGCGGTTGGTGGAGCATCGCCCGACCTTGACCAAGGGAATAATTCATCCCCCATGGGGCCGTAGTTCATATTTTCTTTGGGGAGTTCTGCAGATATCGGGGTTGTGTCTTTCCCGATGTATTGAACGACGGGAAAAGGAGCTGGTGATGCGCCACTCCATCCCGTTTGGAGTGCGCAAAAATTTCTGGTTGGCTGTCTTGCCTTGTGGGGGAGTACGCACCCAGACCTATGAAGGTCGCCCACCTGGCTCAACTGGTTTTCTCCCACAAGGGGACATAGGAGAGCCAGCCCATCGCCCGATTCCTTCATCCCAACCTTCAACCATGTCGCTGCGAAATTGTCTGCCAAACGAACGATCCAAGGCTACGAAACGATGCCCATGATCCGGAAAGGCCAGGTCGGGCAGGTACAACGGAGGGACGGGAAGGTCCTCGCCATCTCCGTCGAGACCCCTTTCCGCCGGGTTACTTGATTGCCGTTCGGGAAAGGGCAATTTCGCCCCGCCGTCAACTTTGCAACAGAACCGATCCGAAGGCGTCCGGTAATGCTTTGAAGAGAATTTTTCTGTTCGTCTCTTGACATCTGTCCACTCCTGGGTATATCCATCTATTGATGCCACCAAACACAATCCGGGAACTTAACCAGCCGCACCAAGAGTACGGCTTCGAGGTTATTCGTAGCTGCCCCAGCAAGTGTCGCAGGCCGCGGACTGCACACCTTGATGGTTCCTATAGGAGGGAATCTGCGGTATCGGATAGCCACCACGACTCTGCCCGCGGCGGCTGGCTGGGACTTGGCGATCCGGAGTACAACTTCCTGAAGCAGAAGTTACAGGATTCTCGCCGCTTCATGGACCACGTTCGTGAATTCATCAAGCATTTCATGAATTCCACCAAGCTTCTGATTTCTAACGTAATTGGTGTAACCCAATTTCAATGGAGGATAGGTTATGAATAAACTGATGGCGACACTCTGCGCATTGGTCGCAAGTGCCATGACCTTCTCCGCAGCCGCTTCCACCAACGGGGGGATGTTAGTATTCGGGAAGTCCGCCGATGCACGGCTGCTGGACCCCGCGTGCATGGATGAGAACAACTCAGTAATGGTTGCCAACAACGTTTACGAGTCTCTCCTGGCCTTCAAGCCCGGCACCACTGAACTCGTGCCCTGTCTGGCCACCAGCTTACCGACCTTCTCCAAGGACCAACTGGAAATTACCTTCACCCTCCGCCAGGGCGTCAAATTCCACGACGGCACAAGCATGGATGCCGACGCGGTAGTCTTCTCACTCAAGCGGCAGAACGACAAGACTAACCCTTTCAACCAGTATGGTCCATGGAAGTTCTGGAACTCAAAGGGCTGGTCAGCCACCGATAAAGGGCCAGGCCTCGTCAAGGACATTATCAAGGTCGACAACAGCATGGTGAAGGTCATCCTCAATCGCCCGGATCAATCCATCGTTTACAATTTCGCACTCTTCTTCACTTACATTGTGTCACCGACCGCGGCCTTGAAACTCGGCCCCGAATTCAAGAACCACCCGGTGGGAACCGGACCATTCCAGTTCGTCGAATGGATCAAGGATGATCACATCGCCCTCAAGCGGTTTGACGGCTATTGGGGCAAGAAACCGCACCTCGATGGAATCATCTTCAAGGTCTTCCCGGATGAACAGGCGCGCATCCTCGCGCTGCAGAAGGGCCAGGCCGACATGATCGACTCGACCGGCCCAGAGGGAATGAAGACCATCGAAGCCGATCCCAATCTCAAACTTCAGCCTGGGGAAATTCTCGGACTCGGCTGGCTGGCCTTTAATTGCGAGACTGGACCCTTTGCTGACAAGCGCCTTCGCAAAGCGGTGTGCTATGCCATCGACCGCAATCAAATCCTGACTTCCGTTTACGGCAAGACTGGGGTGAAAAATACCTTGCCCACTCCAGAGAACCTTTGGGGTTTCGACAAGAGTATTCCCGACTACCCCTACTCCCCGGAAAAGGCGAAGGCACTAATCAAAACCACCGGAATCCCGACTCCCATCAAAATCAACTTCATCTACTTCCCAGCCTGGCGCCCCTATAACCCGAGCGGCAAGCGGATCGCGGAGATCGTGCAGGCCCAGTTGAAGGAGGTGGGTATCGAGGCTGCTCTCCAGACCTTCGACTTTGGCACCTACTGGGACACCTTGGATGCCGGCAAGTTCGACCTCGGCATGAATGGCTGGAACGGGCAGCCCGACCCCGACGATTACCTATACAACATGTTCACTGAGGGGTACCTGAACGAATCCCGTTGGAAGAACAAGGATTATATTGACCTAGTGTCCAAGGCAAAAGTCGCCTCCGGCATTCCGGCCCGCAGCGCCCTCTATTACAAGGCCGAGCGGATCCTCATGGAGGAAGCCCCCGTTCTCATGTTGGCCCGAGGCAAAGGATTCATGCCCATGAACAAGAAGGTCCAGGGTTTTGTCATCAACCCGAATGGCTACCTCGACTTTTCGCCAGTTTCGCTGGAGAAGTAGCTTCAGTTGATCGAGTCCAACACAACCCGTACCTTCGCCAACTGGCGAAGGTACGGGTTGTCGGTGTGCTCTTTTGTTGCTATCGTCTCGATATCCATATAACAACTTTCTTGTTCTCCCGTTGAGAAACTGCATGGGACGTTACCTCACCAAGCGTTTGCTCCTGGTCGTTCCGACGATCCTAGGGGTGGTCACCTTGGTCTTTTTTCTTCGTTTCCTCGCCCCGGGCGACCCAGCCCGGCTCATGCTCGGTGAGCGGGCGACTCCGGATGCGGTGAAGGTGCTGCGGGCCGACTGGGGGCTGGACCGGCCCAAGCTCGATCAATATTTGATCTATATGGGCAAAGTGCTGCGCCTGGATCTGGGTCGATCGTACAAGACCGGGGATCCCGTGGCGCGGGAAATCCTCACCAGGTTCCCGGCCACCGTGGAACTCTCCGTCGTCTCCATCGTCATCGCCGCCATCCTGGGCATCCTGGCGGGGGTGGTTGCCGCAACCCGCCGCAATACCATCGCTGACTTTGTGGCCATGGTGGGCTCCCTGGTTGGCGTCTCCATGCCGGTCTTCTGGCTGGGGCTCGTCCTCATCATCGTGTTCGCGGTGCGGCTAAACCTATTCCCCACTGGGGGCCGTCTCGACGAGCGGATGCTCATGGAGCGGATCACCGGTTTCTATGTCATTGACGGTTTCATAAGGATCTTCAAGGAGCATGATTTCAGCTACTTCTTTTCGGCCCTGAAACATATCGTGCTGCCGTCCCTTGCCCTGGCCACGCTGCCCCTGGCGGTGATCGCCCGGGTCACCCGCGCCGCCATGCTTGAGATCCTCGGCCAGGACTACATCCGCACTGCCCGGGCCAAGGGGCTCCCGGAGCGAACAGTGATCTGGAGCCACGCCTTCCGGAACGCCCTTCTCCCGGTTATCACCATCATCGGCATCGAGTTTGGCTACAACCTCGCTGGAGCGGTGCTCACCGAGACCATCTTCGCCTGGCCGGGCCTTGGCAATTGGCTTTACAACGCGGTTCTGGCCCGGGACTACCTCTCGGTGCAGGGCGGCGTCACCTTTGTCTCAATCGCCTTCATCCTCATTAACCTCCTGGTGGACGTAATATATGCCTACGTCAACCCTCGAATCCGTTACTAGCGCCCCGGCCGCCAACGGGTCCGCCCCACCCCCGGACGTCTCGCTGCTGCACGAGCAGTGGCTCCAGTTCCGGAAGTCCAAGTCCGCCCTCCTGGGGCTGCTGCTGATCGTCACCTTCTCCCTGCTGGCCCTGTTCGCCCCGGTGCTGGCGCCGGGCGACCCGCTGCTTCAGCACCTGCCGGCGTCCCTGACCAGACCCCTCCACGGAGGCTACCTGCTGGGGTCCGACGACCTGGGCCGGGACATCCTGTCCCGGATCCTGTTCGGGTCCCGCATCTCGCTCATGGTGGGTGCCATCTCGGTCTCCATCTCCGTGGTGGCCGGCGGGGTGGTGGGACTGGTGGCGGGCTATTTCGGTGGGGCGCTGGACCTGTTGGCCATGCGCTTCATCGACCTGATGATGGCCTTCCCGTCCATCCTCCTGGCCATCGTCATCTGCGCCACCCTGGGCCCGTCACTGCAGAACGCCATGATCGCCATCGGCGTGATCGGCATCCCCTCCATCGCCCGGGTCATCCGCGCCTCGGTGCTGGCCGAGAAGGAGCTGGACTACGTGACCGCCGAGCGCTCCCTGGGCGCCTCCCACCTGCGCCTGATCTTCTCGGCCATCCTGCCCAACTGCGTGGCGCCCATCATCGTCCAGAGCACCCTGGCCTACGCCGGGGCCATCATCTCCGCCGCCGCCCTGTCCTTCCTGGGCCTGGGCGCCCAGCCCCCGGCCCCGGAATGGGGCGCAATGGTCTCCTCCGGCAAGGAGTACATCTCCACCGCCTGGTGGGTGATCACCTTCCCCGGGCTGGCCATCCTCCTCGCCGTGCTGGGGTTCAACCTGCTTGGGGACGGCCTCCGGGACGTGCTCGACCCGCGGATGAAGGAGTAGGCGGCCATGACCGGGATCGGGGAGCGCGTGCTTTCGGTGGAGGACCTCCACACTTACTTCTACACCCAGAGGGGGATCGTCCGGGCGGTGAACGGGGTCTCCTTCGGGGTGGACCGGAGCCGAACCCTCTGCCTGGTGGGCGAGTCCGGTTGCGGCAAATCGGTGGCCGCCCTGTCCATCATGCGCCTGATCGCCTCGCCTCCCGGGCGGATCGTCGCCGGCCACATCCGGTTCGAGGACCGGGACCTGCTGGCCCTGGACAATGCCCAGATGCGGTCGGTGCGGGGGCGGAGGATCTCGATGATCTTCCAGGAGCCCATGACTTCCCTCAACCCGGTGTTCAGAATCGGCCGCCAGATCGGCGAGATGTTCACCTACCACGAGGGCATGAAGCCTCGGGAGGCGCGCCGGAGGGCCATCGAGCTGCTGGCCCTGGTGGGCATCCCCGCCCCCGAGAAGCGGGTGGACGACTATCCGCACCAGCTCTCTGGGGGCATGCGCCAGCGGGTGATGATCGCCATGGCGCTGGCTTCGCCCGATCCCGGGCTGCTCATCGCTGACGAGCCCACCACCGCCCTGGACGTGACCATCCAGGCCCAGATCCTGGACCTGCTGCGCGACCTCCAGCAGCGGATCGGGGTGAGCATCCTGCTGATCACCCACAACATGGGCGTGGTGGTGGAGATGGCCGACGAAGTGGCGGTGCTGTACGCGGGGCGTAAGGTGGAAGCGGCCCGCACTAAGGAACTGCTCACCTCCCCCTGCCACCCGTACACCCGGGGGCTGCTCAACTCCATTCCCGCCAATCCCAAGTACCGGGGCGCCGAACGCCTGGAATCGATCCCGGGCTCGGTGCCCAACCTAGCCGGGCTGGGCGACGGGTGCCCATTCGAGAACCGCTGCCCCCTGGCCAAGGCCGTGTGCCGGGATCGGTTCCCGGCGGAGCAGGCAGTCTCCGGCACCCACTCGGTCTGGTGCCACTTCGCGGACGCGCCGTCCGCCCCCGGACGGTGAGGAGCACCATGGACACGCTGCTGGAAGTGCGCCAAGTGGCCAAGCATTTCAACCTTAAGGGCGGGGCGGTGCTGAAGGCCGTGGACGGGGTGTCCTTCGACCTGCGCCGGGGCGCGACCCTGGGGGTGGTGGGGGAGTCGGGCTGCGGCAAGTCCACCCTGGGCAAGACCCTGCTGCGCCTGGAGGAACCCACCGCGGGCAGCGCCCTGCTGGACGGGGTTGACCTGTTCGGCCTGGGCCGCGCCCAGCTCAAGGCGGCGCGGCGGCGGATGCAGATGATCTTCCAGGATCCGTTCTCCTCCCTCAACCCGCGCCGCAGTGCCTCCGCCATTCTCGAGCAGCCCCTGGTCATCCACCGCATATGCAGCGGGGCCGAGCGGCGCGAGCGGGTGGACCACCTCATGGACGAAGTGGGCCTAGACCGGCGTTACCGCAACCGCTACCCCCACCAGTTTTCCGGCGGCCAGCGCCAGCGCATCGGCATTGCCCGGGCCCTGGCCCTGAACCCCGAGTTGATCATCTGCGACGAGGCGGTGTCGGCCTTGGACGTCTCCATCCAGGCCCAGATCATTAACCTGTTGCTGGATCTGCAGCAGGCCCACGGGCTCACGTACATCTTCATCGCCCACGACCTGTCGGTGGTGGAGTTCATCTCCGACCGCATCCTGGTGATGTACCTGGGTCGGATCGTTGAGGACGCGCCCAAGGACGAGCTGGTGGCCAAGCGCCTGCACCCTTACACTCAGGCCCTGTACGAAGCTTCCCCGATCCTCGATCCGGACCTGCGCGGGAAGCGCACCACCGTGCCGGGGGACTTGCCCTCGCCCATCGACCCCCCCCGAGGCTGCCATTTCCACCCCCGCTGCCCCCGGGCCACGGACCGCTGCCGGGAGGCCTACCCCGAACGCAAGGAAGTGGCGCCGGGGCACTTCACCGCCTGTCACCTTTACTAGATTCCAGGCGGGTGGCGTTGTAGCCAGCTTCTTCAAACTGAAATCATGTTTTCTAGATTGGATTGACCGGTCCACCCGGGTGCGGTGGCCCGGTTTCAGCTGCCTCGGAGGTTCCACATGAGCGCAAGCCAACCGACTTTTGATATAGTTATTCGCCATGGGATGGTCGTGGATGGCTCAGGCGGGGAACCCTACCGAGCCGATGTGGGAGTCCGCGGGGATCGCATTGCCGCCGTGGGCAGGTTGGATCTGGCCGAAAGCGTTACCACCCTCGACGCCGGCGGCCTGATGGTGGCCCCTGGATTCATCGATGTGCACGCGCATGACGACGAGGCGGTGTTCCAATGGGCCGCCTGCCAGCCCATGCTCAGCCAGGGTGTGACCAGTGTGGTGGTGGGCAACTGCGGCGTCAGTTTGGCCCCTCTGAGCCCGAAGGGGGAACTGCCCGCCCCCCTCAATTCCCTGGCTGAACCGGCCCGGTTCCGGTTCGCCACCTTCTCCCAGTATGTGGACGCACTCCAGGTCACTCCCCTGCCGGTGAACGTGGCGGCCCTGGTGGGCCATGGCACCCTACGGGTCAAGAACATGGAGGACTTTTCCCAGGCGGCAACCGTGGCCGAGATCCAGGCAATGGTCCAGGATGTCCAGGCGGCCATGGCGGCCGGGGCTGCGGGCCTGAGTTGCGGATTGGCCTACCCCATCAACCGAGGGGCCGACACCGACGAGGTGGTGACCCTGGCGCGGGCTGCCGCCGCTCACCACGGTCTGCTGTGCATGCACATCCGGGACGAATTCGATGGCGTCGCCGATGCGGTGCGAGAGGCCTTCCAGTGCGCCAGGCGGTCCAGGGCGTTCCTGGTACTCTCCCACCAGAAAGTGGCCGGCTTGGCAAACTTTGGCCGCAGCCTCGAACTCATTGATCTCTACTTGCGGGAGGGGCCCGATATCCCTTTCGCCATCGACGCCTACCCCTATGCGGCCGGCTCCACCATGCTGGACCCGTTCTACGTGGCCAATTCCCGGCAAGTGCTGCTGGCCTGGTCCCAGCCTCACCCCGAAATGAACGGCCGCTCCCTCGAGCAGATCTCCGCCGAATGGGGCTGCGCCCAAGCCGACACCATCCGCCGGCTCCAGCCCGCCGGCGCTGTCTACTTCGACATGGATGAAGCCGATGTGAGTCGATTTCTGAGTTGGAACCGCTGCATGGTGGGTTCGGACGGTTTGCCCCACGATGAGCATCCCCATCCCCGGCTTTACGGTGCCTTCGCTCGGGTGCTGGGCGAATATGCCCGCGACCGGGGCCTGTTCTCGGTGGCGGAAGCGGTTCGGAAGATGACCTCCCTGTCCGCATCGGTGTTCGGCCTTAGTGGAAGGGGTCTGGTGCAGGAGGGTTGCTTCGCGGACCTGGTACTTTTCGACCCCACCCGGGTACAGGACCGGGCAACCTATACCAATCCTCGCCAGGAGTCCGGAGGAATTGAACGGGTCTTCGTGAACGGACGGCAAGCTTGGCCCCTCCCGCCAGATCAGTCCGGGTGCTGGGGCCGCTTCCTGGCGGGCCGCGGCATGCTTGCACCGAGGCACCGAGGGAAAACCGAAAATAATATTCCGCCCGAGAATTAAATAATAATTGTTTTAGTCATATACTCGCTTCACGCGCGTTGGGATCAGGCTGGTTATCTCCAGGGGCACTGTTTTCAGCGCCTTTGCCAGTTCCATCATGGTGATTTCCAGGTTGCCGCTGCGACCGACGAGGACCACCTCATCCCCCACCTGCGCATCAGTATCCGCGCCAAGGTCGATCATGGACTGATCCATGGATAGGGTGCCCACAATGGGATACGATCTGCCATTCAGCAGTACCCGTCCCCGGTTAGAGAAGTATCGATTAAAACCATCACCCCAGCCCACCGGCATAGTACCTATCCAGGTATCCTCATGAGCCTCCCACGTCAGACCATAACTGATTTTTGTCCCTCTCTTGACCTTCTTCAAAAAGGAAATGCGAGTGAAAAAGGACATGCAAGGTTGAAGGGTCATGGAATCGGGCACGCCTTCCAGCGAACCAAAAGCAGCTTGACCTGTTCGCACCATGGAAAACCAGGCATTCGGGAATTTCAAAATGCCTCCGGAATTGGCGCAATGGACCAATTCCAAGGGCCGGCCCAAGGCCGCCACAATCTCATCCGCTGTCTTTCCAAAAAGGGCTATCTGCGCCTCAGTAAAGGCGGCGCCTGCATCATCTTCGCTCACGGCCAGATGGGAGAAAACTCCCTCTAGGTAGATGTTTGGGCAATTCTTTTCAATGAACTGAGCGAGATCAGCAGCATCAGCTACGTCAACACCAATGCGACCCAGCCCGGTTTCTATTTTTAAATGGGCCCGGGCCTTAGTATTCATGGCAGCACTGATCACCTGGAGGGCCTTGATGTTGGCAGATTCGCAAACGGCCAGCGTGATCCCATTGCTCACGGCCATGGCCATCTCTTCCGGAAAGGCCGGCGAGAATTTCAGGATGGGGAGATGAATTCCCGCGTCCCTCAACTCGATGCCCTCAGACACCCTCGCTACCCCGAACCAGTCCGCCAATCCTAAATTTTCTGCCATGTTAGCAATCTTTACAGCACCATGTCCATCGGCATTGCCCTTAAGTGACAAGAGCAATTTACGATCAGGTCCAATCCGGGAGCGAATTGTTTCCATGTTCTTCCGAATATTTTCAAGATGGACCCTTACATATGTCGGAGAAAACATCTGGAACCTCCACAAGAATACGGGCTCGAGTTAATCCATATATCATACGAGCTTGCTCTATACCTCTGGCTTTAGGGGGCTCTTTTCAGTGTATTCACATTCTACTCTCAACCACCTTCGAAACATTTCAAGGGCATTTTTTATTGAGCCAAGGAAGGTGCGGCAGGCCTTTTTCGTCATTCGGAGTGCATCACAAGCTGAGGCATTCCAGCCCGGACGGTTTTCCTCTAGGGGGAGCCGTGGGAGAATGGCCTATCTCTCACATCCATCCAAGTCCAACCTCTTCTGGAGGTCCGTGTGACTATCGTCCTGAGCGGTTCCCAACTCACCATCGACCAGCTCGTCCGCATCGCCCGCCAGG
>Ga0187874_10003589_pt1 | contig 10762 bp, 9 predicted proteins | sample June2016WEW_16_1_3_FD_132993 | JGI IMG/M metagenome (GOLD analysis project Ga0187874, IMG submission 132993) | Peatland microbial communities from SPRUCE experiment site at the Marcell Experimental Forest, Minnesota, USA - June2016WEW_16_150 | ecosystem: Environmental > Terrestrial > Soil >... | reverse complement strand
CCCGGAAACACCGAGGCGAACGTCGGGGACATCGCCAGGCCCGTCCAGATGACCAGAGGAAAGAGAACGAAAATGACCAGCAGATAGGTCAAGCGCTGCAACACGTTGTACGACCCGGCGTCTTCCTCACTCGGCCGTCGGAAGGGCAAATGCCGCGCAATATCGCTCGCGAGCCTCTTTGGGGAGAGGTCAGACGCAGCGGGAAGCAGATTCCGCCGGAAGTGCCCGCGGAAGAATCCGAAGGCGCCATAAAGCAAGCCGGTCAATACTGCCACCCAGGCAGCTTCGAAGTGAAGATAGCGGCTCCAGCCGTTCTGGTCAGGAAGCACGTAACCGTAGCCGTTGGGGACCGTATCCCGGGAGGCTGGGATTGGGATTTTGAACAGGGTGGGAGTGTTGACGTTGCCGGTCTCACCCCAATAAAAACGCGGGTGAGAGATGAGGATTTCCACTCCCGTGACGAGTAGGGCCAGGAAGGACAAGGTGATGAGCCAATGCGTCACGCGAACGAGGGCGGGGTGCCGCGGACGAAGTGCCTCGGTCATCTGCGTCATTGTGGCCATGGCGCGCCTGTCGTGCAAAGGAAGCGGATAGGAAATGATATTGCTGGGCCCTCCGGCCGTGTGGCCGGTGAAGGCGAAACTTGGCCGGAACTCCCCTGACAAGCCTCCAGCCCCACGGATATGATACCTCTGGCTGGCTTTGAAAACAATTGTCCAGCACGGGGTGCGCGCGATTAAAGTGAAATAGCGGATGTAGCGCGGACGTCTCGCCCGCTGGCGCGGGAGCGTCCCGCTCCCGCCATGAATGCGCGGGCAGGATGCCCACGCCCCAGCGGGCGAGAAGCCCGCGCTACATCCAGTGGGTCTCCGCTTTCACTTTTATGTCGCACACCCTCCATCACGTTTGCCAGCCGCTTCGGAAGATTGGAATTGCGGAGGTTAATCTCAACAAGATGAGAAGCGATTTTGGGGGGATAGGGGGTTTGGCAAGGGGAGGGCCTATTTTCAGAGCGGTTAGCCACGGGCAGAGCTTTTCTGAACGTGAGCTCTTATCGGAAACGTGACTAAATCCCCCAAAGTCGCCGCGCCATTAAATCCCAGGTTACCCGCCGCCTTGTGTTTACGAATGCCTGGCTTGGGATTCAAACTGACCCTCCAACGGGCGCGAAGGCCCATCGGGGGCCCTCTCGGAGGGCCGATGTGATGCTATAATGCAGCAGAGGAATCTACAGGAACAAACCCGTCAAGGTGGCCGGCGCAGAGCTCGTCGCCCGGGAGCGAGGGCGTTATTGATTGCGTACGCGGATTTGAATCCCAACACTTCTTACACGTTCGACGTGAACCAGGGAAAACTAGCTAAAGCGGAAGGCTTGGTGGTGCCGTAGCGCATGGTATTTCAAGACCTGCACATTCGCGATGTGGCAATCCGTCCGGCGCACATCCTGGCGCCGATGGCGGGCATCACTGACACCGTTTTCCGCCGCTTCATCAAGCGCCTGGGCGGGTGCGGGCTGATCATGACGGAGTTTGTATCGAGTGAGGGGATGATTCGCCAGAGCTTCCGCTCCGAACGCTATTTGTATTATACGGAGGAAGAGCGGCCCATCAGTGCGCAGATTTTTGGCGCTGACCCGGCGCACCTCGCCGACGCCGCGTGCCAAATCGAAGACCTGGGATTTGACCTGGTGGATCTGAATCTCGGTTGCCCCGCCAAGAAAGTGGTGAAATGTGGCGGCTCAGGCTTGCTGCGCGACCTCGCGTTGCTGGAAAAAATCCTGCGCGCGATTCGCGCCGCCGTGAAGATTCCCTTCACCATCAAACTCCGCTCCGGCTGGAGCGACGTGGAAATTGTGGCCTTACAAGTTGCGCGCCTGGCGGAGGACTGCGGCGTGGAAGCTTTGGCCGTCCATCCGCGCACCCGCGAGCAGGGTTTCAGCGGCCGTGCGCATTGGGAAATCATCCAACAGGTCAAGCAGGCCGTGCGCATCCCCGTGATCGGCAACGGCGACGTTTTCAAACCCCAGGACGCCATGACGCTGCACGAGCAGACGGGCTGCGACGCGGTGATGATCGGCCGCGCGGCTGCCTCCAATCCCTGGATCTTTCGCCAACTTGCGGAATTCTTCTCGACGGGCGTCTACCGCGAGCCGACAGACGCCGACCGTTACGAATTGATTCGCACTTACTACTCCATGCTCATTGCGGAGGAGATTCCCGGCGCCATCGGCAAGATGAAGCAATTTGCCAGTTGGTTCAGCCACGGCGTGCGGAACGGGACAGAATTACGTCGGCAGGTGCAAAGCGCGCGCGAAGCCGGCGAGGTGATCGAACGCGTGGACGCGTTCTTTCGCTCGCTCGCCGCCGACCACGACAGGACGGAACCGGCAATCGCCTCTTGAGTGCGCATGGTAGAATTAATGGCATCCTCCCACGACGATCGACGATTTCAGCGCCGTGTCGAAGCGGCCATCGCGATCCGGATACAAGGGCTGGACTCCACCGGCCAGGAGCTCGACGAATCCACCACCGCCATTGAAGTCAGCCGGCGCGGCCTCTCCTTTCTCACCAACCATGATTTGGCCATCTTTGCCACCCTCACCGTCGTAATCCCCGGGCGCGGTCCCATGCGGCCCGCAGACGGACCCACCGATTTTTTCGCTAAGGCCATGGTAGTGCGCTGCGTCAAAGAAGATGAGGAGTACTACCGCGTGGGAGTTCGCTTCATGGGCGCCACACTTCCGATCTACAGCTCAGAGGGAAGCTAGCCGCATTTCTCACCACGAGTTTAGAAGGGCCTACCTTATAAGTCGCGCCATGCATCCCAACAATGCTTCCCTGCCGATATGCGGCGCGAAGCTTTGGAGTGCGGCAGCTTGCTGCTGCTTTTTCGCCAGCCAGCTTGCTGGCTGCAACTCTATCCTAAGCCGGCATGCTGGCCAGGATTGGTGCGCGCGTTCGAAATCCCGCGAGCAAGCTCGCGGGAAAGAAAGCGCCTGCGAGGTACCCACTATCATAAGCCAGCATGCTGGCCGGGATTGGTGTGGGCGTTTGAAATCCCGCGAGCAAGCTCACGGGAAGGAAAGCGGCAGCAAGCTGCCGCACTCCAAAGCTTCGCACGCGAGCACAAGGTATTTGCTTGCCGTTCGTCACTGTCGAGCGCTGAGCGCTTCCTGTTGGTTGGCCTGAGCTTCTTGCCCTGTCCTCGCCTTCTGCACCTCCTGCACGAGCTCTTTGGCGATTGCCTCGGCCGCGTGCGGGCCGTCGATGGCGATCACTTTGCCGGTGGCCAGGACTAACCCGGAACGGGTATCACTCATAGAGTAGGTGAAATCATAGGTGAGCAGGGGACGATCTACGTTCACCAGCAGTTCCCCGCCCCGAATACCATCCAGTACACTGATTCCGAGGGCGCGGAACTCCGGATTGCTCAGCAGTTCCTTTTCCAGCATAAAGGGCGAGAAAAATGTGGTTTTCGAGGTCACACGCAGGGTCCGGGCATTGGCCAGAGCCGTAATCGAGTTTGGTTGTTCCTCCCGCGTGGACACCAGACTGGGAACAACGGCGGGCAGCGCAAGATTCCTTCCCGCGCCAAGGGTCAGATGCAACCCCTGAGCTGGCAGCCCTCCGACGCTCTCCACGGGAACAGCAAATTGCACGCCGCCGGTGTTCGGCGAGCCGGTGATGATTCCCAGAAGTTGGCCGCGCGAATTAACCAAGGCGCCACCCAGCGCGCCCAAAGGAAGGGCGGCCATAAACTGAATAACTCGAAAGCCGTGGCCTGCTCCCATAATTTCATCGGCCAGCCGAACTGGGCCCAGGACCCCATCAGAAAACGACCATGCCCATGTCCCGTCGGGGTTCAACACGTGGATTTTATCACCCGGCATCGCTTCTCCCAGGGCGGCGCCGGAGAGTGAGGCAAGTCCACTGGCAGTGAAGTGCAGTGCCGCCACATCCCGGCGCTCATCGAAGCCGATCATGTCAACCTGGTCGTAGACTTCTCCGTCCCTCAGCCGCACCTGCACTTCCTGAGCGCCTCGAAGTGGGCGATAAGCCGTGAGCACGATCCCATCCGGGCGAATGATTACGCCGGTATTCACACTCAGCACGTGACCGCCACCGTTCCCGACGAGGATGAGAACCATGGATTGCTCAGCTTTGTTAATGATGTCCGCGTCCGCCTGCCCGGTATCAGCCTGCACAGCCTCTTGTGCAGCCCAAACGGAGCCTATGGCCAACCCCAACCCCATTGTCAAAAACCAGAATACCTGCTTCATCGGATCCCCCTTGTTGATTCGTCTTGGCCTGTGGGTGGCAATCGGGCCGCCAAACTACAAATTCTTCGGGGGCATTTCAGCAAGTGCAGTGTTAGGGCACAAGCGATTGGCAACAAGGGGGATTGGAAACCTTCCAGGACGGCAGTAAGAGCCCCCACTCACGGCGAGGTTGAGAAAAAAAATCAGTGGAGGTTGGGCTTGGGCGCCAGAAATGGCATGCAACGTAGGGAAAAGGCGGCGACACGGCCCCATGAAAATCGTCTGGAAATGTGGACGCGCGACTAGCCCCTGCGGTTTTTTTCCGTTTGCAACTGGCGGTAAGCTTCGCTTTTGGGGACGCCGCGGGCGCGGGCCACAATTTTCAAAGCGGCTCGCTCATCAACCTTGCGCTCCGCCATGACTGATTGGATTTCGGAGATGATGGACGCCGCGGGCGGGTCGCCTTCGCTGGTGTCTGATACGGCGGGCAGGCCAATCAGCACGGTGATCTCGCCCTTCACCGGCCGTTTCTTCAGATATTCCACGGTGCTTCCTATGGTTCCGCGCATGAACTGTTCATGGACTTTCGTCACTTCCCTGGCAACAACGATCTCCCGCTCACCAAGGAGTTCATGCGCGTCCTTCAGCATCTCCAATAGGCGATGCGGCGCCTCGTAGAAAATCAGTGTCTTCGTGGCGTCCTTGAGTTCCTCCAAGGCCTTTCTGCGCTCACCCTTCTTGCTCGGTAGGAATCCCAGGAAGCGGAACTTATCCACGGGCAATCCGGAAGCCGCCAGCGCCGCCACAAAGGCCGACGCGCCGGGCACGGGAATCACCGGAATGGTATGGCGAACGGCGAGGTGCACCAATCGGAAGCCCGGGTCGGAAACCACTGGCATGCCGGCGTCGGTGACCAAAGCAATGGTGCTCCCCTCTTCCATCTGAATCACCAGCTCGGGGGCGCGCGTCATCTCATTGTGCTCGTGGTAACTCACCATGGGCGTCTGAATCTTATAAGCATTCAGAAGTTTCGCTGTGCGGCGAGTGTCCTCGCAGGCAATCAAGTCCACTTCCTTGAGAGTGCGAATGGCGCGCAGAGTGATATCCTCAAGATTTCCAATGGGTGTGCCGACGACGTAAAGCTTGCCGTGTTCACCGTTGGCGGGCTCGAGTGGATCAAGGAAACTGGTTCGTGCTGGCATAAGAAGTTGACCGTCCGCAATACGAATTGAAGTCGAAGGAAGAGTGTATCAAGTCGGCGCGCGTATCTCAAGCCGGTCGGAAACTGATTCGAAAACCGCGAGTGGGATTTCTCGAATTTTGGAGGACCCCCGGTCCGAAGTGGGACGACGTCCGTCACGAGGCCCTTTGGGGGGACAGTCGGGATTCCGTCTGGGCGGTGAAGTGACAAATTGTCCTTTTTCGCCGCCTGGCACCCCCTCCTCCCGCCCCCTGCCGCTCCTCCCTGGACCTTTTGTGACCGCGACTTTCCCCATCGGGCACTATTTGAGATTGGCGGGCATCTTCGCTTTATCCACAATCGCATGATGTGGTACTATAAAAAAAGGTCGGAGCGGACGAATTGTGGGCCCAAGCTGATACAACCCCGGTGCGCTGTCCGCCATCCTTGTAAAGGGTTATTAAAATCTACGCGCCAGGGCGTAAATTTAGCCCAGGGAATGGGAACAAAGGTTCATGTCGACCAGCAACCTTCAGGTTGAAGCCAGCCCGGTAACCGTGCCGCCCAAGAAAGCGCCCCCGGCCGACCACCAATTCGAATTCACGTTTGTCGAGACCCCGACGGTTTTCGTTTCCGCCTTCCGGCAGATCCGCGACTGGCTTCGCGAGCCCAAGGTAACGGTGCCCGCGCAATACTATCGTGGCGAAGCCAGGCTGCCTGCCACCGACATGGCCCCGTGGTTCGTGGAGCTCCCCTCGCAGCTCCGTGTGGCCTTTGAAAAGCCGCGCGACCCGATCGGAATTTACAACCATGGGCAGCAGGAAAAGCGCGCGCTTTGCGCGTTCGCGTTGGCTGCGGCATTGGGAGCGGCCGGCTGGTTTTGGCGGCAAGAGACCACTTTACTTTTGGGCGTGATTGCCGGGTTTGCCTTGGGTGAATTGGCGGGCTCGCTGATTTTTAAGGCTCGGCCCTACCCTCCCGACATTTGGCACGACTTCCGGATGCAAAAGGCCTCCTGGGTCAATTCGGTGATGGTGCACACCATCGCCCTGACTCTGCTGTTGCTGCCTTACATCCTGACCCGCATGTGGCAGCCGGTGAAAGCCGCCACCAGGTCCGACGTCGTGGATATCTCCCCCTACCTGCCGATGATATCTCCGGGGACCAAGAAGGCGGGAGGCGGTGGAGGCGGCGGAGATCGCTCGCCGACCCCGGCGTCGAAGGGCGCGATTCCCAAGTTTGCCAAGACGCAGCTCGCCCCGCCCATGGCGGTCATTCCCAACACCGCGGCGCAGCTTCAGGTAGCGCCTACACTGGTTGGCCCACCGGAATTGAAGCTCCCGCAGATGAGCTCCAACATGAACTGGGGCGATCCTAATGGAGTGGTCGGCCCCGCCTCGAACGGGCCGGGATTTGGCGGCGGCATTGGCAGCGGATCAGGCGGGGGGATTGGTTCCGGCAAAGGCGGCGGCCTGGGTCCCGGCGAGGGTGGCGGCGTGGGAGGCGGCGTCTACAGCGTGGGCGGCGGCGTGAGCGCCCCCATCCCTATTTTCAAGCCCGAACCCCCATACTCCGAGGAAGCTCGCAAGGCGAAGTATCAAGGCACCGTCGTGCTGTTTATCATCGTCGATACCGCGGGCAATGTCTCGGAATGCCGGGTCATCAAGCCCCTCGGCCTCGGTTTGGATGAAAAAGCGATGGAAACCGTTAAGACGTGGAAGTTCAAACCTGCCCTGCGAAACGGCACCCCGGTGCCGGTGCAAGTCACGGTAGAAGTCAGCTTCCGATTATTCTGACCACCCGCCTTGTGGTGCAGTTTCTAGAGGCGGCTTTACGCCGCCAGATGGCGAGGTAAACTCGCCGCTACAACACCGAACTGTACCACAGTCATTCGAAAAGAAGCCTTGACAAGCGCGTGCCCGCCCGTTTAATTCTATCTGATTGTGCCACTGGGGGGTCGTCTAACGGTAGGACTGCAGACTCTGGATCTGCGTATCGGGGTTCGAATCCCTGCCTCCCAGCCAATAAATATGCGGGTTTCGTGATAACGGCTCTTTCGGAATCCGCTTCGTGTAAACACCGTGTCAACAAGAAAAATCGGACGACGCCAAGTTAGGATGAGAACATTTCCACCGTTCTCGGCGGAAGTGTTTTGGGGGGGCCGCCGAGCGAGTTGCCCGGCATATTGGGTAAATTTTTCCAGTTTTGAAACCCGCGGGCCTCTATTTTTGGCAAGAACCGCAATCGACAATGCGCGTGAGAATGGAGATGGCTTGGCAATTTCCGATATCACTCTCATGGAATTGACAACCCTCGCGAGTAAGGGACGCATCCATCTCGACATCAGCCTGGAATCCTTCTTGCGGGAAGTCGAGACCCGATTCGTTGTCCTACCCATCACTGGCCGCGTCTGCGTGCGCGCCCTTGGACTCCCAGCAGCTTATCCTCAGGATCCGGCAAATCGAATGATCGGGGCTACCGCGCTGGCTGAAAGCCTACCTCTGGTTACCGCCGATCGTGAAATCCGTCGGTCGAAAGCGCTTCACACGATCTGGTGAAAATAACCAGGCTTACCGAATTTCGCATTCAAAGAGCACAGGTAACCCTTCATTCAAGGCCGATCCGCACCGTTTTACCGAAAGGCGCCGTTCTGCGGGAATCGGTCACCCATAGCACGGGATATTCCGGGGTCTCCGGAAACGAATCGCAGCACAAGTCGCTGAGGTAGATAAGGCAGACCGGCGCGATATCATTCTCAGCGACCCACTCGAACGCCGGGCGGAAGTCTGTTCCGCCACCTCCCTTGGGTTCAAGTCGCACCGGTTCTGAGGGTCCGACCCGTTGGAGGAGTCAGACAAAGGATCGGACGGCACAGCGCCGTGGGTTTCCTTTGGACCGTTACCCATTCCCCCGCCAGCATTTGTCTGCGGCGGCGCTGGCTGCTGTTCTGCGCTCGCTCCCTCGCTTCTTCTCCGCAGTAACCGGGCGTAGATTTCTTCGGCGCTTACGTTCGCAAATGCAGGATCGATCAACGCCCCGGCCGGAAGCGTCAACCCGTTTCCGAGCACAATAGGGTTGATGGCCAGATCAGCGGCTGTATTCCAGAGTTCTGGATCGCGTTCGCCGCGGTGGCAGTGGTGTCCCAACGCGCAGTGTAAGACCTCGTGGGCCAGTACTCCCTCAAGCTCCGCCGGCTTGAGTTCGCCCACAAAGGCCGAGTTGTACACGATCCGGGAGCCGTCGGTAGCCATCGTCGGCAGCGAACCCGGCACCAGCTTCAACCTCAAACCCAGTGTTCCAAAGAATGGCTGATTGAGCAGAAGCTGCGTCCGTGCTCGGGTCAGCTTTTGTGCCGTGGTCATCTGAGGGCTCATGCCGCCATTCCTTCGTTCGGGGCAGGAACCGAGTAACCTGCCATGTACCCGGCCATGCGCTGGGCGATAATGGCCGCCGCTTTGGCGGTCTCGGTGCGAACCGACTCCGACTTCCTCGGTTCTTGGGGATCAACCAGTAGCGAGGCCCGCACCTGTGCGGCCAGCCGTTCGAGCTCCAGATCCGCCGTGACGTTCAGCTTGGGCAGAATGTCGACGAGTTTCACCAGATTGGTGATGACGGAATCGCGGAAGGGATATTCCACTCCCTCCTCCGTCCCTTGGTAGGCCTGGAGGCGTTCGGCCAGGTGGGTCACCGCCTCGTAGAGGCGCTGCCAGAGGTCGCGGCTCGCGACCTGAAGCGACGCCTCGACGGCGGCCGTGATCTGCCGTTTGATTCGCTCTTTCTCTTCGTCGCCCAGAGAGACCCGGAAGTCGCCCGCGTCCGGCAGGGGCATCACTTTGGTCCCGAAGGAGAACTTGGAACTGAGTTCGTCGGGAGCGGGATAGTCCGCAGGCCGGAATGGGCCGCCGAGCCGTACTTTGGCCTCCTCCACAAGCTTTCCGGAGTCACGCGCCAGAGCCTCGACAGCCGGGGTGAACCGGTTCGATAGCTCCCGCATTTTCTCAGTATGGTCCATGTAGGCTGCGGCGGGGAGCACGCGATCGCCGTTATCGTCCCAGGGCAAGCTGATCTCCGAGATGTTGATCTATGGGGATGCTTGTTGTACAAGGTCTGACCGCCGCAACCCGCGCCCCGAGCATCGTCCACTAAGCCTCGTTCCATCGGCACGGACGCACGACCACCAGGGCGAGCATCGTCGCGAAAACGGTTAGAGTGACGACGATGCGCGCTGTGCGTGTCATTCTTTTGCCAATCGTGCGTTGCGCGTCTCCGGCATGAAGAAGTAAAGGATGCCGAACGCGGCCAAGGCGACCGCGGCAAGGAACAGGAAACCCGCGTTGGAACCAAAGTGATGCACGATAGAACCGGCGATGACCTGGCTGAGCGAAGCGCCAATGCCCACCGCCGTGCTGATGGCCCCGAGGGTGAGATTAAAGCGGCCCGTGCCCTGCGTGAGGTCAGCAATCACGAGGACCGAGACAACGCCGAATATTCCCGCCGCCACGCCATCCAGGATCTGGATCGCGACCAACGCACGCGTGTTGAGCGTGAGGGTGTAAAGAACGCCACGAATCGGAAGTACGCTGAACGCGATCAGCAGAAGGGGTTTTCGACCCCACGTTCCGGCCTTCCGTCCCGACCAGGACGCGATCAGCGCGATGACGAACTGGGTCGTTACCACGCATGCCGACATGAAGAGCATCGAGCTTCGCCCCCGACCCTTGGCCAACATCTCGCCCAAGAGCGGCAGCATCGCGGCATTGGCAAAGTGAAACATCACCGCGCAGACGAGGAAAATGAGCAGCGGCCGATCCTTGAGCAGGGCGTGCGGCTCAACAGGTTTGGCACCTTCGTCGCCTATCTTCGCGCCACGCGCCAGCTCATAATCGATCTCATCGGGACGGATGATGAGAAGGGTGAGGATGGTCGGGAGCGCACAGGCAGCCACAAAAAAGAAGATGCTGCGATTGGAAATGAAGTAACCCAGCAGGCCCATCGACACTGCGGCCACCACGTTGCCGGCCGAGTTGAAAGCCTGGTTACGTCCCTGGCGGAGGTCAAATAACCGGTGTCCCACGATCCCCAGGGAAATGGCACAAATGGCCGGGCCGAAAATGCTCGAGGTGCCGCCAATTAAGACCTGGGCCGACATCACGGACCAAAAGGTTGGCACGAACGCGATCAGCAACGCCCCTGCCGCCAGCGCGACGATCCCCGCGGTAATCAGGGCGCGTTTGGATCGCAGGTGATCGACCAGCGCGCCCGCCGGCGTCTGCGTGAGAATTCCTGCGATCCCGCCGACCGTGAGCGCGAGCCCGACGCTCTCT
>Ga0187874_10003588_pt1 | contig 10766 bp, 8 predicted proteins | sample June2016WEW_16_1_3_FD_132993 | JGI IMG/M metagenome (GOLD analysis project Ga0187874, IMG submission 132993) | Peatland microbial communities from SPRUCE experiment site at the Marcell Experimental Forest, Minnesota, USA - June2016WEW_16_150 | ecosystem: Environmental > Terrestrial > Soil >... | reverse complement strand
TGGATTGCGTTGGGGGGAGGCAGTCGGACTGCGGGTTCGCGATGTCGATTTCATGCGCCACACCGTGACGATCGCTCAGACCGTTGAAGAACTATCGGGTCATCTGCGCATCGTTCCAGAGGCGAAGACGCGATCCAGTCTGCGGACGCTCGCTGTTCCGGGGTTCCTCATGGACGAACCCACTCGTCACCTGCAGCAGCACCGACAAGACGTGATAGGTCAGCACGTCGACCCAGACGCGCTGATCTTCGTCGGTCCACGCGGCGGGACACTGCGGCGTCGCTTCGGCGAGCGCATTCTGCGGCCGGCGGGGAAGCGGGCAGGTATCTCGACGAGTCTCACTTTCCATTCGCTTCGGCACGGCGCGGTGACCGCGGTTCGGACGCCGGCGTGCCGTACAACGTGATCCAGGCGAGGGCCGGTCACAGCACGGCGCGCATGACGATGGAGGTGTACTCGCATCGGACGACAGCTGCTGATCGGGTGGCAGCTGAGGCCTTGCGGACTCACTTCGGAGAGGCGTTTGCAGCTGGAAGTGGCACGAGTGTGGCACGGAGCGCTGCATCTGTGAAAAAGGCACCGAGAAAGAGCAGCTCACGCGGCCTGTAATCGCTGGCGACAACAGCCTTCACACGGCTGAGGTCGCAGGTTCAAGTCCTGCAGCGCCCACTCGAATCGCGGGAAGGTCACCAACTGCACCTGAGGTGGGCATAGTCGATTCTGGCTGCGGAGCAGGTGGGCCGTGTTGCCAAGAAGTCTGTGGCCTGACAATGATGTCTTCGAAGCCCTTGAGGCGTCACCGATGATCGAAGGGGTCACATGCGTACGTCCCGCTTAGCCAGTCTCGTCGCGCTAGGAGCAATCGCGCTGCCACTCGTGGCCTGCACCGCCTCAGTGGTCGCCGCAAGTCCGCGGACCACGTCCCCGATCGGAAAGCAGCTGGCGGAGCTGAAGGGGTCCGACACCGTAGCGGGCGACGGCCTCGGCTCCTCGGTGGCCATCTCGGGCTCGACGGCCATCGTGGGTGCATACGACCACGCCAAGGATGCCGGCCGGGCGTACGTGTTCACGATGACCGGGTCCAGCTGGCACCAGGTAGCTGAGCTGCAGGGCTCCGATACCGTCGCCGGCGACGAGTTCGGCTCGTCGGTGGCAGTCTCGGGCACCACCGCCATCGTGGGCGCAGGGGACCACGCCGAGCACGCGGGCCGGGCGTACGTGTTCACAAAGACGCCAGGCGGCTGGAAGCTGGTCGCCGAGCTGAAGGGATCAGACACCATAGCTGGCGACTACTTCGGCTGGTCGGTTGCCATCTCGGGCGCGACTGTCGTCGTGGGGGCATATGGCCACGCCAAGAACGCCGGCCGGGCGTACGTGTTCACCGAGACGCCAAAGGGCTGGAAGCAGGCCGCCGAGCTCAAGTGCGCAAACATCCTACCCGGGGACCAGTTCGGCTCCTCGGTGGCGATCTCTGGTCCGACCATGGTCGTGGGGGCAACCAATCGCGCCGACGCTGCCGGCCGGGCCTACGTGTTCACCAAGACTGGGACCAGCTGGAAGCAGGCTGCCAAGCTCGAGGGTTCCGACACCATCTCCGGTGATCACTTCGGCTGGTCGGTGGCGATTTCGGGCACGACTGCCGTCGTGGGCGCATTCCTCCACGCCAAGAGTGCCGGCCGGGCGTACGTGTTCACGAAGGCAAGCGGCTGGAAGCAGACCGCCGAGCTGAAGGGCTTGGACACCGCCCCCGTCGACGGCTTCGGCATCTCGGTAGCTATCGCGGGGACGACGTTGGCTGTGGGTGCAACCGGCCATGCCGCTGGTGCCGGCCGCGCGTACGTGTTCACCAAGACGCCAGGAGGCTGGAAGCAGGTAGCCGAGCTGAAGGGCTTGGACACCGCACCGGGTGACGAGTTCGGCTTCTCGCTGGGCATCTCGGGCACCACCGCCGTGGTGGGCGCACCCGTGCACGCCAGCCATGCTGGCCGGGCGTACGTGTTGAAGGCCTGAACGCTAGCCTCGCGGTATCGAAGAACCGACCTCGGCTCTCCTAGTCAGTGATGGCCGCCCAAGGCTCCGAGCGGGCGTTGCGCGCACGGAGCCCCGGCCAAGGACCGACGGTGACGAACTGGCGCGTTGAGCGCGACTGGCCGGTGCTCATCCAGGGCGGAATGGGTGTCGGCGTCTCGGGTTGGCCCCTAGCGCGGGCGGTTGCGGTGACGGGCCAGCTCGGCGTGGTCTCGGGAGTGGCGCTGGACACCCTTCTCGCCCGCCGTCTCCAGCTGGGAGACCCGGGCGCCAACATCCGCCGGGCGCTCGCCAGTTTCCCGAGCGCGGATGTCTCCGAACAGATCCTGGGCCGCTACTTCGTCGACGGTGGCCTCGATCCCGGGCAGCCGTTCCGCCTCGTACCGCGCCTGTCGCTGGAGCCGAGCCAGCAGGCGGTCGATCTCATCGTCGCGGCCAATTTCGTGGAGATATTCCTGGCCAAGGAGGGCCACGACGGCCTCGTCGGGGTCAACTACCTGGAGAAGATCCAGATGGCGACCCCAGCAGCGGCTTATGGCGCCATGCTCGCTGGAGTCGACTACGTGCTCGTCGGAGCCGGCATCCCCGCCGAGTTCCCGAGTCTGCTCGACGCGTTGGCGGCCGGGCACACCGGTGAGGTCTCCGTCGACGTCATCGGCGCTGGGGCCGCCCGGTACACCGCTGGGGTGCGCCCAGAGCTGATCTCGGGCGCGGACGTGGAGCTGCATCGTCCGAGGTTCCTCGCCATAGTCGCTTCACACGTGCTGGCCTCATATCTCGCTCGAGAAGCCCGCACACGCCCGGACGGGTTCGTGGTCGAAGGTCCCGTGGCGGGCGGTCACAATGCCCCACCCCGGGGCCCGCTCAGCTTTGACGAAGAGGGACAACCGGTCTACGGAGCTCGTGACGTAGTCGATCTGGAGAAGTTGGCGACGCTCGGGTTGCCGTTCTGGCTTGCCGGTGCTTACGCGAGCCGTGAGCTGCTCGGGGCGGCCCTCGAGGCCGGAGCCGCCGGCATTCAGGTCGGCTCGGCGTTCGCCCTGTGTGAGGAATCCGGCTTCGACGCCTCACTGAAGCGGGCCTTCATAGAAAGTGCCCTGTCGGGCACTTTGCATGTGCGCACTGATCCTGTGGCCTCACCCACTGGCTTCCCCTTCAAGGTGGCCGACCTACCCGGGACCGTCGCCGAACCAGAGGTCTACGCGCAACGCCGCCGGGTCTGCGAGGCCGGCTATCTGCGCGTGCCATACCGCAAGGAGGACGGTGACGTCGGGTACAGGTGCCCTGCCGAACCGCTTTCGGCCTACGTGCGCAAGGGCGGGAAGGTGGAGGACACAGCTGAGCGGCGCTGCGTCTGCAACGGGCTGATCGCGGCGATCGGCCTTGGCCAGCGTCACCGCGACGGAGCCGTGGAGCCGCCGCTCGCGACGATCGGACAGGACCTCTCGTTCCTGCCTGGGCTCCTTGGCGTCGGTCGTGACAGCTACAAGGCAGCCGACGTCGTGGCGTACCTTCTCCAAGGCGTCAGCGGATGACCGCGATGGTGATGCAGAGCGCCCGTCGACTGGGCAGCATGACAGCGAGCGCGGTTATCATCGGCCTCCTCGACGAGTCCAGGACGTCTCCCCGTCAACCGACGGGCTCCTGAGAAGATTTCTTCACCGAGGCCGGCTGGCGCGCCGCCGACAAGATGGCTAGGATATTTACGTGCCACAAGTAACTAATGTGGGCCTCGGAGAGCCGCGTCCGAAGCCCGCGAGTGAATCGGTCGAAGAGATCCGGCAGGCGTTCTGGACCGTGGGTCGTTCGATGGGGCAGGTCCGCGTGCACGAGCGCCTGCTCCAGGCGGCGGGCGTCCGGATCGACCGGGCGGGAGGGGCCCTGCTCTACATGCTCCAAGCGCACGGGGAATCGGTGAGGGTGACGGGCCTGGCCGACTTGCTCGGTGTCGACCCACCGACGGTCACCCGCAAGATCCAGCAGCTGGAGCGGGACGGCCTGGTGGCCCGTCACGCCGATGTCGAGGACCATCGCGCCACCCGGATCGGGTTGACCCCGAACGGGCGACGGACTCTCGAGCGTGTGCTGAAGGCCCGGAGGGTTTGGTTCGACCGGCTGCTCGAGGGCTGGGACGATGTGGACCTGGCGGCTTTCGCGGCGATGCTCAGACGGTTCGCTGCCTCACTGGAGAATGACTTGGAAGGCGCACGTGGCGGCTGATGACAACGTCGCCCCAGCGGCCACGCGCCCACGATCTCGACGTGTCTTCGAGGCAGGCGGCGCCACTCGCGCAGGCGCGCGCAGGAGGAGCTAACCGATGTTGATCAGCCTTGTGCGACGCTATGTCGGCCGCTACACGCGCCAGGTGTGCCTGGTCGTCGCGCTGCTCGTCGTGCAAGCAGTCGCGAACCTCTACTTGCCGAATCTCACTGCCGACATCATCAACAACGGCATTGAGAAGGGCGACATCCGCTACATCTGGACGACGGGTGCGTGGATGCTCGGCATCACGCTCGTAGTGGGAGCAATGTCGATCGTGGCCGTGTACTTCGCCTCAAAGGTTTCGATGGGCATAGGCCGGGACATCCGTGGTGCCGTCTTCAAGTCGGTGCAGCGCTTCTCGGCACAGGAGATCAACCACTTCGGGACCCCCTCGCTCATCACTCGCAACACCAACGACGTCCAGCAGATCCAGCTGTTCTTGCAGATGGCTCTCACGATCATGGTGCTCGCGCCGATCATGTGCGTCGGCGGTGTGATCATGGCGCTGAAAGAGGACGTAAGACTCTCGGCACTCCTCGTGGTCGTCGTTCCGGTCATGCTCGTCGTCATCTTGATCCTGATGGCCAAGGCGGTCCCGTTGTTCAAGTCGATGCAGTCCAGGATCGACCGGGTCAACCTCGTTCTTCGCGAGCAGATCACCGGCGTGAGGGTCATCCGGGCCTTCATCCGCACCGGCCGGGAACAGCAGCGGTTCGCGGACGCGAACGGGGCGCTGACCACCACAGGACTCCGGGTGAACCGCATGTTCGCATTGGCGCTGCCGACTGTCATGGGGGTGATGAATCTCACGTGTGTCGCGGTGCTCTGGTTCGGCGGCCACCTGATCGCCAGCGGGAGCATGCCGATCGGCAACCTCACGGCTTTCCTCAGCTACATCCTGCAGATCCTCATGTCCGTGATGATCGCCGTGATGATGGTGATCCTCCTGCCGCGGGCAGTCGCCAGCGCCGACCGGATCGAGGAGGTGCTGCGCGCTGAACCTTCGGTCCTGGACCCGGCAGACGCCGTCGTCCCCGCCTCCTCGGCGGGACTGGTCGAGCTGCGAGATGTCGTCTTCGGGTATCCGGGGGGCGAGGAGCCGGTGCTGCACGACCTGTCGTTCTCGCTGCTGCCAAGCGAGACCACGGCGATCATCGGTGGCACGGGCTCGGGCAAGACCACGCTGCTCAACCTCATCCCTCGCTTGTTCGACGTCACGAGCGGCGCCGTGCTCGTCGACGGGGTCAACGTAGCGGACCAGGCACGGGATGCCCTCTGGGCGAAGATCGGCATGGTGCCGCAGCAGGCGTACCTGTTCAGTGGCACAGTCACCGAGAACCTGCGCTTCGGCCGGCCCGACGCCACCGAGGAAGAGCTGTGGCAGGCACTCGGGGTCGCCCAGGCGAGCGATTTCGTGTCCGCAATGCCGGGCGGCCTGGAGGCGGAGATCACCCAGGGCGGCACGAACGTGTCCGGCGGCCAGCGCCAGCGGTTGTCCATCGCACGGGCGCTCGTGAAGCGGCCGGCCATCTACTTGTTCGACGACTGTTTCTCCGCGCTGGACGCAGCCACGGACGCGAAGCTCCGCGGAGCCCTCAGATCCGAGACCAGGGACGCGACCGTGCTCATCGTGGCGCAGCGTGTCAGCACGATCCTGCACGCCGACCGGATCATCGTGCTCGACGACGGGCGCATCGTGGGGATGGGCCGGCACGAGGACCTCCTTTCGACCTGTGCCGAGTACCGGGAGATCGTCACGTCCCAGCTCGGTGAGCAAGCCGCATGAGCACACCTGCCGCGCGACAGCGACCAGGGATGGGACGAGGCTTCGGCGGACCGGGCCGACCGGGGATGTCCATGCCGGTCGAGCGGCCCAAGGACTTCGGTAACACCGTCCGGCGTCTCGGGCGACGCCTGAGGCCTGAGAGGATCCGCATCGCTTTCGTGATCGCGATGACCTCGGGGAGCGTGGCGTTCACGGTGTTCGGTCCGAAGATCCTCGGCAACGCGACCGATGTCCTGTTCAACGGGGTCATAGGAAAGCGCCTGCCAGCAGGGATGTCCAAGCAGCAGGTCATCGCCCTCTTGCGCTCGAGGGGCGAAGGACAGCTCGCCGACATGATCAGGGGAATGTCGATCACTCCCGGATCGGGGGTCGATTTCGGCCATCTCGGCACGCTGCTCGGCCTCGCCGCGCTCGTGTACATCTTCGGAGCCATGCTCAACTGGGCTCAGGGCTACGTGATGGCAGGGGTCGCGCAGCGAACCGTGTACCGCATGCGCGAGGACGTGGAGTCCAAGCTCGCCCGGCTCCCGTTGCGGTACTTCGACCGGCACTCCCACGGCGACATCCTGAGCCGTGTCACCAACGACATCGACAACGTCACCACGACGCTCCAGCAGGGCTTGAGCCAGCTGCTGAGCTCGGGGCTCACGATTCTCGGTGTGATCGCGATGATGTTCTGGATCAGCCCGCTGCTGGCCGGCGTCTCGCTCGTAACGATTCCGCTGTCGATCGTCGTGACGTTCTTTGTCGCTCGCCGCTCCCAGGTGCAGTTCGCTGCCCAGTGGGAGCGCACCGGAGCGCTGAACGGCCACGTCGAGGAGATGTACACGGGTCACGCCCTCGTGCAGGTATTCGGGCGGAGCGACGCGTCCATAGAGGAGTTCGAGCGCCAGAACGAGCCCCTTTACGAAGCGAGCTTTCGCGCGCAGTTCCTTTCAGGTGTGATACAGCCTGCGATGCAGTTCCTTGCCAACTTGAACTACGTGGTGATAGCGGTCATCGGGGGATACCGCGTCGCGTCGGGCGCGCTCTCGCTCGGGGACGTGCAGGCCTTCATCCAGTACTCCCGCCAGTTCACGATGCCGATCACCCAGGTGGCAAGCCAGATGAACCTGCTGCAGTCGGGGGTTGCCTCGGCCGAGCGGGTGTTCGCCCTGCTGGACGCCGAGGAGGAAGAGCCGGACTGCCCGCAGCCGGCACAGCTCCTCGACCCGGACGGGCGGGTGGATCTCGAGTCCGTGGGCTTCCAGTACGAGCCCGAGCAGCCGCTGATCACAGACTTCAGCCTCTCGGTCTCGCCGGGTCAGACCGTCGCGATCGTCGGCCCGACCGGTGCGGGCAAGACGACGATAGTCAACCTTCTCATGCGTTTCTACGAGATCGGCTCGGGACGCGTCCTGCTCGATGGCATCGACGCGCGCGACCTCGTCCGTGACGACGTGAGGCGGACATTCGGCATGGTTCTTCAGGACACGTGGCTGTTCACCGGGACGATCCGGGACAACATCGCGTACGGGCGCGAAGGCGCCACGAGCGAGGAGATCACTGCCGCCGCCGAGGCCGCGCACGTCGATCACTTCGTGCGGACCCAGCCGGAGGGGTACGACACCGTGGTCGACGAGGACGCCTCCAACATCTCGGCCGGCCAGAAGCAGCTCATCACGATCGCCCGGGCGTTCGTCGCAAACCCGACGATCCTCATCCTCGACGAGGCGACGAGCAGCGTCGACACGCGCACAGAGGTCCTCATCCAACAAGCGATGGCCCGGTTGCGGCATGGCCGGACGAGCTTCGTCATCGCTCACCGGCTTTCGACGATCCGCAACGCGGACACGATCGTCGTCATGGACGCCGGTCGGATTGTCGAGCAGGGTAGCCATGCCGAGCTCATCGACAAGAAGGGCTTCTACGCCGCGCTGTACGAGAGCCAGTTCACCGAGGCATTCGTGGAGACCGTCTGACCGGCCACGCTCGGGGCTGGCCTCGCTCTGGTGGCGCGACGGGTCGCTCTCCCATGCGGCCGGTAGTGGCGTGGACCTCGGGAATCGCCGGGCTGATCGCCTACAACTGGTGGGTACTGGTGGCGCTCAGGCCCGGCCTCATGGTCTCGCCCAACGAGCTCTTCAGCGACCTCGAAGTGACCGGCCGACCGTTCGCGACGGCGATGCAGCACGCCGATCTTGCCTCCGGGCTGCTCTTGTCGGTGGCCTTCTTGGCGGCGGGCAGCAGGGGAGTCCGGGATGGGGGGCGGGAATGGCTCGCCATGATGGTCTTTGCTGTTGCAGGAGCGCTCGGTGGCGCGTTCCCGGAGATGTGCTCTGACGGAGCCAACGCTGTCTGCCGCAGCAGGGAGCTGCGTTTCCAGCTTCCCGTCCAGCAGTACATGCACATTGTTGCGGGCATCCTCGAGTTCGGGGGCATCACAGTTGCGCTCTTTTACGCCTGGCGCCGGACACGCGACGAGAAGACTGCCAATGCCAGGGTCTACCGAGGCCTGGCCCGTACCGCGTTCATCGCGTACCCGATCCTGGGCTTGGCGTACCTGCTGAACAGAGTGGGCAGTGTCGTGGAAGCGGTCTTCTTCGTGGGCTTCACGGTGATCGTCCTGGCACAGCTCTATGAACGCACGGACGCTCCTCGTACTTGGCGCAGCGAGAGGCGCTAGGTCTGACCGGCAGCAGTCGTCACTGCGCGGGACGGGAAATCGAGGAAGGGGTAGCGCCTGACTCCACTGACGTGCAACCGGTACTGGGCGGTGGTTCGCAGCACGCCCACGCCGTAACGGACGCTTCGAGTAAAGCTGATCGAAGACGAGTCCGCCGCATAGCGCGTCGGACAGGAAAGCTCGCCAATGCTCGCCCCGAACACGACTGCTTGAACGATGATCTGGTTGTCGAAGACGAAGTCGTCCGAATTCCGCTCGAAGGGCAGGGCCTCCAGCAGGTCTCTGCTATAGGCCCGCAGGCCCGTGTGGTACTCCGACAGCTTCTGGCGTAGCACAAGGTTCTCGCAGAGTGTCAGGACCCTATTGGCCGCGTACTTGTAGGCGGGCATCCCCCTGGCAACGGAGTTCTGCGCCAGGATTCGCGACCCGAGGACGAAGTCGTATTGCCCGTAGGCGATCATCGCCGCCAGAGCAGGCACTAACAGCGGCGAGTACTGGTAGTCCGGATGGAGCATGACGACGATGTCGGCGCCGAGATCGAGTGCCGCCTTGTAGCAGCTCTTCTGATTCGCACCGTAGCCCCGGTTCTCGTTGTGCCGGATCGAGATGAGGCCGAGGCGCTCTGCCTGTTCCACCGTGTCGTCGCTGCTCGCGTCGTCCACCAACAGGACCTCGTCGACAACCACACGGTCGAGCTCGCCGACGGTCCGCTTCAGAGTCTCTCCGGCGTTGTAGGCAGGAAGCACCGCAGTGATCTGTTTCCCGTTGAGCACGCTGCGAGTGTAGCCACGCGCTGGCGGAGCTCGACATCGCCGCACTGGCGCCGCTTGGTAGGGTCGTCCGGTGCTCGCGACCGACAGCCTGCCAGCCGTGCCGACCCTCGTCGGTCACGCGCCAAGGCATCGTCGCCGTCACAGTGGCTGGGCGCGTGTCGTCGAAGCTGGGGCGGTCGTGCTCTCACCGCTGGTCGCCTATTTCGTGCTGAGGATCCGGGGCATGGCGCCCGTCGAGTTGCCGGACCCCAGCATGCACACGGTCTACATCGTTGATCCACGCGAGATGTTCATTCGCTACTCGGCCGCTTTGGAACCGACAGCGCGACTACGCGAAGGCGCCCAAGTGGGGTTCCTCGTTGTCGCCCGTCTCTTCTATGTCGCGTTCGGCGCCGTCCCCGGCTTCTTCGCCACTCGCTACCTCTTTGCTCTCATCGCCATTGTGCCCGCCTACATGTTGCTGCGGCGGCTGTATGGGATCCCTGCCGGCGCCCTCGTGATCGTTGCACTGCTCAGCTCGCCGGTCATAATCACGGCTTGGGGAACCGACTACCCGAACTCGGCAGTGGTCTCCTATATAGCCGGAGCAGTTGCCTGCCTCGCGATGCCGTGTCGGGGCCGGTGGCGCTCGGCTTGTCTCGTGCTCGCGGGCGTGCTGTTGACGATGGCGATCTGGTCCCACGGCATGGGTATCGTGCTCGCCGGGACGACGGTCGCCGTGTACGCGGCGGTGCGGGTGTTGCGAGCTCGGGAACACATGTTTCGAGACGGCGCGGTCCTGGCGGGGGTCAGCGTCTTGGCCACGTTGGCTCTCATGGTCGCCTCGGCCCTTATCTTCGGCCAGTTCGACTTCATCCGGCCGACCTTCGCCGCCGCCGCCTACTTGAACAGGCCGGCAGAGATACGGCTGTTCCACTCCGTGAACTGGCGCTGGGCTCCCTACGTGGCGTACCTGTTGGTTCCTCCTTCGGTCATCGTCACGTTCGCAGTCACCTTCGCACGCAAGCTGCGTGCCGTCCCGACACCCCAGCTGTTCGTCGGGCTCGTGTGCGCCGCGCAGTTCGCCGTATTTGCCTACCTGCAGTTCGGCTACCACGTCGAGTCCCTCGAGATGTACTACTTCTCCTCGACGCTATGGGGCGTGACCTGCCTGGCTCTCGCCGTGATTCTGGCCGAGCTCTGTCGGTCGCCGTCGACACGCCACCTTGCGCGTTGGCTGCCTGTCCTCGTGCTCGTTGCCCTCCCTCTCGCA
>Ga0187874_10003586_pt1 | contig 10773 bp, 11 predicted proteins | sample June2016WEW_16_1_3_FD_132993 | JGI IMG/M metagenome (GOLD analysis project Ga0187874, IMG submission 132993) | Peatland microbial communities from SPRUCE experiment site at the Marcell Experimental Forest, Minnesota, USA - June2016WEW_16_150 | ecosystem: Environmental > Terrestrial > Soil >... | reverse complement strand
GGGGAATGTTCCGCAACGATCAACCTTACGATGGAGCCAAACTGTGTCCGCAGGCGTAAAAAGAGAGAGGTTCTCCGCCACCTCTCCAGAGAGAAAAAATCTTGAAATCGAAGAGAGAATCTCGTCGGCCTGAAGGCCTCCTCGTGATGACAATAGAGTGAGATCGTAACGGCGCAGCTGAAGCTGTGCCCCTTCAACACGCAACAACAGCGGCTAATCCAAAGCCGTCACGCGCAAAGACTTACTGGGGTTTTTTGGCGCCGTCGGCGCTTCCAGTCTCCACGTAACTCTTCAGCCGGGTCACCTGTTCTGTGAGCACCTTGTCCACAGGCGCGGCCCAGGTGTTCAGCCCATCCGGAAGGTATCCGCCAACGGCATACGTGACCTCGAGCCTCGTATCGTTGTGCAGAGGCATCAACACAAAAGTTAGCGTGCCGGTGGCGCCGAAGCGTTGCAGCGGTCCGAACGCGCCCGACATGACCAGCATCTTGTCGGGCATTACCATGATGACCTCGGCATGACGCACTCCGCCATTGTTGGGCAGCTTCTCGCAGAAGCAGCCCATGGGCTTGTCGTCGATTGTCAGATTGTGAGCGTCTTGCGAAAAGGTGTGGTCTGGACTCCACCAGTCGCCCACATTGTGCACCAGTCGGTTGTACACATCGGCGGACGAAGCGTGAATGACGGTCGCAATCCTGACCGTGAAGCCGTTGGAAGCAGAGTCCATGACGTCGGCGCCCAACATTGCCGGCGCCAGAACGCATAGGAGCAACAGCAGCAGATTCTTGACGCGCATCTATTCTTCCTCTCAGACTTCAGAATTGCAGTGTCCATTAGTTTGCCTAAGCTCGACGATTCGCACAAGGCGACTGGCTGCGAACCAAGGTAGGAAACGGTGCTGCGAGAGGGTTTTTGCGACACGGTTATTGACATTCGCCTTTTATTCGCTAACAATATGGGCGGAGGCTCAGCGCACAGTCATGGCCCTAACTCGCCGCCAGAAACAGGTGTACGACTTCATCTCCAACTTCGTGGACGCGCACGGCTATTCGCCGTCGTTCGAGGAGATCGCTGAAGGTCTCGGCCTAAGCTCGCTGGCCACGGTCCACAAGCACATCACCAACCTGGAGCAGAAGGAGCTGCTGCGTCGCGACTACAATCGCAGCCGCTCGATCGATCTGCTGAAACCCCGCGGGTTGATGAAGCAATCGCTGGCGGTGGCCGCAGCCGCCGCGGCGGAAAGCAATATGAGCCTGCCATTGCTGGGTCGCATCGCCGCCGGCCAGCCGCTGGAGGCAGTGGAGAACCCGGAGTCGATCTCCCTTGCCGATTTCACCCGCTCCAAAGAAGTCTACGTGCTGCAAGTGAAAGGCGAGAGCATGCAGGACGAACACATCCTCGATGGCGACTACGTGCTGGTGGAGAAGGCCAACTCGGCGCGCGACGGTGAGATTGTTGTCGCCCTGGTGGGCGGCAGCGATGCCACGCTGAAACGCATTTACGTGGAGGGCAGTAAGGTCCGGCTGCAACCGTCGAATGCTGCTATGCAACCCATCATCGTTCCCGCCGCGTCGGTGCAAGTGCAGGGGAAAGTGATTGGGGTGTTGCGAAAGTATTGAAAGGCAGGGGTTAGGGGCTAGGGAATAGGGAACAGCAACGCCACGGGATATAAACTCTTTCGTCCGCGTTGATGCCATGCTCCGAGAAGAACCGCTGCTGTCAGCATCAAGTTCAAAACTCGGTCGCCCGTCCCCGCACGTCGCACTACTACCAATAGTTCGATTCAAACCATCTTGGCTATGACGGGAAAAGTTCTCCAGCGTCCCGGCCAAACTTTCACGGTTGTTGGCAGAAACAGCCGCGTAACCCTAATGTTTTCAATCAGGCCACTTCTGGAACAATCCTTGCATCTGACTTACGAGTGCCCCAGCCAGGCACTCGCCACGAGTCATGGGTAGCCCGTCAGAGTTGTGGTTACCCCTTAACTGGCCGCGAACGACATTGGAACTTACTGGAGGAACAAGTATGAAAAAGGTGCTCGTTTGTGGGATGCTGCTGGGATTGCTGACCAGCGTAAGCTTCGCGCAGCGCGGTCGTGCTATTGGAGGGGTGGGGACGAGCGCAAGAATCCCGAACGTCGGTCCCGTTTCCCCCACTGCCAGAATCAACCCTAACTCGATCAACACGGGACATGATGGCGTGCTCCCTAACGCAACCACAGGGAAGAACCCCAAGCCTTTGACTCCCAACGCGACTACGGATCCTACTGCCAAAACCGTTGGGCCTGACGCCAAGACGATCGGGCCAAATACAGTTACGACGGTACCCGACAGAGTCATTACGTCAGATGCCAACACCGGGCCTGGACCGGATCGATGATCGGGATTGAGTATCGAGCGGCTGGGGGAAGCCGTGAGATCGCCGAGGTGGGCTGGCGGTGACGTCAGCCCATTGCGGCGTCATTGCCGGAATTTTTCTCAGCTGTTCGGGGAAAGAAAAGGCGCGGCCAAAGCCGCACCCGGTCAAATCTTTCACTTACAGGTTCTTGTCCAGCGCTTTCTCGATAACATCGCGCGAGACGTAGCCCACGATCTGCTCCTTCACCTGTCCATCCTTGAAGACGAGCAGCGTGGGGATACCGCGTACGTTATAACGTTGTGGAGTGGCAGCATTCTTGTCGACATCCATCTTGCCAACCCTTACTCGGCCAGTGTAGCTCTGCGCTACTTCATCCACGATAGGGGCCAGCGCACGGCACGGACCGCACCAGGTCGCCCAGAAATCCACGATCACCGGCTGGTCAGACTTCAACACCAGCTGATCAAAATTCGCATCCGTGACTTCCACAATTGCGTTACTTGCCATTCTTCCTCCTGCGGGACACTTCTTGCCAGCCCCGCCGGGCAGCAGGGGCCCATTTGTCAATCGTAACATCCCGATTACGATATTGGATGCAGCAGGGTGCCGTCGGACGCAGCGGCCGATCCGCAGGCCGCAGCAGAGGCGCACGCCCAGATGCAATGGCCCGATAGGCAGGCCTGCGGGGGAAAATGCCACTGCCAAAATCAGAAGGCGCCCTACGGTCTCCCGCAGAGCGCCTGGAAGGCAGCCCTCCCCCAGAACTGCCTAAACTGCAAACAGAATTGTCCCCCCGTCAGAGAGATTTGTAAATACGTATCTTGTAACGAATCAGTTAATAAACGCGGCGGTCAGTTATTCACAAACAAAACATGCGATTGGACATTTGTCGCCAGGGTTCGCCTTCCTCGCGGGACTGATTCCAGCGCGGCGTGCGGCTTCGATTGAGCCGGTGAAGGCATTACGCATTCAGTAAAGATTCCCTGTACGCGAGGCTGTGTGCTGCAACGAGAAATGGCCGCCCACGAGGGCGGCCCGAATGCCTACAAATGTCTCATCTTGGTCATTCGCAATGGCCCAGAATCAAGTGACCTTCTTGAGTGTTATCAGCAACCTACAGAAGCGTTTCGCTTCTGGCGCTTTCGTCGGGCAGGATCAGGAACTGGTGCCCATTCCTGCAGCAGTAAACTACTTTGTCGGTCAGTAGAAGTCGCCATCTACCGAGCTGGTCCGGTAAGTCCACTCGGTACGCTGTGACTTCTTCCGACTCACAGACTGCACAGCGTTTGGCTTCCGGCATATCAGACAGTTAGAGTCTCACCTCCTTTACGACCTTGGGGAAGTTAGATGCAGATCGGTATGCCCTGCAACCCTTCCGGCGGGCGGAAAGATCATACTCCAAGAAGGTGGGTCCGCGGGAGTGGTCTGTCATCTGAGTAACTTGTGGCCGTCATATCACACCGTTGTGGCAGAGCAAACGCCGGGAATTCGCTCAAATCTTGTTCAAATGCGCTATGCTTAGTAAGTAGGAGTCCATATGCTTGACAACCTGTTCCAACCGATGCACCTGCTGGTGATCCTGTTTATCGCTCTGCTGGTGTTCGGGCCGAAGAAGCTGCCTGAACTGGGTAAGGGCCTGGGCGAGGGAATCCGCAGTTTCAAAGAGTCCATGAATGCCAAGGACCCGGCCGCGCCCCCTGAGGATGAAAAGAAGAAGTAGTTCTTCGCGCGCTCGCCGCCGCGCTTCGCTGAACTCCGGTCAAACCGTGCCTGTTTGCCATGCCTGACGTCCTCTTCATCCTGATATTGGCCCTGATAATCTTCGGCCCCAAGAAACTGCCGGAGATCGCGCGGCAGTTGGCGAAGTATATGGCACAGTTTCGCGTGATGCGCGACGACCTGAAGCGCCAACTGGAGGGCGAGCTGCTGAAAATCGAATTGGAAGAAAAAGAGAAAGCGGCCGCCGCTCCCACTCCGCTGCTCGAAGCGCCGAGTCAGGCCACACAAAAAGAAGCTGTGCAGGAACGCTCTCCGTCGTAATCCCACCGTCTCAGGCTTTTCCTTTTCCGCTCCGTCGCCCCAAACAAATGGTTGCATCATTCATTCCCGCTGATGATACAGTGGCAGGGAATTTCAACTCACACAGCCGAGGTTTGCATGTCACTTTCCGTGGATTGCCGTCCCTGCGGCAAGGTGTATGTGGTGAAATGCCTGGGCCGCATCGTCACCGGCGAAGAGGTGAGCTTGCTGGAAGCCGCCATCAATCGCGGCATGGTTGAATTCAGCCGCGTGGTGCTGCAGGCCTCCGACGTGACGCGCGTGGACAGCACCGGCATGGGCCTGCTGGTGCGTTTCCTGTCGCACACCCGCAGCCGCGGCGGCGACTTCCGATTGGCTGCTCCTCAGCCCTTTCTTACCACGCTGCTGCAGTTGACGAAGCTGTCCACCATCTTCCGCGTGTACGACTCCGAAGAGGAAGCAATCGTTTCGTTCCTGAAGGAGCCGGCCGTGGCGACGCCAAGGACGAGAAACGCCGGCCCGCTGGTGCTGTTTCTGGACCAATCGCCTGATCTGTGCGCGTTTGTGCGAACACTGCTTCATCATCATGGCTACGAGGTGCTTTCCACCTGCCGCCTGCGCGACGCCAGGACCCTGCTCAGCGCGGCCAAGGTCGACTACATCGTGCTGGGACCCGACAGCTCGCAACTGGCATCCCACAATGTGGTAGAAGCGCTGAAGCCTCTGGCTCCCAATGCCAACACGGTGCTGTTGGAAAACCGTTTCAAGCTGGCCGATCCCGAGCAGGCCGGCCATGAACTGCTGCAGAGGATGCAAGCGCGGAGCTGAGTGGGCCGCCGTCGACCGGCGCGATCTGGCCGTAGTATCTGCGCTGGAAGTAGAGTGCGACGTTGACCAGGCCGATCATCGCCGGAACCTCGACCAGTGGGCCAATCACTGCAGCGAATGCCTCACCGGAATTGATGCCGAATACCCCAACAGCCACGGCGATCGCCAGTTCGAAATTGTTACTGGCCGCGGTGAAGGACAAGGTTGCCGACTTGGAATAGTCGGCCTTGAGCTTGTAGCCCATGTAGAACGACACCAGGAACATCAGCACAAAATAAATCAACAGCGGAATGGCGATGCGAACCACGTCGAAGGGAAGGCGCAGGATGTATGCGCCCTTCAGAGAAAACATCACCACGATTGTGAACAACAGCGCGACGAGCGTGATTGGGCTGATGCGCGGAATGAAGCTAGTCTCGTACCAGGTGCGTCCTTTGAGGGCCACCAGGGAAAAGCGCGTGATAATTCCGGCGAGAAATGGAATGCCGAGATAGATGAAAACGCTTTCCGCGATGTCGCGGATGGAAACATTGACCACCATGCCGCGCAAGCCAAACCACAGCGGCAGTTTGGTGACGAAGATCCACGCATAGACGGAGTAGAAGAGCACCTGGAAGACTGAGTTGAATGCCACCAGACCCGCGGCATATTGCGTGTCTCCCTTTGCCAGTTCATTCCACACAATCACCATGGCGATGCATCGCGCGAGCCCGATCAGGATCAAGCCCGTCATGTACTCGGGATAGCCGCGCAGGAAAACAATGGCCAGCACGAACATCAGCACCGGGCCGATCAGCCAGTTCTGCAGCAGCGAGAGGGCCAGGATTTTCTTGTTGCGGAAGACCTCGCCCAGCTCTTCGTAGCGAACTTTCGCGAGCGGCGGATACATCATCAGGATAAGGCCCACGGCAATGGGAACGGACGTGGTGCCGACGCTGAAGCGGTTGAGGAAAGGAACGATGCCGGGGAGCGCCCATCCCGAGAGCACGCCAACCAGCATGGCAGCAAAAATCCACAGCGTGAGGTAGCGGTCCAGAACGCCCAGGCGAGATGTCACTTTGTTCTGCATTGTTTATTGTTGCTTGCCAAGGTGGTTGATTTCCTTTTGGATTGCGAGTCTGCCGAGACTGGCGAGCGGCAACGACAGGAGCAGTCCAATCCTGCACTCCAGCATCATGAAGGCCTCGCGATAAGCGCGCTCGATTTCGTCAGGCGTTCCGGCGACCGCGGCAGGATCGGGGATTCCCCAGTGAGCGGTCATCGGCTGGCCGGGCCAGAGAGGACAGACTTCGTTAGCGGCGCTGTCGCAAACCGTGAACACAAAGTTCATCTCCGGCGCGCCGGGTTTGGCAAACTCGTCCCAGCTCTTGCTGCGAAGTCCGGCTGTCGGAAGATGGGCAATCTCCAATTGGCGAAGCGCCTCAGAACGGACCGCGCCCGCCGGGTGGCTGCCTGCGCTATAGGCGGTGAAGGTCGGGCGTCCCTTGAAGTTCAGAATAGCTTCCGCCATGATGGAGCGCGCCGAGTTGCCGGTGCAGAGGAAGAGAACGTTGTAGTGGGCTGGCATGATGGTTATCCGTCGGCTTGCGGTTTCCGGGCGCGGATGAAAGCGCTCATGAACCTGCCATCGACTTGCGAAGCGAGGGCATCGACATCAAGACCCTTGGCAGTCAGAAATGCGCGCGCGTCCTGCACTTTGTAGACACGCGTGGTTTCGATCTCAATGGCCTCAAAACCGGCCGCAGCCAGCTTGGCGGAGTATTCCGCGTCCTGCAGTGCGCCGGCGATGCAGCCTACCCATAGCAATACGCTCTCACGCACCTCCGGCGGAACGTCGCCATGTACCACAACGTCAGACACAGCGAAACGGCCACCCGGCTTCAGCACGCGAAACGCCTCGCGCAGCACCTGGTCTTTGTCGGCTGAAAGGTTGATAACGCAGTTGGAGATGATCACATCGACGGAATTGTCGGGCAGTGGAATGTTCTCGATTTCACCTTTGAGGAACTCGACGTTCTCCACGCCGGCCTTACGTTGATTCTCGCGCGCCAGAGCGAGCATTTCGTCGGTCATGTCGAGACCGTAGGCTTTGCCGGTTGGCCCCACGCGGCGAGCGGAGAGCAGCACATCGATGCCTCCGCCGGAGCCGAGGTCGAGAACGATTTCGCCGGCATTCAGCTGGGCGAGAGCAGTTGGATTGCCGCAACCCAGCGAAGCCTGCAACGCGGCTTCGGGAATTTGTCCCGCTTGTTCGGCGTCATAGAGATTGACGGTAATGGGGTCGCAGCAGCTTTCGAACTCGGAAGCTGCGCTACAACATCCGGCCTCTGTCGTTCCGTCCGGTGAGGTGGTGCGTGAACCGCCGGCTCCGGTTTGCACGCGCCGCGCCGCCTGGCCGTATTTCTCTTTCACGACTTCCTTGATGCTTTGAGTGGTCATAATTTTCTCCTATCTGCCAGCCCGGAAAACTTCTTCGGGCTTGACCGCTTTGTTGCGGGAGCAGCACTCGTTGAAGAGAAATCCAAGCAGCTCTTTCAGGGCGTCGGTGTTGGCGGTGTACCACAGGAAAGTGCCGTCGCGACGCACTTTCACCAAGGCTTCGTTCTTCAGCTTGTCGAGATGGTGGGAGAGGGTGGAGCTGGGGATATCCAACTCGCCGCCGATGTCGCCAACGACCATGCCGGTGGGGTGGGCGGACAGCAGGAGTTGCATGATGCGGAGGCGGGGTTCGGTCCCCATCGCCGAAAGCATGTCGGCGCAGCGGGTGATTTGTTCTGGATCTTGCTTTCTGGGCACGGTCGCCCTCCTTCGATATTTCTATGGTTATAGAAAAATAGATGGATTGTCAAGGGAAAAACTGCGAAAAAATGAGGGGCGGTCTGGCGGGGGCTAGAGCCACATGTCGGCACGGCTACGGGAAAAAGCAGGTCCCTCGTCGGGCTGAAGCCCTCCTCGTGATGACAAATCCGAAAAAGCACTCTCTGAATGCCCATGCCTACGGCGCAAAATAGCCGGCGATGTCCAGGAGCAGGTTGGTGGGATTGAAGGCGAAGGCGTCGATCGATCCATTGATCGTCGGCATGATGGCCATGTTGGAGGTGACAGCACCGTCTGTCGCGTTCAGTGTCGAGACCACGGGTTGCTGCTGGCCATCGGGCCACAGCGTCAGATAGTCGAGCGCACCCGGAGGCACGGCCGTCGCGTTCAGCACATAGGCAGTTGCGCTGGCTGGCACGGCGCACGGACCGCCCACGACATTCACCCTAAGCTCACCCTGGAACTTGTGGCCTTGTGCGGGATTGCGCGTGTCCAGGACGCGGCAGGGCGCAAGGTTGTACAGCGACATGGGATTGGGCGCCGAGTTTGCGGGCGCGAAGTAACCGTTGATGTCGATGAGCAGGTCGGTATTGTTGCCGTAGGCATAGGTCTGGATAGCGCCGCTGGTTCCAGCCGGCACAATGGCCGCGTTGGCGGTGATTGTGCCCGTGGGAGCGTTGAGGGTTGAAACCTGCGGTTGCACCTTGCCCGCCGGCCACACGGTCAGGTAGCCCAGAGGCTGGCTGTTCTTCGGCAGCGCCGTGAAGTTCAGCGAGTACGCTTGCGCCGCGCCGGGAATGTTGCAGGCACTCGCCTGGAGCACCGGGAAATTGCGTTGCTGGCCGTTCTGCAGCAGCGGCCCACCCAGTTGCCCGGCGGGTTTGCGAGTATCGGCTACGCGGCAGGGCGGCAGCGGGAAGAAAGCCAGTGCAGAGCCGTTCCCGGTCGCGAAGTATCCGGTGACGTCGAGAATAACCTCAGTGGTATCGGTGGCGTAAACGCTGACGCCCTGCCCGGCGCCGGCGGGAACAATGGCAGCGTTGGCCTTGGTCCGTCCGTCGTGGGAGTTCAGAGTCGAGACAACCGGTTGGCTCGCCCCGGTGGGCCAGATAGTGAGGTAGTTCAGCGCACCATCGGGCACGACGGTGACGTTCAAGGCATAAGCAGCGGCGCTGGTGGGGAGATTGCAGCTGCCTTGCGGAAGCGGGAAATCGCGCTCTGTCCCGGCGGCGAGAGCGGGGCCGCCAAAGGTACCGGGTGGGTTTCGCGTGTCGACCACGCGGCATGGAGTGACTGGAATGAAGCGCAGGCCCGAGGAAAGTCCGGTGACGGCAACGTCGTCCAGATACATGTAGGTCGGGTCGCCGTAGCCGTCTTCGTGCACGTTGAAGTAGAGCTGAACGGTCTGGCCCTCGTAAGGAGTGAGATCGAAGGTGACTTGCGTCCAGGCTTGCGCGTCGGAAGCAACTTTGAAGACTTGCGCCAGCTGGTTGCCGTTGGTGTCGCGAATCTGGGCTTCCTGCCAGTCGTATTGGATTGTGGTCGACGTGGAGGGCCAATACCAGAAGCTCAACGTGGGGCCGTCCGCGTCGCTGGGAACGGTGACGGCTTGATACAGCCATGAGTCGCCGTTGGGCTCAGGCAGGCCGGTGGCTCCAAGTTGAGCGCTGAAGCTGCCGGTGTGAGCTTGCAAGGTCGAGATGACCGGAAGCAGCACGCCGCCCGCGGTCCAGCAGTCCAGAGTGCCACTTTCAAATCCGCCATTCGACAACGAGTCGGCGACGCACGGTAAAGTTTCCGTGCCTAATCCCGTCAAGGTAGCGACTCGGGGACTGCCGGGACCGTTATCCGTGACGGTCAATGTGCCCGTCCTGGTTCCCGTCGCCGTAGGCTTGAAGCTGACGTTGATGGTGCAATTGGCATTAGGGGCCAGCGCTGTGCCGCAGTTGTTGTTTTGCAGATAATCGCCGGTGACAGCGATGCCGCTGATGGTGAGGCTGACGGATTGCTGGTTGCTGAGAACGATCTGTTGCGCAGGACTGGTCGTTCCCACGTTCTGGACTCCGAAGCTGAGGTTGCCGGGATAGAAGCCGATGTAGCTGCCGGTGGCGCAGCCGGGAAACTCGAAGCTGACGATGCGGGTGTTCCAGTTGTATGCGCCGGTGGTGAGCTGGTACTGCTGGGTGTACCAGAAGGTGCAATCGTCGGTGGGATCGACCGACATGGAGCTGTAATCGCCCCAGCGATTCACGTTGGGCGTCTGCGATCCACTGCCCAGGATCACCGTAGTCTCCGCTTCCAGATCGCCGGGCGGATCGGTCGGCAGTCGGCCGGCGAAGGCAATCGACGGATAAACCCCGCCGCTGGAGACGCTGTAGCCCAGCGCGATGTCTCCGATTTTGTCCATGGCGATGCTACCCATCCAGCGATAGTTGGAATCGGGAGCGTACGTCCCCTGCTGGGCCACCACCGGCGTGGTAGCGGGCGATTGAATTTCGTACCAACGCACTCCGCCACCGCCGCTGACAGCCACCGAATGGTTGACGACCAGCGACTCATGATCGCCAAAGTTGCGATAGGCCAGGCGATACATCAATCGGTCAGCAAGCGAGTCCAGAGTGTTGGTGGTCTGCGGCTGGGGCACGCATTCCGATCCGCCGTTGCACAGCGGCGTGAAGGGCGCGACGTCGATGACCGTCGGCCCGGTAAACGTCGAGTTGGAGGGATCGTTGAAGTCCACATGAAACTGGT
>Ga0187874_10003585_pt1 | contig 10774 bp, 8 predicted proteins | sample June2016WEW_16_1_3_FD_132993 | JGI IMG/M metagenome (GOLD analysis project Ga0187874, IMG submission 132993) | Peatland microbial communities from SPRUCE experiment site at the Marcell Experimental Forest, Minnesota, USA - June2016WEW_16_150 | ecosystem: Environmental > Terrestrial > Soil >... | reverse complement strand
TTTGAAGTGCGAGAGGTACGGCAGAACTCTTTCATTTTCCATTCTGGTTTGATTAACTATCTTTCCTTCAGGGCTCAAAATTGTCGCATAAGTGCTATCCTTATGCACATCCAACCCACAAACCAAGGCGCTCATAGTATGGCATGAGCGCCCAGCCCGTTTAACACTTCTCATACCATCGCGCTATGTTGAAGTAAGAGTTTTTAAGTAGCTAAATGACTGTGTTAGTGTGTTGATGGTTTTATGGCAATCCCCACGTTCGAAATCTTAAACAAGAACATTATGGAATGGGTTCAGAAGAATTTTGCCAAGGCTATGTTTCCTTATAATATGGACAAAGGCAACTTTAACCCTGAGCATTCAAAAGTGATTGAATTTCCAAAAATTTGGAAAGAAAATGCCTATTGGCTCGTTGAGGCACAAATTGAATATGTTTTAAAAAAAACCGAATTTGTGAGAATGACATTTCAAATAGATGACGCTGGCGAAATAATAGGATATAGTGTTCACAAAAGTAGCGTGACTTATTGAGAGTGCTAACCTTCTTTCTTACTTGCATTCTGAATTAGTGTTTTCCATTTGTTTTTTCTTTAAGGTGAAAAGATTTTGGGTGAAAGTGAAAGTAGAAAGGCGCCAGAAAAAATTCCCTTTGAAAAAATTAGCGATTACATGTGGCGTATCCCAAAGTACAAGTCAGTAATGCGTGTTCCAGGCATGGTTTTTGCCAACCAAGCGCTTTTGGAAAAGATGCAGACAGACCGAACTCTTTGGCAATGCACTAATGTAACCCAGTTGCCTGGCATCTACAAGTATGCTGTAACGCTGCCGGATGGGCATGAAGGCTACGGTTTTCCCATAGGCGGCGTTGCCGCAACCGATTATGATTATGGTGTTATTAGTCCTGGCGGTGTAGGTTATGACATTAACTGTGGCGTTCGCCTCTTAGCAACCACGCTCTCCGAAAAAGAGATCCGACCTAAACTTGCGCCGTTAGCAGACACCATTTTCCGTAACGTTCCTTCGGGGCTTGGAAGCCGCCGAAAAGACTTCACAATAGCCCCCAGTGACTTGGAGAGATTAGTCGTTGAGGGGGTGCAGTGGCTTATTGACCGCGGGTTAGGTTGGCCTGAGGATGCAGCGCACTGTGAAGAACGCGGACACATGGCTAATGCTAATCCCGACAAGGTTTCAACAACCGCCAAGAACAGAGGCTTAACCCAAATAGGCACTTTAGGCTCTGGAAACCATTTTCTAGAAATTCAAAAAGTTGATAAAATCTTCAATGAGAAGACTGCTAAGGTTTTTGGGATTGAACACGAAGGTCAAGTTACCGTTATGATTCATTGCGGCTCCCGAGGTTATGGCCACCAAGTCTGTTCTGACTACCTTAGGGTTATGGAGCACGCAGTGCAAAAATACAAGATAACCTTGCCTGACCGCGAATTAGCCTGCGCACCCGGAAACAGCAATGAGGCTGGTGATTATATTCAGGCGATGGCTTGCGCTGTTAACTATGCCTTCTCAAACCGCCAGGCAATTATGCATTGGGTCAGGCAAAGCTTCCAGCAAGTTTATCATGAAGACGCTGAAAAATTCGGACTAAAGCTTGTTTACGATGTAGCGCATAACATTGCCAAGGTGGAAACCCACAAGATTGACGGCGGCGAAAAGAAGGTTTGGGTTCACCGCAAAGGTGCAACACGCGCTTTTCCAGCTGGGCACCCTGATGTTCCAGCTGATTACCGTGGCGAAGGGCAACCAGTGCTTATTCCAGGCAGCATGGGCACAAGCTCATGGGTTATGGTGGGTTCACAGAAAGCTATGGATTTAACTTTTGGTTCGACAGCGCATGGTGCGGGCAGAATGATGAGTCGTTCGGCTGCAAAGCGGCAGTATTGGGGTGTAGACGTAAAAGCGGCTTTGGAGAAGCGGGGAATTGTTGTTCGTGCTGCAAGTGCTTCGGTTTTGGCTGAAGAAGCCGACGCAGCGTATAAGAATGTGGATATGGTTGCTGACGTTAGTGACAAGATTGGGATTGCCACTAAAGTTGCAAGGCTTGTCCCCTTAGCAGTCGTAAAAGGCTATAATTAATCAACCATTTTTCTTTCAAATTTTCCTTATTTAAAAATGCCTTTTGTAGATTAACGAACTGCCATGTCAGTAACGGAAAAACGTAGTGGTATTAATCAGGATGAACGGCGTGCTAAAAGTTTGGCTCTTGAGTTTTTAGCATCATTTCCTAATTACACGGTTGCTCTGTTTGAATTAAGGTGGACTGAGTTTTTGAAAGAAAAAGCACGATATGGCAACCCAAAAGATATAGCCGAGGAATTCCTTAAAAAATATGGAGAGATTTAAAATGAGCAACCAAAACCCAACACTTAAACTAAACTATGTTGGTTGCAGAGTTTTTCCGACTAAAACCATTTTTAACCATTTCCAGAACACCGAAAAGAAGCGCCGTCAAAGCGATAAAATTGGGTGCTGAAGTGCAATCAGCAGGGGTCAGCCACTTGAGTATTGAAACAAAAATGACTTTGTCATTGTCTCTTTACAGCCACATATACTTAAGAAAGCTTGAACCCTCTTTTAGAGTGTTTAGGTGTAAGTTATGAACAAAAAAGTGACCAAAAAAGAGCCTCATCAGCCTCACGCATTAGGAGCGCCGTCATCTCAAGAGACACCAATGAGTGGAATACAACCAAGCCAGATTCCTTGTCCAGATTGCGGCAAAACCTTCAAGAGTCACTCGGAGATGGAGCGACACAGAGATACAACGCACCACGAAACAAAAGGGCATGAGTAGTAACCACTAGGTTCAAACCCAACAGAACCTGCTATGTAGAATGAATGCGAGTCACAGAGAACTTGGATGTGACTTTTCAATTTAGGCTGCTAACTCTTAGCAAACAATCCTCAAAGCTTTCTTTTTTTGTTATCATCCGCCGGGGGATCCGTGAAAAGGCGCGTTTTCCCAGAGCAGTTTCCACCAATCTTCCTCGGTTATAGTTTCTCCGTGAACAATTATCTCTAAAACCATCTTCAGCATAGCGTGGTGCCTGATTTCATCGGCTAATATGGAGTTTAAGAGAAACACAACCTTCTTGTCTTCAACATTAGGAATCATAACTTGAAGTTTCTTAATTAGCTCAGATTCTATCTTTATGTGTTTTTCTATGAGTGCTCTTTGCTGATCAAGATTATCCTGCGTTAATGCTGTCGAATAACTGGTCAGCAGGGTAACGGCTGCCGAGTAAAGTTCCGCGTGCTTCACAGAATCCAGCGAGACCCCCTTCAGGACGCCTTTAACAGCTGGATTCTTCATACCATCCAGCGCTTTTTCAAGGGAGTCAACTATTTCGTTTTCAACAACTATTTGATTTTTCAAAAAGTCAATGAGATTATTCTTTGGTTTTTCCATACTTTTCTCCCATCCACTTAAATGTTAAGTGGTTATGTTAACTCTCAGGGTCTTAAGGGTTTTGTAGACGCTGAAAGCCACTCCGCAAGTCATAACGTCAGCAATGTAACTATACTTCACTGGTAAATCGTTTAGGAATATTCAGAAATCTAGAGAAAGCTTCCCGATACTACTGTTCCGATTAGAGCTCAGATTTTTGAAAAATCCACATTATTTTATACTCAGTACTTTTCTTTGATGCACCCTAACGCTACCAGTTTACTATCGCAGGTTATCAAGTTCACGTTAAGGCATCCTTTGACAACGAAACTCAACTGGGTATTATGCAGGAAATTTCGGAAAACTACGGGTTGCCTTATTCATTTTTTCACTATAAAATTTGGCACTGTCCCAATTAGCGTGTTTTAACTGCTAATCCATAAAATTTGATGTATTTTCTGGCAAGCTTCCTCTACCGTCTTGATATAGTACAGCAAAAATTAAAAACATAAACCGCTGTAACTGCGATATTGGCGTCCGAATATGAGCGAAGATGAAGACTTGAAAATTTTGAAAGAGATGGTTAAAGAAATAGTCTTTATGTACAAGGGTTGTGTGGGATGAAGTGGAATGCCAATTTTCAGGGTTATCCGCTGACAATCGCGAACGCATCGTTTCCCTTATATCACCCGTTATAAACAACATGTTCAACGTAGCGATGAATGAAGACTTAATGGAAGACTTGGCTAAAACCAGTGGTAAAGGAAAGAAGAAGAGGTAAGTGTGAGCGATATGTCTGTTCCATCGCATCCTAAAGCTAGCTTCAGGAATCGACTGGATAACGGGGATTTCTTGACCTTAACGGTTTGGGCAGGAAAGTCTGATCCAACAGCGGAGGTAATCACCGTGCAGATACGTCGTCTCAAAGGAGACGTTTGGGAGACAGTTGGAAGGTTGGCTGCTTACAGAACCGCTGATGGCAACTACTCACAACTTCCAGAACGTGCAGCACAGAAACCGCAAGATGAAAACTCCCGGTCAGAGACCTGAGACTTCAAAACACTACCAAAAAGACCACCAAACAGAACAAACGGTTGACTCGCGCGCAGCTTTAAACCTTGGGTCAAATTTGCGAAAATAGCATTATTCAGTAAGTTTGAGCATAGAGACTCATACCGTGTAGGGGATAAGCCCAGTACGGTCCACTTGCTGATAGACAGATTTTCAATGGCATTGCTTGTTGCATTTTCCTAGGTATTCGCTTAATCTTTTAAACGAATCCCACTGGGCCCGCTCCATTAAGAAACTCAACAAAATTTTGTTTTTACTGGTAAATTGGCGTCAAAATCCCATTCCCGGCGCCTTTTTACTATTTGCGGCAGTTTTTGAGATTAATTAGGCTAAATACGCTTTATTACAGCCTATTTGGCTTTGCTCTGAAACCAATTGATAAGTTCCTACTGTTGGGAAGTCGGTCTTTTCAGAAATCCCAGTCAAATAATGCTCCTCATGTGAAAAATGGTCTGGGAAACCTGAAAAAGGAAATCAATATTCTTCGGTCACTTAGAGGTATGTTGAACTCAGAAACAAAGAATAAAAGCGCCAAATTAGGCATTTCTACTGGTTAGACAAGTTGGAATCCAAGGTTTTACCCGAACCTGTTCTAGTGGGCAGAGAACGAGAACTCGAAGAGCTAGAACACTATCTACAGTTAGCAACAGAAGGAAAAGGAACAACCGTTTTCGTTTCTGGCGAGGCGGGAAGTGGAAAAACAAGACTCCTGGCGGAATTTCTAAAAACCGTTGATAAGGAAGCAACCGTTTTGGCTGGCTGGTGCCTAAGTGACGCTGCGGTACCCTACTTTCCGTTCGTAGAAGCATTCGACTCTTGCTTATCAAATAATGGGAATGATGGGGCAGCAGCAGTTAATCAGAGAATCAGGCTCAAATCCTGGCTTACACAAACCAATCAGCCTGAATCTGACGAAAGCCCTATGCCTACGCAGCCTCAAGTCTGGAAAGACCGGGCTTTTCAAGAAGTCAGCAAAGAATTGTTGTTTTTATCGGCTAAAAAACCCTTGATATTGGCTTTGGAGGATATTCACTGGGCTGATTCTGCTTCGCTTGCATTGCTCCACTATCTTGCCCGCCAAGTGAGTACTGAAAGAATCCTGATTTTAGCCACCTTTCGAAGAGAGGAACTTGCCTCTGATATGGAAGGACACCAAAATCCCTTGTCCAAGGTTTTGCTGCTCATGGGGCGAGACAGCCTCTACAGGGAAGTTGCGTTGCCGAGTTTAAGCATGAAGGATGTTAAAGGGATTGCTGAAAGCATGTTAGGAGGAGGCGTTTATGAAGAACTCGTCGAACGGTTGACATCTGATAGCCAGGGCAATCCACTTTTTGTAGTTGAATCGCTAAGAATGCTCTATCAGCAGGGAAGTCTCGTTGAAAAGGATGGTCGGTGGAGTCTGCGCGGGCCCAACTTGAAGATTCCCCCAAAAGTGCAAGACGTGATACTTCATCGATTGAGCATATTAAAAGCCGATCAACGAAGAATTCTAGACGTTGCTTCTGTAATAGGGGAAAGGTTTAATCCTAAATTAGTCGCTGCCGTGGTTTGCGCCGACTATGAAGGTGTTCTTATTGCTTTAAATGAGATTGAAAAGACCACTTTGATGGTGCACCATGAAGGCGAAGGATACAGGTTTACTCACAGTAAATTTCAAGAAATGCTCTACGAAGAAATTCCGCCTCTTCTAAGAAAAGAATATCATCTGAGGATTGCAGAAGAATTAGAAGTGGCTATCCAAAATGGTGTAGTCACCCCAAGTGATTTGGCGCTTCATTATTCTAAAGCTGACAATAAGGTTAAGGCAATTCAGTACTCCTTGCAGGCAGGCAGAATTGCGGTCTCAAAGTTCAGTAACTCAGAAGCGATTAGGCACTTTACCGACGTTATAACCGCAGCTAAAGATAATCAAGAGTTCAACACTGAGAGGCTGATTGCTATGGAAGGGTTAGGCGATGCCTGCTATGGCAACAGTATGTTCAAAGAAGCCGCAGGGACATTCGAGGAACTTGCGAAAACAAGCAGTGCCGACACTTTGAAGTTGCGGGCATTTAGAAAGGCGATGGAGTCAGCTTTCCAGCGACGAGATGCTTCTCTCCTGGTCGAGCTTGTGAAGAAGGCCGAACCTTATGTCGCTGCCGACCGATTAGAAAGCGCAAGAGTTCTCTTCAGCAGAGGAAGGGCTTTCTTGATTCAAGGTAAGCATCGCGAAAACCTAGAAAGTTACAAGGCTGCTCTGCAAGTTTTCGAGGAAGAGGGTTCTCTTTGGGACGCCGCCTCGGCCCTGCTCGGAATTGGTGTCGCTCAAGGTATTTTGAGCATGTCGCCAGAAGCGGTAGCGGCTGCTCTGCAATCAATTGCTATTTTCGAAGAACTTGGAGATTACCGCATGCAGATGGAAGCGTATTTTGCTGCAGGCGTTACATTTAACATGTGTTTTCTTGAGCATGAAGCGTTGGACCTGCTTGCTAAAGTTATCGAGATCGATGGGAACACGAAGATGGGCGATTATTCCCGTGTGTGTCATGCCTACAATGCTTCAGCTATGTCATATGAACTAATGGGCGATTTTGAGAAAGCTTTGTCTTATAGCTTGAAAGCCCTCGAGTTATCCGAGAAAACAGATTCGCTCTGGGCCCAAGGACAAGTCTACTCTCATCTTACCTCTGAATTCGCAGCATGCGGGGATTTACAGAATTCAGAATTGTTTTTCGAGAAACTGATCGAATTACCTCCTGAAGTTCTCATGCAGCCGGCTTTGCGTGGAGTAATGCCGAAAGCTGTTCTTTTGGCGGCCAAAGGTCGGTGGAAGCCATCAAACCGGTACTTCCAAGAATCTTTTGAGTGGCTTAAAGCCCATGGGCCAGTCGCTGAAGAATCGGTTGCAAAGTTATACTATGCTTGGGCTCTTGAGAAGCAGGGACGTTTCAAGGAAGCCAGAGTTCAGCTGGAAGAAAGACTGAGAATGCGTCGGGAAGTTGAGGAAAAGTTTGAGCACACGAAATTACTAGCCCATTTAATGGCTCCACAAAGAGCTAGAGTTGGCCAAATGTTTGAAGCGCGCCTTGACATCGTAAATGTTTCTAAAGCTAATAGCTTGTTGGTCCGAGTTGAAAACCTCTTAAATCCGAAATTTACTGTTACGCATTTTCCGGAAGACTGCACAATGCGAAACGATACGATTTACATGAACGAAGAAGAGTTGAGGCCTTTCCAAGTCAAAACTGTTAAGCTCATTCTTCAGGCAAACCAGCTAGGAACAGTTACGCTGAGCCCTAAAGTTTTTTACATTGACGAATTCGGAAAACCTCTCACCTGTATTGTGAACAAAGTCTGCGTCACTGTTCACCAAGTTTCGGCTGTGACTGACGAGGAGAGGGTTGCTGAGCCTCCGCAAATTAGCTTTGAGTTTAAATCGGTCGATACACAGAAAGCTTTTGATTTTTTGATTAAGGCGTTCTTGGAGGATTATGTACGCAAAAAATTGCCGCTGGAAAAGTCCGGTTGGAGGACCTTGATGGAAATGGTGAAGAACGGAAAAGTATCCCGATATGGAGCGTACGGCTCTCATGGTTATTATGGGCATCGCGCGATTGCAGAACTAGAACAGCGCGGACTGGTCGAAGCCAGAGTTTTTTCTGGCGAAAGAGGGCGCGGTGGAAAGATCCTCAAGCTCAGGATCTTGTATGAAAATCAAAGCATAAGGGGACGATTGGTTGCAAAGAAGTAAAGAACTCTTAAAATTAATCAGTCGAATTAAATGCCAAATATTGGCTTCAGAACAACATAACAAGCTTTTTTTAGGTTTTGCTGACAAAATGAATTTATTTTAACTAAATATTCTAAATAAACGATTATTTTTAATGTTAAGCGTATTTTAGCTTACAAATATTCTTAAAAAGATTACACAAAAATCCTTTCATAATTTTCAGTTTCAATATTAACTCAGAAGCAGAAATTAAAAGAGCAAAATGGAGGTGAAAAATTGAAGAGAAAGGCTATCTTGCTTTGCTCGTTAGCTTTACTAATCATGCTTGCTGCAGTCTCCCCGGTGTTAGCATGCGGTTATAGAGAATGTGAAAGAGGAACTTTCACACAGGGCATAGCTCAGGTTAATACCAGTCCAGGTACTCAGTGGATGACAGGCAACATTCTTCACATGAAAGGCGGCACTTCCATATCATACGTCTATGGAAGCCCTTGGGGAAATAGTCTATCTGGCTCAGGCACGACAACATACTTTAAGCTTGATACCGTCAGTCTTACAGGGAGAACAGTAAGTACCGTAGTCGATACATACGCCAAAGGGACTGTTCTAGGAACAATATTCGCAAACCTTAACGGCGCTGGCCCATACACCTACCTTGGACCAACCTTCACATTTACACTCGACGGAAAAACTGGAACAATCAACCAAGGAGCTATCTATATTGGAGGATTAATATCAGGCTTTGCAATCAAGCATGGCGTCAACGGTGATCTGAAAGGCCTAAACACTATGGAAACATTCACGGGCGTTAACATTCAAGTAGGTCCCTTAGCAGGCATAATTGTAATAGATAACACTGTTAACTATGTGCTCCCAAGCTAAACTCAGCTTATAGATATCTTTGCTTGAATCGAATTCAGCACTACAGCTTCCTATTCTTTTTTATCACATATTAAGCAACTGACTGATTCTATTCTATTAGGTAAATCTCATTGCTTTAGGGACATACCACGTGGAGAACCGTCAAGAGCCTCATTAGAACATCAGATGGTTGTTGCTGGCAAATCGATTGGCTGTGTTTTGCACGGGTCTTTCGCAAACAGAAATATAATGGACCCTAAGGCAATGTTTGATGCACCGAAAATGGTCATTAATAATTGAAAGTTGTTGGAGTAAAGGTTTAGCACTAACCCGCCGATAACCAACCCTAATATGGAGCCAAAGGCTTGGAATGTCCCGTTCACTGACATCATAGAAGCCCTAAACCTTGGAACCTGCTCCAGAATCAAACTTGTAAGAGAACCCATCGTCAAGGCAGCAAAAGACGCTGACACAGCCCAGAAAGCAACAGAAACCCGCATGTCAGGCATAAACGTGAACAGAACGCCGAATAAACCTGAAATCAAAGCTCCAATAACCGTGAGGGTCTTTCTGCCACATTGATTAACAAATCTCCCGCCGATTGCTGAGCCGAAAATGCCTCCTGTAGCGGCAATGGCGGAGAATATGCCGCCAGTGGAGGGAGCTACAGAAAAATGAATTCTGTAGAAGGATACTGCGTAGAACGGTATAGACGTGAATATCCAGATAAGCGTTGTACCTGCAAGGCAGGCGACTGCGGATTTGTTAAGCAAAATCTCCCTGAACGCTTGTGAATACGGTGACTTGGCTTGAGGTTGCGGAGATATTGCCGGAATAACGAGCAGACCAAGTATCAGGCAGATAATGGAAAAGGGAAAACTGAACCAAAGCAAGATGGAACGCCATCCCGCCATCTCCTCAATCTTGCCAAACAACGGTGCTGCAATCACAAACGCTAAAAATGAACTAGAGAAAGTCAAGCCTATCGTCCATCCTCTTTTTTCCAGAGGAAAGAGACCTCCTATCAACGAGTAAACCATAATTGGGGTCATGCCTGTGCCTATTCCGCTGAAAACATGAACAAGCAGAGCAGTGGCGAAGTTGGGGGCGAAGTAAAAGCCTAGTGCTCCCACGCCATAAAATGTGATTCCAGCTAGGAACAGCGATTTATGCTTGAATTTGAGCGTTAAAGCGCCCATTGCAAACCCCAATGCAAGACTGACCAAATTAACCACCAATCCAATCTGGCTTGCCGTTCCAATCGAAACACTAAATGTTTTGGCCACGTCAACTAGCAGAGTGCTAGAGAAAACAAGACTTGTTGATGTGAGAAAACTACTTAAAAGCAATGTTAGAAGAATCAGTCGGCTAGATAGGCTCCCACCTATTTTGGGGTTCCCATTCATGTCTTGCTAAATACCAAAGAAGTATTATTTAGCGCTTTAGACTGCAAGAGAGACCAACAGAAGAATACGCAAATTCTTTTGCAGACTTTTGGAGGTTTTGCCAAACCAAAAATACAAGAACTGTCATAATGGTAATTGGGGTTCAGGACTTAAGCTGCAAGCATGGGGGAAAATTGAACTCGACGTTGTTACCCGAACCAATTCTAGTAGGCAGAGAACGAGAACTCGAGGCGCTCAAGCGCTACCTGGAGTCTGCCTCTGACGGTAAAGGCGCAACCGTTTTTATCTCTGGGGAGGCGGGAACAGGAAAAACTAGATTGGTCAACG
>Ga0187874_10003584_pt1 | contig 10774 bp, 12 predicted proteins | sample June2016WEW_16_1_3_FD_132993 | JGI IMG/M metagenome (GOLD analysis project Ga0187874, IMG submission 132993) | Peatland microbial communities from SPRUCE experiment site at the Marcell Experimental Forest, Minnesota, USA - June2016WEW_16_150 | ecosystem: Environmental > Terrestrial > Soil >... | reverse complement strand
TGCGCAGTAAAGTTGCCCTGCGTCCTGCAGACGCCAGAACGGCCACCACAGGCTGACGTTGAACCTCACCCCGGCAACCGGCTTGTGTTCAAATTTCTACGTTTTTAAATGCGCGCCGACACCGCAACTCCCTGTTTAGATCGACCCGCCGTTCTTTCCTGTTCTTCGGGCTTGTAAACTGGCCGTGCGTAAAATTGTGGCGGACCAGAAGGTAGCGGTTCGTGTCCTCTTCGCTCTCGCCGAATTGGATGTCTTCCCACTCAAGCGCCAGCAATTCGCCCAATCGCATCCCCGTGCGGAGAGCCGTCAAGAAAAGCGGGTAGCGCTCTGGACGGAGGGCTTTTGAGGCTTGAAGAAACGCTTCCGCCTCCTCCCGCGTAAGGAATTCGGCCTTCCGACCCTCACCTCCAGGATTAAAACGTCCCAGCTTAACCGCCGGATTGCTTGACAACACATCGTCCTCAACCGCGTGAGAGAGAATTGACCTCAGGGCCGCGACAATGTTGCGAATGGTGTTACGCGCTTGCCGTCTTGCGCCAACAAGTTCGTCGAGATAAGCCCGGATCGCCTTTCTCGTAAGCTGTTCAAGCGGTAATTTGCTGAAACGCGGTTTAAGATGGACCTCCAGGATGCCTTCGTAGCTTTCGGCTGTTGATGGTTTTAGGTTGGGCCGGACATGCGACTCCAACCAGCGCTTTGAATACTCTGCAAATGTGACCGGCTTGCCTTCCGGGACTTTCTCCAGACCCAATTCCAGGCGCGCGAGTTCAGCCTTGGCACCTGCATACGACTGGCGCTGCGCTTTCTTCTTACGTCTCTTGCCGCTGGCGTCCCTCCACGCAATCCACCATTGGCGATGTCGATCAACCCTTTTCCATATTCGATCACGACCTTGCATGTTTGCCTCCCAACCCTGATAGAACCCTTTTCCTCAGGGTGCCCGCGCCGACTTTCTTCGTTTCCTGCTCGTCGTTTCCATTCGCACCTTCCATTATATAGTATTATCTTACTTGATGCAAGTAATATATTCATACATACGTACATAGTGTCGCTGTCACCGGAGGGCCGTTTTAAGCGGGTTTTCTAGCGGTTTTCGGGGGTGGGGATACGGAAAAAGGGTTTGATGGGGTGTGGCGGCTCACCTTGGCAACAAAAGCAACGCCTGATTTGTCTTCGGTTTTTGGCCGAGAACGGGGCTACTGGCTAGATGGTCAGGAAGGGAAGCTGGTTCCCGCCGAAGAGTTTTTGGACGAGCGCTCGGCCAGGGAAAGGTCGCTGTGAAGTAGGCAGTGCGCCTTGCACAGCGCCTCCAAAGGGCGCTTGTATTCCCAATTGCGGTAACCTGTTACAATTCCAACCGCCCTCTCGATGCCATAACTTCTGACAAGGAGGATAAACATGACTTCATCCGACGAAAGGGCTGGTTTGGCGCTTTTGAGCAGTTGGAAGAACAGCGAACAACTGATCCAATTGCATGTCGTCACCAACCCGGACGCAGTCACATTCCGGTCAGCAGGCAACGTCGTGGGATTACTTGCTGACTCGTTGCACTTTGTCGGCCGAAACTGTGAAGTGTTTCTCGGCTTTGATGGTGCTTCATTTGAAGTGGAGTCACCTCTAGGCAAATCTCTAAAACTACTGTTAGTTGGCGGCGAACAGGTTTTCATATCCGAAGCCGAGCGGGAAGTGACGCCGCTATGAAAAAGAAGTAGGCGACGAACCCTTCCCATAATGAGTCTCAGCATATATGCCTCCATTAGGATTTACACTTCCCGCTGAATTCAATCTCGGGACTTGGGCACAATCCCCATGTTGTGACCAGTCGCGTCGGCAACTTTGGGAGTAAATTCATAATGGATGGTCACTCCGGCGGGCTGTTTGGACCTAACCCTCCAACTGACCCACCGTCAGCCTCCTGGCCGGAGACAGTTCGTCGGAGTGGCCCCAAAACGGCCAGGAGGTTCGTATGGAGATAACCAGGGTTATTCTCGTTGATGATATAGCGGGCAGGCGCTACGTAAAGACGAAAGAGGGAACGGTCGGCTTTATCAAGAGGCGCGGCCCTGCGGGCAGGTTTCCACGGAGGCGCCTGGAGCGTCACAAGGCTGCGGAGTTGAATAGGCAATTGCTCCAAATAGCCGTCGCCCGAGAGGTGGAGACACCTAAGAGCAAACCCACCTCGTTCAACGAGTTTTGGAATGCCGCACGCACCAAGTTCATGCCGCTCAACCTCGTGCCGTCGAGAGATGACCCTGAGGGAATTGCCATCTTTTGGAGAAAAGGGGACCCCATTGGCACCATCAGCCTGAAATCGTTAGACCACCTCATTGAAAGGTTGGCTAAGTACAGGAAGGAATGGGTGCTGTGGAAGGACAAGGAACACAAGGAGAGGCTGGACGAGGAAGTCTGACCTTCTTCCTCAGAGTTTCAAAACCTTCCAAATTGCCTCTATGTTAAGTCTAAGATATTATCTGTTCTATATTTCTATACAGATAATATCTTAGCCTATCAGCCTCTATGAATCTATGCTGATAGGCGAAGCTTCCAAGTTACCTCTATACTTACTGTTTCTATATAGATGAAAAACGGTAGGTATTGGAAAACCCGCCAAATTCCCTCGATAGGGAATTAGAGATTTTCTGTTGAATTCACGCGAAGGGACCGGAGAACGGTGCCGGATGACGAGCCCCCTCCGCTGTTGTGTGGCATCAGCGACTCCCTGTGCCACATCTGGTCACGGGAATAGGTGCGTCACATACTAAGTTCGTCACAGTTTTGGCTCGTTTCCCTGCCTTGTATGATCCCGCATTTTCCACCCGCTTATAGACCGTCCGGCAGTCCTCAAGGAATCCGTGCCTCAGTCAGCATTTTCGACTGCGATGTCCGCTTGTCACTAAGCTGCTTCGGCGAATCACGACTGCCCGCCTGGAAACCCCTTCACCGGGCACAGGTCACTTTTCTGGTGTACTGGGGGTTTTCTGTGTGTAAACACGCCTGCTAAGCGGCGAAGGGAGTCCCTTGATTCGGCGGAAAACGGTATCCCCCTGTCACTGTTGCTTGCGGGGATCACCGTAGATTTCGAGCCAGTCGAGGAAAGCGCTTACGGCTTTGGGGTCGAATTGCGTACCAGAGCAGCGGCGCAATTCGGCAAGGGCATCCTCGAAAGTGCGGGCACTCTTGTAACGCAGGTCGGAAACCATATTCTCAAAACACCCAGCCACAGCCACGATTCGCGCACCCAGTGGAATCTCTTCCCCCATCAGGTGGTCGGGATAACCCTGCCCGTCGTATCGCTCGTGGTGGTGACGCACGATGCGCCGAATGCGCTCAATCACCTCCCCTTTCATAGGTTCCAACATTATCGCGCCCCAGGCCGCGTGAGTCTTCATGACCTCGTACTCTTCCGCCGTCAGAAGCGCGGGCTTCTTGAACACCTCCTCAGGGACACAGAGCTTGCCTATATCGTGAACGAGGCCCGCCAGACGGATTTCTTCCATTTCTGCCTGGGATATTCCCGCCTGTATTGCGATCTGGGCTGCCAGCCAGGAAACCGCCTTGGAATGGCCCGCCGTATAAGGGTCATAGGCTTCTAACAGGGGGGCCATAACAGTGATGGTCTGCGAAAGATATTTCATCTGTTGGAACTTGCGCAGGTGCGCGTTGGCGTCGTCGCGGAGTGCGGATAAAAACTGTTTCCCACCCCCTTCCCTGGCCGCCTCCTGCCATTCAGAACGCTCCGCGTCCCCTGCCGTGGGGGGCGGGTGAGGTGCCTGGACATAGTTCCCATAGTGCTTGGCCATGTACATTCGGAACTCCGCAGCCCCGAGGACCTGTTCTTGGGTTGCGCCGTGGTCCGGGAAGGTCGCGACCCCGAAGCTTCCCGTCACCTCGTGCGCGTGCAGGATGTCGTCCGCTTCCACGGCGGCCCGTAAGTCCTCCGCCACAATTTCTGCCTGTTGCGTGTTTGTCTCGGGCATTAGGATGGCGAACTCATCCTCCCCATACCGCGCCGCGACATTGGGTTGCCTTGACCGCGCACTGAGCAGGGCGGCCACAGCCGTCAACACTTTATCGCCCTCCAGTCGTCCCATGCGCTCATTGACCTGCTTGAACCTGTCAAGGTCCATCATAATCAGGGAGAACGGACGGGCTGTAGCCGTCAGCGCTTTCATCACTTTGTCGCCTGGCAAGTAACCATTGGGGTCATTGGCCCGCTTGAAGCCTTTGAGGTGCATCATAGTCAGGGAGAACTGAGCACCGGTCCGGGTTGACCGTCGCCATTCCCCGTCCAGCGCCTCCATGAAGTAGCAACGCGTCTTGAGCCCCGTCAGGTCGTCGGTGAGGGACTCCTCCACAGGGAACTCCTGGGCGCACGAATTGGGCGGTGCGACGCCCAAATCGGGTACTTGGCGACTGTCCCGCGCTAGAAGGTCAAGTAATCTTACGTATTGCTGCCTACTGAGCTTCCGCGCTTGAGGGTGTTTCCTTAAATAACGCCCCCGTCGCCGCCAAGGTTTGATGATGAGTGCTGCTAGCAGCACAACTGAGGCAACAACTACCCAATCTAGCCAGGCCATCTTCTCCTCCCTTTGCCGTGATGGGCACTGACAGCGCGAGCCTCCGCGTCTTCTGCTAGGAATAACCTCAATTCTATTCCTGAAGATACGCGTATTCAACGGTACTAAGGTAGGGCCACGAAATCGCCATTATTGCCCCTAAATGCAGGCTCACAACGGGGGGCGCACACGAGGACTTTCACGGCGGTAGCTGAGCAATCCCGGATGTTTCTTGCCTCCCATGCTCCGGGGGAACCTGTCTTTCGTCAAATAGCATTATTTCGACTGATAATGGGTTAAGAAGCTGAAATGCCTAATTAGGGACGGGGAGGACGCGTAAAACCCCCGAATTCGGGCCTAGGATGGCAAAATAGGGGCCTCCAAGGCCCCGGATGGCCTAAGATAGCCCCCTTTTTGCAAAAATGGCGTTTTTGGCGGGTTTCGTGAAAGCGTCTTCCCGGAAATGGCCGTCCGGGGCCGGAAACGGCATTTCTCAGCGTTTTGAGGATTTTGGCCCTCTAGAATCGGGCAATTGCGCTGCTTTGGGCGAGTTTGGGGTGAATCCAGTCTAAGTAGTAGCCTATCTCTCAAGGCAACTATGTAGCTTAGGCATAGGCTACTGGTAATTCCCGGCCAGTTCGCAAGCGTGACGAGGGATACGCTGTTGTTTCCGGCAACCCGCCCGCTAAAGCCCCACCCCCGGATAGAATCCCTTCCAAAATCTTAGGTTAGGAGTGGGGGATGATTTTGAGTCTTTCTAGTAGAATTGACCCGTTTGCAGGTCGTAATGCCCAATGTACTCGTCCTCAAGACCGCAGCACTGGCTAAATTCGATGTCCGTGAACCCCGCTTTCTTCAGGCTGGTAGCCATGTCGGGAGTGCTAACAAATTGATGCGCGAACGGCCTGTCTGCTGTGAGGGCCGAGATGACTAAATAGATGCGCCCTTTATTTTCAACGGCATCATTGATGGTAACGGTTGCATCCATACCCATCTTGAGGAGTCCTTCCTCCACTTGATGAGCGATTGTAGCGCGAGCCATCGCGGAAGCCAATTCGCGGTCAACATTCCCCCCGGCATTCTCTGTAGCGGTTTGGTCTGGAGGTGTAGGGGCAATCCGGTCAATATTGGAATAAATCGCTACCAAAATGGTGAGTCCAACGAAGGCCAACACAGTATAAAGCATGACCCTTTTGAATGACGCGGGTTGCTTTGCTGGGCGTATCTGGGCGGGCCTTATTTGGTTTACTCCGCAATGGCTGCAATACTGGGAATCCGCAGGAAGCTGCTTGCCGCACTTCACGCAGAACGCGCTTGGCCCGCTTTGGGGCTGCTTCTCGGCAGCGTTTCGGGCTTGCTGAGCGAGACGCTCGGCTTTCCATTTCTGGTACTCTTCCATGTTCTTAAAGGGGGGCATGGGGCACTCTCCCACTAATGCGAGTGTACACCTCACGGGTCAGAATGGTACATTCCAGCGCACATTCGCAGAAAAGGAAAAACCGCATCGGGCACATTGGTTACCGGCCCCCAGCGTTTCTAGGCTGCTGTTTTGAACAACTCGGCGAGCCACTTGTTTGCCTTGGGGTAGTAGTCGGCGTCCAAGACAAATTCCTGGCCAATATCGACCGTCCTGAGGAGGCACCCCCTGCCATCCTTCCGCCATCGCCTCCTGTCTTTGTGATAGCTCAGTGGAGGCTTATTGGGAAACGGATACATCCAAGAGGGGACTCGCCAGACCCGGCGGCCCTGCCCTTCCTCGGTCAATCGCAGTTTCCTGTGATACTCCCTGAACACGCCCCCGCCTGGAAGGTCTGAGCGTAGGCCTGGTAGGTGGAGACGTTTTCGAGCCACATACAACGTGTCGTTGTATTCCCCCTCCTGCTCAGCCCGCCACTCGTCATCCTCGTAAACGTGCGGATGGTAATAGGCCCACAGGGGCAGCTTGGTCCAATTCGACATCTCATGGTAAACCTTGTCTACCTGAAGCCATCCCCACAGCAAGTGAATATCTGGCTCCCCCCTGACAAATCGCCAATGACCCTCGACTTTTGTTACCCGACGGAACCATCCGAAGAATAGGAAGATATCACCGACGCCGACCCCATTGTTGTGTAAGAGAGTTTGTGCAGCATCACCGGGACCATAAGCGGGCAACCAACCCGACCTCCTGACTAGGGCTTCCTTACGAAGGTCAGGATCAAGGTGTCCATGACTGTTACCGGTATACCGCTTCGCATGTCTCAGGGTTAGATCGATCACGACCTTTCCGAGGTTGATTTCGGCGAACTTAATCTCCCTGTATCTAGGGTCCCAGCCAACGCCACGATTGATTGGTATTGGCAGCGAACAGATTCGGCCATCGGGGAGTATGGGACTGGCGGCACCCCCGTTTTTCTTGTCAAACCCTTTGCGGCTAAAGATGATCTTCACGCCCTTAACCCCCGCATACGCGGACAACAGCCGCGCATACACAAGTGTCGAGATGACCAGCGGCGGCAATTATACACCTCACAGCTATGTAAATTCTTATAAATACCAGCCAAGGGCTTGTTTCTAATGAATTGGCTTCCCGCTAACGTCTAGGCGGGGAGATTGGATGAACCAGCTTAAACTTTTCGGGATTCGCCTTCGCACGGTCAGGAAGGCAGGCGGAATTACACAGGAAGAAGCGGCTGAAAAAGCCCGCTTGAACCCGAAGTACCTGGGTCAGATTGAGCGGGGGGAGAAACGGCCATCCTTCGATGCGATCATCACACTTGCGAAGGCTCTCCAGGTTTCGCCGTCCGCTTTTTTCCAATTTGAGCGCGAAGGAACCGATGAGCGGACCTTACGGAAGAATATCGACGCATTGCTCCGTCCCTGCACAGCCGAGCAATTACGGCAGGTTCATCGGGTTATCAAGGCGCTGGTGGAGCCTTAAGCCTTGCCCAAGGAACCTGGGCTTTTAGTGAGAGTGTTGGAGTTCAGGCGAGTAGAATTCCTCTCGGAGTCACGTTCTCAGAGAGTTCGGTGCCTGGGCTGCTTTTGAGGAGGTCCCAGAGCCTTGGCGCGTTACGCCTGCGATGGAAGCGGGAATGGACACTCCCAAAATAAATCCGCCTGAGCATGAGAAGCCAAATCTTTAAGGCGTCCCACTTCCCGATGCAGCTTGGGGTGAAATCATCTTCTCCGCCGTAGAGAGAAGCAATCGTCGGTCGGGCTGAGCCATCACCCTGAAGAGGGCGAGCAACTCCCGCTCTCGGGGAGTTAGCGAGCGGCTGTTGTCTAGGCGCAGTTTCTTCTTTTGCCTTCCGACGCGCATTGGTACAATACCTCCGTGCTATTTCGCTTACTGGTCCTCGCAAATCTGATTATAGTCCTCTTGGCTGTCGTGGTCGTGCTGGTTGCGGCGTTAGTGTTTAGTCTCCCATGGAGCATGCCGAAGAATGGGATGCAACCGAAAGCCAAACGGCCCAATTGAACCGCGCTTCTCTTACCTCCGGTCAGTTCAACCTGTGTCACGAGTTTCCGCACGCAGAAATTGCTGGGGCATAGGAATCTCTGGCCAAGGTCCGCCGGATGCATCCTAGAGTATCCTCGCGCAGAATTCGATAGGATAAATCGACCTTTCAGGTCTACAACCCATTTGCGTTGATGAACCAATAGGTATATAAGCATGATAGAGGCAGCGTTCTTAGCTCAACCTGAACGGAGGTCCGTATGAGCAAACGCGGTTGGGTTTCTTCCCTCGTTGGATTATTTTGGATTCTTCTCGCGGCAACTACTCTGCTGGCTCAGGAAGTGGTCAAAACGAAAGACGGCAGACAGGTGCTTCTCAAGCCCGATGGAACTTGGGTATACATTACAGAAGAGCCGCCCAAGGGCGCGGTGTCTACTGCCGTGCCGCCCGCCAAAACAAATCCAGGGGTGGTATCGCCTAATTCTGCTGGAGGCGGCACCACGTCCCCGAACAGCTTGAACTCGGACAAACAGAAAGCGACTAATCAGACGCAAAAGCCGGGCAATGTGGACACCGGTCACACAACGCCGACCGGCAAGACCATCTACCAAGGTCCACGCGGGGGATGCTACCACTACAGCAAGAGCGGCAGGAAAGTCTATGGCCCCTGTCCGACGTAGCACCATGACGGCGCACACTTCCATGTCTTGGAGAAGAAGTGTCTACCTAACAGTGGCCCTGATTGTGACCGGGCTCGCTTCGGCGCAGCCAGGGTTGGCCTGGGGACATGAAGGGCATCAGGTCATTGCCCTGATCGCCGAACAGTATTTGACGGCTGCCTCGAAAGCCAAAGCGACTGATCTTCTGGATGGCAGTATGATTGACGCCGTTGCGAGCTGGGCCGACGAGTACCGCCGCGACCACCACGAGACCGGCCCCTGGCACTACATCAACATCCCCCTGGCAGATTCCAAAATCGACATGGCCCGCGAGTGCCCTGATGGTAATTGCGTGATTGCCAAGACGGAGCAGTTCCTCGCGGTCTTGAAAGACCCGAACGCCGACAAACACGCTAAGGGACAAGCTCTCAAATTCGTGATTCATTTTATCGGCGACTTGCACCAGCCGTTGCATGATGAAGATAATGGCGACAAGGGCGGCAACACTCGGCACGTGAACTTTGACGGTCATCCCGACAACCTTCATTGGGTGTGGGACGTGGGGCTACTCCAACACATCAACCGTAGTCCAGTGGCGTTGGCGGCGGAGTTGGAGAGCCGCATAACTCCTCAAGACAAAGCAGAGTGGCAAAAGGGGAGCATCGAGGATTGGGTGATGGAGGGCCACCGCCTCGCTCAAACGGTAGCATACGGGGACCTCAGCAGCGAAAATCCAGCCCCTATCACTCCTGCGTATGAGCAACAAGCGGACCCGGTAATCGAACTTCAGTTGGAGAAAGCTGGAATCAGGCTGGCTTACCTCTTGAACGTTAATTTAGATGGCGGGAGCCTTTGATGAAAGGATGGCCACAACTCGACAAACCCGAGTAATTTTTGCTATCCTGAAAAGATGGACTTCGACACACTCCAGACTTTGGAAGCTTTGCGGCAGGCGCTCGTTTTCTTCTTGGAAGGTTTCCGCGCTCAACAAGAAAAGATTTACTCTTTATCCGTTTCCTTGCAAGCCTTGCTAGACGCAGTGAAGTCCCGTGACCCAGAGCTTTATAAGAAGTATGAAGAGGTCTACCGAACAATCCAATCTGCAACTCACGACTCTCACGTTGGAGCGCTACACTCCATCGACGCAGTAATGGAATTGATTCGCGAAGTGCAGAAAGTAAACTGACAGGGCGACGAGATCGCATCCTACATGCTCCAATCCTAGGTCTTTTCTTGGCATCCTTTAGAAGTTACTTTGAAGACCATTCACTAAGCCCTCAATCTCCGTTTTCCCCTCAGAAACTCGGGGCCTTACGGGGGCCTTAGAATAGGCATCAGAAACGGGGTACGTATAGCAAGATTTCAATACCCCCCTTGTGGATGCAAGGATTTACGGCATAATTGCCGGGGCCGGAAATGGCGTTATCCGCCCTTTCACGGCGGTAAAATGCCCCCGGATTGCCGCATTTTCTGGCAAACGTGGTTCCACTTATGGTTCCATTAGAATTGCATCGGAAGTGGGACACGTATAGCGGGAATTTCGCGGTATCCAATGAATTCAAGGGAATCAGCGTTATTTCGCTTGACGTGTATACGTGAATTCGGATTCCTAAACCGTGGGTCGGGGGTTCGAATCCCTCCAGGCCTACCATGCTTTCAGGGACTTACAGTGACCCCCACTTTCCCGGCTACTTTTTCCGGCTACTTTAAGGGGCAGCGGGCTGGTGATTACGTTCTGAACCCGCCGCTTTGAGTTTCTGCCAAATCGCTTTCGAAGCCTCTAGCTGAGCCTGATCCCCTGCGTGCGAATAGATGTTCACACGGTCGTGCGTGTGTCCCAGTCGGTCCATGCGGGTCTTCACATCCACTCCCTCGTTCAACATGAGCGAATTGTTCAAGTGCCGTAGTGCGTGCCAGCGAAGTTCTGGAACACCGACCTTACGCGCGAGCGGTTTGATGTGCTTTGACATCAGCCAGCCCAGGTCGATGGGCCTGCCACGTTTCCCAGGAAGCACCCAAGCATTGGGCTGGGCATCCGGAAAGTTCTTCTCTTTGTACTCCCGCAGTACCTGCATCTGTTCGTCGGTAAGCACGACCTTCCGATAACCTTTCTTGGTTTT
>Ga0187874_10003577_pt1 | contig 10782 bp, 9 predicted proteins | sample June2016WEW_16_1_3_FD_132993 | JGI IMG/M metagenome (GOLD analysis project Ga0187874, IMG submission 132993) | Peatland microbial communities from SPRUCE experiment site at the Marcell Experimental Forest, Minnesota, USA - June2016WEW_16_150 | ecosystem: Environmental > Terrestrial > Soil >... | reverse complement strand
GTGTCGGGGGTTCGAGTCCCTCCTCCGCTACCAATCCAATCGACAATTTGGACAGAAGTTTCGCCTTGCGTGATCGTCAAAAAGGCGACGTTCGTCACCTGCCACGCTGCGAGAAATCCCTGATATGGTGAAACCATCGAAGGGCGGGAAGCGAGCAAGGCTACGGGCGGATGATCGCGTGCGGAACGACGATGGGGTTGGTAGCCGCTCTGCTATTGATCGGGGAAGCCCGGGCCGAGGAGAAGGAGCCGTCCGCAATCATTGAATTGGGCGGCGCGACTGAGTGGGGCCTGCGGGATGGCGGGCAGAGTTTTGGCCCGGCGGTCGCTCTAGATGTGACCCCGCTCAAGGATTGGTTGGAAATCGAAGGCGGCGTTTCGTCTCTGTTTGGCGGCGGTCGTGCCGACTGGAACACCGATCTCGTGTTCAAGAAGCCCTTTACTTTATCCAAGACCGTAGAGGTCGAGTTCGGTGTCGGACCGGAATGGTTGCATACGACCGGTGGAGGAAAAACAGCCGATTCGCTCGGTGGCGAGGCGGTGGTCGAGTTCCAGTTCTGGCCATGGCCGAATCGAAACTACGGTTGGTATCTGGAGCCGAGCTACGGATACGATTTCGGCAGCGGGCATGGGCAATCATTTGGCGTAACCGTCGGCCTGCTCATTGCGATTCCATAACCGGCGTATGAGGCGGTCCGGTCGAGTTTGATCAGCGAGGGAGCCCCAGGTCTCTGCTCCAAAATATCCTATCGGGTGAGAAATTCCTTGCGGTGTTCGACCATGAAGCTCTGAAGCGCCAACACCTGCTCTTGCGATAGCCGCAGGCCGAGCTTGGAGCGCCGCCAAAGGACGTCAACGGCCTCCTCCGCCCATTCCTCGCGCATCAGATAAGTCACCTCCGCCTCGGTCAGACCGCTGCCAAAGTCCCGGCCCAACGCACCCCAGTGGGTTGCGCCGTTGAGAATCGCGCGCGCGCGAGTGCCGTAGGCGCGGGCGAGGCGGCGGGACTGATGCGCGCCGAGCCACGGATAATCGCGAACGATATCCTTGACCAGCGCCTCGAAGCCCTGAACCGGAAAATCGCCGCCGGGCAGGGGTGCTGTTCCCGACCAGTTCCGGCGCGCATATGCCTTGGCCGGCAGATACCGATCGAGCTTATCGAGTACATGCAGCGCAAGTCGTCGATAGGTCGTGATCTTGCCGCCGAATACCGAGAGCATCGGCGCGCCGGCTTCGTCCAGATCCAGCACGTAATCGCGTGTTGCCGCCTGGGCTTCGGTCGCGCCGTCGTCGTAGAGCGGCCGGACCCCTGAATAGCTCCAAACCACCTCCGCCGGAGTGATCGCCATGCTGAAATACCGGTTTGCCGCCTGGCACAGATAGTCGATGTCATCGGCGGTCGTCTTGACCTGGCCCGGATCGCCGACATAGTCGCGCTCGGTCGTGCCGATCAGCGTGAAATCGCCTTCGTACGGAATGGCGAAGATGATGCGCTTATCGGGATTCTGAAAAATGTAGCAGCGGTCATGCGCATAGAGCCGGGGGATCACGATGTGCGATCCCTGGACCAGCCGGATGTTGATGGGTGCGCGGCGCCGCTGGGTGGCCGCGAGGACCTCGGCGACCCAGGGGCCGGCAGCATTGATCAGAATACGCGCCTGCACCACCTCGATGCCGGCATCGGACCCGCAGTCCACCGTCGTCAAGCGCCAAAGATCGGTGCTGCGGTCTGCCGCAACGGCCTTGGTCCGGGTGCGGATTGTCGCCCCATGGTCGGCCGCATCCCGGGCGTTAAGCGTCACCAGGCGAGCATCGTCCACCCAGCAATCGGAATATTCGAAACCGACCGAGTAATCGCCGCGTTTGAGCGGACGGCCGGCCTCGTCCTGGGTCAGGTCGAGCGTGGAGGTCGCGCGCAGAAGCTCGCGCCCGCCGAGATGGTCATAGAGGAACAAGCCTAGCCGCAGCAACCAAGCCGGGCGCAGCCCCTCGTGGTACGGCAGCACAAAACGCAATGGCCAAATGATGTGCGGCGCCATGCGCCACAGCACCTCGCGCTCCATCAGGGCTTCGCGCACGAGGCGGAATTCGAGATGTTCGAGATAGCGCAGGCCGCCGTGGATCAGCTTGGTCGATGCGGAAGAGGTGCCACTCCCGAGATCGGCCTGCTCGCAAAGGTAGACCGAAAGGCCGCGGCCGGCCGCATCGCGTGCAATACCGCAACCGTTGATCCCGCCCCCGATGATCGCGACATCGTAGGTCCCGCCCACCCGTTCCTCCCCAGCGCGGCGCGATGCCGTTATTCGTTTTTTGATTACTAGGACGGTAAGTGAATAATAATCACGACACAAGCGCACATTTCGAAATTTGAAACGAAACTCCGCATGAGCACACTGCCGGGCTAGCCTGGGCTTCCGTCGGTGTTTGGGCCTTTCAGCGCGCGGGATCGCCTAATGGCGAAAGGCTAGAGACGACCTCTTCTGTTGCCGTTTCGATCACCTTGACGTGGTGCGTCGAGCAGACTTCGCGGAGCCGGGCGGAGGTCAGCCTATCAGTGACGAAAGCATGGATTTCGGACATGTGGCCGATGCGGACCGGAGCGGCCCGGTCGACTTTCGTGCGGTCACAAACCAAAAGCACCCGCCGGGCGTTGTCGATGATGGCGCGGGAAACGTTGACCTCGCGCGGGTCAAAGTCGAGCAGCGATCCGTCTTCATCGAGCGCCGAGGCGCCGATCACAGCCATATCGACCTTGAATTGCTTGATGAGATCGACTGCCGAACTGCCGATGACCGCGCCATCAGAGCGTCGTACCAAGCCTCCGGCCACGATAACATCGATGCTCGGATAACGATACAGCGCCATAGCGACGTTTAGGTTGTTGGTGATGACAAGAAGATTCTGATGATTTTTCAGAGCGTTGGCGACTTCTTCAGTCGTCGTGCCGATGTTGATGAAGAGCGAGCATTGGTTGGGGATGAGTGCCGCAGCCGCAATGCCGATCTCGCGCTTCTCGGTGGCCGCGATGAAGCGGCGCGCCTCATAGGACAGATTTTCCACGGAGGAGGCGATGATCGCGCCGCCATGGGTCCGCGATAAGACGCGAAGATCACAAAGCTCGTTGAGGTCGCGGCGGATCGTTTGCGGAGTGACGTCGAACCGTGCCGCAAGATCCTCAACTGTCACCCGACCGATGGATCGAGCCAAGCTGACTATCGTGTTCTGCCTGTCACTGAGGAGTTGCATGCGCGCCACCCTTCCCCGCAAAACTCCCGCACCCATAAGGGCGTCTTTGCATAACGCTCAAGTCGGCGCTGGTCCACCGGACCGCGAACATGGTAAAATTCTCTTTTCATTTTCGTTTTGACCGTTTATGATTGATATCGGGTTCGAATGCAAATCAGTTCGGGTAACGAACGAAAGCTGCAGGGGGGAATACGGTGTATGCCGCGCGCTGCCGAATCGGCCGCTTTGCGCGCTCGCCATTCTCGGATGGCGGCGCTCGCCGCGTCCTTCGCTCTTGGGCCGCCACCATCGGCTCTAAACATCACCTACAAAGCGAGCTTTCTGCGGACATTTCGGCCAAGATGCTTGCCTAACGGCCGGGAGCGCATGAGCATCTGCCTTGAAAGCGTCAGTATGGTTTCGATGGGAGAGAGCATCATCAACGACGTCTCGCTCACCGTCGAACGGGGCAGTATGAACGTCCTGCTCGGTCCGACGCAGGCGGGTAAGACCACGCTGATGCGGCTGATGGCCGGCCTCGATAAGCCGACCTCAGGGCGCATCCTGGTCGATGGCAAGGATGCAACCGGGGTCCCGGTACGCGAGCGATCGGTGGCGATGGTGTACCAGCAGTTCATGAACTATCCGTCGCTGTCGGTCTACGAGAACATTGCCTCGCCGCTGCGTGTCGCCAAACTAAAATCTGACGAGATCGACCGGCGTGTTTTGAAGGTGGCGCGACTGCTTGGTTTGGAATCGATGCTCGACCGCCTGCCGCACCAGCTCTCGGGCGGGCAGCAGCAGCGCACCGCCATTGCGCGCGCTATCGTCAAAGACGCCGATCTGGTGCTGCTCGACGAGCCTCTGGCCAATCTCGACTACAAGCTGCGCGAGGAGCTCCGCGAGGAGTTGCCGTCGATTCTCCAGCAAGCCGGCGCGATCCTCGTTTATGCGACAGCCGAACCGCTCGAGGCGCTGCTGCTCGGCGGTATCACCGCGACCTTGTCCGAGGGGCGAGTCATCCAGTGCGGACCGACACCGCAGGTTTATCACCGGCCGAATCACATCGACTCGGCCCGCGTCTTTTCCGATCCGCCACTCAACGAAGTGACGGCCACCAAGCAGGGCGACTTGGTCCGGCTCGGCGTCGATATCACTGTGCCGGCCGTCGGCGTCGTGGCCAAGGTGGCGGATGGAATCTACACGCTGGGCTTCCGCGGCGACATGGTCCGCCTGGAGGCGCCTTGGCCCGCCTCCGTCAGCCTTCCCGGCCGGATCGCGCTGGCCGAGATCAGCGGTTCCGAAAGCTTCGTCCATGTCGAGACGGCACTCGGCACCTTCGTGTGCGTGGAGCGCGGCGTGAGCATGCGACAGCCGGATCAGTCGGTGACGTTGCACATCGACGCGGCGCGCATTTTTTTATTTGACCGCGCCGGCCTGCCGGTCGCGGTCGCGCCGGACTCGTGATCGGAGCGAAGCATGGCGCGCATAAGGCTCGACGGCATCGCTCATAGCTACGACACCCGCTCGTCTACCCCGGCGCTCAAACGGCTCGATCACGTCTGGCAGCACGGACGCGCCTATGCGCTGCTCGGCCCTTCCGGTTGCGGCAAGACCACGCTGCTCAACATCATATCGGGCCTCATCATGCCGTCCGAAGGGCGGGTGCTGTTCGACGAAAAGGATGTCACGGAGCAACCAACCGAGCGGCGCAACATCGCCCAGGTGTTTCAGTTTCCGGTCATCTACGACACCATGAGCGTCGGCGAAAACCTCGCATTCCCGTTGAAGAACCGCGGCATAGAGCGCAGCGCGATCAAGGCGCGTGTCGCCGAGGTCGCCGATCTACTCGGCCTTACCAAGGATTTGTCGCGCCGGGCGCGGAATCTCACCGCCGAAGCCAAACAAAGGGTCTCGCTCGGGCGCGGTCTCGTCCGTTCCGACGTTGCCGCGATCCTGTTGGACGAGCCGCTGACCGTCATCGATCCCTCGCTCAAATGGCAGCTCCGGTCGAAGCTCAAGGCCGTGCATCGGGCCCTCGACCTGTTGATGATCTATGTGACGCACGATCAGGTCGAAGCGCTGACGTTTGCCGACGAAGTCGTGGTCATGAAGGACGGCAGCGTGCTGCAGGCGGCGACGCCGGCGCGGCTGTTCGAACAGCCGGAGCACACGTTCGTCGGCTATTTCATCGGCTCGCCCGGCATGAATCTGGTCGCGGCGGAGGTGGAGGGCCACGTCGCCCACGTAGCCGGCCAGCCGATCGAGCTGGGGGCGCGCTATCCGAAGCTCGCCGCCGCCTCGACGGTTCTCGGCTTTCGACCCGATTACACCTTTCTCACTCCCGATGGCGGCGGCGTTCCCGTGCGGATCAGACGCCTGGAGGATCTCGGGCGACGCCGGCTGGCCCGCGTGGCGCTCGGCCCGCACGAAATCTTCGCAACCGTGCCGCACGACGTGCGGATCGACGGCGAGCAAGCGCACTTGGCGATCCGGCAGGATCGGTTGTTCGTCTACGCCCACGACGAGCTCGTTACTGGAGATCGTCGATGATGGAAAAGCCGCTCAACAATCGCGCTTGGCTGATGGTCGCGCCGGTTTTTGTGCTGGTGCTGTTCTCGGCGCTGCTGCCGATGATGACCGTGGTGAATTACTCGGTCCAGGATTCGCTTGGGCAGAACCAATTCTTCTGGAACGGCGACGCTTGGTTTCGCGAGCTACTCGATCCGTCCAAGGAGATCGGCGCCCGCTTTGCCGACGCCTTATTGAGGAATCTGAGCTTCTCCCTGGTGGCGTTGCTGATCGAAGTGCCGCTCGGCATCGCCGTGGCATTGACGCTGCCGCGAGGAGGGCGGGCGGTCGGCCCCGTGCTGGTGATCATTGCGCTGCCGATGCTGATCCCCTGGAACGTGGTCGGCACGATCTGGCAGATTTTCTCGCGCGCCGACATCGGCCTGTTCGGCGCCGCGTTGACCGGTTTGGGCCTGCACTACAACGTCACGCAGGACGCCATCTCGGCGTGGTCCACGATCGTCGTTATCGACGTCTGGCACTGGACGCCGCTCGTCATTCTACTGATTTATGCGGGCCTGCGGGCCATTCCCGACGCCTATTATCAAGCGGCGCGGATCGATGCCGCGAGCCGCTGGGCGACATTCATCAATATCGAGCTGCCGAAGCTGCAGAAAGTTCTCGTTCTCGTCATTCTGCTGCGCTTCATGTACACGTTCATGATCTATACCGAGCCGTTCGTGGTTACCGGCGGCGGACCGGGCAGCGCCACGACGTTTTTGTCGATCGACTTGGTCAAGATTGCGTTGGGGCAGGTCGATCTCGGCCCGGCGGCGGCGATGTCGCTCGTCTACAACCTCATCACCCTCACGCTCTGCTGGATCTTCTTCACCGTCATGGTGCAGCTCGACCGCCGGAGGTATGCCTGATGGCCGACGTACTGCCCCGCACTAGCATCGCCATGGCGCGCAGCCGCCCGCGCGCATTTGCCGTGCGCCGCGGCTCCGGCCTGCTGTCTAAGCTCGGATTTGCCGTCTACCTCATCGCGCTGATGCTGCCGATCTACTGGCTCATCAATATGAGCCTGCGCAGCAACGAAGAGATAATGTCCACTCTGGCATTTTGGCCGCATCATCCATCGCTGGAGAAATATTTTTACATCTTCAACGACCCGACCTGGGTTCACGCGTTCGGTGTCTCGCTCACCTACGTGGCGATCAACACCGTCATCTCGGTGACGGCGGCGCTGCCGGCCGCCTATGCCTTCAATCGCTACCACTTCATCGGCGACAAGTATTTGTTCTTTTGGCTGTTGTCGAATTTGATGGCACCGGCGGCGGTCTACGCCATGCCGTTCTTCAATCTGTACTACGCCATCGGCCTGTTCGACACGGTGTGGGCAGTCGCCTTGGCTCACTGCCTCTTCAACGTACCGGTGGCGGTTTGGATTCTCGAAGGCTTCGTTGCCGGCGTGCCGCGGGAGATCGACGAGATGGCGGCGATCGACGGCTATTCGTTTCCCCGCTTCTTCATTCGGATTTTCCTGCCGCTGATCGCCAACGGCGTTGGCGTCACCGCATTCTTCTGCTTCATGTTCTCGTGGGTTGAGCAGCTGCTGGCGACGACATTGACGGCGACCGACGCGCTGCCGTTCGCGGCGGTGATGACCCGCAGCTACTCGGTGGCGGGAATGGATTGGTCGCTACTCGCGGCTGCTGGCGTGCTGACGATGATTCCGGGCGCGGTCGTGATCTGGTTCGTGCGCAATCACATCGCCAAGGGCTTTGCCCTCGGCCGGGTCTGAAAGGAAGCCCTGCAATGCTCGCGTGGATGGCATGGACCTGGCAGACGGCGCTGTTTTTCGGCCTGATCGCGATCGCTCTCTTGGTGCTGACGCTGCTGGCGATCTTCCGGCCGCAGCCACCGCGCATGGGCATTCTCGGCTTTCCGACCCAGCGCGGCGATCGGTTCTTTGTGACGCTGATCGGCTCCGCTTTCATCTTCGTTCTGTGGATGCGTTTCGGCGGCGGCGCCTTGTGGTACCCGCTGGCGGCATCCGTCGTGTACGGGTTCGCAATGTTCAAGTTTGCCTGACAAGGGCAGCAAATAACCCACGCGCATGCCGCGCGCGGGATGGTGGGAGGAAACGACAATGGACGTGAAGCGACGTGACGTGTTGAAGGGCGCGGCGGCGACCACTGCCGCCGTCGCCGTCGGAGCGCCGGCGATTTTAACGCCGACGCCGAGCTATGCTCAGCAAGTGGATGCGGCCAAGAAATGGGTCGATTCGGAGTTCCAGCCCTCGACGCTGACCAAGGATCAGCAGATGGCGGAGATGGAGTGGTTCATCAAGGCTTCGCAGCCCTTCAAGGGGATGAAAGTCAGCTGCGCCTCGGAAATCATCAGCATTCACGAATACGAGTCGAAGACGCTGACCAAGGCCTTTGCCGAAATCACCGGCATTCAGGTCAACCACGAGATGATGGACGAGGGGCTCATCGTCGATAAGATCGAAGTCGAAATCCAGTCCGGCCGGCCGATTTACGATTTCTGGATGAACGATTCCGACTTCATCGGGACACATCCGCGCTACAACGACATCGTCGACGGCTCGCTGACCGATTTCATGGCCAACCACGGCAAGGACATCACCAATCCCAACCTAGATCTGAAAGACTTCATCGGTCTATCCTTTGCGACCTTCACAGACGGCAAACTCTACCAGCTACCCGATCAGCAATTCGCCAATCTCTATTGGTTCCGTTACGACTGGTTCCAACGGCCGGAGTTCAAGGAAGGGTTCAAGAAACAATTCGGCTATGACCTGGGCGTGCCGGTCAATTGGTCGGCCTATGAGGACATCGCGGAATTTTTCACTAATACGGTGAAGACGATCGATGGCCAGCGTGTCTATGGCCATATGGACTACGGCAAGAAGGATCCGTCGCTCGGCTGGCGCTTCACCGATGCTTGGCTCTCGATGGCCGGCAACGGCGACCGCGGCCTGCCCAACGGGCGTCCGGTCGACGAATGGGGCATTCGTGCGGAGGACGGCATTCCGCGTGGTTCCTCCGTTACGCGCGGCGGCGACGCGAACGGCGCGGCAGCCGTTTACGCCCTGACCAAATACGTCGAATGGCTGAAGAAATACGCACCGCCGGAAGCGAGCGGCATGGACTTTCTCGAAGCCGGGGCGGTGCCGGGCCAGGGGCATATCGCGCAGCAGATCTTCTGGTACACCGCGTTTACCCACGCGCTGAGCAAGCCGGATCTCCCGGTCATGAATGCGGACGGTACGCCGAAGTGGCGTATGGCTCCGAGCCCGCATGGTGCCTACTGGAAGGAAGGCATGAAGCTCGGGTACCAGGACCAGGGCTGCTGGACCTACCTCAAATACGCGGAGATGGAGAGGATCAAGGCCGGCTGGCTCTACGGCCAGTTCTCCGTATCGAAGACCGTCACCCTGAAGAAGGCGGTCGAGACCCTGCACGTAATCAGGGAGAGCGACATCTGGAGCGACGCCATCACGGCGATCGCTCCCAAAACGGGCGGCTGGGTCGAGTTCTACCGTAGCCCGGCGCGGAAGCTGTGGACGCCGACCGGCGTCAACGTGCCCGAATACGGCAAACTAGCGCAGGTGTGGTGGCAGAACGTGTCGAAAGCGATCTCCGGCGAGCAGACGCCGCAGCAGGCCATGGACGGTCTGGCGCGTGATCAGGATGCCATCATGGCGCGACTGGAAAAGTCGGGCGTTCAAGGCAAGCTTGGCCCCAAGCTGAACGAAGAACATCCTGCCGAGTACTGGTACGAGAAGGCAAAGAAGGACGGCAATCTCGCGCCGCAACCCAAGCTCGCCAACGAAAAGCCGCAGGGAATCACCATCGACTACGACGAACTCCTCAAGTCCTGGAAGGCCGAAAAGCCGCAAAAAGGCTGAGGTCTAAGCAAGATCGGAGCAGGGCCATCGCCGGCCCTGCTCCGAACCGGACGCCCATCCGGGCGAGGCGATACACCACGGCGTTCGGGAGTTGACGAGAGCGTCGCGGGCAGCAATGCCTAAAGGGGCGCCGCATCGCGGCGCCCCTTTAGGATTCACATAGCACGATCCGGCATTTGCTCTGCTTGGAAAGCTGCGTTGATGGGATACATCCTCGCCGTCGATCAAGGCACCACCTCGACGCGCACGATCATATTCGGCGCGGACGGCACTCCGCTGTCGGTCGCACAGGAGGAGTTCAGGCAAATCTATCCGCATCCGGGCTGGATCGAACACGATCCGGACGACATCTGGCAAACAACTTTGACGACCATGCGCGCGGCGTTGCACAAGGCCGCCGTACCTGCCGGGGATATTGCCGCCATCGGCATCACCAACCAGCGCGAGACCACGCTCGTCTGGAGCCGCGAAACCGGCGAGCCGATCTGCAAAGCGATTGTCTGGCAGGATCGCCGCACGGCCGATCTGTGCGCGAGCCTGGCGGCAGAGGGCTGCGAAGAGATGGTGACCGAGCGCACCGGGTTGCTGCTCGATCCCTATTTCTCGGCGACGAAGCTTCGTTGGATGCTGGACAACGTTCCCGGCGCCCGCGCGCGCGCCGAGACGGGCGAGTTGGCTTTCGGCACGGTCGATACCTACCTGCTGTGGCGCCTGACCAACGGCCAAGTGCATGCGACCGATGCGACCAATGCTTCTCGTACGCTGCTATTCAACATTCGCTCCGGAGCCTGGGATGAGGAATTGCTGCGGCTGTTTGAGGTGCCGCGGTCGTTACTCCCGGAGGTGCGCGACACGGCCGGCGAATTCGGCACCGCGGCGGCGGAGCATCTCGGCAAGAAGATCGCTATTCTCGCCGTCGCCGGCGACCAGCAAGCCGCGCTTGTCGGTCAGGCCTGCCTGCAGCCGGGCATGGTGAAGGCGACCTACGGAACCGGCGGATTCATCCTGCTCAATACCGGGCCGACGCCCGTCCGCTCGCGGCATCGTCTGGTGACGACGATCGCCTACCAATGGCAAGGCACGCGGCACTACGCTCTGGAAGGATCGATC
>Ga0187874_10003575_pt1 | contig 10785 bp, 10 predicted proteins | sample June2016WEW_16_1_3_FD_132993 | JGI IMG/M metagenome (GOLD analysis project Ga0187874, IMG submission 132993) | Peatland microbial communities from SPRUCE experiment site at the Marcell Experimental Forest, Minnesota, USA - June2016WEW_16_150 | ecosystem: Environmental > Terrestrial > Soil >... | reverse complement strand
CGGTGTGTTTCCAGTAGGCCTCGATCCCGTCGAGCGCCGGCTGCCCGATGGGCGTCAGCCTCTCCTTTTTCCCTTTGCCGCGCACCCGCACCAATTCCTGCGGCCAATCGATGTCCCCCGCGCAAAGCCGGCACAGTTCGCTGACGCGCAAGCCGCAGGAATAAATCACCTCCAATATGGCCGCGTCGCGAAAATAGAGGCCGGCATCGACCCCCTCATCATCCGCGGTGCGCTTCAATTCCTCGGACGGCGCGCGCGCCAGATCCTCAAACTGCTTGACCGTCAGGAAAACCGGGACGCGCTTTTCCAATTTGGGCAGCGAAAGATTGCGGATCGGCGACGCCTCCATCACCCCTTGGCGGATGAGAAATCCATAGAACGAGCGCAAGGCGGAAAAGCGAAGCTGGATGGCCGCCCGGCTTCTCTGGCTGCGGCCGAGGAAGCGCAAAAAATCGCGGAAATCATCCCGGCGCAAGGCCGCCCAATCCGGAGCGGTGCCGCGCTGGTTTTTGTGCCACGCGGCGAATTCGCGCAGGGCCTGCTGGTAATTCCGCTCCGTATAGACAGAGCCGCCCTTGGCGGCGAGATGTTGCAGAAACCTGGCCGCCGCCGGGTCCATATTTTCGGCAACTGGGTCTTCGCACTGCGGCATGGCCGCAGGTTACAGCGGAACAAAAGGGAGGCAACAATTTTGCGTCCGCGCCGTTTTCGCCTTAAGTTAAGCGCCAATGAGTTCGGAATCAGCAACAGTGGCGGCGCAAGCCGGCCGGGATGTGGCGGAGAAAACGGTCTTGTCCGTTCTCCTGGCCATCAGCTTTTCCCATTTGCTCAACGACAGCATCCAATCGCTCATTCCGGCGATTTATCCCGTCGTCAAAAACTCGTTTCATCTCAATTTCACCCAGATCGGGCTGATCACCCTCACGTTCCAGATGACGGCCTCGTTGCTGCAACCGCTGGTCGGATTCCACACCGACCGCCGCCCGCAACCGTATTCCCTGGCGGCGGGGATGTGTTTCACGCTGGGCGGCCTGGTGCTGCTGTCCACGGCGCGGAACTTCCCGCTCCTGCTGGTTTCGGTGGCGTTGGTGGGGATCGGCTCGTCGGTCTTTCATCCGGAGGCCTCGCGGGTGGCGTTTATGGCCTCGGGCGGAAGACGCGGGTTTGCGCAGGCGCTGTTTCAAGTGGGCGGCAACGCCGGCAGTTCGCTGGGGCCGTTGCTGGCGGCGGTGATCGTCGTGGGCCAGCGGGCGCAGGCGCGCGTGCTGTGGTTCTCCACCGCCGCCGTCGCAGCCATCGCCGTCTTGTGGCAGGTGGGGCACTGGTGCAAAAAGAACAGCAATCGATTGCGGCCCCGCCCCCGCCCCGCCGCCGGGCGCGACCGGGAGGCGCCCTCTCCGCGGAAGGTGGCATGGTCCATTGCCATCCTGATTGCGTTGATTTTTTCCAAATACTTTTATCTGGCCAGCATGAGCAGCTATTACACTTTTTATTTGATCAACCGCTTTCATCTCTCGATTCGAAGCGCCCAGCTCTATCTCTTCGTGTTTTTGTTCGCGGTGGCGGCGGGGACGCTCATTGGCGGGCCGGTCGGGGACCGGTTTGGGCGCAAATACGTGATCTGGGTTTCGATTCTTGGGGTGGCGCCGTTCACCGTGTTGCTGCCGCACGCCAATTTGATTTGGACAGCGGTGTTATCGGTCGTGATTGGGCTGATTTTGGCCTCGGCCTTTTCGGCGATTTTGGTCTATGCGCAGGAACTGCTGCCGGGAAAAGTGGGAATGATCGCGGGGCTGTTTTTCGGCCTGGCCTTCGGAATGGGAGGCCTGGGTTCGGCGGTCTTGGGACGGCTGGCCGACCTGACCAGCATTGGTTTTGTGTTCGAGGTGTGCTCGTTTTTGCCCTTGATCGGCCTGTTGACCGGCTTCCTGCCCCACATCGAAAATGCAAATCAGGCCCGTTAATTTCAGTTGTCAGATGGGCCGCTCCTGGTTTATTGTCGGTAGAATCGAAATTATTTTGGCAAGTGTTGAAAAAACCAGTTCCGCCGCGCAGAGAGGTTGCCTCAGCGCGTTGTGCCTGGTTTTCGCCCTGGCCGGATCGGTCCATTCCCAGTCGCTTTCCATTTCCACGCTGGCTGGCTCCGGTTCGCGCGGCAGTCAGGACGCCGCCGCGCTGTCCGCGCAGTTCTCCGACCCATGCGGGGTGGCGGTCGATAACGCCGGCAATGTTTATGTCGCCGACACCTACAATAGTGTCCTGCGCCGGATCACCGCGGGGACCGGCGGCACCAATTGGGTGACCAGCACCCTGGCCGGGTTGGCCCCCAGCACCGGCAATGTCAATGGCACCAACGCCTTCGCCCGGTTCGACGGCCCCACCGCCCTGGCCCTGGACAGTTCCAACAACATTTACGTCGCCGATTCCGGCAACCATTCCATCCGCCGGGTGGCCTGCGACGCCACCGGCACCAACTGGATTGTCACGACGCTGGCCGGGTCAGGCAGCTTCGGCGCGGTCAACGGCACCAACACCGCCGCGCAGTTTAATTATCCCACCGGCCTGGCGGTCGATGGCGCCGGCAATATCTATGTCGCGGACAAAAACAACAGCGCCATCCGCCTCATTTCGCCGGACGCCACGGGCGCCAATTGGATCGTCAGCACCTACGCGGGAAAGTTGAAAACGTCCGGCAACGTCGATGGCGCCGCCGCCGCCGCCCGTTTTTCCTCGCCCAACAGCGTGGCGCTGGACGCGGCCACAAACCTGTACGTCGCCGACGGGTTCAATTACACGGTGCGCATGATCACGCCGGCGGGCGTGGTCAGCACGCTGGCGGGAAGTTTCGGCAGCGCCAACGGCACCGGAACAAACGCCCAATTCAATTTCCCCTGCGGCCTCGCCGTCGATGGCGCGACGAATATCTATGTTTCGGATTTTTTCAACAGCACCATTCGCCGGCTGACCCGCACCGGCTCCTCCTGGTCGAGCGTCACTCTGGCGGGGCAGGCGGGATTCATCGGCAGCAGCGATGCCGTCGGTTCCTTTGCCCGATTTGATTTCGAGAACACCCCGATCAACCCAAATGGAGTGGCGGTCGATGGAGCGGGCAACGTCTATATTGCCGACAGCGAGAATTTGAAGATTCGTCTCGGTGTTCCGTTTGAAGGATTGCTCGTCACCAACACGCCCATTGCGGTGACGGGATTCAATCGCGATCTGGTGGTGGAGAACACGGCCGCTGGGAACGGAGGCATCTATGACACCTCCCTCTACGCGCAAGCGTTCGACCTCGTCAATCCCACCTATGCGTTTTACGAAACGAACCTGAACGCGATCAGTTGGAGCGGAGGCGAGGGCCACACCCTGGGTCTGCCGCAATCCGGGACGGTGACGAGCCTTTTGGACGGAACCACCGTCTTTCAGCTTGCGCCTTACACGGGCAACAACGCGCTTTTCCTGACGTCCAATTCTTCATCCGGCACCCTGACTCTTTTTTCTCCGGCCGTCTATGATGTGCTCAACATCCTGGCCGTTTCGGCCAATGGAGGCGGCGCGGGGTCGTGCATCATTGAGTTTGCCAATGGCGGCGTGAGCGCGCCGTTGAGCTACATTGCCAACGACTGGTATAACGATCCGGGCGCCGCCGCCATCACCCATTTTGGCCGGATTTTTTACGGCGCCTACACTGGCGGGTTCTATACGGAAGATGATTCCGGCAACGACCCGAACCTCTATCAGACCACCTTGAATCTGGCGGCGCTGGGACTGAACACGCAGCCGATTACCGCGGTCGAATTCTTCATCCCGTCCGGCTCAGGCACATCCGCCAACACGACCACGGCCATCTTTGCGTTGAGCGGAACGTCCGCGCTCCTGCTTCCCACCCCGCATCCGGTCGCGGGCAATTTCATCTTTAGCTTCCAGACAACCTCCGGCCAAAGCTACACCATTGAGCAATGCGCGAACCTCGCGCTGGGCGTCTGGCAGGCGTGCGCGCACGTGACAGGCAACGGCCAGGCCTATCCAGTCACCGTGCCCCTCACCAACAGTCAACAATTCTTCCGCGTCAGCCAGCCGTGAGAGGACGCGCATCTCAGCAATTCAGTCACCCGTCAGGGCTTCGGGAGGCCGCGCCTCGATCTACCGGGGAAAATGACTAATATGGACCAACAGCATCGTTTTGGCTTCGTCATTCGTGCTTCGTCATTGTTTCGTCATTAGAGCTTCGTCATTCGTCATTCTTGTGGGCTTGGCTGCGGCGGGCCACAATCTCCTATGGAGAATGGGATTGCCAAAAAACGGGATGCGTCCGGTTTGGTGTTGCGGCAGCGTGGCGCATTGTGATAGGCAGTCTGGCATGGAACAGTCACACCAGATGCCGGAAATGCACAATTTCACACCCCGAGCCCAACAAGTGCTGGAACTGGCCCGGCGGGAGGCGGATCGCTTCAATCACAATTTCGTTGCCACCGAGCATCTCCTGCTTGGGTTGATCGCATTGGGCCAGGGCGTTTCTGTTAATGTTCTTCATCGGCTCGGACTGGACCTTGAATCGGTGCGGAAGGCGGTCGAAGATGAGATTGGCACCGGCCCGGATTCCAAGATAGCCGGCGCCATTCCCTACACGCCGCGGGTCAAGAAAGTTCTGGCCTTCGCCGCCAAAGAGGCCGAGGCATTAGGCCACAGCTACGTTGGCACCGAACATATTCTGCTTGCCCTGCTGCGCGAAGGGGACGGCGTGGCCGCGCGCGTCCTCATACACTTCGGAGTCGATATCGAAAAAACCCGGGACGCAATCCTGGTGGAACTCCGTCCGCATTTTCCGCCTGGCGCGGAACTTTGTGAAAGGCAGCCTGGCACGGAACAGTCACACCAGACTCCGGAAACGCCTAATTTCTCACCCCACGCCCAACAAGCGCTGGCGCTGGCCCGGCGGGAGGCGGCTCGCTTAAAGCACAATTTCGTCGGCACCGAGTCTCTCCTGCTTGGGCTGATCGCATTGGGCCAGGGCGTTTCTGTTAATGTTCTTCGGCGGCTTGGACTGGACCTTGAAGCGGTGCGAAAGGCGATTGAAGAAGGGGTTGGTACTGGCCCAGGTTCCGTGATGGTCGGCAACATTCCGTACACGCCGCGGGTCAAGAAAGTCCTGGCGCTCGCCGCCAGAGAGGCCAAGGCATTGAATCACACCTACGTCGGCACCGAACATATTCTGCTCGGCCTGCTGCGCGAAGGGGACGGCGTGGCCGCGCGCGTCCTCACACACTTCGGAGTCGATATCGAAAAAATCCGAATTGAAATTCTCAGGAAACCTGATCCAAATGGCCCGCCTAGCGCGGATCGAAAATCGCCCCCAGGAAAAGAATGAGTCCGGTTTGCCGTTCCCGGATCGCCACGAAAAAGGGCCGGTCCACCACCATCTGAAAGGGCGGCGGCTCGACATGAACGGCCATCGCCCTCATGCCGATGCCCGTGACCGCCGCGGCTTCGGTTCCCTGTTCGTTCACATCGACATAGGTCTTCTGCTTGACCCAACTGATGCAGAGCGGCTCGTCCGACATCCCGCTGAAATCCGCCCGCGCCGTAAAGGCGAGTGGCATCCCCATTGAGGCCAGGACGGCTTTGAGGTTGTATTCGTTCTCCAGTTTGAACCGCGGCAATTCCAGCGTGCCCCGGCGGGATTCCATCCGCCCAATCCATTGCTCGAAATTCTCCGCCGTCAAGCTGCCCAGGAAGGCGTCCAGTCCGCCCTTGGGGAGAAACACATACATGCTCACGGACCCGTCCGAATAGGGGAGTTCCACCGCCTGGAAACCGTCTTGCTCAAGATAGCGGTAACTTGCGGTGCGGCTCATTCTCGGATGACGCACCGCCTGGCCACCGGCGAGCGTGAAAGGCAGATCGCGGGTGAGGTTGGTGGCGAACGGCGCCGCCCAATCGGCCTTGAAGTAAATCGCATTGAGGACAATGAGCCGGAGCAGGGGATCGAGCGGAGCCTGGACCATTTGCGTAATCTTCCCGTGGGTGCGGGCGCTGACCCAGTCATTAATATGATTGACGATGGCGGGGTCTTTGAAATCGGCGTTCGAAACCTCCGCGTCGTAAGCCTCTTTGTTGGCGGCGATGAAATCCGGCTTGATCACGGCCTCTTTGCCCAGCCAAAGGCTGTTGGCGATTTCCAGCTTGATCCTGGGATCGAGCCTGGACAGGCGGGCGAGCAATTCCTTGTTGCCGCCGTTCAACGCCGCCGGCGGAATCCCCTCCACCCGCAACGCCGCCCGCATCTCGCGCAACGTGTCCCCCTTCGCGCCGTTCTGCACCATCGACAACGCGAAGCCCAATCCGGCCGGACTCAAAAAGAAATTCGTCTTCGCCAGCGACTGCCGGCACTGGCCCAGCAATTGAAACCCAAACCGATTGTAAGCGCGCGCCACGTCCTCCGCCCCGGCCGCGGAGAAAACGCACAGGGACAACAGGGAGGCCCAAAGGACTTTCATGGTTCGTACCGTAAATCGGCGGTCGCGGAAGTCCAGATTGAAAAGCGCGGCGCTTGCTGGCACCCTCAGCCCATGAGTTATCTGCCCCGGGCACGGGAAGTGTTCGACATCGAAAGCGCGGCCCTCAAAGCCGTGCGCGGCCAGCTCGACGGCGCGTTTGACGCCGCCGTGGAGATCATGGTCGAAACGTTGCGCCAGCGCGGCAAGATCATCGTCGTCGGCGTGGGCAAATCCGGCAACATCGGCCAAAAAATCGCCGCCACCCTGACCAGCACCGGCTCGACCAGCGTTTTCCTGCACAGTGTCGATGCGCTGCACGGCGACCTGGGCATCGTCAGCGACGGCGACGCGATCCTGGCCCTGAGCTATTCGGGCGAGTCGGAGGAGTTGCTGAATTTGCTTCCGGCCCTGAAGCGATTCGCAGTCAAAATCATTTCCATGACCGGCGCGGTCAAATCGTCGCTGGCGCGCCACAGCGACGTGGTCCTGAGCGTGCGGGTGCCCAAGGAGGCCTGCCCCTTCAATCTCGCGCCGACCGCCAGCACCACCGCCATGCTCGTGATGGGCGACGCCCTGGCGATGACGGTTTTGCAGGCGCGCGGTTTCAAGGAAAAGGACTATGCCCGGCACCATCCGTCCGGCGCCATCGGCCGCGCCCTGCTGATGAAGGTGGGCGACATCATGCGCACCGACAACCGCAACCCCGTCGCCGGCGAAGACCTGACGGTCAAGGAAGCGTTGCTCCTGATGTGCCGCGCCAAATCGGGCAGCGTCAGCATTGTCAACCGGCGCGGCAAGTTGAGCGGCGTTTTTACCGACGGCGACCTGCGGCGGCAGATGGCGGCGGACGCGGAAATCCTGGCCGCGCCGCTGGCCAGCGTCATGACGCGCCACCCGGTCTGCATCCGGGACGACGCCCTGGCGGTGGAAGCGTTGAAGATATTCAACCAGCGCAACATCGATGACCTGATCGTGGTCAATGCCGCCCGCGAACCCATCGGCCTGATCGACTTGCAGGATTTGCCGAAGTTGAAACTGATGTAGGGCGCCGGCCATGTCACCCCTGACGCATCTGCTGGCGAGTTGGATCGTCGCGGTGAAAACGACTGACAACTTGCGCGACCGCCGGCTGGTGGCGCTGGCGGGAATCGCGCCGGACTTCGATGGGTTGGGGATTATCTTGGACATCGCCAACGGGTCCTTCGCGCGCAACAATCTCTATTACTATCCTCAATACCACCACTGGTTGCTGCACGGACTGCCGGCGGCCATCGGGTGCTCGGTGCTGCTGGCCGCGTTTGCCCGCCGGCGCTGGCGGGTGCTTTGGCTGGCGTTGTTGACGTTTCATCTCCATTTGCTCTGCGACCTGCTTGGCTCGCGCGGCCCGGATGCATCGGACCTTTGGCCCGTCTTTTATTTTGGCCCCATCAGCCAGCACCCGATGTGGATTTGGAAGCATCAATGGCGGCTGGACGGCTGGCAGAACACGGTCATCACCGTTGTGCTGTTTTTCTGGGCGCTCCGGCTGGCGGTCAAACACGGCGACTCCTTCATCGGCGTTTTCAACCGCCGTTGCGACGCCGTTTTCGTCAGCGTGCTGCGCAAATGGCATGCCGGCCTGACGGGCGCGGAAGAACGCGCCGCGCCGAAAAATTGAAAATTCCAAATTCTCGATTTTCAGTCTTCTCCTTTGCCCATCACGGAATCGCCAGCGGGCCTGGGGCCACGCCGGGTTTCCGCAAGGCCGCCGCCAGGTCGCTCGTGCGCAAGGGCAGCACCCGGCCATCGGCGAAGAGAATTCTTCCCGCCGTCATCTGTTTGTCCCCGTGAATCCCGGCGCTCCAGCCGACCGCTCCGTTCGTCGTCAATAAGAACAGGCCCCGGCGCGCCCCCAAGGCGTTGGTCAGATTCCGGTCGCCACACAGAAAGAGGTCCGGATTTTGATTGGTGGCCGAGACGGTGACGCCGACGAAGTAACTGAGGTTTGCATTGTTGAAGTTAATAAAGTTTGTTGCGGCGGAACGTCCCGTGTCCTCGGGACAGAGCACGATTCTGGCAGATTGGCCCATCTCATTTTGCATGGCCTGAAAGTGCCTGAAAACCTCCGGCCCAAAGGCGTACTCCTTTGTTCCGCCCAGATTTGTGGACACCTCCATCGGATACGTGTTGCCATTGTCGTCCTCCCAAATGCGGAAGGCGGTGCCGATTTGTTTCAGATTATTGATGCAGGAAATCCGCTGACAGTGAGAGCAGGAATGCCCCCTCGACAAGCTGGGCAACAGCATGACAACTAAAACTGCCAAAGCCCCGACCACCACGAGCGCTTCCACCAAGGTAATTCCCGGCTCGGATCGATGCGAGTTCTTGATCTTCAAGATGACCTCCAACTTCTATTCCTCCTTTACTCTATTTCAGGGGCTTATGCAAGGGGATTATCTTAGATGATTTGAGGTCCCCCACCCGTTCGGGCCCGAGCGGGCTTGCCTGGCGGCGGTGATTCATTTATGCTTGTCGCATGATCGATCCGCTGATTGTCCAACTGAAAGAGCCGTTGCAGGAGGTCTGCCACCGCTTTCGGGTGGAGACTCTGTACGTCTTTGGCTCGGGAGCGGACGGCCGATTTCAGCCCGAGCAGAGCGATCTGGATTTTCTCGTCACGCTCCAGCCGCAGCCGCCGGCCGATTACGCCGACAACTACCTCGGTTTGGCCCAAGCGTTGGAAGATCTCTTTCGACGCCGGGTCGATTTGGTCACAGAAAGTTCCATCCGCAATCCCTATTTTCGGCGGGCTGTTTTCGCCGCGCGCCAACTTCTCTATGACGGACGCCACCAAGAAACTGTTGCTTGATGTCGTGGAAGCCGGCGAGAGCATTCTCGAACACACCGGAAACCGCACGCTGGCGGATTACACGCGTGATCGCTTTTTTCGCCGGGCGGTGGAACGCGAGTTTGAAATCATCGGCGAGGCGCTCAACCGACTGACCCGGGTCGATGCAGCCACAGCCGCGCGAATTTCCGAGCTTCGGCGAATAGTCGATTTTCGCAACCGCATCATCCACGGCTACGACACGGTGGATGATCAAGTCGTCTGGGGAATCGTGGAGCAACACCTCCCCGTGCTTGTGAATGAAGTCCGCGCGATTCTCAGGTTGTCTGACACGAAAGGATAGGAAACCGCTACAGTGGTCTTGCGAGTATGACAAACTGGTCGAAGATGGCCGACAGCTTGATGGACACCAAAACCCTGCCGGGGGCGGTGTTCGTGGGAGTGCTGTGCGCGCTGGCGGCGATATTGATCGGGCGGGCCGTCCGTCTGGCCATTGACCGTTACCTGGACAACTCCGAACGGGCCGGGGCGGACCCGACGGGCATCCGGTTCCTGGGCCAACTGGCGCGCATAGCGGTTTATATTCTTGGCTTCGTTTGCTACGCGCACCTCGTGCCCGCGCTACAGAAGCTGGGCACGGCCTCGCTGGCCATTGGCGGCGTGGCGTCGGTCGTGGTCGGTCTGGCGGCGCAGAGCACCCTGGGCAACCTCATCAGCGGGATTTCCATCGTCCTCTACCGCCCGTTCAAAATCGGCGACCGGATGCGAGTGTTTCTGCCCAGCGGCCAGGAAACGGGGATGGTCGAGAGCATTGATCTTGGCTACACCGCCCTGCGCACGGCGGACAAACGGCGCCTGATCATTCCCAACAACATCATGGCGAGCCAGGCGTGCGTTGATCTTTCCCTGCTCCCGCCGCGCACACCCTGCGACGTTTCCATATACGTGGCGGCCGGAGGCGACCTTGACCGGGCGCGCAAGATTCTGCTCGATTTGGCCAAAGCCGATCAAAGAATCGCCCAGGTCGATGGCTGCCGCTTCACCCGCGTGACCAGCAAAGGCGTCATTCTCACGCTGGCCGCTGCGACTGCCGATCCCGACGCCGCGGCGGGCGTGAGATCCGATCTGCTGGAAAACGCCAGCAAACAGTTTGAGGCGGCGGGCATCAAGATCGCCTGAGGATTCCGTCATTCGTCATTTTCCCGGTTGATCGAGGCGTGGCCTCCCGAAGCCCTGACGGGTGTCCAAAAAGATGCGCCCCGGGGCCTGACGGCGAAGGCCTGGCGTGGAGCGGAAGGGAATTGAAAATTGCCAATTGCAAATCAGTTGTGTTCGGCCAGTTAGGTGCTTGTAGCGGCATGAGCGGGCTGGTTAGGCCGAGAGGAGGCGAAATCTCAGGATTTTTTGCGCGCGTCCCGTGGAACGGCGCCATGTGTACAGGCGGAGGGACTGCCCGCTTCG
>Ga0187874_10003572_pt1 | contig 10790 bp, 11 predicted proteins | sample June2016WEW_16_1_3_FD_132993 | JGI IMG/M metagenome (GOLD analysis project Ga0187874, IMG submission 132993) | Peatland microbial communities from SPRUCE experiment site at the Marcell Experimental Forest, Minnesota, USA - June2016WEW_16_150 | ecosystem: Environmental > Terrestrial > Soil >... | reverse complement strand
GTAGTCGAGCGCAATGGTCGTCGTGCCCCCGGTGCACCCGGCCTCGATGTGCTTTGCCTGCGGGTCGAGCGTCTGGATCAGCGTGGACTTCCCCGCGCCGAACGCACCAAAAACGACAATCTTGTACTTTTCTTCTGCCATTGCTGTACGATAGAGGCGGGGGAGTGTTTACCGTTTCGGTCTGACGGGCGGGATTCCCTTTCTTTTTAAAAACCACCGTGAGATACACCGGCCGTCGTCACGTCACGGGCAGTGGCAGCGGCTATCATCCGGGTATGCCACCGGCGTGACCGTCACCGGCACCACGGGCTCCATGGGGCAGTTGCAGATGATCGCTGGCGGGATAGTCGCGTGAACCGTGCTGTCATTGCCGGCAGCCGGGGTCTCCGTGGGGCTTACAGGGGGAGTCACTGGTTGTGATATCTCCTTTGTCGCGGGAGCGCTCATGCAGGCGCTGGCAAACAGGGCGACCACGACCAGGGCGGCGAACAGCAGTGATAGGGGGATTGTTTTCCGGTTCATCGACATTATCCTGAGATAGCATGAAAAGGCTATAATTATTGCCTTGATTACGAAAATATTCGCAGTTATCGCTTGTGGCACAGAGACGACCGGTTTTTGGCACGGAAGAAATGCCGGTCGTATTCCCGGATAATGTACCGGCCCTTGAGGGCCCGGGCAGCATTGTGGGCCTGTCGGTGAACCCGTGAAAAGGTACGGCGCCGCTGCATCCTGCACCACCGGAAGTGTCCCTTTCACGGCTCCGCAAGCACCCCAATGCCGATGACAATGCGCCCGGATCGGCGGGGAATGATGCACGGCGGGTTTGAGCGGTCAGAAGAGAATCGGGCCGGGAGCCCTCTCAACAGTATCCCGGCGCCGGTGATCGGTTTGTATATTCCGCGAGGAATGCTAAAAAACAGTCCCCTGCGTCCGCATGGAACGAGCATGAGAACATAAAAATCCGGGAGAACCAGGCCGCCGCTTTTTTCGCGATCCCGGGCCTTCAGAGTTTTCGTGCCACCCGCGTGCAGTCGTTGTGGAACATGCTTCCTCTGCTCTCAGTCAGGGACCGGTTTGTATTTAAATTGGGCGGATGGTTCTGGTTAGCTCTCCGGGGATGCCGGGAGGATCCGGGTGCCAGAGCCCATGACAAAATAAGCGGGACCGGCCGCTGCTATCCCCTGTTTCTGCCCAATACGAGAACCACGGTCCCTGCTGCTGCGATGACAATGACAGAAGAAAGCGGGGTCTCCGTAGGCGGTGTTTTCACCGGTGTCGCCATCGGTGTTGAATTAACTGCCGGTACCGGTGTGGCCGTCACTGGTGTCGTTGGCAAAGTCGCCGGGATGACACCGGGTGTGGGCAGTGTCGCCACCGGTGTTGGGACCTGGGTCGGTACGCCCAGCGCAACACTGACTTCCTGGCCAGACGCTGCCGGGTTCTGGGCCACAACAGAGAATGACTGTGCTGCCGTGGCGTGCGATGTCTGGAATGCGACGATGCCAATACCGTTCGCATCCGTGGTTACCTGGGCATAGTAACTGGTCTTTGAGACCGTTGATGAGGATGGGGCGACATCGTCAAGGATCGTGCGGCCGCCACCACCGTAATAGTGGTAGGATCCAATAGCATAGGGGCCGTCAGGAGGGTCCTGCACGACATTTCCCTGATAGGATTCGATGATCGGCGGCTGGTCTCCCGGTTCCCCACTCAGAGAAAATGTCCCTTTCAGCCAGACATAATAGGGTGTGTTCGGTGTTCCTGCGATCGTGACCGTGAATGTCTGGCTCCGGGTAACGGTGCTTTCGCTCTGGGCACCGGCGAGCGGCGTGAAAACAGGGAGGAGAAGGACGACCAGGAGGATCAATCCTGCCCATGCACATTTTCCTGCCATACGAAGTCCTCGGGATGAGCTGTGCTCAGAGGGAGAGTAAAGCCGGTTCTGGATAAAAGCATATCCCCTGTTATGTCGTGCGATGCAGGGATGTGTGCGGGGGACGCGCTGGAAATGGCTGAAATTACGGTTGAAGGCTGCAGAGAATGTGGGAAAGCACGGTTTGTGGTAAGAGACTTTTCGCACATAATGGCCATGTACCACCAGATTCTTTTCGAATCCTTATTCTGCTATAAATCACCACGTTTTCACAGATGGTTACATGTCCGGTGTATCCGAGTTATTCAGTCCTGTATGTCGATGACGAGCAACTGCTTCTCGATGTGTGCAGAACCTACCTTGAGAAAAACGGGAATTTCAGGATTGAAACGACCGGGTCGGCCCCGTATGCAATTGAAAAAATACAGACCACGTCCTACGATGCCATCGTGTCCGATTACCAGATGCCGGAGATGGACGGGATCACATTTTTAAAAGAGGTCCGGTCCCGATTCGGGGAGATCCCCTTCATTCTTTTCACGGGAAAAGGACGGGAAGAGATCGTTATAGAAGCGATCAACAACGGGGCCGATTTCTATCTCCAGAAAGGCGGGGATGCCCGCTCGCAGTTTGCCGAACTGGCGCATAAGATCCGAAAGGCAGTCGAGCGCAGGAAGGCGATAGAAGATCTGAGGAAGAACGAATCCAGGTTCAAGCTCCTCCAGGTCTCGGTAGACCGGGCATCCGATGAAGTGTACTGGCTGGATTCTGAAGGAACATTCCTGTACGTGAACGATTCGGCCTGCCGGAACACCGGGTACTCGCGGGAAGAATTTCTAAAGATGACGCTTTTTGACCTGGATCCTGATTATACCCCGGAAAAACTGGCGAGGTCCGGGATGATCCTCAAAGAGAGAAAAACGAACGTTTTCACGACACGGCACCGGCATAAGGACGGGACGCTGGTCGATGTCGAGGTAATGTCCAATTATGTTTTAAGGGACGGGAGGGATTACTATTTCGCATTCTCCCGGGACATTACCCGGCGAAAACAGGCCGAGGATGCGTTGCGGGAGAGCGAAGAGAGGTTCCAGGTTCTTGCAGAATCATCACTGGACGGTATTCTCGTCACCGATCTCGAAGGCCGGGTCATCACCGCAAATCACGCGTGCCTCGCCATGTTCGAACTCGGCGGTCTGTCTGATCACCACCCGTCGTACGTGTTTGAACATCTTACACCGGATTCAGTGGACGCTGCCAGGTGCGATTTTTTTGCCATGAGCCCTGACAAAAACGGCATCACACGGACCTACTCCGCGATCACGGCACGGGGAAGAAAACTGTTTGTCGAGGTCCTCGGGAACAGGATCACGTACAAGGGAGCGCCGGCCAATATCCTCTCCATCCGGGATGTCACAGCACGGCATGAGATGGAGGAGCGGCTCCGGGAGAGTGAACTGAGGTTTCGGACCCTCTCCGATGGCGCCCTGGAAGGGATCATGATCCACGACGATGGTGTCATCAGGGACTGCAACCAGCGGTTTGCCGAATTGTTCGGGTACCGGCCCGAAGAGATCATCGGCCGGAACGGGTATGAATTCATGATGACTGCAGAATCCGTCGCCCGGATCTCCGCATGGAAACAGCAGGGCGCCGGAGGTACGATCGATATTACCGGCACCAGAAAGGACGGGACACTGTTCTCCGGGGAGACATCATGCGCCCCCATCGTGTGGCAGGGAAAACCCCAGACGATCGTCCAGATGCGCGATATCACCGACAGGAAACGGGCTGAAGATGCGCTGCGGGAGAGCGAGGAGCGGTACCGGCGGCTCATCGCGCAGTCCTTTGATGCGGTGGTCATCCACCAGGACGGATCGGTCGTTTTTGCCAACGAGGTCGCGGCACGGCTGGTAAAAGCAAAGAGTCCTGCGGAGATGGTCGGGCGGGCAACCCTCAATTTCGTTGATCCGGCATTCTCCGGTATTGTGGGCGAGCGGATCAGGACCATGATGGAGACCCCGGGAGCGGTGGTCCCCCTGATCGAGGAGCGGTTCCACTGTTGTGACGGGACAACCGTTGACGTGGAAGTGATCGCAACTGCTGCAGTGTACCAGGGAAAGCCGGCGGTCCAGGTCGTAGCCCGCGATATTTCCGGGCGCAAGCGGGCCGAGGAGGCGCTGCGGGCCGCAAACCGGCAGCTCAATCTCCTCACCAGCATCACGCGCCACGATATCCGCAACAAGGTGATGGTTATCTCCGGGTACCTGGAGCTCGTAAAACAGGAGCCGCTCGATCCGAAGATACAGGACCTGGTGGGACTCCTGGAGTCCACGACCCGGTCGATCAGCGAGCACATTGAGGCTACCCGGATTTACCAGGACCTCGGCTCTACGGAACCGCGGTGGCAGGACCTTGCACGGGTACTCCCACCCCGCTCCCTTGTCCCGGGAGGGATTACCCTGCAGTCCGATGTCGACGGGGTTGAGGTGTACGCGGACCCGATCCTTGAAAAAATCTTTTCCAATCTTCTCGACAATACCCTGCGCCATGGCAGCCATGCTACGATGATCCGGGTGTATACCCGCGAATGCCCGGGCGGGCTGGACATCTTCTGGGAGGATAACGGCATCGGGATCCCGGTACAGGAAAAGGAGAAGATTTTTCAGCAGGGCTACGGGAAAAATACCGGCCTTGGCCTCTTTTTGGCCCGGGAAATTCTCTCCATCACCGGGATCACCATCAGCGAGACCGGTGAGCCGGGCAAAGGGGCACGGTTCGGGATGAAGGTGCCGAGCGGGAGGTACCGGATTCCCCCCGTGAGAAATGCGGACTGATGGACGGAAAATTCCAATATATTGTCCTGGAGGGAAACTGGCTATTTTCTCCTGAAAAGGCTATTTCCCAAAGCGCTTGTACCGCTTGTGCGCTTCCTCAATGGTCATGACATCCAGGATGTTTACGACATCCCCGGGCAGGATGTCGAAGAATGCCGTATAGGAATGCGCGATGTGCATCCGGCAGTGCCCGTTCTCGATTAACTCTACATCGGGAGCTGTCCGCGGGTCCTCGAGTCTGAGGAGATGCTCCTTAACAATCCTGCGGTCCTTGTCCGGCAGGTTGTTAATGTACAGGAGCGCGTTTCGGTCGATGTTGACCTTCACGGGTTACCTCTTTTTTGATCTTTGCAAACTCAGGGTCACTGTCAAGAGGTACGAAATCCCCCTGCCGGGCGATGCGGTCAAGGTGCTCGATAAATTCATCCCGCTTACGATCCCTGATAAGGCGGGAAACTACATCTCCGAGCCTTTCCCCGGGCAATTTGTTTGAATAGAGTACCTGCTTGATATCAGCAGATACCATGACCTTTTCGGTCAGTTCCCGGCGTTTCTCTACTCCATTCTGCTTCACGCTGTTCACCTTTTTGGGACAAAATGTACTTTTGTACCTTTTGGCATATTAAGACCCTGATCGCGACGGAGGATACCAGACCTGCTCCCCGACGGGATAGATTTCGCTGATTGTTATTTCCTTTCAGGATCCCGGTGAGGGCGTACGAGTCCGCAAAAAAAAGGCAATTGTCAATCGCGCAGTTCGTCTCTGAATTCCTGCGTGCCGATCTTTTTAGTCCGGAAGCAGCCCGAAAATTCCCTTCGTGGTTGCCCGCTCAAAGTACGCTTCGATTGCTTTCTTTGCATTCGCTTCCGCTACCGTTTTCCCCGGGTGATACACCCGGGATCAGGCCCGGAGTGTCCACCGGACGGTGATCGCGTGGGAGGGGCAGAAATCGTTGCACAAAAAACACATACAGCAGAGCTCGCTTTTTTCAGGGTAAACCCCGTCTCCTTTTACGTTGATAAAAACACCCATCGAGCATAAGTTAACGCACCGGTGGGTGGTCCGGCAATGACGCGATCGTTTGCACTGGTCAGGATCGACATACACCTCAGTACCTACTGTTGTCGCGGGTCCGACCTCCACGGGTATCGCCTTTCTTCGTAGTGAACGGGCCCGGCGGGTACCGCACCCGGTCTGCTTCTTTCAGGGATTATTCAATTTTTATTATATATATAGTATTTTCAGATCCTGCTTTTTCGTTTGCGGCGGGTTACCACGATTTCCGGGCAGAGTCACGGCCCCAGTTTCCCGCGGTGACGGTGCCGTACGGGCGCGGCAGGAGACGGTCATCAGGAACCTTAAAGTGAAATGCCACGATCATACTGGTGTGCCCGAGGTCCGGTGCATGGCGCCTGTGAACTGTCCGTTCTGCAATCCGGTGGCTGAAGATATTGTCGCACTGAATGAGCTCTGCTATGCCCGGTGGGACATCTCCCCGGTCAGCAGGGGGCACCTGCTCGTGATCCCGTTCCGGCATGAGCCGGATTTCTTCTCGCTGACCACCCTGGAGAAACAGGCATTGCTCGCCCTAGTTGATGTATGCAAAGAAGTCATCGAAGAACAATTCCACCCGGCCGGCTACAACATCGGGATCAACGCGGGTAAAGCAGCCGGGCAGACTGTGATGCACTGCCACTGCCACCTGATCCCCCGGTACGCCGGGGATGTCCGGGACCCCAGAGGCGGGATCCGGGGGGTCGTGCCGTATCAACAATAATACACAACTGATTGTGACTCTACGTAAAAACTTCAGATGCAACAAACGACCTTACTTCCTGCACCAGAATACACCCTGGAGACAGGAAAGCCATAGGATCTCGGCAACGGAGAAACCGGCTTCGTGGTAGCACTGCAGGTGTCCGGTGATCGTTATCGGGAAATACTCATGATCAAACCTGTCCAGGTGATCCCTTATTTCAGCCTTAGTTCTCCCGGCCTGACGCTGGAACTCGCCCCAGTACGATAAGGATCGTGCGATTCCTTCATCAGAAAACGGGCGGATATTCTCTGAAGTGACAAAAAAACCGCGGTCGTTCAGGAGGGAAAAACATGCACGGACTGCCTCGTTTCGCTCTTCTTCTGCAAGGTAATGGTGGCACTGGATCGCGGTGATCACGTCAAACCTGCGTTTTGTGAATCCCGGGAGATCTGCGGTCCCGCACCTGCCGATAAGGTGATACGGGCAGCCTGTCAGGTTGTGTGAAGCTTCAAGGAGCATCCCCTCAGAAGGATCTGCAATGAAGAACTCTGTATCCGGAAAAAGCACCTGCGCTTTTTTAATAAAAGAACCCGTCCCGCATCCGGTATCCAGCCAGGTTCCGGGACAAGGACACTGAACCTTTACAAAATTAAGGATTTCCGCGTGAATATCCTCATAATGCGGGATGGTCAACCTGATCTGGCGATCGTACGTGTCGGAGTTATGAGGAGTGGCATTGTCTGGATTGTGCATACAGGTATGATAAATGGGGGGCTGGTAAACCATAAGATGCTTTCTTATGGCTTTAACTTTCCCCGGACAGTCATTCTTTTCATCTCGTACTAAAAACGTTCAACACAAACAGTGAAACTATAGTGTGAGTATGCAGGTTTATCGATCACAGATTACCATGAATTCCGGGGACAGCACAACTCCATGAAGAACATTATTCTTATCGGGATGCCGGGCGCAGGGAAGAGCACTGTGGGCGTCATCCTTGCAAAGACGCTGGGGATGACCTTTGTCGACACCGATATCGCGATACAGGAACATGCCGGCAGGCTCCTGCAGGAGATTATCGACACGGAGGGGCCGGATGCGTTTCTTTTAGCCGAGGAAGAGACCATCATATCTCTTTCCTGCCGTAATTGCGTCATCGCCACCGGGGGCAGCGTGGTTTTTTCACAAAAAGCGATGGACAAGCTGAAAAAAGAGGGTGTGGTCGTGTACCTGAAGATCTCCTGCGATGAGATGGTCCGCAGGCTCAAAAACATCACGACTCGGGGGATTGTCTTGTTTAAGGGCGAGAGTCTTCTCGATATGTATCGGGAGAGGGTACCGTTGTACGAGAGGTATGCCGATATCACGATCGATTGTGAAGATGAGGACTTCGAGGAGGTCGTGGGGAAGGTGATGGAGGGGATTGACAGGTTCCCGGGATAGGGGGAGGAACCAAAGGAACCAAAAAACACGTATTTTATGAGGAAAACCCCGGGCCAGGTTACTACAGGTCAATGCATTAATATCCTCTTTTACCTATCTATTCTTGGAGAACAAGAGGCGACCGGAATGGACATCTACGAGCTTATCGCTGCAAAAAGACCGGACATCCTTGCACTCGCAGATCGGTTTGCCGTAAAAAATATCCGGATATTCGGCTCGGTTGCACGCCGGGAAGCAACCGGTAGAAGCGACATTGATTTCCTGGTGGAATTCCCCAAGGGCACGTCACTTCTCACCCATGCTGCATTCCAGCGGGAACTCTCAGAACTTCTCGGGCGGAGTGTCGATGTCGCATCGGTGAACGGGATCCATGAAAATTTCCGCCGGACTGTGATGCAGGAAGCCGTGCCCTTATGAGATCCGACCGTGATCGTCTCCGCGATATCCTTGAAGCAGTCAATAAGATCGGAGAAAAACTTCCGGATTCACGCGATGATTTTGCCCGGTCTGAAATGGTCGTCGTATGGACGCTGTACCATATCCAGATCATAGGAGAGGCAGCAAACGGTATCTCCCCGGATTATCAGGAAACCCATCCGGTTATTCCATGGAAGGATATTATTTCCATGCGGCATCTTCTGGTGCACCAGTATTTCGGTATCGATATCGATGAAGTCTGGAACACGGCAAAACATGATCTCCCGCGGCTCGGGCAGGAGATCCAGCGGATTTTAAAACAGTAAAAAAGAAGCCGGCAATAAAACGGCGGCTCTCATCGGATCTTCAGATCGTTGTTATCGAGCCAGCGTTTTATAAGTTCCGGATTATAGATCCAAGAGATCGTCAATAACCGGAACCAAAAAAAAATTACCAGTTTTTTACTTCTTTGATTTCAGACTCGTCGGAAAGAAATGCAAAAAACCCGTCTGCGGCATCTTCCAGCGCTTCTTCTTTTGTTTTTCGCGGATGCATGCTCCGGTAATAATCAGCACAGCCTTTGCCTTTCACCATCAGGTTTGCAATGCCGATATACCTCTCCCCGCCTGCATTCAGGATCTGTTGTACCTTGATTTTCAAGGGGCTGTATTTCATATCCTCTATGTCAATTTCAAAAATCCCGACAATTTCCCTGATCTCGCTGATCTTCGTGTGCTTACGCTGTAAATCGGTTTCTGTCACTACAATCACCAACTTGGATTCTCTTATTTTTAAAGTATAGATGCTTTCCATGGCTCTTTACCTTTGAGGTATCCCACGCTGGTTAACAGTAAATTCCATGCCGGAGCACCGTACCAGAACCAGGAATGATCAGGTACGGCCACCGCCCGGAGAGGGACGCTTCCCCGGGGCTTACCGCCCCACAGCCAGCGTGGGCTTGGGGCCCGGGGGGTAGTATATCGAAAAGACGATGACCCTTGACTGATAGTTGTCTCTTATGGCATCGTTTGATCTTTCAAATTTCAAAATGATCCAGGAGAAGCGGCCGGCCAGACCGTGATATACTGCCACGTGATCCCCCGGTATGCCGGGGATGTGCCGGATGCCCGGGGCGGGATCCAGGGGGGTTGTGCAACGGAAGAGGCGGGGTACTGAGGGGGTTTCGCTCTTCTAACCCGTGCCCCGGCCGTGCACCGTTCAGGATTCTTCCCGAGCGGTATTTTCGGGTGCATACCGTGCATGCCATGCAAAGAACACCGCGACAAGGCTGAGACCTGCGGCAAGGAAAAACGCCGCCTGGAAACCGCCCGCGAGCGCAGGCATCGGGACCGAGAACGGATCGTGTAACTGCCTCACGGCTTCCGCGGCAATCAGGGTCTCGGAGAATGCGATCTGGAAGATCCCGATCCCAAGGATAATGCCGGTATTGCCCAGCGCCTTCATGACGCCGGATGCAGCACCTTTCATATCTGCGGGGCTGTGGTCCATGACCAGTTTTGTATTAGGAACGAGGAACACCCCGCGGGCAAGGCCAAGGAGGATGAGTGCGAGGATGGCGGGGATGAGCGTGATACTTAGCGTAAACCCGGCGAAGAACAGGTACACCGCGGTTGATCCCGATGAACCGATGATGCAGAGCGTTCTCGCACTGAACCGGTCGGTCAGGAGGCCCACCGCCGGGGTGGCAAGGAGCATCACTGCCGCGGGCACGATGACGATAATGCTTGACAGTGCATAGGAATAGCCCAAGACAAGGTTCAGGTAGAACGGGAAGAGGAAGACCGGGCCGTTAATGACCAGCTTCATGAGGAAAAACGAGATATTCGCATGGGTGAAGTGCCGGTCCCGGAACAGGGAGATCTCAAAGGCAGGGTCCTCGGTCGCACTCTCGTACACGATCGCGAGCGTCCAGAAAGCGAACGTGAAAATGGCAAGGCCTGCCGTGATGAGACTGGTGATCCCAAAGACGTTCACCGAACTGATGGCAAGGACGAGCGCGAGGGTAGCGCAGGAAAAGAGGCATGCCCCGAAAAGATCGAACTTCCTTCCCTTCGACGTCCCTTCGCCTGCCGGGAGGGTGAAAGAGCCGGTTGCAATGATCGCTATCCCGACCGGTACCAGGGCAAAAAAAATCCAGCGCCAGGAAAGCGTACCGGCAATTGCCACACCGAGCGTCGGCCCCAGGACGACACCCAGTACTGCCGCCCCCGAGAGATACGCGAACCCCCGCCCGTGCCAGGCTTCCGGGACATAATTGCTTATTCTGACCATTTTTCCTAAAAGAATTAACAGGCCCTGGTTTCATCCCGCGCCAGGTTAACAAAAAATGAGAAAAAGAATAAGGTGATTATCAACAATCAACCCCCAATATGGTGAAAAATGTATATTTTTAGTCTGTAGAAAAGCGTTTTCGGGTGTCCTTGTTGCCCCCCTCTT
>Ga0187874_10003568_pt1 | contig 10804 bp, 5 predicted proteins | sample June2016WEW_16_1_3_FD_132993 | JGI IMG/M metagenome (GOLD analysis project Ga0187874, IMG submission 132993) | Peatland microbial communities from SPRUCE experiment site at the Marcell Experimental Forest, Minnesota, USA - June2016WEW_16_150 | ecosystem: Environmental > Terrestrial > Soil >... | reverse complement strand
GCCGCTCATGCAAACCCATCTCGAAGAAGCGCACTTCCGCAATGTGCCGCGCCCCCCGCCCGGCCAGCGCGATCTCGCGCTCAAACACCGAGCAGGCCAGCAGCGCAATTCTCGGCTCCCGGAGCGCGTCCCTATCCGCCTGCGAAAAAATGCTCATGACAACAAGGTTTCAATCTCTGCGCTGCGCCCTCATCCAACTCGTACAACTTGGGCGAAGCAGCGCACGTTTTCCGCCGGTGAATGTCGGGGCACTTCGCATCCCGCCCCGGCGATCCAGGCCGGCCCGGCAGCGGCGCGGCATTTTGCCAGCGCCTGGCGCACGTCCTCCGGCGTGCCGTTCCTGACCACGTTGACCGTATGCACGTTGCCCAGCAGCACTTGGCGATTACCCATGGCGGCCCGGGCCGCGCCCAAGTCCACCATGCTGTCCAGATCCACGATCTCGCAGCCGAGCGTGGCCAGGGCGTCGGCCAGGTGCAGCGTGTGCCCGCAGATGTGCAGCCGCACCCGGCCGCCCGCGGCGTGAATGCCGTCCACCAGCCGCTTCTCGTGCGGCAGAACAAACTTATCGTAAAGCTCGCGGCTGATCAACGAAGCGGCGGCGTCGCCCACGCCGATGAGGTCCGCCCCGGCCTCGATCTGCGCGCGGGCAAACTTCAAGGCGGCGTTCACGGTGAACTCCGCCAAGGCGTGAATGAAATCTGGATCGTCGTAGTAATCCATCATCAGGGCGTTGAGACCCCGCAAGTCGGCGCTTTCGGCGCACGGCCCTTCCACCCAGCCCTCGATCAGGTGCGTGTCGCCGAGCTTCCGGCGCAGCAGACGCACGGCCGCGAGACGATTGGCCATGCGGCTGCCGGTGCGGTGCGGGTCCGCAGCACACAGTGTGCGCAAGGCGGCGGGGTCGGAAAGCAAGGCGTTCTCCTCGATGATCGCGGGCGGACCGTCCGGAGGATAGAAGATGTCCGCCCCCAAGTCGGCGGCTTCGCAGCACGGGTCGGAAATGACCGACACATGGTCAAAGCCAAACTGGCCCGCGGCGGCGCATTGCCCGGCGGCCTGGATTTCGGCGCGCGTCGCGTAGTCGTGGTATTTCGCGCCGATCAAATCGGCGGACCACATCATGGTGATCGGCATGACCGGCGGGCGGTCCACCGGTTTGCCTTCAATCAGCCTCACGACGCGTTCTCGTGAGTTCATCGCCTTGTCTTCGCAGGCTGACTGATTGATCTCCATGTTCCCTTTCATTCGTCTGGTTCTTTCTCAAGTTCCAGCCCAGCATATCATGCTTTGACGCATTGAGGGCGAGGCAATAGTGGCAGGGCAACGACCCAAAAAAAGAACCCCGTCAAAGGTGGCGGGGCCTTTCCGCAATGAACCGGCGGCGCGAAGACGGCTAGTCGGTCGGCGGTCTCCAGTTGGGCTGACGAAAGCGGTTGCGGACGTAATCAAAATCCGGCCCATAAGTCAAGGCCCCACTCATGACGTCGTTCGCTTTAACCCCCGAAGCAGCCAGGAGCCCGGCTTTGACGATGATCGGATCCATCCACTTGTGAATTTCCACATGGCCATCCGCAAAGGCGAAGGTATTGACGTTGATATGGTACATGGCGATGGCATCGTCCCAGTGCTGCCTGTCCGTGTCAATATTCCACTCGCACATCCAGGTGCCGACGTTATAGCCGCGATAATCGCAGTCCTCAATCATGGCAAAGGTCATGGACGCCATCGAAATCTGGCTGACCTTGACATAATAGCTCGGCACACTGGCGCCAGAAGTTATGACGGTGGGGTCGCCGCCATAGTTCTGCGTTTTTGAATAACTGTCATAGGCCCAACCGTACCCCGGGGCTCGATTGACGGAGCGAGTATCGCCGGGACAATGATACGATTGTGGGTTGGGACAATAATGATAAAGAAGATCGTAGAAGGTCAAGCCGTACACGGTGTTCGACAGGGCAGTCTCTGGCGATTCGCCCGCGTAGGGCGGGTTTGGGAGCGGCCCGCTCCAATAACCGCCGCCCGAGATGCCCGTCGGGCCATAATACATCGGCACCACCCATCCGCTGTTGTCGTCCGCATACATCGTCAAAGCCAGCCCGTGTTGCTTCTGGTTGTTCACGCAAGCAGTCTGGTGCGCCTTGAGTTTTGCCTTGGAGAGCGCCGGCAGAAGCATCGCCGCCAAAATCGCGATGATGGCGATGACCACCAGCAACTCGATTAACGTGAACGCCCCGGGAGCCGGCCCGCCCGACCGAGCCGACCGCGAACCGGACTGTTGACCGCCATTATCCACTTGTCTTTTCATGATTGTCGTCTTGCGTTTGAGCGCGCGCCGGAAGAGGGCCGGGCAGCCATGCCCGGCCCTCCTTCTCAGCACCCTATTGTTTTCCTTGGAAGTACATCTGCGTGCCGTGTGGCGCGACTGGCACCGGCGACGAGGCGTTGGTTATCGTGCTATACGGCCCTGATACCACTGGCGCCGAAACCACCGAGCCATAAGGCACACTGACCATGAACCCGGCCGGCGGCGCCGTGAAGTTATACTGCAACACCAAGGCGTTGGTATCCACCAGCGCCCCGCTGAGAGCCTGGCCGATTTCCGTCGGCGTCAGAATGCGGTTATACATGCGGAAGTCGTCCAGCAGCCCATTGTAGCCGCGCCACCACCCGCCGTCATACATGGTGTCCGCGCCGAGCTCCATCTTTGCTCCCGCCGGCCAGCTCCAGGCCTCACTGTTGGCCCCCGAGGAATCCAGGGCGCCGTCGAGGTAGAACGTAATAGACCCGCTGAGGCTGTCATCATAGACGAACGCGCAATGATGCCACTTGTTGTCGGAGACCGTAGCCGACGATTCAAAGTGATTCCAGTTGTTTTGGGCCTGGACGAACATGTTGCCGTCGTCGTGTTGAATTAAGGCACACCCGCTGGAGCTGCGATGATCGAAGAGGATGGCCCCTTCGTTGTAACCGTCGGTCTGATCGGTGCCGGCCGAGCGCATCCAGAACATGATGGTCCCCTGATCCGAGTCCAGCGCCGGCGGGCCGAAGCCGATGATTTGCGAAGTGTTTGTGTCAACAAACTGCATGACACCCGTCCGCGTCGTGGTGCCGTCCGAGTCGGACGCCAGCCAGGTCACGGCCGAGGCGGAACCGTCGTAGAACGGGCCGGCCGGTTTCTCGTCGCGAATGACGTTGCTGGCCGCGTTGATGCCCACCTTGAGCGGCAGGCCGACGGCGACGTGAGCTTGCAGTTGGGCCTGGGTCAAGGCGTAGTTGTAGAAAGCCACCTCATCCAAAGTCCCGTTGAAGCCCAAACTGTTGCCGTTTCTGATCCCGACTTCCGTCGGGTTGCTGGAATTAGGCACATAGGCGCCGCTTGCCACGGCGCTCGTTCCGTCCACATAGCCAAAGACGTAGGCCGTCGCAGTGGCCGTGCCGTCATATACGACGGCGGTGTGGTACCAGTTGCCCGGGACAAAGGCGGTGGCGCCGTTTATTTGCACGGTGATGCCTGACGCATTCCCCATCATCCAAGTCAAGCCAGAGCCGCCGTCGTCCTGATACAAGATGTAGCCGAGCCGGGCCGGGGAGCCGCGGAACTGGGAACTGAATATCGCTTCGGTCCCCGTGTCAACCGGCTTGAGCCACAATTCGAGCGTGAACGGCCCGGCCGGATTGAGGATGCTCGAATAAGGAACCTCGCCATGCCCCCCGCCGGTCACAGCCAGTGCGGTGTCAGGATCGCCCGCCAGGGCGCCCGCAACGCCGAGGGTGTAGGATCCCGCGCCGGCAAGGTAGCTGCCATTAAGGCCGCCAGCGTAGTCGTGCATCGTGGTGCTTCCAGAGCTTTCATCCAAACGCCAGTAGGCCGAGGGATTGTCCGCCATCACTTTGGCGGCGTAGCCGTTTGGCGGCGCAACAAAAGTCAGCGCGATGGGCTGGCTGTTGGTCGATCCGAAGTTGTTATTCACAGCCAGAGTGTAAGTGGCCGAGTAGTTGGTCTGCGTCCGGGCCAGAGTCAAAGCCGTGGCGGTCGCGCCGGAGATCATCACAGTGTTGCTCTTCCACTGATAGTAGAGAGGCGGAGTGCCCGCGACGTTGGCGGCCAGCACAACCGTTCCCCCCGCGTAAAGCGTTCCGCCAGCCGATTGGCTGACAATGCTCGGGCCTGATGTGTTCGTGCCGAAGACGAACGTGGCATAATGGACCTGCAGGTCGTTGGCGCTCAGGGCCGCGCTGTAAATGGCCAATTCATCAATCGTGCCCGTCCAGGCGCCAGGGTCGTTGGTCGTGGTCGAGCCAATCCAAACCGGCGCTCCGGAAGCGCTGCCAAATCCAGCCTGGGTCTGCGAGCCTAACGATTGCCCGTCCAGATACGCCGTGATCGTGTTTGTGTCGGTGAACACAAAGGCGACGTCCGCGAAGCGGTTGAGCAGATTATTCGGCGCCGACCAACTCAGTTCCACTCCGCTGTCATTGGTGTAAACCAGGGCGCTGCCGTCGCCGGAGGCGCCGAAGGCGTAGCGGATTTGCGTCCCGTCCAGGGAGGCCTCGGAGAAGATGAAGACGTTGCCGGCGTTGCCGGGGAACAAGTCAACCAGGGCTTCCACCGTCCCGGTGCCGCCGGGAAACTCGTAGGCGCTCTTGGCGGGGATTTGAACGTCTCCACCACCTGTCAAATAGAGCGCGCGCTGGCCGTAAGAGCGATTGGTCTGGCCGTCATAGGAGGCGCTGCCTTCCAGAGCGCCGGGGTGCGTCCCGTCAACCGCGTTGGCGATCGTTGCGCCCGTGCTCCCATCGACCTCGAAATAGGCGACCACGCTCGACTCGCCGGTGACAAGGCTGCGGTACGCGGTGTTATTGGCGGTCTGCGTGGGCGCAACCGTCAAAGTCACCACCGTGGTGGTGGCGGACAGGCTGCCATTGCCTACCACGCAACTGAATTGGTTGCCGCTCTCCGCCTGGGGCACCAGCGGCAAATACAGGGTCGGCGCCGTCTCGCCGGACAGATTGGTGATCCCGCCAAACCATTGGTAAGTATTGCCCGGGTCCTGCGACGCCAAGACGCTGAAATTAGCCGCGCCGTTGTTCCAAACCGTCGTGCTCTGCGGTTCAATCACCAGGCTCGGCAGGGGGCGCAGCAGCAGGTCGTTGGTGGTGAACTGGCCGGATGCAAAGGTGAAAACGCGCTCTTCGTCGATGAATCCGTCCACTGTCCACCAGGCGCCGTCAGTGCCGATGAACATGTAGCCCGCCGGGGCGGTCAGTGGAACAGAACTGTTGTCATTGGTGGCGCACGGGACGCCGTTGGTGTAAAAGATGAGGGTTCCGTCAATGTTCACCAGGGCCAAATGAATCCAGCGATTGGTGTCCAGGAGCACGCCCGGCCCAAAATCAACCACGGAGGTGTGGGAATCGCCCTGATGAACCACGCCGGCATGGAGCGAGGAGGTGCCGTTAAAATTGTCCTCGATTCGGACCGCCTCGCCGCCGCCCGGCCCCAAGCCATACTGCGAGCCGCCGGAAGACATCAGCCAGGTCTCGTTATCGGTGCCGCCCACGTACCCTTTGTTTTGCGGAAGGTACCATATTTCCAGGCCGTAGTTGGTGGCCGGCGGAACGTAGCCGGTGTTCCAAATTTCCGTCCCGAAGCCGCCGAAGCCGAAGCGGGCGGCATTGGTGCTGATAAAACCGGTGGTGCCCAGCGGCCCGCCAACGGCGTTCTGAACAATCGGCGGCTCCGGACCAAAAAAGTAGGAAGCGGTGTAGTTGTGGCCGTTGCCGCTGGAATCGGCTGTGAAGGCGCTGCCGCCGTCGCCAAAATGCCACCAGCCTTGGGTGGTCACCGTGGCCGAAGCCGGCCGGATCATAAAGAGCGCCGCGAGGGCGCAACTGATGCAGAGGATTTTGTGTCTCATGTGACGATTGGGTTATTGGGCATTCTTGTTTTCGTTGTCATCCGCGCCGACAGAACATCCCGCAACAACGGGAGTCACCACAGTAAGCGCGCATAATTTCTTAAATACTCCAATATTCTTAGCAAAGCCCCCGTCTTCTGGGTATCACGCAAACGCGGGTGCCCTTTCCTCCGCCCGGCGGCGCTTCAAAACAACCTTTCCTTCAACGCCTTGGCCACGGCTCCGGTCCGGGTGTGGACATGCAGCTTGGTGTAAATGTTCCGCAAGTGCGTGTCCACCGTATGATAGCTCAGGTTCAGCTTGTCCGCAATTTCCTTCTTGATCAATCCGCTCACCATCAGTTCCAGGATTCCTTGTTCCCGTTCCGTCAATTTGTAGTCCTCCTGCGAGGCGGGGAGCCGGGAAAACATCTCCAGCACCGACCGCGCCACCTGCGGCGTCATGGGCGCGCCGCCGCCGTGGACTTCCCTGATGGCTTCGACCAGGTTTTCCGCCGGCGACGTTTTCAACAAATACCCGGAAGCCCCCGCGCAAATCGCCTTGAATATCTTGTCATGGCTGTCCACCACCGTGAGCATGATGATGTCGGTCGCGGGGGCAAGGGACTTGATGCGCTTGACAGCTTCCACGCCGTTCATGCCGGGCAGTTCCACATCCAGCAGCACGACGTCCGGCAGGACTCCTTCCTCCAAGGCTTCCAGCGCCTCCTCGGCGTTGGGATAGCGGTGGGCGCATTTCAAGAAGGGGACCCGGGCCAGGGCGCGGGCCACCGTGTTGCGGAACGTCTCGTTGTCTTCCACCAGCCAGACATTGATGAGGGGCTGGCCTTCGCCGCTCACAGGGGGGGACTTCTGAGGTTTCATGAACGTTTTAATCGCGGCATCTTCCTGCATCATATTGTTGGTTGTTTCATAAACAAACTTCTCCCCATAGTTTAACACCATCATCGGCCTTTAAACCACCCCGCATTTACGTGATGGACGCCGTGACGGTGAAACGCGAGCCGCGTCCGGGCTGGCTCTGAATCTGCAATTCGCCCCTCAAGTCGGCCGCCCGCCGCCGCAGGTTCTTCAACCCGTTGCCGCGCCGCACCTGGCTCTCGTCGAATCCGGCGCCATCGTCTTCCACGCTCAAGCGGAACTGGTTGGAAGAGACTTTGACGAGAATCCGCACCCGCGTGGCGCGCGCGTGTTTGGCGATGTTGTGCAGGATTTCCTTGAACATCGGAAACACATTCTGCCGCAGGCGCAGCGAGGGCCGGGCCGAACCGGTTTCCCCTTCCACAACAATCTCGAACGGGATGCCGGGGAGCAGGGTCCGCGCCGTGTCTTTCATCCGCAAAACCAGGTCCTCCATGCTGTCGCCGGTCGGATCCAGAAACCACACGATGTCGCGCAGCGAGCCAACCGTGGCCAGCGCCACCCGCCGGATTTCATCCACCTCCGGCGCCGGAGAGGAAACCATTTCACTGAGCAAGGCGATGCTGCCGAGGTTGCTGCCCACTTCGTCATGCAGGTCGCTGGCGATGCGCAGCCGGAGGCGCGCCAGTTTTCGCTCGGAAGCCAGGCGCATTTCGTAAATCACCACCAGCAGCAGCACGACCGCGGCGACGCAGACCACCTTGAACCACCACGTCTGCCAGAAGTGAGGCAATATGATCAAGGCCAGCGATGCCCCTTGCTCGTTCCAGACGCCGTCGTTGTTGCAGGCCTGCACCCGGAAACGGTAAGTCCCCGGATCCAGATGCGTGTAGTTGACGCTGCGCCGCGTCCCGGCTTCAACCCAGTTCTCCTCCAATCCTTCCAACATGTATTTGAAGCGCACTTTTTTCGGCTCCGTCAAACTCAGCCCGGTGTAGTGGAATTCAAGCCGCTGAACGCCGGGGGCGATCTTCAGCGGCGTCTTGGCCAGGCCGGGCGCGCTTGAGCTGGCGGCGTCGGCGATGGATTTTCGTTCTCTTCCTTCAATCACTAATTGATCAACGGCCACGGGCGGAGGCAGCCGGTTGACGGGGATGTTTTCCGGATCCACCACCGCCAGGCCCCGCACGGTCGGAAACCAGAGCCGTCCATCCCGCGTCTTGCAGCCGGAAGGCTGCGTGCCGCCGTTGCATTCCACGCTGGGCAAGCCGTCCGATTTGGTGAATGGAAGGCATTGAATCCAACGGCTCTGTCCGCTGGCGAACCGGTTCAGCTCCTTTTTGTTCACCCGAAAAACTCCGGCCAGCGAGCCGCACCATAAGTTGCCGCGGCCATCCTCCATGATCGATCCCAGCAAATCATTGGCCAGTCCGTCCTGGGTCGTGAAGCTGGTGAATTGGCCGTCCTTGAACCGGATCAATCCGCCGCCGAAAGTTCCGATCCAGAGCACCTCTTCCGCATCCAGGTACAACGAGCGGATGGATTCGTTGCCGAGTCCCTGGCTTCTTCCGAAATGAGTCTGCTGGCCGTTCTTGAGGCGGTAAAGCCCGTCGCCCTGCGTGCCGATCCACAGGTTGCCCTCCGGGTCCTCGGCCAGCGCGCGCACATCCGTGCCGGTCAGACGGCTCTGCAAGTTGAACACGACGGGTTTTCCGTCCTCCAAACACACGATTTCCGGCTTGGGCCGTTGCTGGCCCACCCAGAGGTTGCCCTTTGAATCTTCATACAGCGCGCACACAATGCCACTGCATTCTCCCGGATTGGCGTAGGGCACGAATTTATCGCCCTGCATCCGGCACAGCCCCCCTCCCCAGGTGCCGGCCCAAAGCGTCTGCCGCCGATCATAGAATACCGAATGGACGTAATCGTTGGGCAATCCCTGGGCCGTGCCGTAATGCGTGATGACCCCGTCTTTGAGCCGGTCGGCCCCATCGGCGATCATCCCGATCCACAGTTCGCCCTCCGCCCCCTCGCACACCGACATCACGCAATCCCCGGACAACCCTTGTTCCCGTCCATAACTCCGGAACACAACCGGTTTCACGCGGGCCAGCCCGCACGCATCGGTTCCCACCCATATATTGCCTTCGCGGTCCTCGCAGAGGGCACGGATGAACCCTCCGGGCAGCCCTTCCTTCTGGGAGAAGGCGCGGACGGCGCCGTTGGTGCCATAGCAGTACAATCCGCTGCCGTACGTCCCGACCCACACCTGGCCGCTATAATCTTCCTGGATACAAACCACGCTTCCCTTGGACCAGGGGTAACTCCCGAAATCCGCGACGCAACGGCCCTGCCTGAACTTTTGCAGACGTCCGTTGGCCGCAACCCAGCATCCGCCCGCGCGGCTTCCCGCAATGACCGCCGGCGAAAACTCCCCGGCCGGAACCAATTCCATCACCCGGGTGTATTGACCGTCCTTCCACACCCCGACCTCCTTGTCTGTGGAGGCCCACACTTCGCCCTGCGCATCTGCCGTCAGGAAATTGACGCCGGTTTGCAACACCACAAAATTAGTGTGCGCAATCTCACCCTGGCCTTCCGGGAAGCGGATCAGTTCCTTGTCGGGACTCAGCAGCCAAAGCATGCCGTCTGGAGTCTCGGCAAACGTCTGGATATAGCCGGATAATTTCATCCAGCTTGGAGGCGAACAAACCTGGAACTGACCACCGGAATAGCGCACCAGGGAACCTTCTATGGTCCCAATCCACAGCGTCCCCAGCCGATCCTCGAAAAGCGAAAGGATTCGATTGCTCGGCAATCCAGGCGTGTCGTCTGGCGTAAACACCTTGAACTGCACCCCGTCAAAGCGCACCAGCCCGCCCGCCGTGCCGAGCCAAAGATACCCGTCGTGCGTCTGCACAATCGAGAGGACCGAGCTTTGCGGCAGGCCATCATCCACCTGCCAGGAGTCGATGCGATACGGCTGCGGCTCCGGCGCGCTCAAGGCCGTTCCCCCCGGAAGCAATAGAATGAGTATCAGGATCGCGCCTATGAATCGGTTCACGCTCACGGATGATACGAAAACAAACCCAACTCCGCAATTGCCGGACAGACCGGGCATTTCACAATGCGCAGCCGCACTTGGCGGGTCGTGACAGGCTCGGTGCGAACCAGACGGCAATTGCCGATGCTCGTCCCTTTCGCAAACTCCAGCCATTGGCCGTCCTTCCATTGATCGAGCGCAAATTCCTCGACCCGCTGGCCCAACGGCAAATATTCGCGCAAGCGAACAAGGTTGAACGTGACCGGCTGCTTGAATTCCAAAACCAGCTCCGCGTTGGTCACCGCGTCGTCCGTCGCCCAATAAGTGTCGCGGCGGTCATCCAATACTTTTTCCGGCGCGAAATGCGAATCCTGGCCGCGAACATTGCTGGCCGTGACTCTTGCGTCACGGGCAAGGTCGCGGGCGAAGGTGGCGTCCAGCAGCCGGCGAAAACCGTCGAGCGATTTCACATCGGCCTCGGGAATTTGCCCGCGCCGATCCGGCGGAATGTTCAACAACAACGTCGCTCCGCGTCCGACCGATTTGAAATACAGATCCAGTAATTGCCCCGGCGTCTTCACCTTGTCATCTTCGTTTTTGTGGTAAAACCAGCCCGGCCGGATTGAAACGTCGCACTCCGCCGGCACCCAATCCGTGCCGGGCCGGTCGCCGCGATTGAGGCGTCTCTCATCCGCGTCGCCGGGCGCGTACTCGGCGGCGTTCAACGTCGCCCAGCAGGTTTCGCCCGCCACGCCGCTTTCGTTGCCCACCCAGCGGATGTCCGGGCCGCCGTCGCTGAAAATGCAGGCCCCCGGCTGCAGCTCGCGCACCAGTTGCCACGTCTTCGGCCAATCGTAGTACGTCTTCCGGTCGATGACGCGCCTTTCGTTCGCGCCGCCGTAATAGCCCGTGCCCCCATTGGCGCCGTCGAACCAGACTTCGCTGATCGGGCCGTAATTGGAAAGCAACTCTCGAAGCTG
>Ga0187874_10003566_pt1 | contig 10809 bp, 10 predicted proteins | sample June2016WEW_16_1_3_FD_132993 | JGI IMG/M metagenome (GOLD analysis project Ga0187874, IMG submission 132993) | Peatland microbial communities from SPRUCE experiment site at the Marcell Experimental Forest, Minnesota, USA - June2016WEW_16_150 | ecosystem: Environmental > Terrestrial > Soil >... | reverse complement strand
TCGTGATTCCGCGCGCGCGCGACTCATCGCTGTCTGAGTGAAACGCATAAAGAAAGCCATCGCGCATCTTCAGCCCCACGGTTGTCCCTTTGCTGACATCTTCTTCCGCGATAGCCGTCCACACGGCCACTTTGCCTACGACATCTTCCGTGACAAATCGTATGTACTTGTTGAGCTCGTTCGTCCACTCGATAATGAGCTCAATGCCTGCCTTGGTGACCTCATACTGCCCACGCTTGTCAAACTTCACGTACCCGTCTGTGGCAAGCTCCTTGAGGTGCTCGGAGACCGCTTGAGGGGTGACCCCAACCCGGTCAGCAACTTCTCTTTGCCGGATCTTGGGCTGGAGCGCGGCTACTTCAACAAGCACCTGCATCTTGGTGCTCTTTCCTTTTTTCATCGACAAAAAAAGAGATTATCTTTTAGCCAGCTCAAATCGATGACCCTTTACCAATAGATTCTGCGACCGTTTGGCGATACCCCTGAGAAACGTCGGGCTCTGGTTTAGGGTGCGTGAAAGGTTTTGGACTGAACTATTGCCATTTCTCACCTCGAATTCCATAGCATCGGCCACGTCGCGCAGCATTTCGTCATCGGTGATCGCGATACGGATGAGGTCACAAATGTCAGAAATCGAACACTGAAAGTCGGCACGAAGTTTCGAATAAGAAGTGTGGTATTCAATTTGCGGCGTATTTCCTTGCTCTGGCATGCGCCACTTGGTCTCCACGAGGCCAGTCCTTTGAATCATGTCGAGACTGTAATAGATATCTTCCTGCAACATCTCCCTGAGTTCGTCTTCAGTTCTCCAGCCATTGAGCAGTGAGCTAAAGACCTTCTTGTGGGCGTCGGACTTAAAAACTCGTAGGAGCGGGACTAGATCAGCCGGGTCATTAACGATGCGGGTCCTGTTGTTCATGTGACTACCTCGCATGGTAGAACGTCGCAAAAGTAATTAAACTTTTTGAACTCCGGAATAGACATTAGATAGGAACGCGTTTATAGAATGCAACACGAATTGCGGCAATTGGATCATCATGGGACCACAGGCGAGCGAGCGCATAAGAGCGAAGATACGCGTAAAGGGCGTTGTGCAAGGAGTAGGCTTCAGGCCGTTCGTTTATGCACACGCGACAGAACTGCACCTGACTGGCTGCGTTAAGAACCTCGGTGCGCACGTAGACATTGAGGTCGAGGGATCGCGCACCGCTTTAGTTCAGTTCATTGAATTTCTCAGACAGGGCCCACCCATCGCGCGCATTGATAATGTAAGCGTGGAATGGGGCCGTCCACGCAACTACAGCGACTTCACCATCGCGGCCAGCGGCGAGGGCGAGTTTGGCTTCACGTCGCCAGACATCGCGATCTGTGACGACTGTCTGCGGGATTTGAGGGAAAGCAGGAGGTACGAAGAGTACTGGGCCACTTCGTGCGTAAATTGCGGTCCACGATTCACAGTGACCGAGAGACTCCCGTATGACCGCGAGACGACCTCGATGATCGACTTTCCCATGTGCTCGGAATGTGAACGGGAGTACCGCAACCCAAAAGATCGTCGTCATCACGCGCAAACCATCGCGTGCGAACGCTGTGGCCCGACGCTCGCGCTGGTCGACCGGGATTTGCAGCGCTTGAACGAGCCAATTAGCACGGCCGGGCGATTGCTACTTGAAGGCCACATTCTGGCGATAAAAGGGATTGGCGGCTTTCACCTCGCCTGCGTCTTCGATTCCGCAAGAGAGCTAAAGCGACGTTTGGGCAGACCCACACAGCCCCTAGCGATTATGGCACCGAGCGAGACGTGGGTTGAGGACAATCTCCTCGCAACAGAAGAAGAGCGCGCACTGCTCACGTCAAACAAACGGCCCATTATGGTCCTCGATAAGCGCATCGAAGGCACGTTCATCGAAGTCTCGAATCTCCATAACATAGGCGTAATGCTTCCCTATAGCGGCCTACACTACCTCCTCTTTGATATTGTAGATCAGCCACTCATCATGACGAGCGCGAACGCGCCGGGCGAGCCGATGATTATCGCCGTTGATGACGCTCTCGCAAACCTGCGAGAGAAGGTCGATTTCTTCCTCCTCCACGATCGACGGATAGTCAACCGCTGTGACGACTCGGTAATGCGCGTGCTCGACCAGCCTACATTTATCAGGATGTCGCGCGGGTACGCACCCGTTTCTTTTACAGTGCCTGTAACGTACGACAAGAACATTCTCGCGCTTGGCGCAGAGATGAACGCGACCGTGACGACCTATAAAGACGGCCGATGCTATATCAGCCAACACGTGGGCAACATCGACAAGCCGAAGACCTTCGACTACCTTGAGGCTTCCGTCCACAGCCTTATCGAAATGAGCGGCGTCGACGTGAGCGTTATCGCGCACGACTACCATCCGACCTTACGCTCAACGCGTCTCGCTGCCGAGCTCGGAGCCGCTTACGCCGTTCAACACCACCAAGCGCATATCGCGTCACTCATTGGCGAGGGCGCCCCAGATAACCTTATAGGTATCGCCATCGATGGTATTGGCTACGGGTACGACGGCACTATCTGGGGCGGGGAGGTATTCCTGCCCACCCTGGAACGGGTGGGGGGTCTCATCCCGGTGCCGATGCCAGGAGGCGATTTGGCCACGAGGCACCCTGTGCGAATGGTAGCTGGCATCCTGCACAGCATCTGCGATGAGCGAGAGCTTGCGGCGACGCTCACCTCCCTTGGTCTGAGTGAACTCGAGTCGTCGATTCTCCTGCAGCAAATTGAACGGAAAGTAAACGTCCCGATGACCTCAAGCACTGGGCGCGTGCTTGACGCTGTTTCTGCAGCGCTTGGGCTATGCCAAAAGCGGACGTACGACGGCGAACCAGCGATGACGTTAGAGGGCTTCGCGCGCTACGGTTACCCGGACGTCGCGCTGCCGCTCGAGATTTCGACCTACCAGGATCGACCGATCCTCGACACTCGACCGGTGCTCGCCGAAATCCTCCACGCGAAAAAACAAGGAAAAAGCACAAAGAACATTGCCGCCTCGGCGCAGGTCACGATCGCGCGCGGGATTGCAACGATAGCCGCCGACGCAGCAGAAGCCGTCGGAACGAGTAACATCGGACTATCTGGCGGCGTCGCGTATAACAAGGCGATTGTCACGACGATTAACGAGGTGTGTGATGAGCGCGACCTCGCCCTCTTTACCAATACAAAAGTTCCCCGAGGGGATGGAGGCATTTCGTTCGGCCAGGCAATTCTCACCGCTATGGTCAAAAGCGGGAGCTACGATTTGAAACTGTTTGCAACCTAAAGCGCCAATGGGGGTGTCGTGGGGCAGCGTTTGGCCGCGCAAGTTCCACCAGGGCCTGCTACGTCTTTCGCACGATGACCTTGCCCTTGGTAGAGATATAGCCGATGCTTGCCTTCCCGTTTATCTCCACGTTTCCTTCTGCGACAATGCGGTCAATGACCGCGTCAGGCTTGATCGTAACACTCCCAGAGCTGTCTATTTCTGTTAGGCGGACCCCTTCCAAAAGCGTCGTGTCATCCGTCGTTGTCAATATGCCGCTTAGCGCAGCGTCGTTTCCAATAAATGCACTTTCGGCCCTAACGTTCCCGCGAACGGTCGACCTGTTGCCTAGACTAAGCGAACCTTCGACGATCAGATCGCCCCAAAAACCGACGTGAGTACCGGTGATTAGATTACCACGCACATGCACGCTCTTTTCAAAAAATGCGTCGTCCTTTATAATGTACGTGTTGCTCTTCACGTGCTTTCGAACAAGGCGTTCTGCGTCATCCGTTTTCATGATCCACCGAGGCCTCTGTAAAGTCCGTGCCTCAAATGCAACCGTATTTCGGCTGAAGAGCTATTTACTTTTTTGGCCAGTAATACCTTATATCCCACCGACGACATAGGCGAGCAATACCACGAGCATGCCGTACTTAATCACGGTTGACGCCCTCCCCGGAGCGCTCCTTGAGAGCACGATGCCATACAGGAGTGTCACGTCAGCCGCAATGACGATTACAAGGTAAGGATAACCGGACGCACCGATAATGAACGGCAGAGGGCTGACAGCGACCGCCGCGAGCATAAAAAGTGCAGCAGTTGTCAGCGAATGGGGCACCCCAAACCGAATAGGCAACGTAGACGCGCCCGCTCGCCGGTCCCCCGTGAGATCTTCGACATCCTTAACGATTTCACGTGAAGTGATTGCGAGCATTGCGCTCACAAAGAGCACGCTAGGGATGAAGAACGAATAAACGGCTGCCCCGCCGAAGAGAAAGATCGACCCCACTAGGTATCCAATCAACAAGTTGCCGATGAGCACCGATCTTTTCAGCTTCCACGAGTATAAGACAAGGAGTACAGCGTTAAGCGCCGCTAGTCCAAAACAAACCGGGTTGATGAATAGAGACGCGGCAACGCCGAAAAGCGAGAGCGTGAGCGCATATGCGAGCGCACTGCGCCGCGTGATAAGCCCACTTGGCAGGGCGCGACGTGGCTTGTTCACCCGGTCAATATCGACATCAAAGCAGTCGTTGATGACGTTGCCCCCGGCGGTGACGAGAAACACTGCGACGAACGCCAAAAGCGCCGGCACAATGACGTCGTAGACGAGCGGCGCCTTACTCACAAAGATGCCGATGAGCGAAGCAAATGCTGCCATCAGACAGTTGACGACCCGTATCTCTGCAAGGTACGCGCGGGTGCGTGATCGCATGGGCCTAATCAAATCAGCTTCTCTTAGATCTGACGGGTTCACGTTCCGAGCTTGACCGCGTCGGTAATTTTCTTGAGTGACGCGACCGCCGAGTACGCCGCGAGCTTGCTCGTGCGCTCATTTTCGGCCGGAACGTTGTCAAATTGGGCAGTAAACGTCCCAAAATCCCCTTCGACTTCGACGACGTGCACGTTTCTTGTCAGCGCCGGATCAACGGCGATGCGGACGATCGTTCGGTCAAATCCGACGCCAGCCAAAGCGAGCGTCGCTGAGACGTTAATATTTTGTGGGAAGCCTTGAATCGCCTCGTCGGCGGTACCTTCGAATATAAGGGCGGCACGGGACAGATCAGTAGTATTGTGGATGACGTAGGGGGCGGTCTCGAGGCCCGCTGAAGGCTTGGTCGTAGTGAGTGTCACCCGGTTGATCGTCCCCTGTGATGCTGCAAGGAGTGCGTCGACGCTCCCGATGGCACCTGACGGGATATAAAGGCAACAGTCGTGCGCACGCGCTGCCGCATATACTTGCTCTCGAAAGTCCACGTCAACCAGCGCACCGATACTGAGCAACATCAAATCCGTACCCTTTGTCAAAACGCTGAGCGCGATATCGCGCGCTGCCTGGATTGAGGCGCATTCCACGACGAGGTCCGCTTGGTCGATGATGTCGAACAGCGAGGCGACGGCCAATGCCGAAGGGGTCGCATCTGCCAGATGCTGAGCGCGATCAGGGTGCCTGTCCATCAGGAGGAGTTTGCTCCGGGAACCATCAGCCCCCAGCGCACGACAGATTTCAGTTCCTATCACGCCACATCCAATAATTCCGATGATCATCTTGAAATCCTTTAAGGTAGTTAAGATAGAAAAGCGTATGTGGTGATCGTTTGAATTCACGCGACATTGAGAGGTTTCTGGCTGAGGATGAAGGATTCGGCGACATAACGACCGCTCTCCTACCCGACGTCGAGGGGACTGCAAACATTATCGCACACGAAGACGGAGTCGTAGCAGGCTTATCAGAGGCACAAAGCATTTTCGCGTACTACAACCTCGTAACCGCCCCACTGTGCTGCGACGGAGACGTCATAAAAAAGGATGATACCATTTTACGCGTGATAGGAGCGGTTAGGGCTATTCTTGTGACCGAACGCGTCGCGCTCAACTTCCTGTGCCGTATGAGTGGCATTGCCACGATCACGCGCCGCTGCACGGAAGCCGCTGGCACGGTGACGGTTGCCGCGACCCGGAAGACCACGCCGGGCTTCAGACGTTACGAAAAAAAGGCGGTCGCGATCGGAGGAGGAGACCCACACCGCTACTCCCTCTCAGAGGCCTATCTATTCAAGGATAACCATCTGAAAGTAATCTCTGCAGAAGACGCCCTGCGGCAAAAGACGTTCTTCACAAAGAAAGTGGAGATCGAAGTCGAATCCGTTGACGAGTGCGTTAAGGCAGCAGAGCTTGGAGCAGACATCATCATGTTCGACAACATGGACGTCGAACAGATCACCGCGGCCGTCAGCAAGTTGAAGGCACTCAACCTGCGCGACAACGTGCTGCTCGAAGCATCGGGCGGCATGAGGCCCGAAAACGTCAGGAAATACGCTGCGACCGGCGTCGACGTGCTCTCGCTGGGATACCTGACTCACTCGTCGCGGTGGCTCGATTTCAGCCTTGAACTTGAGGCACCGGATTAGACGAGCGAGGTCGCGATAAGACTCACCGATCCTGCCAAAAGGTCGACCTCTTCAGCCGTATTATACGCCCCGAACGACGCCCGCACGGTTCCGTTGATGCCAAGAGACACTAAGGCCGGCATAGCGCAGTGGTACCCGCTCCTCGTGCAGATCCTGCTTGTCTCGTCGAGGATCATCGAAACGTCGTGCGGGTTCAGCTCTGCGACATTGAAGGGGACCACCGCCGCACGGTCTTTTGGTCCATAGACCGTCACGTTATCGATTTCTGCCAGTTTTTTCGCAGCGATTCTCGCCAGCATCTCGACGTGCTTTTTGACGTTTGCAACGCCCAGCGCGCTCACGTATTCCACGGATCGCCCGAGGCCGATGACCCCCGGTATGTTCGGAGTACCCGCTTCAAAACGGGCCGGCGGTTCGAGCAGTTCATATTCGCAGCCGCGCACCCATTCGACCGCGCCGCCACCGAGCACAGTTGGACGCAGCTCCTCCGGATCACGCAGAATCAAGATGCCCGTCCCTTGCGGACCGAGCAGCCCCTTGTGGCCCGGCACGGCTAGATAGTCGCATTTCAAGTCTTTGACGGACAGATCCATATGACCAGCAGACTGAGCTGCGTCTATCAACACTGGCACATCGTTTTTACGCGCAATCTTGACGATACGGTTTATGTCTTGGACAGAGCCAAAGACGTTTGACACATGAGAAAGCGCGATCAGCTTAGTTCTGTCAGTAATTGCTCTTTCAATCTTGGAAGGATCAACGATGCCTTCCTGATTGGCTTCAATTAGGTCGAGCACGACGCCTCGCGCACGGAGAGCGACCCACGGCAGGTAGTTCGAGTGATGTTCAATCATTGACGTGATGATGTGGTCTCCGGGCGTCCAATCCTGACCGTGGGCGACGATGTTGATGCTCTCCGTCGTGTTTTTGGTGAAGATAACGTTGCCGTGCTCACTTGTGAAAAAATCAGCTACCGTCTCGCGTGCGGCTTCGTAGTGTTCAGTCGTCTGCTGGGCTAGGCGGTGCGCTCCTCTTCCGTAGTTGCCAGCATACCGAAAGAAATACTCGTTCATCGCCTCGACGGCGGGTTTCGGCGTCTGGCTGGTTGAAGCGTTATCGAGATACACGACGTGCTCGAGAACTGGGAAATCCTTCCGTATCGCATAAACGTCATACATTGAAAGCAAATAAGGGGGTGAGCCGAATAGCTTTTACGGTTGCGACGGTGGCAGAGGTCGGTAGCGCAATCGGCCTTTTTTTGCTGAAACGCCCCGCTTGGCGGTTAAGCGGCAGCCTCAAGTTACGAAGCACCCACTATGCACCTGATGCACAGGAATCCGGCGCTCACCGTTGACGCAGTGATCGTGAAAAACAAAAAAATCCTGTTGATAAAACGAAAGCGAGAGCCGTATCGAGGACAATACGCACTTCCAGGCGGCTTTGTGGAATACGGCGAAACCGTTGAGGCAGCCTTGCAGCGCGAAGTCCTCGAGGAAACTGGACTCGTTGTGAAGATAAAATCACTCGTAGGCGTTTATTCCGACCCTGATCGCGATCCTCGCGGACATGTCGTCTCAGTCGCGTTTGCGGCGGATATCGTGGGAGGTACGCTCGCAGCCGGCTCTGATGCAAGTGACGCGATGCTTTGGGATATCGCCGGCCTGCCGCCGCTGGCATTTGATCACGCACAGATCATTAGCGATTCGCTTGTTCGTCGCTAAAGTCCTACGCCTTGCTTTATGAGCGGCGCGACGGTTATGCTACTCTCTGCTTTTTCGATTGTGTCGGTCGCTATGATGCTGTCGACCCCTGCGCGATATAGGCGAAGCCGCGCATTCAGAGAGAGAACAGGGTGAATGCACGCAACGTGCACCTGTCGCGCCCCTTGTCCTCGCAGAAGCTTGATCGCTTCGGCCATCGTACCGCCGGTTGATATCATGTCGTCTACGATGACCAAGTCGCGTTCGTCGACGTCCACCGTCTTTGGTTGTATCTCAACGAGTTCAGATGTCACCCGCTTCTTAACCAGCACGTCGAACTCGCAGCCCATGGCGTGAGCAACGTCGCGTACTAAAGCGGTGGCGCCTTCATCAGGAGCGATAAGCAAGGGTGACGGGAACTCCATGCTCTTCAAGTACGTGCCAACGAGGCCTGCAGCGGACAGGTTCGCCGCCTTTTTGCCACTTCTGAGCTGAAAATGGTCAAGTGAGGCAGGGTCGTGGATGTTGACAACGTAAACTTCGTCAGCGTCGATCGTCCGCGCGATGGCACGAGCGCTGACCGGTTCGCCGAGCTTGAATCGCTTATCTTGCCGCGCATAACCAAAATAAGGAATTGCTACCCTCAGGTAGCCGTCAGAGGCGGCGTCGATAAGCTGTAGAAGGTAAACGATATCGTCATTCGTTGTCGTACTCTGCACGATGAGCGTGTCGCCGTCGAGTTCCTCTGCGATGCGCAAATACAGTTCACCGTCAGGAAACTGCTTGAATTCAACAATGGCGAGTGCACACCCAATTTCGCGTGCAACCCGCGAACCGAGCAGTTGAGAAGCTGGACCTCCTAAGACTTTCATGTTGCCTCCTTGAATGCGTATTCTTCTTAGAACCGAACATAGATAAGTCACTATCTTTTGACCGCGTGAGCACTTGCACCTCGGTGCGAAGACGCGTGGCGCAGGCCCCTCTCGCATCTGCCGCTACTACGAAAACATTGAGGCACGTATCTGTTCCTCGGATTCATCGGGGCCTGAAACATGCGACCGCCTCCCGCGTCCGAAAAAGGGCGAACTTTCGCAGACGGACATGCTAAGCCTGTGCGCTAATCGGACCACACACGGCGCACTGAAGGCGTGCACAGCGCATGGCCTCACGACTGCACGACGACGGTGTTTGCGATGCGATCGCCAAGGCGCTGCTTATGCTCAGATGCCCAGATAAGTGCCGCTCCGAGCAGATACGGAGCGATGAACGGAATCAGATCGATGATGCGCAAAATCGTCCGCACAGCAGCCTCACCATAAGTGATCGGAGAGTGGTCCGCTTTTTTTACGACCTTGATCTTAACGATCATCTTACCAACTGTTTGTCCGTTTCGTCCCTCGAGCAGCGTGAAGCAAAGGAATGCAATGATGACGTCGATCAAGATGAGCGCGCCAAAGAACGGGCTGATTGAGACCTGTGCTGTTGACGCATTAATGGTGATGGTACCAGCGCATGAAAAGCCCAGTATCAAAAAAATGATAGCAAGTATGATTACATCGACGAGTTGTGCGACAAAGCGGATAGCAACTCCCTGCAACACCGGCGAGGCCGCGTAATGCGCCCGCGTTTCGGTTGCCGCCCGGGGTGCATATGCAAAGGCGCCCTCTGTAGGTTGACCGGTGCGTGGTGCTCGGCCGGTGAATGCTGCCCCACACGCCGCGCAGTTTTGAGCGCCAGGGGTTGCGGGAGTGCCGCATTGTGCACATTTTTCTTCGTTCACGCGTTTCACCTCCTTTGCATTTATTACGCCATAAGGAGAGCATTCCCTTTAATCTTTCTTGCGATTTGCTCTGCTAGTGTGCGTGCTCCGGTTTCATTTTGGCGTGGCACGACAATCGGCCGCACCCAGCATTGCAGAATCGCAATGCGCTGTTCTCGTTTCAAATCGTTTCACTTGAAGCGGCTGCGGGGTCGTGCTTCCAGGCTCAGAGCGACAGCTATGCGCGAAGCTAGCCGCTTATTGGTGAAGAAAAGAAAAAAAGGGGCTTGCGCCCCTATCACGCTTTCAGTACAACGGTGTGTGCGACGCGATCGCCGAGACGCTGTTTCTTGTCTGAGGTCCAAATGAGGATTGCGCCGAGCAGGTATGGGACGACGTACGGGATAGCATCGATCAACAAAAGAATCGTACGCACAAACGCCGCTCCGTAAGTGATCGGTGAGCTGTCTGCCTCACTGACCACTTTTATCTTGACTACCATCATACCGACCGATTGCCCATAACGCCCTAAGAGGAGCGTAAAGTAGAGCAGGTCGATCACAATGCCCAAAACGATAGCTGCGTAGCTCACAGCGACAAGCGAAATTGCGCTAGTGATAATCCCTAAAATAATAGCATCAATGAGTAACGCTACAAACCGGATGGCGACGCCCTGATAAGGCATTTCAACGCCTGGTGCTGAGTAAGGCGCTTGCGCCCGTGGTGCTGTGTACACAGCAGCAGGTTCCGCGGCAGCTGGGCCTTGGACTGGTTGTGTAACGGCAGCTAGTGGTGCGCCACAGCTTTCGCAGAACTTCGCCCCGGGTGCTGCAGGAGTGCCGCATTGAGCACATTTGTCTTCGTCGGCGTGTTTCACCTCCGCAGGTTGCGAAGCAGCCGCAAGCAAAAGCGGAGCGCCACAGCTTTCGCAG
>Ga0187874_10003562_pt1 | contig 10819 bp, 12 predicted proteins | sample June2016WEW_16_1_3_FD_132993 | JGI IMG/M metagenome (GOLD analysis project Ga0187874, IMG submission 132993) | Peatland microbial communities from SPRUCE experiment site at the Marcell Experimental Forest, Minnesota, USA - June2016WEW_16_150 | ecosystem: Environmental > Terrestrial > Soil >... | reverse complement strand
CTGCCGCCGCCAGGGCTTGTGCCTGGGCACTGGACGCCGTTGACGCGATGACGGCGGACTCGACCGACGTCCGTGCGGCGTCTCCGACCTCCTGCAAGGCGTTGGCGAGGCGTCCGCCGATCACAAAGAGCAGTGCGAGCAGGACAAGCACAGGGGTGAGTATCACGATCTCGGCGGCTGCCGAGCCGGCCTCGGACCGCCCGGTAGCCGGGCCCGCCGCCCGCCCGGCCCCGCCCGTCGCGTCCGCCGCGCTCATCCGCTCGCCCGGAACAGCTGCTCAGGACCGGTTGAATCCGCCGAGACGGTGAGTTGCTCGCCGGGTAGCAGGGATGGCACGGTGCCCGTTGCGGAGAGCGAAGCGACACCGTCGGGCAGAGTCTGAGCCGAGACGGTCGGCCGCAGGACAAGGCCGCTCGCGAGCGCCTGGAGCTCCTGGAGCACGACGCTGCGTGCGGCGGTGCTCGTCCCACCCTCGGCTCGCAGTGCTGCGCCCCCTTGGGCGACCGAGTCCGACAGGGCGTGGGATGCCAGCGCCCAGAAGGCGAACTGCAAGCCGACGGTGATGAGGAGCAAAAGAACGGGCAGGACGATGACGAGCTCGGGCGTGCTGGAACCGCGATCACCCCGCCCAAGCGCCTGGCCGCGCCGTTTGGAGGTGCAGGGGCGGCTCGGGCTCATTGAGTATTCTTGATTACTTGCGAGATGTGGTTCGCTTCACCGGTCACGGCCGTGGTGATGATCACACCGACGGTGATGGCCAGTGCCACGAAGACGGCCACGATGACGAGCTTCTCGGCGACGTCTCCGCGATCTGGTTCAAGGCGCGCTTCGGCCATGCGGCAACGGAGGGTTTCGACGAGAAACAAGAGGACCTGGATCTCGGACACTGGCTGGATGCTCCTTGGGTCGGGCCCGGGTTTCGGGCGCGTCGGGTTTGGGCCGGTGCCACCGGGCGGCCGGACGGGGCCGAGGCCCCACCGATAGGCGCGTCGCCTCAGAGGGCGTTGCTCAGAACAGGCGTGACAGCGTCACGGCCGCGGGATAGACGAGGAACACGACGAACCCGACCATCAGCACGATCGCGGGGAGGAAGAGGCGCTCGGTCGTGGCGTTCGCCCGGCCTTGGGCGTCGGCCACCTGACGCCGGCGCAACGAGGCGGACTTGGCACTGAGGCTCGTGCGGATGCGCGCCCCCTCGGTCCCGGCAAGACGCACGCTGGCGGCGAGCTCCTCGAGCTCGTTGACACCAAGCTCGCCGCCGAGCCGCCCGAGACCGTCCCACGGTGATCGCCCGGAGTGACGGGCGTGATCGAGCGCGCGCCGGATGCGGAGAAACGACGCCTCTCCGGCGACCGAGCTCGCGGCCTCCAATGCGCTCTCGATCCCCATGCCGCCCGCTTGTGCAAGGGCGACCAACTCGAGCCAGCACGCAAGGGAACGCACGAGATCTCTTCGCGCGGCGCCCGCAGACCGCCGGACGAGCAGCGACGGTACGGCGGCCCCGGCCAGTCCTGTCGCGAGGCAGACGAGGGGCACGATCGATATCGGCAGGTACAGGTGCAGGCGTCCCACGCCTGCGCACACGACCGCGGCCCCGGCGGCGGCAGTGACTGCCGCCAGGGTGGTCACCACAGCGAGCGATTCATCCGAGCGACCGAGGACATTGAGGTCCTGACGCAGGGACCTCGACGAACCGGAGAATCGGAGGAGCCTCGTGAGCCCGTGACCGATCCGCGCCGCCCACGCCGACGGTGACGACGGTGACGACGGGGCCGGCCACGACGGGCCGGCCGGAACAGCTGGAGCATGTCGCATCAGGCCGGCCACAACTGCCGTCAGGCCCAACCCGGCGCCGATCCCGAGCAGAACCAGCGACTTCACGCCGCCGGCTCCGCGACCAACAGGCGGGGTACCGGCCTCGCTCGGACCATGACTGCCATCAGCCAGAGCCCGAGCCCGAAGAGGGCGCCGACGACGACCAGCACGGCCTGGCCCTCCGGTGTGCGGTATGGAGCAAGGTACGAGCGGGCGAAGAGCACCATGAGGCCCAGGAAGCCGAGTGAGAAGCTCGTCACCGTCCGCACGGCACTTCTTCCCGACGCCCGGGAGGCTTCCACGGCCTGCCGCATGGCGACCTCTTCCCGGGTCGACTCTGCGAGCGCGCCGAGGAGGTCGCCGAGTCGATGGGCCCGCTCGGTTGCAGCCATCAGGAGCGTGGCGACTACGACGTCTGCCGCGGGATCGGCGAGCTCGTCGGCGAAGCTCCGCAATGCGGCCGTGAGGGCCGAGCCGCTGGAGAGCCGGCTCGCGAGAGTGCCCACCTCCTCGCGGATCGCCTGGGGACAGATCGGTGCCGTCGCGATCAAAGCCTGAGTGAGACCTGCCGCCCCGGCGAGGGTGTCCCGGAGCATCTCTGTCCACGAGGCGATCGCCTCCAGCCTTTCTATGACGCGGCCCGCAGGTCCTCCGCCGAGGCCGCGAAGACCGAGAACGGCGAGAGCGCCGAGGGCGATCGCCACCGGCCATCGCGTCACCATGAACGCGACGAGCCCTGCAGCGATCGCGACCGCGCCATGTCGCAGTCGCCGGCGGGTCAGAGCCGGACTCCGGCCCGGGCGAGCGATCCGGTCCATCGGTGACCGACACACGCCGGCGATGACGAGGCATAGGCCGGCACCGCCCACCGAGGCGACGATGACCAGCAGTGCGGTCGTCACCGGAGCCCGATCGGTTCTCTGAATGAAGGGTCGTACCCATGGAGCGCCAAGAGTGCTGTCGTGGTGTCGCGCAGCGGTGCCGCTGGGACGGCGTGGCCGTCAGGCCCCGGCTTCCAGACCTCGTTTGTGATCACAAGTGGGCCTTCGGCTCCGACGACCTCCCGCACCGAAGCGATATGGCGTGACGGCCGATAGGAACCACGCCCGTCCCGGTCGAAGGGACCGGTCGCGTTGTTCGCCATCGGGCACTCGGCGGTGTCGAGATGGACGACAAGATGAATGGCGCCGGCTATGAGGAGGTTGGTCGCCTCGAGGGGTAGGCGTTCGGGGGCTTGGATGGCGTATGCAGCAAGGCGTCGGAAGACCCCCGCCGAGTCGTCGGCGTGGATGGTCGCCATGGAACCGGACCGGCCCTGGCTCATGGCATTCAGCATCGGGATGACCTCGTCCCCGAGCACCTCGCCGACTATGACGCGCGACGCGTTCATGCGCAGTGATCGGCGGACCAACTGAGCCATGCCGATCGCTCCGACTCCTTCAGTGTTCGCTAGTCGAGCCTCCATCGAGACGCTGTCGGGGTGCCGGTCGACCTGGCGATCGAGCCCGAGCTCGAGGGCCTGCTCAATGGTCACGATGCGTTCCGTGGGGCTGATCTCGGCCGCCAAAGCTCGCAGCAGCGTCGTCTTGCCGGAGTTCATGGCGCCGGAGATGAGGATGTTGCGCTTTGCGCGGACCGCGGCGGCGAGCATCCGGGCAAGATCCTCATCGAGCGTCCCGAGCCCGATGAGGTCGTCCAAGCTGTGGTCGGAAAGGCGATGCCTCCGGATGTCGATCACGGGCCGCGCGGTTACGGACATCACCGCGGACAGACGGCTGCCGTCGGGGAGCCGAAGATCGAGCTCCGGCTGTGCTGCGTCGAATCGCCGCTCCGACAGCCCGAAGCGTGCCGCGGCAGACCTGACCATCGCGACGAGCTCGTCGTCGTTCTCGGCAATGGGCCCGTAACACAGCTTCTCTCCGTTCGCGAAGGTCACGAATGCCATCTCCGCGCCGTTCACGTCGATGTTCTCGACCATCTCGTCGTCGATGAAGACCTGCAGCAGGCCAAGGCCGAAGAGCATCGCGATCACCAGCTCGACGAGTGTCCTCACGTCAAGTGTCGGCAGGGGATCCCGGCCGCTGGCCATGAGCGCCACCGCCTCTCGGTTGAGCAGGTCAACCACGAGGTCGCGGACTGCTGCTCGGCTGGTGTGGGCGGCTGCGGGGTTGGCCTTGCCAAATCCGTCCGGACGCTCCGGGGCTGTCGCAAGGAGCTCGGCAACGCTCGCACGGAGCGAGCGCGCCTTGTCGACCAATGATTTGTCGAGTCGGGCTCGAGACAGCGTCGGGCCGGCTGTCATCGGGCCGGCTGTCATCGGGCCGGCCGGCTCGATCACGGCGAAGCTCACTGCGACGCTCCAGCGCCGTCGCTTGCGCCTATCACTGCCAAGCTGACGTCTCCCACGGCGCTCGCGGCCGTCACGGCGGCCGCGGCCGCTTCTGGCACGTCGAGTGTCGTGACAAAGGTCGTCGACTGAGCACCAGTCAGCCCGGATGAACCACCCGGGGACAGGACCGAGATCACCGTGGCTTTCGTCAGGACCGAGCCCGGTGGGCCGGTCGGCGAGGGTACGGCGCCAGTGCTCGCGGAACCGCTGACGGCATTTGGCGTGCCGACAGCTGAGGCGGAGCCCGCAGGGGAGCTGTCAGCGGTTCCGGCTGTCCCGGACAGCACCACGAGAACGCGTTGGCCGGCGGCGAGATCGGCAGGCATCTGGTCGACTGCCAGGCTCGCTCCCACGAGCGCAGTTCCGGCAGCGAGTCCTCGTTGGGAAGCCAGATCGCCCGGTACCAGCAGCGAACCGGGTTCGAGGTCCTCCGTGGCACGATGGCCAACTGCCTGTCCGGCATCTCGGAGTGGCATCGCGTCGAGCCCGGCGACGGGAGCGATCGAAACGGTCTCCAAGTCGGAGGCGGCGACCGTCATGCCGGCAGGGACGAGATGCGCGACGGCCAGGTATTGCGTGGGGCGAGGTGCCCGGTTGGCGACCACTGCTCCAAGCGCTCCGCAAACCAGCACGATGAGCACGCCTCCAGCAGCCAGCAGCGGACGTCGCCTGCCTCGCCCCTCCTTTGGGCTGCCTCCCAGGCGTCCTCCATGGAGCAGCGGAGATTTCGCAAGAGAACGCGGCCTGGCGCGCCCTTGGGCGATGGTGCGACCGGGCAGTGAGCGATCAGCGGGGGCCGTTGCGAGTGGCATGGCGTGATCGTCGAGGAAGCCCGTACCGGCCCACCTACCGCTTGCCCTGTCGATATCCCAAGGGCAATCTCGACGGACTCTCAGAGAAGCCGCAGCCGGGTAGCGACATCTGACGTACGCGAATCGGCCGGTCGTGCGCTTTACAACATTGGACCCTCAACGAGAGGGTCGAGCACTCACCCAAGGAGCGTCCGACGTGAACGAAGACCGAGTGAACGACCGAGAGCCCGGAGCCCTGCCCGGACCGGGGGACTCGGCGCAGGCAGCAGCGAACGCTGGGCCGCAGCCGACAGTTGTCGACGCAAACGGCCCGTGCACCGCCGGCCCGTCCACCGCCGGCCCGTCCGCCGCCAACGCGCGCCGCAAGCTCGGCCAGAGCTTTACGACTCGCGCGGTCGGCATCGCCGGCGTCGCGGCGCTGGTCGTCGTGGGATCGATTGTCGGCTCGGCAGTGCTGAGCAGTGCCGGCTCATCTCCCCGGTCGGCCAACATCCGGACGGTGCTGACAGCATCCCACGATGCTTCGGCAACCTCGCCGGCGACGATCACTGTCACAGGCAGCGGCGAGGTTGAGGGCACGCCCGACACCGCCACGTTCGACATCGGCGTGAGCACGACCGCGCACACCGCTGTCGAGGCACTCGAGGAGAACAATGCCCAGGTGGCGACCCTCGAACAGTCGCTGGAGCAGAGTGGAGTCCAGTTGAAGGACATGCAGACGAGCTACCTGAATCTCTCAGCCAACACCAACTCGAGAGGGAAGGTCAGGAGCTTCAGTGCCGATGACGAGCTCACCGTGACGATGAACGATCTCTCGAACCTCGGCCAAGCTCTGGACGCCGCCGTGACCGCGACCGGCAACGGAGTCACGTTGGACGGTATCTCCTTCTCCATCTCCAACAAGTCGGCACTGCTTGCCGCGGCGCGGGCGCAGGCGATGCAGGCAGCGAATACCGAGGCGACCCAGGTTGCCGCGGGTGGGGGATTGACGCTCGGCCCGATCGTCTCGATCACCGATCAGGAGAACGCCGGCCAATACGTTTACTACGACGTCAACGCGGCCGTACCGGTGGCGACCGGGACCGCTGTGCCGGTACAACCGGGTCAGCAGCAGATCTCGGTCCAGGTCACGGTCGTCTACCAGCTCGTTGCCTCCTCTTGAGCACGCTCCTGCACTGCTGTCGCGCCATCCGCGCCGATTGCCCCGATGCCCGCGTGGCGTCGTGGCAATCGGCGCTCCGCTCGCCCGGGGTCACACTCGGTCGCCGGGGCGATCTGCCGGGCGCATTGGTTGCATGAAGGCTCGCTCGAAACTGCGCGTGCGCGAAACTGCCTCCTCGTCGCTTTGAAAGGGCGTCATGGACGGTCCTGATCTCTCCCATCTTCTCGACGACGCGGGCTCCGAGAAGCCCTCTCGAGACGTGCTCGACGGCATCGTCCGCCGCCGCCGCCGGCTACAGGCTCGTCGCGCCCGGACCGCGGCGACTCTCGGTCTTGTGATCCTGCTTGCCGGCGCAGGCGTGGGCATCGGTCTCAGCCGCCAGGGCGGGAGGACGATGTCGGCGTTGCCTCTGCAGACGGCGAAGCTGCCCTCAATGTCCAAGAACACCTCGGCGGCGGTCCCGTTTCTCGCAGGCCCTGGCGGCGCTCCCGCGGGTCTTGGTTGGGTCAGCGCTGGATCCGGGGCGAAATACTCCACGAACGTGGTCTCGCCCTCTCCCGAAACTACTCAAGGTGAGCAGGACTCAGGTCAGCTACAAGTGACGAGCACTGTGTCGGGTTCGGGCACGTCGTTGTGCGGCATGTGGAATTGCTCGCTGTACTCGGTCAATGGGTCGATTGGGGGCGTTCTGCTCCACCATCAATTCACTCGCACGAGCGGTGGCGTCACTGTGCGCGCTTTCACCGCTGTCTGGGCCGTGGCGCCCATCGAGCTCGTCCCGACTGCATCGGGTTCCACCTCCACGCCTGCCGTGGTCCCCGTGGCGACCGGCGCTGAGCCGGGCTCCTCGGTTTCCACGCTTCCCGCGCGGGTGCTGCCGGTGAGCTGTGCCGTGACCCAAGCCCTTGTTGTCGAGGTGTCTGATGCCGGTGCCGTCGGCGTCATCACCGTGCCGCTCGGGCCATCGCTCGCGCGGCCCGTAAATGTGCTGTCAGACCAGGTCGTCGGCGTGGCGGAACACTCGCCGATCGCGGTTGTGGTTGCACACACGACAACGCAGACGGCGACCGTGCGTGCCGATTTTGCGGCAGGGGGCAAAGACGAGATGACCGTCGTCGATCAGTGGGCTGTGCTCGTCCACAAGCTGGCGGCGGCAAAGGCTGGCGGGACCGGTAGCCAGGGCAGCGCGACACCGGGTCAGGCGACGGTGTACGCGCTGTCCGGCACCGGGCGAGTTCTCGAACAAGCCGACCTGCCTGGATCCGGGGCATTGGCGATGGCAGTGGCAGCGTGCTCGGGGCTCAATGGCGGAGTGCGCAAGGTCTCCGGATCGAGCGCGTCGAGTTCTTCCGGCTCGACAAGCTCAGGCCCGACGGTTTCACCCAGCTCGCGGGCACCAGCCACGTCCGCCAAGTCCACCGGCGGTTAGCGCGATTGGCGACCGGCAGCCGTCCCGGTGGGACAGACTGTCGTCATCGAAGACGACCGCAAGAGCGAGGTAGCCGGGGACTTCGTCACCGTTTACGAAGCGCACTATCCGCGTCTCGTGCGGGCGCTCGAGATCGGTGGCTTGGACCGGCCTACCGCTGAGGACGTGGCCCAAGAGGCGTTCGCGCGCACACTCGGGCACTGGCGACGCGTGCGCCTCGGGACCAACCCGCCCGGGTACGTCTACCGCACGGCGTTCCGCCTCTCGCGAAGCCATTGGAAGCACGAGTACCCGCTGGAGACCGAGCAGGCCTCCCGTCGTGACACCGCAGCCGAGGCCGTTTCCAATCTTGGCCTTGAAGCCGCGCTGAGCAGTATGCCGGCGAGGCGGCGCGCGTGCGCAACGCTGTGTTTCGTCGTGGGGCTCACACCGAAGGAGGCGGCCCGCTCGCTAGGGATCGCCGAGGGCACTGTGCGCAAGCAGCTGGGCCTGGCGAGGGACGACCTCAGGTACCTGGTCGAGGAGCCGGAAATGCCCTCCTAGACAGCGCCGATGGCGCGACGCAAGCCCGATAGGCTGGGATCGGGTAGTGCCGTCTTGCCGGCGGAATGCTAAAGTCTCCCGAACCGTTCGATTGATATGCAGAAGGCGTGGACGTGGGCGGCCGCCCACGTTTTGTCATTTCTGGAGCAGGTGGGTAACGAAGGAGGCAGCGGCGATGGGGACGTCAGATGACGTAGAGCGCATCGCCGCGTCGTTGCTTCAGGCTGCTGGCCTCGATCTCGTGGACGTCGAGCTCCGGTCCGGGAACATCGTCGTGACGGTCGACCGCGAGGGCGGGATCGACCTGGACACCCTCGCGTCCATGAGCAAGACGATTTCGGCTGCGATCGACCGCGAGGGGGTTGGACCGCCCAGCCGGTACGAGCTCGAGGTCTCGAGCCCGGGCCTGGAGCGACGGCTTCGCCGGCCCGAGCACTTTCGCCGGTTCGTTGGCCAACAGATCTCACTTCGGACGCTGCCGGGAGTCGACGGCGAGCGGAGGCTCGAGGGCGAGCTTGTCTCCGCCGACGACCACGGAATCGTCGTGACGGCGCCCGGGCTGCCCGACGGTTCCCGGCACCTCGCGTATGGCGACATCGAAAGAGCCCACACGATCTTCGACTGGAGGGCGGCGTTGGCGCGTACTCCCTCGCCGACGGCCCGCAGCGACAGGCGCCGCGACGCGAAGGCGTCGCCGGCGGCTGGAAAGCGTGACAGCGCCCAGAGAGAGATGGCGGACACCCTATGAGCTCGACGAATTTCGACCTCCTGGAGGCGCTCCAGCAGATCGCCGTGGAGAAGGGCATCGCGGTTGACACATTGTTCGACGCGCTCGCCAACGCGCTCGTGGCCGCGTACAAGCGCCTCCCGCAAGCCGCCGAGGAGGCCGTCGTGACCATCGACCCGGACTCCGGGGAGATCCGCGTCTACGGCCAGGAGCTGGACGAAGAAGGAAACGTAACGCGCGAGTGGGACGACACTCCCGACGACTTCGGCCGCATCGCTGCCCAGGCCGCGCGCCAGGTGATCCTCCAGCGCATCCGCGAGGCCGAGCGCGACCGCAAGTACGAGGAGTACGCAGGGCGCGAGGGCGACATCGTCACCGGGATCATCCAGCAGAGCGACAATCGCTACACCCTTCTCGACCTCGGCAAGGTCGAGGCCCTGCTGCCCCAGGCCGAGCAGGTCCCCTATGAGCGCTACGACCACGGTGCTCGTCTCAAGGCCTACATCGTCGAGGTCCGCAAGACGAGCAAAGGTCCTCAGATCGTCGTCTCGCGCAGCCACCCCGGGCTCATCAAGCGACTCTTCGAGCTCGAGGTGCCCGAGATCTCCAACGGGGTCGTCGAGATCAAGGCTTGTGCCCGTGAGCCCGGCCATCGGACCAAGATCGCGGTCTGGTCCAACGACGGCAACGTGGACCCGGTGGGAGCCTGCGTGGGCGCCCGAGGCGCGCGCGTGCGCATGGTCACTACCGAGCTCCGCGGCGAGAAGGTCGACATCGTGCCTTTCTCGGACGACCCGGCCGAGTTCGTGTCCCGTGCGCTTCAGCCGGCCAAGGTGAAGGAGGTTCTCCTCGACGAGGAACGCGGCCGCGCGACCGTGATCGTTCACGACTATCAGCTGTCGCTCGCGATCGGCAAGGAGGGCCAGAATGCCCGCCTCGCCGCGCGCCTGACGGGGTGGCACATCGACATCAAGAGCGAATCCGAGGCGGCGGCCGAGGAAGCCCATTACGCCGAGGGCGAATGGGCCGAGGGCGAGTGGGTCGAGCAGTCGGGCGAGATGGTCTGGAAGCCGGCCGAAGGCGGCGAGACGCTGTCGGCCGAGGCTTGGGCTGCGGGAGAGACCGCGGAGGCTGAGGGGGAGACCGGCGAGGCTGAACCAGCCGCGGTCGAGGTTGCCACCGAGCTCGTCGCCGGGGCACCTCCAGAGACCTACGACGTCGAGACCGGGCCAGGTGCGACGGGCGACCTCCTCCCACCTCGTTCTACGAGGCCGGACGCCGCCACGGGAGAAGGGCAGCTCTCGTAGCGACGCCGCTTCGCACTTGTGTCGGATGTCGCCGCGTGGCGCCGGTGTCGCAGCTTGTGCGCGTCGTGCATGCCGGCGAAGGCGCACTTGCCGTCGGTGCCGGGCCGGAGGGGCGCGGCGCATGGCTCTGCCGTGACTCGCCCGGCTGTGTCGAGCTTGCCGACAGGCATCGCGCGTTCTCGAGAGCGCTCCGTCATCCCATCACGCCAAAAGCCGTCGACCAGCTGCGAGCCGAGCTGCGAGCCGGCTCACGGCCCGAGCCAAGGCTTTGTCAGCCACCGCCCGGGCAGACGCCCGACTAGCCGCCGCCCGGGCAGACGCCCGACTAGCCACCGCCCGCGTCGCCGCTAACTCAGCCGCCGCCCGCGCCCGCGGGCCCGCTGCGATCTTGTCGCCTCCGGCCGAAGAAGCGGTCGAGGAAGGGATGCGCCGGCGACCCCGTCAACGCGACGGACGCGGGCGGTGCCGGGACGTAGCCCGCGTCTTTGGGCGGGACTGCCGGCACCCAGTGTGACCCCGTTATAAGACCGGGAGAAACGAGACCGAGAATTGGCGAGTAGATCGGGGTGTCCTCGCCGATGACCGGTGTCCCGGCGCCGCCCTCCGTCTCTTGGATGCGGTCTCCGTCGTTGATG
>Ga0187874_10003561_pt1 | contig 10819 bp, 19 predicted proteins | sample June2016WEW_16_1_3_FD_132993 | JGI IMG/M metagenome (GOLD analysis project Ga0187874, IMG submission 132993) | Peatland microbial communities from SPRUCE experiment site at the Marcell Experimental Forest, Minnesota, USA - June2016WEW_16_150 | ecosystem: Environmental > Terrestrial > Soil >... | reverse complement strand
TGCGCTGAATCCCTTAATAGCTACGTGGTTTAATTTGTTATAAGCTGTGATGCGCTCTTTTTCTTTATTGAGTAAAACCAACGTTTTTAATGTGGCTATCTCAGAATGCACTATGCTAACTTTAGAGTTGTCAATTCCTTTATAGCGGTGTATTTGAATTGTTTCAGGGTTTATCATTTTAGTTACGTCCTTATCTACTTTCTCTTATGGCACCGCCCTATATAAACGTTGTTCTCAGAAAGTAACAAGATAATCAGGTGATTAATATATCAGGTTTGGCAAGAAGGTTTATATACCGCGCCGAGTATAGTAGTTTGTTCTCGCGGAGAGTATATTACATAGTCAGGCACGGATTTTTCAACTTAGGTCAGCCTAACTCGTGCCCCCCGTTTCGGGTGCATGTAATATACGCTTAACGCGAAGGGGTTTGAGCGTTCGTGACCCGTTTTGGGCTTCTTTCGCTCGTTACGCCGTTTAAAGAGGCGTTTTAAACGAAATAGGGCTTGTCGTTGATTGTTAGCAATTGTGATTCTTGCGAACATATGGTTTTTAGTATTTCACCAACCCTTATAGCTTCTGAAGGTAGCACTATTTTGTCAGTCAGTACGCGCCAAATTTCGACCTTATCCGTATCTAAGTTGCCGACATGATTAACCCATAAGCCTTCGCAGTTTTTGAGTATTGTCAGCCCACCGTATTTTTTGCATAGTTCTTTTTGAATTGCCATGAGCGCAAGCCTATTAGGATGTTTGGTTGTTACTACGTACCATTCATATTTTGCCATGTTTGTTTGTCTCCAATAGGATGTTATGTCAGCGTCCTTAATAAAGGTTGTTACGAATTCGGAAGGTGGTTAATCAGGTGATTAATTCGCCGTAATTCGCTAAGTTTCCGTTCGAAGTTTGCCCCGCCCTAAAACCCCCGAACGGAGTCTCGTTTGCCATCGTTTTGCCAATACGACCTTCGAATGGGCGTTTCGGGCTTAATCGAATGTAAAGGCTGTCTGCTCTTGGTCGAAGGGGCATAACGCTATTCGAACTTGGCAAATCCGTCTCGAACTGAGCTTCTTTTCAAAAAGTCACTATGGTAAACGGTGGCTAACGCTTCGTCACTTTTTCGGTTTCTGGGCTTCGTTTAGCCCCGTTTTCCAAATACGGTTTGCGTTTGCCTTCTTCGGGCGTTTTCGCCACTAAATCAACGTCCGTTCTGATTTCGCCTCAGTCAGCAACATTGTATTTTCCAATTCCGCCTCAGTTTGCGTTCGTATTGCCAGCACAACCTCAAATTGTGCCCTAAAATGAGCATGGAGTTTCTGGGTTAATGCTTATAAGCTACGGTACCGAATTTAACCGTTAGTGCTCAATATGCAATACATGGCTAAACAAATATATAGAATTCGGATTGTACTAAATAGGCTATATAGTTGTCTATATAGGCTATATAGATTCAGCCAGCTACGGGGCGCAATAGTAGCTGGATAAACCAGCCAACCCATGAGAGAGCCATCCAATAAGCCACATACCCTCAAATTCTGGAAAGTTTTGATTTTGGGCTATCCGTCCGTGTCCGCACGTTTCCGCACCTTCCGAGCGTCAGTTAATCAGGTGATTAAAATAGCGTTGCAGTTCGCCGTCCTCGCACTCACTCTGCACCTTCAGTTCGGGGCTAAGTTTTTTTCTGGGCTACTTTTATGGTCGGCGTGGTTCTATAGCTTATGGGGGTTAGTTACCGTGATGTTTTATTCTATGACAATTTGAACAAATAAGTTTACAATCAGTAGGAATACTATTGGCTTTTTTCCACTTAATAAGTTCTTTTGTTCTTTTTGTTGAGGCAGATTGTTGATAATGCCCTTTACTCCAACTGTCTTCTCCCTCATGATGGAAGTCATAAACACAATCATATTCAGAAACTAAACCGCATTCTGAGCATTTACGTCCAAGTTTATCAATAGCCCAATGTTTTAGTTCTTTAAGGTAAACCACCATATATCTTGGGTCTTTTCTTGGAACACCTGTTTTATTCGAAATTGGCATTATGATTATCAAATTATATTTATTATCCTTCCTTATAAACATTACGGTTCAATTTAACCAACTGATTAACTAACCGCTAAACCTGTTCATTCACCAATATGCAATATGACACGCGACATATTGTTTGCTATTGTTTATTAAAAAAAGTATGCAATATAATAAGCATGGGAAAGTATTTAAAGCAAACCCCGCTATTGTTTGCTGTTTTTTTCATGCAATATAATTCAATATCAGTATTTTTTTTTTCGTTTTTTATTTTTGTGCCTACTCCACTTTTTCTCCTATTCTACGTCTTGTTTGCCTCTATTATGTTCTTGCTCTGGGTGTATCTCTGGGGTTTCTACTTCGAGACTACTTAGACGGGGCTTAGTTGCTTATGGGAGACTTAGCAACTTACTTATCGGGCGAATTCTTTGACATTAAACAATTTCGGTTAACTTAGACCGAAAGACTTATATAGTTAACTAATTGTGTTTATATAGGTGGAAATATGCCTGTATGTGCAAACCCAGAATGTCAAAAGGAATTCATTCGTGGAAAGTACGCTCATAGACAAATTTATTGTTCGCCAGAATGTAATGCCAGAATGTATAATGCTATAGCCAATAACTCTAAATTAAAAACTTTTGAACAACTTGAGAAAATAAAAATGATTGCTGAACGTCAACAAGACGCAAACGGATTTTTTAAAATAGGCGAAAAATGTGAAGTTTGCGGTTCAACTGAAAATTTGCTTTGTCACGAGATTAGTTATTCGCCGTTAATAGCCATAACTTTATGTTCAAGTTGTCACGGGGTTTTACATCATAGATTTTTAAAAGACAAAATAGTTCAAGTTCGCAGATATAAATCAGAAGAATATAAAGAGGAAAATGGTGAATTTGTCGGACGTAAAGTTTATCCTATTATGGTTTATCAAAGTTTTCCTATTGTTTGCAAATAAAAAAAAGATGGATTTTAAAGTTTCTTTTCTACCATTGTTCCACAATCGGGGCAAAAGTAATAATCGCTTGAGACAGTTGAAAACTTGAATTCTTTATTCGGGTGTTTACACTTCTGTTCGTTCGGGAATTGAGCATTGGTTATATTTCCACGGGGGGCAATGTTTACATTTATCTTTTATCTTAATCAATTGAAATTCACCTTTTCCTTATCTGCTAAAAGGTTTGAGATGGCAATACGGTGTTGAATCAACCTCTGTTTTTCTACGTCCAACTTCTTTAGTTCTTTAGTGATATTTTGAATTCTGCAAACTATCTGTTCTTTTCCGTTTTCGGTTCTCTGGCATTTAGAACAATCATGTCTGTCTCCTGATAAATAGTGAGGGCAACCTAAGCATTTAAACACGCCGTACTTTTCATAAAGATTCATAATGGTTTAAACACCTTAGTATTTATACCGAATTGCTGTGCCATTGCTAAGGCTTCGGGATTATTCTCGTAACCTTCTGGAATTTCGCCTTTTGGAATTTCGTCTGGCAATGCTTTTCGGCGTTCAATGTCAGCTTCGAAGTCAGCAATGTATTTATCTAAATGCGCCTTCTTTCGCTTTAAACGAGCTAATTCAACCTCTAATTGAGGAATCGGGAGTTTTTGTGGGTTCATACGTTCAACTTCTCCATTGCGTAAACGAGTTGTAATTGCTCAAGTAAATCATATTCTTTTTCTTTGAGTTTTTGTATCTCTTTGCGAACCTGTCCCAAATCCCTCATAGTTTTGCTATAAAGTTTTTGGTTCGCGGACGTTATATCGCTTTTGCTCATATCCCGTGCCATCATTCTGGCATTACCTCAGTTTCGATTTCAGCTTTGACTTTTACTGTTGGCTTGAATGAATTGGCATATTCGCCCGTCTTAGCTGGAAGTTCAACGTCTATAATAGTTCGATTGTTCCAATGTGGCTTTTCGTGCACGACTATGCTTGTACGTCCGCTTCTATCTGTTGTTAAAGCTATCTCGTAATGATTGCCAACTTTAATGTATTTTGTGTTCATTCTTTGTCACTTTGACATTAAGAGAACACATTGTTACTTATAAACTTTCCGTTAGAAACAACATACTCAAATTATTAAAACCCATAAGACTTAATATTATAGAATGTTACCTTTAGAGTCTAAGTAACCGTTCTTACATATAGTTTCGTTGATGGATTTTCCTTTTCTCTGGGTCTTTATATGGCATTTAATTCACAAATAGATAAAAAGTGTTTTATATATTTAAATGTTATGGTTTTGTTCTAACTTGTTAATTAATGCTATTCCAGCGCAACCAAGACAGTCACAATTAGGATTATCTCTTTGATGGGAAAATGATGGGAAATGCTTAAGAAATTGAGTTTGTGAACGTGTTAATCTGGGGTCAACCTTCCAATGTGCTTGGATTATCTGAAGGTTCTTTTCCCGACTGAAAACTTTGCTAACACCGAGTCCCAATGATTAAACCTTCATTCTATATTTTGGGTCTGCTTTGAACTTCTCTTTGTTTTTCCTGTAGTCAAATGAGGCTGATTCGAGAATGCGAATCAATCCGTGAACCATTTCACCATCAGGCTTTTTAGCGTAGTCCTTATTGTATTCATTGCCTTTATTTAACTCTGTTCTGCATTCGGCGATTATTTTAGCAACCAATTTCGGGTCGGCGTATTTGAATAGGTCAAACGAAAAGCAAATTTCGTCCGAGACATGTCCTCTAACTTTTCCCGTTTCATTGTTAGCCAAAAACCATTCAATTAGCTGTGCAAGCACGGTTCCTTTATATGGTTCTTGGTTTATCTCTTTTAGGCAATCTTCGACTAATTCTTTTCTAAGTTGTGTTTGTCTGTCAGCTTCATACTTGAGTTGCCGTTCTCTTTGTTCGTGCTCTGCTTTGACTTCGGGGAATAATCGGTAAAGTTTCGCGCTTAAATCCACAAAAGCGTCCTCACCAATTTCGCCAGAGGCAACGCTGATTGCAAAGAATATTTGTTCTACGTCCTCTTTTGTTATTTGTTCCATTTTAATCATCGAGTAACTAAGTAGCCAAACAGCTATATAAAGGTTGTGCCAGAACTAACATGCTCACTTTTTCCACTTTACACAAAGAGAATCACAATTTAAAAGTTTTCCCTCTTTGCGTAGTTTTTCGAGAAGTTGAACGTCAGCTTTAAAATCGTCTGTAGTATCGTCCCAAAATTTTGTAACAATCAAATAATGTTTTCCTCTCAATTCAACACTAAAAGGTTTTATTTGATTCTTTATTTCTTTTATACAATGACATGGCATTCCGTCATCTCTCATTCGAATAGCTTGATGTAAAGGCATTCCACAGCCACTTTTGGATTCGAATGGACATCGTTTATTTTCCCCTTCTATTGTCCAACCGTCACACGCAGAATTCGCCCAATGCCTAAGTTTTCCGTTATTACATAAAAACGGTTTTCTATCGTCATATTTATCGGGAGAAACTTCTTTACCCTGTTCTTTTAACCATTTTTCTACAGCTTCTTCGTATTCTGTCATACTTAATTATGAATGGAGTCGCACTATATAAACTTTGCTTAAGAATTAACATGCTTAAAATAAGTCGGTTCGGGGGGAATTTCTTCCCCCATGATGCAATTTCTTGGAACAGAGCTATGCATCTACGCTATTTCTTAAACGGTACGTTGACACCATAACCCCAATAGTACATGCATATACGTGGGTCGGTACTGACATTCTGAGCGCATTTCCGTACTCAGCTAAGTTCCCCGTTTTGTCGAATAGCCTTCAAACCGTCCTTTTCGGGGGTAAGGGGTCTGATTTTAACGGCTTGGACGCTTCTTGCCTTTCGGTTCAACTCCAAGTTGTTCCGCTATTGACAGTACCCTATTACTATTTGAGGCACGGGGAAGAGTGTGAAGAACCCCGTGCCCCTTTGTCGGACGCTGTGGCTTGTTTGGTAAGTGCTAACCTTCGGATTCCGAAGGCTGTTTGGTCACGAGTTTACTGCATCGCCTATTTCCCGTGCAACATTTTTAGGAGCAAGTTTGTGAACGGAGAGTTTCCCTCAAACTTTGTTGATATTATCTCAAGTCTTGTTGGGTTTATCTCATCCAGCCTTATCGGGGAATCCGTTCTTCGGTCTTGCTCGAACAATTAACAAGAAGCCAAACGACTATTTAAATATTATGGGAGAAAATCCATGCTCAAGTAAATTGAACAACTTCTAAATTTTCAATTATTCTTTCAGCTTCGTCCTCAAGTTCTTTAAGACGTTTTGCTGTTGGAGTATATGACTTTGCAGAATTTGGAACAATAACATAAGAGCCTTTGAATTGAAGGTTAGTTTCTTCTTTTTCTTCTTCCTTTTGTGGTAATTCGGGTTCTAATTTTACGTCTATCCAATGAATTTGTTTTTTAAGTTTAGGCTTACGCTTAGTAATAATGCATGTTCTATAATGTGTTATCGAGTCTAACCTGTTTCCGCATTTCGAACATTTGTCATTGTACACTTAATCACCTGATTAATTAAAATAAAGGCACGGGGTTATTTAAACTTTGTGCCAGCAACAACATGCTCAATTCATTATTTTACAATATACTTTCCAAACGCTATTCCAAAAATGAGAATACCAAACTTGAGAAAGAAGCCAACCTAATTTACGTTTTCGAATATAAAATTCAAGAAAGAAATGTGGAAAACATAAATTACTCCAATACCAATTATCTCCCTTATCGTAATCAACTTCTGCAAAAGCTGGATTTTTGCATCCTTTCCAATCGCATTTTAATTTCATTGTCAATCACTTAAATAGTGTCAATCTTACTTATAAATATTACGGTAGAAAACCCATGCTCAAAACCCATAAAACCGAAACATTTATAAGCAAGCCCATAAGACTTAAATAGTTGAATAACCATAACATTTATATATACCTTGATGGTGATGTAAAAAATGAATAGAAATAATAAATATTATCAAACCCATAAAGAACAATGTTTGAAACAGATGAAAATCTATCGTGAAACTCATAAAGAAGAAATGAAAGAATACAAAAGAAAGTGGACGCAAGAACATAAAGAACAACATAATAGGTCTGGCAAAAAATATTATTATAATCATTTAGAACAAGAACATAAAAAGAGAAAACAATACCGTGAACTTCCAAAAACAATTGAATATTTAAAACAATGGAGAAAACTTCATTGGAAAGAACAATTGGCTAAAAGAAAAAACCGTTATCATAATGATAAAGAGTTTCATAACCGCGTTATAAATACAGCATGTAAAGTTAAAAAGAAAATATTAGAAAGCCGTAAAGCGGAAATTTTTACTTTGCTTGGTGGTCAATGCGCTAATCCTTTCGGTCAACATAAAGAACCTTACACCGATATTAGAGCGTTACAGATAGACCATGTTAACGGTAATGGAAAAAAAGATATAGGTTCTAAATGTCGAACAACCTATTACCGTAAAGTTTTAGAACAAATTAAAAACGGTTCTAAAGACTATCAACTTCTTTGCGCTAACTGTAATTGGATAAAACGAATTACAAATAATGAAAAGTAGGAATTTTTATTTGTCTTTATTGGCTTTAGCTTTTTCCTTTAACTTTTTCTCTTTTTGGTCGGTTAAGAATGCTTCGCATTCGCCACACATCTCATCCAACATTTCAAGAGTATCGGCTAATTCGTTGTACCGCTCATGTCCCTTCATACTTTCAATATGTATAGAGCAAATCTCTGTCGCCTTTTTCGCTCTCCACAAACTTGACTGTGCCATTCTTTTGGCTTTTAGCCCCTTTTCGCACATTTTAACGTGTTCCATCAGAAAGTCTAATATGAACTCTGCCTTCTTTTCGTCATAGTGCTCTGCCCCAATACTATCCGTGATTAACGGGATTATCTTAATACGGTCATCTATGTCATCAAACCCTTTATGCTTCGCGTCCGTCTTTAGCTTTGTGATTTCAACTACAGCTTCGTCTAACTTATCGCCGTCCAAAAACCAAGAACTTTCCAAGTTTTTCTTTGCATATAACTTGAACTTCAGCGTGAAAACAATTCTGTTTCGAAAAATTCGAGCCAGCTTATTGAATCGCTTGTTTGCTTCCCTTTGTTCTTGCGTCATTTTTTGTGCTTCAGCTTTCGTTAAATAACGCTCACTATATAAATCATATTCCACGACATAAAGAACTTTGGGATTTAATCCAAGTTCCTCTAAGGCTTTCTCATCTATCACGAGTTTGTTAGTTGTCTTTTCAGTCATCTTTAATCACTTTTTAATCTGTTGATTAATTACTATATCACCGCGCCTTATAAACCTTTCCTAAGAACCAACATGCTCAATTAAGCAGTTGATTAATTAACTGAATTCTACTTTCTCTTTGGTTGACTCACGGATAAATCTATCAATTTTATTAAAATAATCATTATGATTGTGTGCATATTCCATCCATTTTTCCATACAATCTGAGCAAAATATAAGCCCTGATTTTTTCTTAACTTGTTTGCATTTTTCACAAAGTTCGCTATAAACCATAATAATCGCCTAATTGAATTCTACCTTTTCTTTTTGAATTAAGACTTGATAACCACTACAAGCACAGCCATAACGATAAGCAATATTGAATTCGTTATCGTCCATAACATCTCTAAAATCATAGCCTTTATCTTTAAGAATTTTAATATGTTTACAACTTTTGAAGTTGTTGCAATTAAAGCAACCTTTTTTAGTTGTAAACATATCACGATAGTTCATAAAGTTTCCTCAATTATGTAAAGTTGACGGCTTCGGGTTTTTTGCGTTCTTTTTCCTTCATTAATTTAAGCAGTTGCTTTTCTTTTCGTCTTGAGGCTTTTGTTTCTTTTGCATTCTCTTTTAGAACGTCCTCTTCTATGTCAAACGTGGCAATCGGAAATATGTCATAGTTGCCCTTTGATGGGTTATCTATCCTCATAAAAGCCAGAAAACGCTTTTTAGCGTCCTCTGAGAGGTCGTAAAAGTATATTTCGAATGTTTCAGTTTCGCTCATGTTTCAATCACGTTTGCTATAAGAGAATACGCCGACCTTAATAAGCATTGTGCAAGAACGCCCATGCTCATTCTGCCTCATTAGGTTTTCTAAATTCTCTTTTTTCTGTTTGTTTTATTTTATTGCAGTTACAACATAACAATTGATAATCTTTAGAACCCTCTTTAATTTTTTTGAGAATATATCTAAAGTATTTTCCATTACCACTTGAGCCTATTTCTTTTCGTTCCTTCCATCCATCGCCGTTTATATGGTCAACCTCTAATACTCTTTTTTCATTACACCAATCTGGATGTGGTAAATTATAGGGATTAGCACACTTACTACCGAGCAAAGCAATAACTTCATCTCTGGCTTTATTTCTTTGACTTATCGAAGAGGCTTTTATTTTCTCACGATAATCTTCATCATTTTTATATTTTTCTATCCTTCGATTATGCTCACGAGTTTTATGTTTTTCCGTTCTTACATAATCGTGAAAGTATTTTGGATGTGTCAAACGGTAGTTTTTATTATATGTATCATAATAATCTTTTCTAAACTCTCGTTTACATTTATCATCACAATATTTTCGTCTTGAGTCAGTCGTTTCAAACTCTTTTTTGCAGTTTAAGCAAGTTTTCTTTATAGTTGGGTTTTTCATACAATCCCCAAGTATTATACACAAAACTACTATTTAAGTCTTTTGGTTCTACTTAACAGAAAAATAAAAAAGAAATTTTATGGAATCTTAGCTATCTACATCTTGCTTCTTTAGTTTCTCTATATCAATATCGTCACTATTTTCGTAGAACGATAAGAATAGATTTCTCTCTTCTTTAGCGGTGAAAAGGCTCGAAGCTATTTCAATCAAATCGTCCTCGCTCATTCCAGCTTTATAGAGTTTTCCGTAATTAATTAAGTTACCTGTTGTGATAGGTGTACGCAATTTACCGTTTTCGTACTCAGTTCGCGTTTTATGTGCGATTTCCACCCATCGAGCACTAAAATCGTATTTGCCAGCGAACTTTGTGATTAACTGTCGTTCCTTTTGTGGACTTAGGTACTCGACAATAAGCCCCTCAAACCTTCTGATAGTAGCTATATTTTCAATAAAGGTTCCACTATAACCCGCTTTATCAGACGGATTATAACTAATTACAAGAAAATGTTTCGCCGTCCGCGTGAATTCCTTTTTATATTCGGGCACCCAGATATTTCCGCGAAAATCGGCAAGTGACTCTAACAATGATATTATGCTTGGTTCTGCATAATTGAATCCGTCTATGTACAACAAGCCAGCTTCGGAATTGAGCCATTGGATTATTATTCCCTCACGGGTCTTTGTACTGCCAGATTCGAGAGTATCACAACTGAGTAAATCCCATTTAGTAATATCGCGCGTCAAAACAATTTCAAAAAGGTTAACGTTTAGTAACTCGGCAAGTTTATGTACTAACGTAGTCTTACCCGTGCCCGTTTCGCCTACTAAACGCAAATTTCCAACGATTTCAAGAATAGCTCTCGATTTCTCAATATAGTTGTGTTCATCGACAAAATCAATCCCCTTTACATATATCCCAGAGGATTCGAGTTTGCGGTTGACTTTTGCTTGGATTTTTTCAAATTCACTCATTTTCAATCACTACCAAATAGAGATAACACCGACCTATATAAACTTTCGCTAAGAACTAACATGCTTAAATTAGTTAATCAGGTGTTTAAAAATTCGGTAGAAAGGTGTTTCGCCTGTTCGAAAAATTCCCATCTTTTTATTCTGTTACAGTTAGCGCATAAACATTGATATTCCTT
>Ga0187874_10003559_pt1 | contig 10825 bp, 4 predicted proteins | sample June2016WEW_16_1_3_FD_132993 | JGI IMG/M metagenome (GOLD analysis project Ga0187874, IMG submission 132993) | Peatland microbial communities from SPRUCE experiment site at the Marcell Experimental Forest, Minnesota, USA - June2016WEW_16_150 | ecosystem: Environmental > Terrestrial > Soil >... | reverse complement strand
GGATCGAACAGCTCCGCAGATGCGAGGGCTTGGTTATTACTGTCCACGCCTCCTGTCACGAGCACTGTTCCGTCTTTAAGCAAGGTGGCGGTGTGGTACGAGCGCGCGGATTCCATGCTACCCGTCGTCGGCGTGAAGGTCTCGCTGGTTGGATCGAACAGTTCCGCTGTGTTGCCGCCTCCTCCCGTTACGAGGACTTTTCCATCGCTGAGCAAAGTCGCGGTATGACCCTCGCGGGCGACGCTCATTTTGCCCGTCGTCAGCGTGAAAACTCCGCTGGTTGGATCGAACAGCTCGGCCGTCGCTAAGGGGACGGGGGGGAAGTCTCGCGTAAGCCAGCCTTCAGATCCTCCCGTTACGAGGACTTTTCCATTATTGAGCAAAGTCGCAGTATGACCAACGCGGGCGACGCTCATGCTGCCCGTCTGCGTGAAAGTTCCGCTGGTTGCATCGAACAGCTCTGCCGTCGCTAAAGTGATGGGTAACGCGGGGAAGGGGGAGCCGTTTTGGGTGACCGGGGGTTGCTGTCCTCCCGTTACGAGGACTTTTCCATTGTTGAGCAGAGTCGCGGTATGACCATAGCGGCCACCGTTCATCGCACCGGTAGGTTTGAAACCATGTAGGAAAACCGATATCGTGAAATCTTGTGGCGCGGAATTCTGGCCGAGCGAGTCTTGCGCCATAACCGTGATGGGGAACGACCCTACTTCCGTGGGTGTGCCGGAAAGTACTCCGCCATTGCTGAGCGGCCCCAAGCTGGGAGGCAGCGCGCCTGTTTCACTCCAGGCGAGTGGCGGCTGCCCGCCGGTTGCCGTGAAGGCGAAACTATAGGGCAGGTTCACCGCGCCGGCGGAAACCGCAGGCGTGGTGTTAATGACGGGTGGTGGGCGGTCGCTGACCTTGATCGAGCTCGAAGTGCCAGTGATCGAAGCCGTGACCGTATCGGTTGCCGTGATCGTTTGGCTACCGATAGTCTTCAGTCCGCCTGGGAAGTTCGCGGTCCCGTTCACCAACATCGAGTTCGCGGGCAGCAGAGCTTGGGCGTCGGTGCTCGTGAAGTGTACCGTCCCGGAGTAGCTTGCCGCCACGTTGTTCGAGGCGTCGAGCGCCGTGACTGCGAAGGTGAAGTTGATAGCCGTCCCGATCCATACGGTGACGGTGGCCGGGGCGGTGAGAGAGAAGTGAGTAGCTGGTCCAGTTACGTTAATATCATTTGAGGTGCCGGTGATCGAAGCCGTGGCCGCGTCGGTTGCAGTGATGCTTTGGCCGCCGACAGTCTTCAGCGTGGCCGAGAATGTTCCTGTCCCATTCGTCAGCGTCGAGTTCGCCGGCAGCAAAGCTTGGGCGTCGGTGCTCGTGAAGTGCGCGGTCCCGGAGTAGCTGGTGGCCACGTTATTCGACCCGTCGAGCGCAGTGACCGTAAAGTTGAAAGCCGTCCCGGTGCCCGCGGTGGCAGGAGCGGCGACGGAGAAGTGAATGGCTGGGGGTCCAGTTACATTAATTGAATTTGAAGTGCCCGTAATCGAGACCGTAGCCGTGTCGGTCGCCGTGATAGTCTGGCCGCCGACAGTCTTCATGGTGACCGGGAAGGTTCCTGTCCCATTGGTCAGCATCGAGTTGGCCGGTAGCACCGCCTGGCCATCCGAGCTGGTGAAATGAACCGTTCCAGCGTAACTGCTGACCACGCCATTCGACCCATCAAGCGCGGTGACGGTGAAGTTGAAGGCGGTCCCGGCGGTTGGGGCGGACGTGGCCTGGATGACGGAAAAGTGAGTGGCTACATCTGGAGTCAGGGGAGGCGGGCTTGACGAGCCGCCACCACAACCATTGAGCAGACACAAACTACAGATTGAGATTAGCAGTAACAGAGATTTTTTCATGACGCCTCCCCAAGATTGCATTCGTTGTGCACAGGCACGATCCAGACGCTTTCGGTCACACTACTGCGGTGAAGTTTGTGGCGTTCCGAAGCGACGATTGTGGCCCGCCGTTAAGGATCGAAATCGAGTCATCATTTCCGCCGGGGACAAGTTGGCTGGACTCGCTGCTCGCGCCGGAGTGATTTGCGCTGGCCGAACTGGAGCCTCAGTCACCGCTTCAACAGGGTCGTAGTCGCAGCCCTCGACGTCTGCATGATTCTCGTCGCACGGGATCAGCACGACTGCGCGAAAGTCACCATTGGAGAGCACACCCCAGCCAGCGATCTCTCCCCGATCATTGACATAGATGGCGTTTATCAATGTCACGCCAGAGCCAGGAAGAACCAGCGTGCCCAAGTCGACTATGGGACCGCCGTTCTCCCACAAGAACCCATGGTCTTCGTTATAGCAGTCTGCCGAACCCCAGCCCACGATTTGACCCTGCGAATTGATGGACTTCGCCCCACTGCATGCATCACCGGCTACGGTCCCGAGATCGGTCATTGCTCCGTTTTTCCAGAGAAACGCGCGGGATGCGGTCAGAGCATTGGAAAATCCAACGATCTCGCCGGCATCGTTGATCCAAATTGCCAAAGAAGAAACAGAATACCCCCCCAAGGTACCGAGATCCTTCAGCCCTTCTTTTTTGTCCCAAAGGAACGCATGGGACACTTGATCCCCTGCCAGATCCATTGAGCCGACGACCTGACCTCGGTTGTTCATCCAGCTAGGTGTACCGCAGGTGCCGCCGAGGTTTCCCATATCTGTCATATGACCATTCTCCCAGAAGAAGGGGTCCACGGTTGGGACGTTCGTCCCACAGAAGGGCGTGGCTACGTTATTCGGTGTCGAATTGGTGGAGGACTGGCCGGCTATCTGTCCGCGCTCATTGACAAAACTAGCCGTGCTGTCGGTCCCACCCAGGGTACCCAGATCCTGCATACCCTCAGCTTCGGTCCAGAGAAACGCGCGGGCTTGGGTTGCTGCAGGGACACCAAAGAGAAACACCTGGGACAAACCGTTGGACAGGGGATCGGGAATCGCATTCAGCGCGGCTCCCACCACTTGACCGCGGTCATTCGTAGCGTTTGCGACGCTCTGATGCCCCCCCAACGTGCCAAGCTTGATGATCCCGTTCTTCCAAAGGACGGCGATAAGCTCCGGGACCGCAGTCAGCGGATCGATTTGGCCGTTCTCCGAAACGCCAACAACCTCGCCGCGCGCATTGATGAAAAAGGGGAGGCTGCTGTTATCACCGGGAAGTGCGCCCAGGTCGGTCAGGACACCACCCTGCCATACAAAGGCGTGGGAGACCAAACAGTCTGACTGGAAGCAATTGGGGGAGTAGGGATCGGGAAGCGAAGTATCTGCCCCGCCCACCGCCACCCCACGGGGGCTAATGGGTAGAGTCGCATAGTTGTAGCTGTTGGGCCCGCCGAACGTGCCCATGTCGATGAGCTGGTAATGATGGTGCTCTTTCTTTTGTTCCTTCTGTTGTTTCTGTTCCTGCGCGGACAATCCAACTGGTAGCGCCAGCGCAGCGCACAAACTTAGCGCGATCAAGAGCGCGCTTAGGTTCTTTTTCATAATTTCCTCCTTCGATTTCCTTTGTCATTGCATGGCCGTGGGCGAGGTCTCCGCAGGCCTCAATCCCGGAGGGTCGCAGGCGTTTCGCTTGTTCAGGCTGTTCCCCGCTATCCTTCCCACTTACTCATGCGCAAATCAGAGCGAAAACCGATCATGGGCAGCGGCTTTTTTCTTGCGGGCTCACGCCCAGGTAGTGTCCTAATTTGGCCTGGGAGCGCCGGCGAAGGCGTTGCGCAAAATCCACGCGATCATCGTTGAAATCAAAGAGATTGCGGGATTCATACCGCCTCCATCTCAGCCGGTTCAGTTTTTAAAGGTGAGTACCCTGTGCCTCAGCAAGCCGATATTTCCGGCGTCATCCTTGGTCTGCACCTCAATCATGCGTGCGCCATTCGAGAACTTTGTTGTATCGAGATCGAAGTGAAACGCGGGGTTTTCTGGAGCGCCCGGATAGGCCACCGCAATGTCAGGCCGAGTGATATTCGCCAGCCCCGTTGCTACCTGCACCTGATCCACGAACAGCGTCACACTTACGTTCTGGGAGACATTATCGAAAGCCCACCCTTCGACCGCGACGATCCCCGAGACGGTCGAGCCCTCGGCAGGTGTGTCATTCAGATCGCCAACAGGGGGATCGATGTCCGCGAAAGGTCCCAGAACGCGCCTGATGTCGTACGTCACCAGCCGCACTGTTTGTGTATCGCCAAGCATCAGGAAGGTGTCGAACTGCACGCTGGAACCCGGAAAGAAACTAAACGGCGTGAGGAAAGTGAATCCCACGACCATGTCGGTTGGATCAGTTGTTGCCTGGTAGGCCACCGCATATGGAAATGCCTGTGGATTGTATGCCCCGAATCCGAATCCCTGCTGGTTCGTCATCGCGCCCCAATCTTCAGACAACCATTGCACGCTTCCATTCACAGGCCATTGCGGCATCTGGGCTGTCTGGATGGTCCTGATGGGCGCCAAGGTCCCCGGAGAAGCTCCGGTGTAGAAGCTGTACTGGTTGAAAAGGTTGGCCGATATTTCGTAACTGGGCACCGAACTGTTTTGGCCCGCGTGTCTATCGTTGCCTGTGTGCGTGATCTTGTATCGCTCCTGGAACACGTAAGGATGGTTCGGGACCGGTGAGAGCCATTTTTCAATCACAATGTCAGACGGAACGGCTTGTGCAGGGCCCCCTCCTTTATCGTCCGGGATCCACTGCAGTGCCTGGCTCTTGATGTAGATGGTGTTGCCCGTGATGTCCTGCATTAGGATCGGGCTCCCGTGGCGGTAGTAATCACCTGATTCCACCGGGTTCCATCCGTAGTGGAAAGTACAGCCGTTACACTGGTCATACACTCCATTCCCATCGTAAAGCCCAAGGGCGATCAAATGGCTTCCGTAGCTCGCCTTGCCGATCACGTCGGAGCCGTTCAGCGAAAATTCACTCACCGCTCCGCCGAGGCTCAAGTCCATCCCCAGCCGCACAACATCTGTTCCGAGGGTATTTTCCAAATACAGAAACGTCCCGGACTGATAGGCATCCGTTGTAAAAAGCGGCTCTACGATGATCGGGATTGACCCAGTGATTCCTGCATCACTGCAACTAATCTCGGCGCTACCCCGTGCCACCCCGGAGACCATCCCTTGGCCGTTCACGGAGGCCACCTGCGGATTCGATGAGGACCAGGTCGGCGATCGTGGCGGTTGCGTGCTGCCGTCGCTTAAGACCTCTGAGACCTTCAATTGCTCCTGGTCATTCACCGTCAGAGACAGGAACTGCGGCGTAATGGTTACCGCCGTAACGTGCGGGGCGGACGGGCTTGACGAGCCGCCACCACAACCATTGAGGAGGCACAAACTACAGATTGAGATTGCGAACAACAGAGATTTTTTCAAGATGCCTCCCCAAGATTGCATTCGTTGTGTACAGGCACGATCCAGACGCTTTCGGTCACACTACTGCGGTGAAGTTTGCGGCGTTCCGAAGCGACGATTGCGCCCCGCCCCTAAGGATCGAAATCGAGTCATCATTTCCGCTGGGGACAACTTGGCTGGACTTGTTGCTGGCGCCGGAGTGACTTGCGCTGGCCGAACCTGATCCTCAGTCAGAGGTTCAATAGGGTCGTAGTCGCAGCCCTCGACGTCGGGGTGTTTCTCGTCGCACGGAATCAGCAGGAGTGCGTGTTCGTCACCATTGGGGAGCTTTCCCCTTCCGGCGATCTCCCCGCGATCGTTTATGAGAGTGGCCGAGACCACGGTTAGGCTTGAACCGGGAGGGACCAGTTGGTTCAAGTCAACAATTGGCCCCCCGTGCTCCCACAGGAATCCATGGAGATCGCCGGTGTGAACACCGGAATCGCCGACGACCTGACCTTGCGAGTTGATGCTGAAGGCCTCACTGCCGACGTCGGTGCCTACTGTACCCAGATCAGTCATTACGCCGTTGCGCCATAGAAACGCGTGGAAGTTCTGATCGCCTGCAACGTACGAGAGGCCGACAACCTCTCCTGCGTCGTTTACCCAGGTGGAGAATCCCCACGTCCCTCCTAGTGTGCCCAGGTCTTTCATGCCTTTGGACTTACTCCAAAGAAAGGGGCGAGCAATGGTATCCCCGGGCAGATTCGAAATCCCGACGACCTGACCCCGGTTATTGAGCCAGAATGGAGCCCCGAACGTCCCACCAAGGCTGCCCAGGTCCGTCATCTTGCCGCCCTCCGGGCTCCAAAGGAAAGGATCCACGGTTGGCACCCCACTCGACGGATTCGCGACGAAGCTGGTGTAAGACCAGCCCGCAACTTCCCCGTGATCGTTGGTGATCCAGGCAATGCTGTCGGGGCCGCCGAGCGTGCCCAAATCACGCATGAAGCCGTCCTGCCAAAGAAAGGCGCGCGTCTCGGTTGTGCCGGGGAAGTACAGAGAATTCTCTGCGAATGTGGAACCAGAACATGAAAGGGTGGACGGCAACACGAAGCACGCAGCCTGGGGGGCATTCGCGAACGGATCGGGAACCGTGTTCAGCGCTCCTCCGACGACCTGGTCGTGCTCATTGATCGCGTTGGCATTGCTCTGACTTCCTCCGAATGTCCCGAGGTTTGTGATTTGACCGTTGTCCCAGACGACACCATCGGCTTCGGGCCACCCAGTAAGCGGATCAATCGAACCGTTTTGTGACTGGCCGACTATCAGCCCACCATTGTTGACCCAAGATGCAAAACTGCTCGCACCCCCCGGTAGTGTGCCGAGATCGGTCGTTACACCGTCCTTCCACATGAAGGCGTGATCGACCCAACAGAGATAGAAGCAGTTTGGATAGTAGGGATCGGGAATGGATGTATCAGCCCCCCCGGTAGCCGTGCCCCGATCATTTATGACCCTAGAGCCGGGGTTGCTAAACAGGCTGTTTGGTCCGCCGAACGTGTCCATGTCGATGAGCTGGTAGTGGTGGTGCTCTTTCTTTTGTTCCTTCTGTTCTTTCTGTTCTTTCTGTTCTTTCTGTTCCTGCGCGGACAATCCAATTGGTAGCGCCAGCGCAGCGCAGAAACTCAGCGCGATCAAGAGTGCACTCAGGTTCTGTCTCATAATTTCCTCCTTCGATTTCCTTTGTCATTGCATGTCAGTGGGCGAGGTCTACGCAGGCCTCAATCCCGGAGGGTCGCAGGCGTTTCGCCCGTTCAGGGTGTTCCCCGCTGTCCTCTCTACCTACTCATGCGCAAATCAGAGCGAAAACCGATCATGGCCAGCGGCTTTCTTTTGCGGGCGCACGCCCACGTACTGATGTCATTTGGGGGAACTCGATTTTTCGTGCGGGCCTGTGAAGGCAGTCGTTCCCGTCCCGCCGTGGCGGGAGGAATCCAGTCGGAGGTTAGACTCATTAGAGCCGAGCAATTCTAGGCCAGACGGACTTGTACAAAGCGGTAGCGCCATTGTCGGCGCGTGGATTCCCGCTTTCGCGGGAATGACTGCGCTCCAAATAACACCAGTACCCACGCCCAGCGAAGCTGAGCCGTGGAGAGGAGTTGGGTGTATAATAAAGGGGTAGAACACAACTTCAGCACTAGCAACGTGGGAGCCATGTCTGAGACCCACGAAGTAACGCTCTTGCTGGCCGAATGGGCAAAGGGCAACCCGGACGCCCTCAATGACCTCATGCCCCTCGTGTACCGGGAACTCCGCCAACTTGCTGCCAGCTACCTGCGGAAAGAACGCCCAGGGCACACCTTACAACCAACGGCGCTCGTCCATGAGGCCTACATGCGGCTCGTCGATCAGACGAATCCGACCTGGCAGAGCCGCTCGCATTTCTACGGAGTGGCGGCGCGACTGATGCGCCAGATATTGGTGGACCACGCGCGTCGCAAGCACGCTGGCAAACGCGGAGGTTTCCAAGTGTCACTGGATGAGGCAGTGAGCTTTCAGCCCGAGCGAAGCCGAGACCTCGTGGCCCTCGACAGTGGTCTCAAGGCCCTCGAGAAGATTGATCCGCGAAAATGCCAGGCCGTCGAGCTGCGCTATTTCGGCGGCCTCTCCATGGAAGAGATTGCGCAAGCGCTGGGTGTTTCGGCAGTAACGGTTCGACGCGACTTGCGGATGGCGGAAGCATGGCTGCACAACCAAATGCAGCGCGGTCCGGTATCCCATGACTCCTGAGCGTTGGGCCCAGATCGAGGAGTTGTTTCACCGTGCCTTCGAGTGCGAACCGAATGAACGCGCCGGTTTGCTCGACGAAGCGTGCCGGAATGACCCCGAACTACGTCGAGAGGTGGAGGCGCTGCTGGCGAGCGAGGGAAACGCGGGTGAGCATTTGCACGCTGCCGTGCGGGAGCAGCTCGAAACCGTTGGGTTCCCCTTAGCCGGTGAAACCATTTCTCATTACCGGATTCTGGATGGACTTGCGGGTGGCGGCATGGGGGTGGTGTACAAGGCCGAAGACACCCGTCTGGGCCGTCTGGTGGCAATGAAGTTTCTCACCCCGCCGGCCCCGAGATCCTCCCAAGGGCAGCTCGAAAGGGCGCCCCAGCACGATCCCCAGGCCCTCGAACGCTTCAAGCGCGAGGCGCGTGCGGCCTCGGCGCTGAGTCATCCCAACATCTGCGTGGTTTACGACGTCGGCGAGTACGAAGGCCAGCCCTTCATCGTGATGGAGTTGCTCGATGGGCAGACGCTGCGGGAACGGATTGTAGGGGCGCGCGGCGCGCCCCAACTGGGCAGGGGAGCGCTTGGCGCCCCCGTGGGAGGGCAGAGCCCTCCCCTACCGCTCGATACGCTGCTCGACCTGGCCGTACAAATCGCCGACGCGCTGGACGCGGCGCATTCGCGCGGCATCATCCATCGCGACATCAAGCCGGCGAATATCTTTGTCACCAGTCAAGGCCAGGCTAAGATCCTGGATTTTGGTTTGGCAAAACTGGCTTCCCTGGTAAGGGCTCCCGGAGATTCATCGGTTCTGCTCCACCACGATGATAACGAAGGTGCGCAAGCAGCCACTGAGAAGACCGTACCATTGGCAGCCTCCGATCTTTCCATCAGCCTAAGCGGCGTGGCCATGGGGACGCCTGGGTACATGTCGCCAGAGCAGGTACGCGGCGAGAAACTGGACGCACGAACGGATTTGTTTTCCTTTGGCTCGGTGTTGTATGAGATGGCCACAGGCCAACGTCCATTCACGGGTGACACCGGGCCTGTGCTCCAAAATGCCATCCTTAAACAAATCCCCAAGCCGGTGCGCGAACTGAACCCGAAACTTCCCAGAAAGCTTGAGCGAATCATTGATAAAGCGCTCGAGAAGGATTGCGCCACACGTTACCAAACGGCTGCGGAACTCCGCGCCGATTTGGAGGCAGTGAAACAGGAAATGCAGCCTCGGCGAAGCGTCGCCCGCAGGCGCGAGCTGGCGGCGGCAGCTGTTGCTGTACTCTTGATCGCGAGCGCGGCTTTCTGGTTCGCCAAGCGCGAGTCCGCTTCCAAGAATCCTCCACCGGAATTGAAGCTGCGGCAACTCACCACTAACTCCAGCGAAAACGGCGTGGGGACGGGTACAATTTCGCCCGATGGAAGATACTTGGCGTACACAGACAGGAAGGGGATGCACATCAAACTCATCGAAAGAGGCGAGACGCAGACTATCTCTCAACCGGACGAGCTCAAGAGCAATTGGGTCGACTGGGAGATTGGCCCCTGGTTCCCTGATGGCACGAGGTTTCTCGCCAATACCCATCCGCCAGGGCTTGACGTCACCGAATGGACTTCCCAGGGCAGCAGCATTTGGATTGTCTCGGTGTCGGGTGGGCCTCCACATAAGCTTCGCGATGCGGCCTCTGCATCTTCCATTTCTCGGGATGGTTCCACCATTTCTTTTGAAACAAACAAGGGTAGATTGGGTGACCGTGAAATCTGGTTGATGGGATCCAGTGGAGAGCAGGCACGCAAACTTTATGACACCGGCGAAAACAGTGCGATTTTGGGCCTCAATTGGTCTCCAGATGGACAGCGGGCCATCTACGAGAAGATCGATGAGGCCGGTCCTGGCCTCGTCAGCCGCGATCTGAAGGGCGGGTCTCCCGTCGCGATTCTTCCACCTCCTGAGGCGAAAAGACTGAATGACTATCTGTGGTTGCCCGATGGCCGGGTGATTTACGCACTGCGAGAACCGGACCCCAATGCGGACACCTGTAACTATTGGCAGATACGCATTGACCCACGAAGTGGTGAACCCGTCGAGAAGCCCCGGCGCATTACGAACTGGGCAGGGTTTTGCGTGGCGGCCACGAGCGTGACATCTGACAGCAAACGGCTTGCATTCCTGGAATGGAGACGCCATACCAGCGTATATGTGGCTGACCTTCAAGCCAGCGGGCCGCGCATCACCACCCCAACCCGCCTCACGTTGGACGACGCGTGGAATAACCCATTAGGATGGACGGCCGATGGCAAGGCAGTTCTTTTTTTCTCCACCCGTAATGGTTCGACTGCGGTTTTCCAACAGTCTCTAGGCCAGGACACAGCGGAACCCCTCATCACCGTAAAAGAGGACGAGGACTTAGTGGGCGGTGCCTGCCTAAGCCCAGAGGGCTCCTGGGTTTTCTACATGGTGCGTCCGAAAGAGGGAGATCTCCTGGCGCCATCCAAACTCATGCGGGTTCCGATAACGGGAGGATCTCCGCTGGCACTTGCCAAACTCATGCGGGTTCCGATAACGGGAGGATCTCCGCAGTTGGTGTTGACGGCTAACATCGAAGGGGGGCCACGATGCGCCCGGTCCCCAGCAACTTTGTGTGCCATCGCTGAACGAAGTGCCGATCGCAAACAGCTCGTCTTCGCAGCCTTGGACCCTG
>Ga0187874_10003556_pt1 | contig 10834 bp, 9 predicted proteins | sample June2016WEW_16_1_3_FD_132993 | JGI IMG/M metagenome (GOLD analysis project Ga0187874, IMG submission 132993) | Peatland microbial communities from SPRUCE experiment site at the Marcell Experimental Forest, Minnesota, USA - June2016WEW_16_150 | ecosystem: Environmental > Terrestrial > Soil >... | reverse complement strand
TCAGGCTAAGAGACTGCTGACCCACGATCAGTGGAGTATGACCGGGAGCCCCGGAAAATACGGGCACTACGGCGATCGGTGTGTGCCAGTCGCGAGCCAGATCATCGAAAGACTGGATTCCGGACGACAGTTTCTGACATGGCGACTTTTCAGGCGGAATAACGCGGAATGTTGAAAATGGATCGCAAGTGTCCCGCTTGGTCCGTACCCGTACGGACTAACTGTTTTCCAGATGGCTGGGATGTAAGTCGTGCTCTCGGGATTCAGCCAGCCTCGCGACGATTTCCTGGCAGCGGCACGCCGCGTTGCCACGACCAAGAAGCAAGCCATCGGCGAAGTTGTCGAATGGGCAAGTGGTGGCGCATTGTGAGCTTTCGGCAGGCATGCGCAGATGCATCATCTGTGTTCGGGGGTCCAAAGCCGAGGTAGGGAACACTGCCTCATGCACCTATCCGAAAGGGTGCAGTTTACGGTTTCGGGGGATTCCGTGAGCGGAGAGATGGCGTGCGGGCGCACCCACACTGCCGAAAGCCAACGTGGGTAGGCCAGGCGTTACCACTTTCAGCACCTCGAAGCCACAAAGCCGGCAATCCGGCGGCGTGAGCACCACCTCGACGGCTCGAGGGCAGAGGGCGAGCAGTTCCCGCTCGACTGCCGCTCGACGGACCCGGTCTGACCGCGGCGGGCGGGCAGGCGGGTCCGCAGAGAGTGCGTCGATTAGGCGGCGACTGCGCCCCTTGGTCGCCCCCAGGAGCGAATGCTGGTAGGGGGTTGCGACGGGAGGCAGCGTTCCCGGGCTGGGCATACTTCCGGTCCACGTGCTCCGTACCTGCCACGCGTAGGCAGCCTCCTCGGCTGCCTTTGCTGCGGCTCCACCGATGCACCGGTCGGCAGCCGAACCAAACGCCATCCAGGGGAATTGAGGGCCGGCTACCATCGCCAACACGACGGGAACGGACGGCGGCATGGCAAGCCCACGCAGTAAAAGCGTGATCCGGTTACGGCCGAGGCGATCAAGAAAATCCGCGTGCGAAGGCGGCAACACGCTGGAAGGCAGCCGCATGCCAAACCGGGCGTGATTCCATGCTTCGAGCAGCCGATGCCGCTCGATGACTTCGAGCATGGCCCTAAGGCGCCCTTGTTCCAGGGAGTGGGCACAGGCAGTCCCGGTGGATGTCAGTGGGCCGAACCCCGCTTCCCGCGGCCAAGCCGGGTGCAAGTATACCATGGCAGCCGGGACCATCGCCTTCTCCCCGGTCGTTAGCGAAATACCTTGGGCCCAACTCAAGTCGTCGGTCGAGCACAGGCGCCGGTATCCGGCCCGCGCGAGCTGACGTTGGTCATAGCCGCAGAACAAAGACACAGGGGCGGCTTGTCCGCCGAGATCGGAGGCGCGGCTCCGCACCAGGCGGCTGAGTATCGGATGGAAGGCGCTATACCGCTCCACGCTTTCCCCAAGCTGGGCCATGCCTGCCGAGCGCATGTCCGTCCCGGTGCCTGAGGAGTACTCCGGCGCTGCGGTCAGTGGCAGGTGTATCCGCCCGTTGACGGCGCAACACAGCATAGCCTCATCCCGGCGGGGATCCTGGCGCTCCAGGCACGAGGTAATTCCGGTCAACGGATCCCGTAGCACCCTGGACGGAAGCGGAGGATGCATTCTTAGCGACTTCTGCTCGGACGCACAGGCCGCACAGTTCGGAAAAGGCAGCAGCACGTGCCCGGTGGCCTGGCCCTGGCGCAGGAGCACAACGGTCGCCCAGCCCACGCCACGGCAAACCAGGCTCGCGGCCAGGCCCTTCGGGATACAGGCGGTATCGACAAGAAACGGCGAGCCGTGCGGCTCAAATCCAGCCTCCGCGAGACGCGAAGCGAGGCAAGAGGGACAAGGCGCGCCGCGACCCGCCCACGACAGCAAAGCCATTCCGGCTTTGGATTGGATGCCAAACACCGCGGGCTTAGGCACAGGCCCTCGCTGCCATTAGGTGCTCCAGGCAAGTGTGAAACACGCCGCGAATCAGCGCACAGAAGAGGGGATCCGGGTTGCCGAAAACATCGCCGCAATGGGCATAGCTTTGAGCCGCACAACCGCCGCCGCACAAACCTTCGATCTCACACCCGCGGCAGCCGGGCAGGTTGCCGGCCCGCCGGCCACGCCAATTCAGGGGATCCGGAATTTCGCCCCGTCGCGCCACAGTTTCCAAGTTGGAAAACGGAGGAAGCGGCAGGGCCGGGCAGTGCAATAATTCTCCATCCGGGCCCACGCAGAGTTCCGCGCCCACCGCGCTGCAAAACCAGCCGCCTGACCCGTGCGCATCCAGCAGCCCCTCAAAAGGATACACCAGGTTGCCCGTGACCGGCAGTCCATGAGTGAGGCAATGTGCCACCGTCCGGGTGCACGCCTCGATGATCTGCGGGGGCGCCGGTTCCAAAGGAGGAGGAATCACCAGTTCCAGCCCCAAGCTCACCGGCGCCCGATACTGGTCCCGCAGGAGTAGCGCGTAATCGGCCAGGCACGGCAGGTCCCGGTAATTGTGACTCCCGATCACCGCGTTGATGCAGAGTGGAATGCGGGCCGCCGCGAGCAGGTGGGCCGCAGCGTCTACGCGTTCAAACGTACCACGCCCGAAGCGATCCCGCCGCGCGGTATCGTGCGATTCCGCGAGTCCATCGCAACTCAGGGCGACGCGCACGCGCCCATTCAGGGCTCCGAAGGCATCGAGATGCTCGGCACGCAGTAATGTTCCGTTGGTATTCAGCAGCACCGGGCTTTCACTGTCCTCGAGTTCATGCAGGACATGCGCCATCACCGGCCATTTCAGCATGGGTTCGCCGCCGAACAGGCGGATGGTGGAGCGCGCTGGGGAGCCGGGGTCCGCGAGATCGCGCCAAACTGCGATCGCCCGGCTGGCCACCTCGGGCGTCATCGCGCGTGAGCGGGACTGGCGGCCGTAGCAGTACGTGCACTGTAAGTTGCAGCGTTGGTCGAGGATCAGCCGCAGATGCAAGCAACGGCGAAGGGCGGGCAGGCCAGCTTTCCAGCGTAGGTACTGCGAGCGATTCAGATCTATTGGACCCCAGAAGCGCTCAGCCTCCTCCAAGGAGAGGTTGCGGCCGAGCCACCCCGGGCCAGGCAGCGGCGCGTTTTCAGCGAACCAGCCCAGTCCCCCATTGATGCGGTTATAGAGCACGGCGCGGCCGGCGTGGACGTAGAGGCGGATCGGCGGACTGGGTTCCACTCGGGCGCCCTGCCTTCGCGCGAGGTCCTCCACCCACGCGTCCAGGAGCTCATCTAGAGAGCGACCTAGCGCGCCGAGTTCGAGCAGCGATCTGATTCCTGATTGCACCAGAGAGTCGAGCAGGCAATCGACCCCTTGTTGGCGAGCGAGAAAAGCGGCAAAGTCGTGCGCCAGATGATAGCCGGGATTCACATCCACAGGCTCGGCGGAAAAGGCGAGAAGGTTTGTGTCAGGGCTGGCTTCGCGGACGAAGCCGCGGAAATCGGCGGCGAGCGCGGCGGCATAGCGCAGCGACTCCGCCTCCAACGGCGCGCTAGAAAAGAACTCGCACAAACCCTCCTCCAGCCAAATCGGCACCCTCACTCCGGCTTGGCGCAGAGCCAGATGAACGAACTCGTGCGTGCACTGTTGTACAAACCGTTCGATCCGGCTGCGGCCGGCGTGGCGGATAACGCGTTCGCAGCACTCGAAATCAAAGACGACGATGGAGTGAAAGACCGTGGCCGCCATCCACTCGAGTTCCGGACTGGCTTCGGCGGCCCCGAGAATGGACGCCAACTTGCCACGACCGACCGCGCCAAACAGACAGAATGGTGCCTCGTGAAACTGCAGGCGGGGGGGCAGGCGCGCAACGGCGAGGCGAAGATACCCCTCGAGAGACCGCCAACGGGCCAATTGCCCCTCATTCTCCGCCCCAAGCCGCAGATTTACATCCGGCAAGAGCTTCTCCGCGCCCGCGAGTCGCGAGCAGAGAAGCTGGTCTGTGTCTTGAAGCGGAGCCACAAGCAAGCGGCGCGAACGCAGCTCAGCCAATGCGGAATCCAAATTTTCCGCCTCGAACCGTTCGCGCAGGCCAGCCGCATTCGCTCCGCGGCTTGCGGCGTTTATCACATCCAGCACGCCGTCCGAGACGAAAAGCCGGCTGCCGGGTAAAAGCGGATTGCTGATTTCGAACCGATCGTCCGCGCGCTGCACGTGCAAATCGACGCTGGTGCGCAGCCATTCGAAATCTGGTTCCCGGGCGAGTTCGGCTACTCGTCGCGCCAGCCCGCACTCTGTCTCTTGCTGCCCGGCCGAGCCGCAGTGATAGCGGACCATCATTTTGAGGTAACTGTGGCAGCTTTCGACGATCGGGCACCGCCCGCAGGCCTCGGTTACCCGCTCCCATTGCCGGCCCAACCCTGCGCTTGCTTCAGGAGAGAAAGCCTCCTCCAATGAGGGCATGGCCTGTTCCGGAAAATGCGGGAAGAAGACCTCGCCGCTCGGCCGGACCACGATATTGAGCGGCGGCCACGGCACGAGCGGCCTACTTGCCCCGAGGCCCGCTCTCCACGGCCCGAACAGACGTGCATGAGGCCGCACCCAGCCGTCCAGCGCCAACAAGCGGCGCGCCAGCGCATCGATGTCGTAGGGTTCGGCCTCGGTGTCGGCCAGGGCCAAGAAAATCCGGTCGCAGCCAGCGTCCCCGGCAAAGCACACGAGGCCTTCCAGCGTGGGCAGGTTCTGCTGAGTCAGGACCGTGTTGATCTGAATGCGGCAGCCCGCCTCCCTTAGCAGCGCGATTCCCCGCTTCGCCGCTCCCAGGGTGGAATGGCCTGCGTGGTTGATGCGGCAGGCGTTCGAGGATTCGTCCACGCCATCCAGACTTACGTGCACATCCACTTCCGCCGCCGCCAGCGACCGCGCCATTTGCGCGGTCATCCGCGTGCCATTGGTGTTGAGAATAATGGAGTATTCGAAGCCTGCCCGCCGGAGTTCGGCGCAGCGCCCCAGGATTTCATGAACGAACGGCGCGTTCAACAGGGGCTCGCCGCCATACAGGCTCAAGTCGGCCACGGCAAGACCCCGGCTTCGGACCAGTGCAGCAAAGTCGACCGCCACGGAGATGGAGTCTGTCGGCGAGTCGAGCGGGCGACGAGTCTCCACTTGCCGGTTGTGACAATACTGGCAGCTCAGGTTGCATCGTTGCGAAACGATGAAACGAAGTTGTGGCGGCAAGGACTACCCCTCGGGACGGGTAACACGCCCCGGACGCTGACTCGTTCCGTGACCCGGAGCGGTCTTAGGCCACGTATCCTCGAACGCAACAGCACTCACTAGCTCGGGGCATAATGCTGTTCATCCATTCCGCCGCTCTGCTAGTCGTCAGATCGAATTTGACCATCCTCATCCCTGGTGCGGATGTGTTCGTAACAATTGTGCGCCCAGCCTTGCGCACGATCACCGGAACGACATTTACATCGTCCGGCACTTCGATTGTCAAATGGACCGTTCGTTTTGCTGCCATAGGATCACTCCTCGAGCTCGCATTGTGAGGCATACTACCACAATTTGGCCGAAATAGCAAAAGCAGATTTGATAGCTCTCAAAACTCACCGCCGTTCCCGCACTAGCGCCAGAAAATAATCGCCGACCTGCCGTCTTATCTTCGTCAGCGCAACCAGATCGATCCGCCGTGCCGCGCTAAACTGGCGATCGATCTCCGTGTGCAACTGCTCAAACACGCGGCGAGCCCTGTACCCCCTAGGGATTCCCCTCCTCACGGGGCTGTGCATGGTAAGCACACGCCCCGGGTCGTTCACTCTGGCGAAATCGAGCGCATGGCAGACCTCGACGTTTTCGCGCAGTTCAGCGAGCGTAGTACGGGAATCAAAGAAGATCATCCCCAGACGGTAGTCGATCCCGAGCCGCTGCAGGATATTGATCGCCTGAAGGTTTGTCTCGACAGTAATCCCTTTGCGGACGCGGTCCAGGAAAGCTTGGGAAAAGGACTCGACGCCCAGAAACACCTTGACCAGACCGACCGATTTCAGCCCTTCGAAAAGAGATTTCTCCACGGAATCAGTCCGGCAATCGAATTCAAACGGCACGGAGAGGCCCCGCTTCCGCATCTCCGCCACGAAAGTCAGGATGCGGTCCGGCCGCCGACCGATGAACTCCTCATCGACAAACCAGATGTACTCGATTCCGAGGGGACCGCGCGCCAGTTGCTCGATCTCGTCCGCCACTTGCGAGGGCTGGCGATACCGGATGCAGGGACCGCGCGCCAGCCTATAGAATTTGGTCACGAAGCAGAAGCTGCAACTCCCCCAGCAGCCTCTGGAAGTGGAGACAAGCGCCACGCGGCGTCCCAATCCGGGCGGGACGCAACTACGCTCGTAATATTCGGCTAATTCACGCCGTGAGGGCAACGGAAGTGTTTGCAGATCGGTCAGGGGTCGCAGGGGATTGCGCCGCTTGCGTGTGTACAGATTCGGGATATCCTCAGGGCTACGGCCTTCCGACAGCGCCTGGGCCAATTCCAAAAAGGGGAACTCTCCTTCGCCGACGACCAGCGAATCGACGCGCTGGTGAGCCAGTAGTTCGTCAGGAGCCAGCGAAGCAGCGTATCCACCGAAACAGCAGTGGGTCTCGGAGGGAAGAGCCTGGGCAACACGAACCGCTTCGAGCAAATTTGCGCTATTGATGGAGAATCCGACGAGCCGATAGTTTCCCCGGCGGAGTTCAGAGACCAGAGCCCGCCTCGAAAAGCCTTGGAGCGGATAACTGAAAATGTCGGGCAAGAAGCCGTGCTGTTCGAGGACGGCGGCAATGTAACCTACCGCCAAATTCTCACAATGGGCGAGAGCGTTACACTTCTTCGCGTACTGCGACGAATAGACGTGTTTACAGGTGACTAAAGCAACTCGGAACGAACCGCTCATGATATGCCCATGTCTTGCGGCTTTCAACTGCGTCTCCATCGCGCCACCTAACCGTGTAATAGCAGAAAAGCATTTTGGAAGGAGCCGCCACTCAGACAAATATTATCGAGGCTGGTCTCCCCGTAGATGATTTTTGCTGTCCTTGCCAACACATCCACAAACCCCTCATGGAAGTGGCGGCTGGCGATGCCCGCAGGCACTCCGCACCTCAGATCTTTACAGCCATCGTACCATTACTTCTACCACACAACGCGGCAAGCGACGTCTATTTTAGTATGACACTTCCCCACTAGCTCCTAAGTGCCAGAGGGGGGACTGGGGATGTACAATTCTGCAGGGTTATGCTAATAATGCGTCCACGAGAAGTCCCAACTGATGCTCAAAGGAGTCCTGAGCCGATCAAGGAGGGGCGGGTGACTTATCAAAATAAATTGATTACAGTCGCCGGTATTCCTCAAACCGAACCCCAAAGAAGTCCGCCGCCGCGCAAAGATGCTCGAGTCGCGGGCCATTGTGGCCAAGCTGGACCGGTTGGTGTAAAGTTCGAAGGAAACCGAGCCGCGGATCTCTAAAGATGAAGATAGAGTTGATATCGATGCCCTGGCACGCCTTCGCTAGCCCCAGCCCAGCCATTGGTGTGCTTGCCGCCTTTATCAACGCCCGTGAGCCACGGGTCTCGGCGGAATGCCGCAATGAGCATATCCGGGTCTGGGCCAGGCTGGAACAAACTTACGAAACCATATCCTCGCTAGGCCGTGCGGCGGAGCTTCTTTACCTACAGCACCTCTATCCTGAAAGGGGGGACATCGTCACCAGCGAAATCTGCGACTGGATCAAGAACGCCAAGAACCCTCTCCCGGGCGATTATTTTCCGGAACCTTTTTGGACTCTCGAGAAGCAGGATTTTGTCCGAGCGCTGGCGGTCACCCGCGATCACCTTGCCGAATCGGCGGCCATCCTGGCGAAAGATGCCGATCTGGTCGGTTTGACGACCACTCATTCGCAGCTCTTTTCCAGCCTGTGCCTGGCACGGGCTCTCAAGCAGAAAAAACCTTCGCTACAAATTGTGCTCGGTGGGTGGGCAGCAAGTCTGTGCGGGCCTAGCCTTCTGGCGGAATACCCTTTTGTCGACTTTGTAGTCGTGGGTGAAGGTGAGCTTCGTCTCTTGCACCTCATCAGGTGTCTTCTCGAGGGAAAGCGGGATATTGCCCCGGAGACGGGCGTTCTTACCCGAAACAACCTGGCCGGGGGTCATTTTTTGCCTTGTCATCAGCAACCTTGCACCAACTGGGAGGTAGCCAACCTGGACGAACTCCCGATCCCGGACTACGATGAGTACTACGAAAGAGCCTTAGAGAACAAAGTCCTTTCTAGGTTGCCCATCGAGGGATCGCGCGGTTGCTGGTGGGATCGGCGTTCAATAACCGGAGATATTTTTGCCGCCTGCTATTTCTGCGGCCTCAATGGCCGGGTGACTCGCCGCGACAAGTCGATTGCCCGCATTGTCGAGACATTGAAGCGGCTAAGCTCCCGCTACTGCAACACGCGATTCTATTTCACCGACAATCTCCTTCGTTCGTCAGGCCGCCGGCAGTTCGCCAAAGCCGTTCGTGCCGCCGGCAGGAGCTATCAGTTTGTCTTCGAGATTCGCGCCGACATTGACGCCTCCACGTTGTTGGATCTCAAGGAGGCCGGTTGTGCCGAAGTTCAGATCGGCGTAGAAGGGCTGTCGACCGCCTACCTCAAGCGCCTGAACAAGGGGACCAGCACGATCCGGAATCTGTACGTCATGCGAGCCTGCTACGAGCTGGAAATCCGCAACGTCAGCAACTTGATCGTCGGGTTCCCCGGCGCAACACCGTTGGAAGTCGAAGAAACCTGCCGCACCATTCTCAATGCCGCGATTTTTTATGCGCCGTTGTATCCGATGGTCTTCTGGATGGACCCGTACAGCGCGGTGTTCTCGCAGCCCGGTCGTTTTGGAGTGAAGAACATCCGTATGAGCGAGCACTTTCAAAAGTGTCTTCCCCCTGATGTCTGTTCCCGGCTCACGCTTCCCTGGTTCGATTTCGATGTCGAGGGTGAACCGGCAGACTGGAAACCAGTGCAGGAGGCTTGCAAGACATGGGAAGCCCTCCACCGGAGGATTCGGGAAAAGGGGTCGGCTTTCGGCATTGCAAAAACATTTTTCTATTTCGACGGTGGCAAATTCCTCGAGCTGATTGATTGTCGGAATGGCATCCGGAGTATGATCCTTCCATCCCTTGGGCGCGATGTGTATCTCTACTGCATGGAGATCCGCTCACACCGGCAGATTGCCCAACATTTTCAGGACCGGATCACGGGAGAGGAGCTTGTCGAAAAGATTCTCGAGCCGCTGGTTGCCGGAGGTGTCACGTTCAGGGAAAGCGATCAATACCTTTCGCTGGCAGTCGCGCCGACGCTGAGCGAGGCGATCCGGCGAATCCGCGCCCAAGAGCGCAAGACAACTCATACTGGACGCCGGTCCCCACTCCGACCGGCACGAAGTCGAACCTAGCGCGCCGAATGGTCTATCGTACCCATCCTTGATCCCGCCAGGGATACGTGCAGCGACTGCGTAGGTTCGACTGGTCGCCTATCCTTTAACTTGACGATCCTCTTCCGTCTCACCATACCCCATTAACAGAGGAACGCATTGATGTTTTGACATGAAGGGAGGCCGCGCATGCCCTTACGATTGGCCCACGCTGGTGACTTTCAGGTCGATGAAGACCGCTACTTCGCTGACACCGCGCAGTGCCTGGAATGGTTTGTCGCAGATGCTAACCGGGCGAGGGGCCCTACGCCTCCTGCCCGGAGATTCGTCGCGCCGTTGTGGCCGGGCAGAAGATCCCCGCATTGGAAGGAGAGGTCGCGACGCTCTCACTCGAAGTCGAGGTCCAACGCAGTTCACTCATTCAGATTGTCACCCCCTCCTTTGATCTCCCCCTAACACTCGAAGGAATCTGCGTTCCTTGCATTCTTTGATCTCGACGCTAAGATGCAGGGTTCACGGCGGGAGATTGAAAACGCCGAGCGGCTGCTCATCCCCGGCCGCCGCGAACGGGATAGTCTCATTGCTTGTCAGGCACAAATCAAACAGCGCCAGGAGCAGTTGCAGGCCACGCGGACCCGGCTGGCCCGGGTCGCGGCCGAACTCGGGGCGGCAAGGACTGAACAGGAAGACTACACCTATCTCGCCACGGTCTTCGGCCCGGACGAGATCCAGCTCTGCGAGATCCAGGCCGCCGGATCACAAGTCTCGATCTTGGTCACCTAGGGTGCTTTGACAACAAGTGGTCTTCATCTGCCATACCCCACTCGTTCAGGAGTTGACGCACGACATCCTTTCAGTCGGTGGTGGCTGTGCGGTGATGGGCGATCAGCAAGAAGCTTCTACTGAATGAGTCGGAGAGACTGCTGATCCGACACCAGCGGACTATGATCGGAAGCCTCAGATAATACCGGCACTACGGCAAATGGTGGTGATGTGCATCGGTGTGTTCATACATTGATCGCGAGGGGGAGAATGAACGATGGGACGAGCCCCGACCTCGAGGACACGAGAATGAGCGACCGCCTTGCCAACCGTGTGAGCACGCTGCCGACATTGGCACGATCGTAGGCTTCGCCAGCCGCCGAGGAAAGAAACCGACAGGCGGGACAAGCCCTGAACATGGCGGCCCCCTTTATTCCGGCAACGCCAACTGGCCGTCCACATGGAAGGTATGTGTGACCACCGCGGCTCCGGTGTGAGGCTGTCCCCCGCCAACGGAGACGGTATACTCGCCCTGGGCGATGATGGGGTCGCCAGCCTCGGTGACCATGCTCAGGTCTCGCGGCCCTAGATCGAAGTGAAGCTTCTGTGAGGCG
>Ga0187874_10003551_pt1 | contig 10841 bp, 9 predicted proteins | sample June2016WEW_16_1_3_FD_132993 | JGI IMG/M metagenome (GOLD analysis project Ga0187874, IMG submission 132993) | Peatland microbial communities from SPRUCE experiment site at the Marcell Experimental Forest, Minnesota, USA - June2016WEW_16_150 | ecosystem: Environmental > Terrestrial > Soil >... | reverse complement strand
TTCTTCTCTGACTGGCACAAGGCCCGGAAAATTCAAATTTTGTTGGCGGTTTGCCCGGCGGTAATCCTGCCGGGGACCTCCTCGGACACCCTGGTGTTTTGCCTGGACAAGGCGTATCCGCTGACGTCGATAAAAGTGGTGGAGTCGGAGGAGGCGCGCACCAACAAATATGCCCACGCCCTCTGGCACCTGGTGGCCGCAGCCCCGGCCAAACCGATCAAGAGCTTCCGCTACGGCGCCGCCGTTCCCGGCCTGCGGCCAGAGGTTTCCACGGCGCTGCCGGAGCCGCTGCAGGCCGGGGCGAGCTATTCGTTGCTGGTCGAAGCGGGAAAGGATCTCAAGGGCGAGCTGACTTTTCAACCTCCGCCCTGAGCCGCCCCCGGCCCTCCGCGATAAAAAGAAATGAATCATGTTTTTTTGCTTGTGCCTTGGGCGGCCCGCAGGCGGCGGTAGAGCTTCTGGTAGGCCGCCGCCGTGCGTTCCCACGAGAAATCGCTGGCCATGCCGTTGCGGCGATAATGGTCCAGCAAGGCCGGGTCGGCGTAGAGCACCAGGGCCTTGCGAATCGCCTTGGCCAGCGCCCGCGCGGAATACTCGCTGAACTTGATGCCGTCCGCCCGCCGGGGGTCCTCCGCGGCATCGACCACCGAATCGTCCAGCCCGCCGGTCACGCGGACAATGGGGATGGCGCCGTAACGCAGGCTGTACATCTGGTTCAAGCCGCACGGCTCAAAGCGCGAGGGCATCAAGTAGAAATCGCACCCGGCTTCGATGCGCTGCGACAGGCCGGTGTCAAAGCCGATTTTGACCGCGCACTTGGAGGGATGGCGCTCGGCCAGCTTGCGATAGCCCCGCTCGTAGTCGCGCTGGCCGCTGCCCAGCAGGACGAATTGGAGGTCCGCCGCCAGCATCTCCTGCAGGGCCGCCAATTGAATATCCACCCCCTTTTGATCGGCCAGCCGGGTAATGGTTCCGAAGAGCGGCGTCCTTGGCGCGACCGGCAGTCCGAGTTCCCGCTGCAAGGCGGCCTTGCCGGCTTGTTTGCCGCTCAGGTCCGTGGCGGAATAGGAATGCTCCAGATAGGGGTTGCCCTGTGTTTTCCATTCGTCGTAATCGACTCCGTTGAGAATGCCGTGCAGGACGCTCTGCCGCCGCCGCAAGGCCCCGTCCAGGCCGCAGCCGAGCGCCTCGGTGGTGATTTCGCGCGCATAGCGCGGGCTGACGGTGGTCAGCAGGTCGGCGAACACGATGCCTGCTTTGAGGAAATTGAACCCGCCATAGAACTCCGCGCCCTCCGGTTGAAAATAAGTGGCGGGCAGATTGGCCAGGTCGTACTTGGCCGGGGGGAAATGGCCCTGATAGGCCAGGTTATGAATCGTCAGGCAGGTCGGCGGCGCGGCAGTCCAGCGGTCGCGCTGTTTCTGGTCGAGCGCCAGCAAGGCCGCCAGAGCCGTCTGCCAATCGTGCAAATGAAGCACCTCCGGTTGCCAGGGCAGGTAACGGGCCAGATGGACCACGGCCTTGGAAAGGAAGACAAACCGCTCGGCGTTGTCCGGATAATCGAAGCCCCGTTCCTGGTATAAATCGGCGCGTTCAAAGAAATCCTTCTGCTCGATAAAATAGGCCGTCAATCCGGGCAGCGACTCGCGCGTCCAAACGCTCCCGGCCACGCGGTCGGGGCCGAGGGGCAATTCCAGTTTCCAATCAAAGGGCCGGAGGTCCGGGAAGAGGTCGCGCAGGCCGCGATAGAGCGGGGTGACCAGGCCGACTTGGTGGCCGGCGCGGGCCAGGAACTTCGCCAGCGCGCCCACCATGTCGGCCAGGCCACCCGTCTTGGAGTAAGGCAGGGCCTCGCTGCTGGCCAGCAGGATTTTCATCACGCCGGGGCCGCGATCCGGTCCGTTTTCAACCACGGGCGCAACGCCGGCGGAATGCTCACACTGCCGTCGGCTTGTTGATAGGTTTCGACCAGCGCCACGAAGAGCCGTGCCAGGGCCGTGCCGCTGCCGTTGAGCAGATGCGGGAACTTGTTTTCGCCCGACTCGGTTTTAAAGCGCAGGTTCATGCGGCGGGTTTGAAAATCCGCGCAATTGGAGCAACTGGACACCTCCAGGTATTGCCCCTGGCCCGGCGCCCAGACTTCGAGGTCGTAAGTCAGGGCGCTGGCAAAGCCCATGTCGGCGGTGCAGAGCTGAAGGACGCGGTAATGCAGGCCCAGCAGTTGGAGGACGCGCTCGGCGTTGGCCACCAGTTTCTCCAACTCGTCGTAGCCGTTTTCCGGGCGGGTGATTTTGATCAACTCCACCTTGTCAAACTGATGGACGCGGATCATGCCGCGGGTGCCCACGCCCGCCGCCCCCGCCTCGCCGCGAAAGCAGGGGGTGTAGGCGCAATAATAAATGGGCAACTGGCTCTCCTTCAAAATCTCCTCGCGATGGATGTTGGCCAGCGGCGTCTCGGCCGTCGGGATGAGGAACAATTTCCCCAAGGTGGAGGCGTCCAACCCCTCCTGCGCGGCGTAGTATTGGTCAACGAATTTGGGGAACTGCCCCGCTCCCACCATGCAATCGCGGTTGACCAGAAAGGGGGGCGAAATCTCGGTGTAGCCGTGCTCGCCGGTGTGCAGATCGAGCATGAACTGGATCAAGGCCCGCTCCAGGCGCGCTCCCCATCCGGTGTAAAGAAGAAACCCGGCGCCCGCGATCTTCGCCGCCCGCCCGAAATCCACCAGGCGGAGGCCGTCGCAAATTTCAACGTGCGTCCTGGGCTTGAAATCCAGCCGCGCCTTTTCGCCCCACACCCGCACTTCCAGGTTGTCGGCGGCCGATTGGCCGGTTTTGACCGTTTCGTGCGGCAGATTGGGCAATTGCAAGAGCAAGGCGTCGCGCCGCTCGCCCGCCTCGGTGGTTTCCTTGTCCAAGGCCGCGATGCGCGCGCCCAGGTCGCGCGTTTCCGCCTTTTTCGCTTCGGCCTCGGCGGTTTTTTTTTGGGCCATGAGGGCGCCGATTTCCTTGGAGACACGATTGCGGGCGGCCTTGAGCAGTTCGACCTCGGCCAGGCCCTTGCGCCGGCGCTCGTCCAAGGCGAGCACTTCGGCGATCTTGTCGGCGTCGCCGCCCTGGCGCGTGGCCAGGCGTTGGCGGACAAAATCGGATTTTTCGCGAATCAATCGAATATCGAGCATGGGCGCATTATAAAAATCGAAGGCTCGACCGCAAGCGGGGAATCCGGGCCGGCTCATTTGGGCAGGTAAATGGAGAGATGGCCGATCTCGGCGGTTTTCCGGTAATCCGCCTGCACATAATTCAGGACGACGGGGGCAAATCGGCCCAGTTCCGACTCGTCGGTGATGACCACGACCGCCGGCGGGTCGTGCATGGCTTCTTCGACCAACGTCCGGTGATCGGCGGCGGTCTGATCGCCCGGCCAGAGGTAGTTCCAACGGGTGGGATTGCGCCGCTGGCACAGAAAATACAGCATGGGCTGGTAGGGCAGGCAGAGAATGGACCGGTCCGCCGGCGCGTGTTCCTGCACGCGGCGCACAAAAGTGGCCAGGCCCGCGGCGCCTTGGAACCGCACGCCGGCCCGCGCCAGCGGCGCCTGTTCCTGAGTGCCTTCGTCCCGCAGGAACACCGGTTTTGTCAATACCAGGAAACCGGCCAGCGCGCCGGCCGCCGCCACGGCGAACGACGCTCCGGCCACTCCCGATGACCAAGCCGCCTCCCACAGGCACGCGCCCAAGATGTAAAACGGGGCCAGCGTGAGCAGGAGATGGAAATTATCCGACCGTCCAAGGACCTGGCAGTAAAACAACCCCGCCCACACGAGCATGAAGGTGATGTTGGCCTCGCGCAACGCGTAGAGCCGCCGCCGGACTTGCCGCCAGAGCCAGAACGCGGCCAGGATGCCCACGACAGGCGGAAGGTAAAAGAGGCCCACGATGGCGTTGCGCGCCGCCGGCAGTTCCGGGCTGAAGCGCGGAAACGGCACGGCGTTGGTTTTCACATAGGTCGTCACGAAATAAACGACCAGTTGTTGGAACATGGCGGGAAGCGCTCCCTCGATCCACCAATAAACGGCCCACGGCAGGAATCCCAGGACAAGGCCCGCGCTCCACCAGGCGAAGACGCGGGCCAGGGTTGCCTTTGGAACAAGCGGGCCGGCACACTTCAGCGCCAGTGTGTAAGCCACAATCGAGAGCGCGACGTAGAAGCCTTGGTCGTGTCTGGAGAGCACGGCGGCGGCGGTCATAAGGCCCGCCGGCAATCCGCCCGCCGGCCCGCCCCCGCTCCGCATCGCTCGCAGATAGAGGAAGACCGCCGCCGCCGCCGCCGTGGCGCCTTGCCAGGAGGCGTAAGGCACGAAATGGAAATAGGGGATGCCCACCACGGTGGCCGGCAGGGCCGCCGCCAATGACAGAAGCGGCCCGAGCATGGTGCGCGCAATTCCGTAGATGAGCAACGGCAGCGCCAGGTAAATTGCAAAGCCCAACAGCCGCAGGGAGAGAAGCGAGGTCCCGCAGAGCTTATACATGACTGCGGCGGTGTAAAACGACAAAGGCGGCTGCAGGCTGGCGAAATCGCGATTGGGCAATTGTCCCTGCATCACGCGCTCGGCCCCGTAGGCCAGGACTCCCTCGTCCCTGAGATCAATTCCCGAGCGAAACCGAGGCCATCCCACAACGAGACAAACCAGGACCAGCAGAAGCGGGTAAAGCCAGGCAGCGATCCGATTCATTTTTTCGCAAAACCTTTGCGAGGCGAGAGGTCTTTCGGCCCGGAAACGCATCCGGCCAGACGCATGAATGCCGGTGTAGTGCCGCCCGCCCTGGCCTTCTCCAATTGCTCCCGGACCAGTTGGCCCCGCGACGCCCCGGCCTGGGACGCCGTCTCATCCAGCCATCGGGCCAGGTCTTTGTCAGCACGGATCGAAATTGTGCGGCTCATACGCCAAAGGTCTATTCGTTTTCCTTCAGTCAGGCAAGCCGAGTCTGGATGGAAATGGCAAGAAACGAAGGCTCGACCGCCAGCGGGGGATCCGGCAGGATGCCGCCATGACCGCTCAGGCTGGAACAGTCGCATCGCTTCATCTGCACCCGGAGATTTCGGGCGAGCCGCTACGCGCCGTGGCCGAAGTGTATGCCGAAGGCGGGAAGGGCCTGGCTGGCGACGCCCGGTTTTTTGGGCGCAAGAACCAAAAAGGCGAGCCGAGCCGCCGCCAGGTGAGCCTGATCGCCCGCGAGGAAATCGCGCGGCACGCCGCCTCGCTTTCTCTGCCGGGCTTGCCTCCCGGCGCCGTCCGTTCCAACGTCGAAACCAGCGGCCTGGACCTGGTTTCCTTTCTCGGTTGTCAAATGGAAATCGGCGAGGCGCTGCTGCTCTTCTGCGAGGCCCGGACGCCGTGCGACAAAATGGACCGCGTCGCCCCCGGCTTGCGGGCGCTCATGGCCGACGGCCGCCAGGGCGTGCTGGCGGAAGTCCTCCGTCCGGGCCGCATCCGCGTCGGGGACGCCATCCGGCCGGTCAAACCAGGCGGGTAAGTGGCGGGGGGGGGAAGCCCTTATATTATGTCCGATGGGAGTGCTGAGGATCGAGTGTTGAGCGAGTTCATGGTTCAAGAGGGGGCAACCAAAAAAAGACGGACAGGATTAACAGGATGAACAGGATTGAGAACGGATTCAGAAAAGAGAATTCTCCTCTTCATGCTGTGCATCTTGTTCATCCTGTCGGAGAATTTTATTAAAAAAAGCAAAACTCCCCGACATAGCACTGCGGTGACCGCAACGAGGACCGGAAAATTCTTTGAGACAAATGAAAAAGAATGGATTCAGCCGGGCGAGGATTGAAAAACCGATTGTTTGAGCCACCGGCGTGTTCGCTGAAATCCACGAGAAAACTAAAGAACCCGGCGACACTATGGAAGGCCGCTGGGACAAAAGCCAATCAAACTACGGGTTGAACCCATCTCCACAAGGCGGTCGTCGCGGCTGACCAAATGATAAATCGCGCCCGGATATTGCAGGCGAAGCTTTCGCGCCATGCTTGGATGATGCCCCCTACCGCGCCCCCTGTCAACTCACAATGCGGCATTGCTAATGGGTGACCCCTTTAATGAACTGAATCACGCCCTTCCCGGTTGTGCCGGCGACGTCTTAAGGTGTCAGAATTTCAATGTCCGGCGCCACATGCTGAAAGTGGGACGGGTTGCGCGTCGCGATTTGGACGGCTTTTTTGCGGCGGGCAAATGTCGCATGCAGGGAATCGTAAATTCCCCCGCCGATGACCCCCCGGCTGCGCGCCTCCCGAATCGCCGTTTCGTAGTCCGCCCACGCCAAGGCCTCCACCGTGACGGAATCCCGCAGACTCAGAGTCAACTCGGTCGCAGCGTCGGTCGGCACCCTGTAAAAGCCTGTGAGTGTGGCGAAAGTTTCCGCAATCGCGTGGGCGTTCGTGAACGGCTGCACGGAATCTTCCAGCGCCGCGAGGCAGGCCGCGTGTTCCGGGTGCGACTTCAAGACGGCCCCGACCATGATCCCAGTGTCAAGGAAGGTCATCGGGTGTAGTGGCGTGATTGTGTAACGGCCTCCTCAATCGGCGTGGCCGGAACGGCGCCCGTCCAGACCTTGAGTTTGCCGCGTTTGATGACGCGGCCGGAAGCGTTGGCCTCCATTTCCAAAACGATGCGCCCCGGCGTTGCGGAGACCGTCAGTTTTTGCCTCCGGGGAATCCCGGCCGCCCGCCGCAGTTCCCGCGAAAGCACGATCCGGTTGGAGGCGTCGAGTTCAATGGTCGTTTTCATGGCATTAGTATGGCGCGGTCATGGCGTATTTGCAAGTTCCCCGATCGAGGTTTGGGCATCCGGGCGGGATTCTTTTATCCGTTTGCGGAGCCGGCGAAACATTTCCTCACCGTCAACGCCTTCGCCGCGGTCAAGGCGGTCAAGGCTTTGCAGCAACTGGGCTTTCAATGTAAAGCAAGGGACATAAGGGACGGAAAGGACGGAAGGGCTTGCAGCCCTGGGCTTCTGGAATCAAACGCCAGGGAGCATGAATGGAAATTTCTGGTTTTCTCCGCGTTCTCCGCGGCTCTGCGTGAAAAAGGCCATTTTCTAATAAACTTGACCGGGGGGCGGGGGGATGCGTAACGTGGGGGGGATGTTTAGGCAACATTCATGTTAGCGCGACTTAAAAGCCTCTTTTCCAACGATATCGGAATAGACTTGGGCACGGCCAATTGCCTGGTGTACGTCAAGGACCAGGGCATCGTGCTCCGAGAGCCTTCCGTCGTGGCCATCGAGGCCGGCACGACCAACGTGCTGGCGGTGGGCGAGGAAGCCAAGCGCATGTTGGGACGGACCCCGGGCAATATCGTGGCGATTCGGCCGATGAAAGACGGCGTGATCGCCGACTTCGAGATCACCGAAGCGATGCTGCGGCATTTCATTCAACGAGTGCATCACCGCAAGTTGATCGCCCCCCGGGTGGTGGTCGCCGTTCCGTCCGGCATCACCGAAGTGGAAAAGCGGGCCGTAAAAGATTCGGCGACTCATGCCGGGGCGCGCGAGGTGTATTTGATCGAGCAACCGATGGCCTCGGCCATCGGGGTCGGTCTTCCCGTCCATGAACCGGCGGGAAATATGATCGTGGATATTGGGGGAGGCACCTGCGAGATAGCGATCATCTCGCTGGCTGGAATCGTTTTCAGCCGCAGTCTGCGGGTGGGTGGGGATGAGTTTGACGAGACGATAGTGGCGCACATGAAGCGGGCCTATAACCTAATGATTGGCGAACGCACGGCGGAGGAGATCAAGATTCGCATTGGATCGGCCTTTCCGCTGGAGCAGGAATTAACGATGGAAGTCAAAGGGCGCGATTTGAGCGCCGGTTTGCCCAAGACGTTATCGATTCGCTCGGAAGAAGTTCGTGAAGCCTTGAAGGAACCCCTTTCAAGCATTTTGGAAAGTATTCGCATAACCCTGGAACGGTGTCCGCCCGAGTTGGCGGCCGACTTGGTGGAACGCGGCATAGTCATAGCCGGCGGGGGCGCGCTCTTGCGCGGCATCGACCGCATCATCGCCAAGGAAACGGGCTTGCCGGTGCATATCGCCGACGATCCGCTCAGCGCGGTGGCCGAGGGCACGGGGCGGGTCCTCCAGGAACTTGCTTTTCTCAAACGAGTTGCTTCCTCGCGCAGTTGATTCCGGTTCGCCCTGAAAATTTATCGCGTCCGCGCCGGCAAAGCGCGGGCAGGGCGGGATGCTGAAAAAGTCGCATTATATAATTTTGGTGGTGGTGGTCGTGCTGGCCCTGGCGCTGTTAAAGCTGCCGGTGGAAACGACGGGAAAGCTCAAGCTGGCGATCAGCGGCTTGTTTTTGCCGCTCTTTGGCCTGAGCGGCTCGGCACACGAATTGCTGGGGGAAGCCCGGCAGGGCCTGACGCCCAAGCGCGAACTCGAGCGCCAAATCGAGCAACTCCGCCGCCAGAACCAGGAACAACAAATCCTCCTCATCCAGGACGCCAGCGTCTGGGCGGAGAACGCCCGCTTGCGCGGCCTGGCCGGCTGGCCGCGGCAGAGCCGTTGGAACGTCAAGCTGGGGCGGGTGATCGGGCGCGATCCGGCCAATTGGTGGCGCAGTATGCAGATCGACCTGGGCGCGCGGGACGGCCTGCGCACCAACTGCGCCGTTTTGACCGCCGCCGGTTTGGTTGGACGAGTGCAAAGCGTGGGTCAGACCCGCTCGCAGGTCATCGTCCTGGGCGATCCCAATTTGCGCGTCTCCGCCATCGTGTTGACCAATGGGGAGACGGGAGTGATTGTCGCCAGTTCCTCGACGCCAGAGGAGGACGGCATGATTGATTTGGATTACCTGTCGGGAAACAGCGCCGTGCGACCGGGGCAGAGCGTGGTGACGTGGGGGGCGGGGGGAGTCTTTCCGCCAGGGATTCCGATCGGGAAAATAGTGGACCTGCGCCCCAAGGAGTACGGGTTATGGACCGAAGCGCGGGTGAAACTGGCGGTGAACCTGGGGGCGTTGGAGGAAGTGTGGGTGATGATTCCATGAACTGGCTGCCCACGCTTTTCATCTTGGCGGTGGCCTTCGTGGCGGTGTTCCTGGAGGGGTGGTGCGATCTGTTCCGGCATTGGCTGGGGGCGCAAATCGATTTTCTGCCGGCGCTGATGGTTTATACGAGCCTGACAGACGGCCTGGCGGCGGTCATTCTTTTGGGCGTCTGCGGCGGGCTTTGGTTCGATGCGCTCTCGCTCAATCCGCTGGGGGTAAGCGTGCTGCCGTTGCTGCTGATCGGTTTGGTCATCTACCATAGCCGGGAGCTGCTCTTGCGCCGGCACACCTTTGCCCAGGTGGTCCTGGGAGTGGTGGCCGGGGCGGCGCAACCGCTGGGGACGCTCTTCCTATTGCTCAACCTGGGCTGCGCGCCTCTGCTGGGCTGGTTCTCCCTCTGGCAATGGATCGTCCTGGCGGCGGGCGGCGGCGTGATCACGCCGTTGTGTTTCGGGCTTTTCGACCGCCTCCACGGGGCTTTGGACTATCAGCCGGCCAAGCCGGCGGCGTTCCGGCCGGACCGGGAAATCAAACGGGGGCGGCAGTAATATGTTTGTAATTGACATGTTGAAACAGGACGGCCAGCGGTTGCGGATTCTCGCGGCTGGCATGGGGGCGGGCCTGTTGCTGCTGCTGGCCGGCCTTTGGTTCGTGCAAATCGTCCATGCCCAGCGCTTCGCCAACAATCTCAAACGCCAATCGTTCCGCACCGTGCGGATGCCCGCCATCCGCGGCAGGATTCTTGACAGATACGGCCGGGTGCTGGCGGCCGACCGTCCGCGCTACAACGCCGTGCTCTACCTGGAGGATTTGCGGGGCCGGTTCGATGAGCGCTACACGAACCTGGCCGCCGCCTGCGCCCGCGAGCATCCGGAATTCACGCGGAAAAACGGCAAGACCATCCTGCCTTCCGGCGAGCGGCGCCGGCTCCAATTGCAGGCCGACTGCGACGTGGTGAGCAACATCACCTTCCGGGTCAGCGCGTCGTTGGAGGAACCGCGGGTGCTCAACACCGCCGGGTTCATCCGCCATTACAACAATTACCCCTATGTCCCGTTCCAAATCGTCCCGGACCTGGCGCCCCGGCAGTTGGCCATCTTCGCCGAGCAATTGTCCGGCCAGTCGGATCTGGACCTGGAAACCCAGCCGGTGCGGGTCTATCCCAACGGCACGGTCGCGGCCCATCTTCTGGGGTTCGTCCAGCGGATGGACCCGTTGGTGGGGGCGGACATCTCCTTCACCATGCCGGACTTCGAGGGGCGAAGCGGCGTGGAGCGGGTCTTTGACGGGCAATTGCGCGGGCAGGCCGGGGTCAAATCCGTTCTTGTCAACAACCAGAACTACCGCCAGCGGGAGGAGATCGAGACGCCCAACGAGCCGGGCAACGACGTTTTTCTGACGATCGACCTGCCGTTGCAGCGGGCGGCCGAGCAGGCGCTGGCGGCGGCCCAGGCCAACGTGCGCGGGGCCGCGGTGGTGCTGGACCCGCGCAACGGCGACATCCTGGCCCTGGCGTCGGCGCCGACCTTTGATCCGAACAGTTATGTGGCGGGCATGTCGGAGGCGGAGTACACGCGTTTGAACGATGCCAAATTGAAACCGCAATTCAATCGCGCGGTGACGGGCGCTTATTTCCCCGGCTCGACCTTCAAGGTCATCACCGCCATTGCCTGCCTGGAAAGCGGACTGGACCCGAATGAAGTATTTGACAGTCCCGGCGAATACCGGGCCTCTCCCACGGCGCGGCCCATCGGCGATACGGCAGGGCCGGGGCTTTTCA
>Ga0187874_10003549_pt1 | contig 10843 bp, 13 predicted proteins | sample June2016WEW_16_1_3_FD_132993 | JGI IMG/M metagenome (GOLD analysis project Ga0187874, IMG submission 132993) | Peatland microbial communities from SPRUCE experiment site at the Marcell Experimental Forest, Minnesota, USA - June2016WEW_16_150 | ecosystem: Environmental > Terrestrial > Soil >... | reverse complement strand
TGTCCGCCTTGCAGATCGCGTAGGACTCATCGTTCAGTTCCTGGCCAAACATCACCAGCTTGGCCTGCGGGTTCATGCCCTTGAGGTGAGCTTCGGCCACGCTGAGCATTCCGCCCGTACCTGCTGCCGGGTCGTAGATGGTCCGGACGATACCCGGCTTGGTGAGGGCTTCACTGTCTTCCAGGAAGAGCAGATTGACCATCAGCCGAATTACTTCACGGGGAGTGAAATGCTCCCCAGCCGTCTCATTCGAAAGCTCAGAAAACCGCCGAATCAGTTCCTCGAAGATCAGCCCCATTTCTGTGTTATCCACCTCCTGGGGATGGAGGTCAAAAGCTGCGAATTTCTCCGTCACCAGGAATAGCAAATTTTTGCTGTCCAGGCTCTCGACCTCATCCGCAAACTTGTAGCGTTCAAATATTTCTCGGGCGTTGGGGGAGAAGCTCCGGATGTAGGAGAGCAGGTTCGGCTTGAGGAGTTGGGGATCACCCCGGAGGTTGGAGAAATCAAACTTGGAGGTGTTGTAGAACGACTGCCCTGCCGCCTTCAGGAGCAGTCGGTCCAAGGCGGTTTCACCCTGGTCCTTCCGGGCCTGGGCTTCCTTGAGGACGGCCTGTTTGGTGCCCTCCAGTACGCAATCCAGGCGGCGCAACAGGGTGAATGGCAAGATCACCTTGCCGTAGTCGGACTGCTTGTAGTCGCCCCGAAGCAGTTCCGCGACGGACCAGATGAGTTCAGAGAGGTTCTGGGCCATGATTCCTCACAAAGGCGATATTTGAGAATATGAATTACACAAGGCGAAAGGCCATCCAGCGGTCAACCGGACCGAAGGGACACTCAAAGGGTGTACCTGACAATGGGCAAGGTTGTTTAGACCGTAAATATCACTCATGGCTTGATATATGCGTTCAAGCCAATAGTGATGGGCTTGCCTTCCACTTCCGCCGTGGTGACCATGTTCCCCCGCGTACTCGCTACCACGAGGGTTTTTCCGGAGGAGGATGGCGTTGGCTTCTCCAGGTCGATCTCGATGCAGAGCTTGTTGCCTTTGATCTCCACGGTCATTGCCATGATGGATTTCCCCTCGGGTGTACCTGCTGCGATTGATTTGAGATGAGATTACCATCCCATGGCTCTTGGGTGGTCTTCGATGCTGGCGTCAGAGCGAGCACCTATCAGACGATCGCCTTCCTCCTCGCGCAGCTGGGGAAACACGCGTACCGGAAAGATTGATTCTCGCCAAATCCGCCATTTGGCCCTAAATACGATGCGTTCACCGAGTGTTTAGAAAATCATGCAAACAACAATTCTGGTTGCTCTAGCCGAAAGGGGGTGGATACTACGAAGATCACCCACAGCGATCCGGGCGAAGAATCCTCGACGCCAACACACGCCCAAGGGGGAGAAAATGGCACGTCGTGTTTTTTACAGCTTCTACTACAACCAGGACAACTGGAGGGCCTCCCAGGTCCGAAACATCGGGAAGGTTGAAGGAAACAAGCCTGTCTCAGATAACGACTGGGAAACCGTGACCAGCAAGGGTGATAAGGCCATCCAAAAGTGGATTGATGACCAATTGAACGGACGCTCTTGCACAGTCGTACTAATTGGGAGGGGAACAGCGAACAGAAAATGGATCAACTATGAAATTAAGAAATCTTGGGATGATGGAAAGGGTGTTGTCGGAATTCACATTCACAACCTAAAGAACGCTGACGGCGATCAGTCCGGAAGAGGGGCCAATCCTTTCGAAAATTTCACAGTTGGGGCAGATAAGGTAAAACTGAGCAGTATTGTCAAATCCTACGATCCACCTTACTCTTCAAGCCCGTATGTTTATGACCACATCAGTAGTAACCTTGAAAATTGGATTGAAGAGGCAATCAAAATCAGGAACCGGTATTAGATGGACCTTGAAAATTGATTCCAAAGAATTCATTCTGTCAATCCAAGTTCATCGGTTTATACCAAGTTTCATATGACCATTTCGGGAATAGGTACTAAAATAAACTTGTTGGCTGATTAGTTACAACGAAGCAGGAGCGAATCATGTATCGTGGTTTTGATCTTAACTTCAACGATTTTGACAAAGAAAAAATCATAAAAACATTCTTCAATATTGGTTATGGAATTGCAACCACATTAAAAATCCAAATTCACGACAATTTATCTGCATTTCTTTCACCGGATGGAACCATTAATGCTTCCCAGATGCAAGAGTCATGGTTTCCTAAGATCAAGACGGATGTTTTCTTGTCACATTCACACGAGGATAAAGAACTTGCAATAAGTATTGCAGGGATGTTTTATGCAAATTTTAACCTTTTAACTTTTGTAGATTCATGCGTATGGGATTATGCGGGAGACCTTTTGAAAGATATTGATAAAAAATATTGTTCCATAAAAGAAAATAGTTATGATTATGATCGTAGAAATTTTTCCACCTGCCATGTCCACATGATTCTTGCATCGGCTCTTTCGAAAACAATAGATAATTGTGAATGTCTATTTTTTTTGAACACTCCAGAATCAGTGCAACCCGGAAAGGTCATTGACCAGACAATATCCCCTTGGATTTATTATGAAGTAGGTATTTCAAAAACCATTAGACAGCATAATCCAAGACTAAAAAAGGCAAAAATGGCAATGGACGAAGGATTAAGGAAAACTGCTTCCAGGTTACCTGATTTCAATTATGATCTAGATAAAACTCATTTAATTAAAATCGATCAAAGTCAATTGGATCAATGGCATCTATGGCACCAAAGAAATCCCTTAACCCACCCACTAGATATTTTGTATGGAATAAACAAGATCCCAGCAAGTTGAAATCCCAATGATGAAGCCGGACCGGTGAAGCAGGACCACCACCAGAGTTACTTCCTCCTTGATACTCATCGACGGAGCCAAAGCGTCTTCTGGAACGTCTGGCGGGCCTCCTGTCGGTCTAGGCAAGTACATCGGAGGGCAAAATTCCTAATTCAGGCCCTGAGAGCGGACAGCACGGCACCACAAGGCTCCACGCTGGCGAGAGACCTCACCATTTCTAATCGCTACTTCCCTGGCCACCTAACCATTCCCTCAGGACGTGCTCAAGGGTCACACCCTTGACGGCGGCCCTGGGAACTCCCCGTTCAAGGAGACGAGCTTGGGCTTGCCTAAGCAGCCCCATCCCCTCGGCGGAGAATTGCACCGAGATTTGGACCCTGGGTTGCACCGCTGGTTTCTCTTTCTCCGTCTTGGGGACCGTTCGATCCGGCATCCGGGTGGTCTGTTCGGCAGACCCAACTCCCAGAGCCGCGAGTGCGGAGGCGGCCCCAGCTTCCTTCTTGGTCGGACTCATCGTACGTCTCCCTCGTCCCTCACGATGTCACCGATTCGAACGATTCGGATATTTTTTCAACTGCGTCGCGGATGCCTCTGAACTCGTGGGCGACCGCACCACCAGCTTCCAGCAAGGTGCGTCTGTTTGCGTACGCTTCCTCGATACCAACACGCGCACCCAGACGCCCAAGCCAAAGGTAGTCCAACCCTGCCTGAGCACGGAGAGCCGCTTCGACTCCCCTGGCCCTACCGGTCTCCCTGGCTAGGTTCAAGACAAGGCCGACCTGAACGTTGGGACGTGCCTTTCGGACCCTACGAGCCACGTCCAAGGACCGTCCCAGGGCCACCATATCGGCATCACCGCTGCGGCAGGGGATGATGAGCAGGTCGGCCAACGCTACCGCCGTCAAGGCTAAGTCGGACTGGCCGGGTGAGCAGTCAACAACTGCCCCCTCACCCGATGTCAGGACATCCTTTGCCTCGGTCGGTGTCGCGATGGCTGTAACTTCCAGGGTGTCATCCCCGGCCTCATGTCGGCTGCGTCCCCACCTCAGCGCATCCCCCTGTGGATCCAGGTCCAGCAGCCGCATCCCCAGCGTCACCGCCAGAGAGGTGGCGAGGGTTGACTTCCCCACACCACCCTTGTCGGCCCAGATCACGATGTTCATTCATGACTCCGTATGATTCGTTCGATATGAACGATACCAAGGTGGGGCCGGATTGTGCTTCTGTCAACCGATTCATCCTATTTATTCGATATTGACGTTACGGGTTTTTCGTACGATTCTTACGATGTCTGGTCATAGCTGTCACAGTGACAGATGGGAACGTCGGCAGCATGTAGTGGCCCTCAGAAAGAGAAAGGGGCCAAGGATAGCCCTGGCCCCTCCGTTTGGAAATGACGCCAATTATTTCTTCTTGCCAGCCCTCGCTTTGGCCAATGCTTTTTGCGCGGCCGGATTGCCCTTCCGACTACTCGTTTTGATGAAGCCCAACTTGGACTCGCCGAAGTTTTTCTTGAAGGCGGTAATACAGTCAATCGCCTCCGACTTGAATTCAGGCTTTAAGACCATTTCCAAGAAGGCGGTCACCATCTCCTCCGGCGAACCTTTGAATTTTTTGCAGATCCCCTTGGAGAAGACAAGTGCGGTTCTAACGACCTTGGATTGCCTACGGCCAGTCAAATCCCGAGCCGGTCTGTTCTCTTCCTGAAGTTTTTGGAAAGAACCAACTGCCTTAGTGGGGTTCAATCCATAGGCATCCAGAGCATCTAATACCTTGGGGTACTTCTCCAAACCCTGGTAGAAGGCCCGGTCGAGTTTGGAACCCGAGAGATCCTGGACAGCAGTAAGTAACCTTGTCACCACAGCGGCAGGCAGCTTCTCTGTGCCCACAAGGTATGCAGATTTGTTACTTTTCCCGGTCCCTCTTACGAAAATGATTGGCTCAGCCATAGATTCTCCTCCTGGAAAACAGAGAAGCAATTATTGCACAAGGCACCAATTTATGATTTGACATTTTTCCCGAGACTTTGAAATGAATTGATCGTACGAACAATTCTTCGAGGTCGAGTCCATCCATAACGGGCCAGAGTTCTGAGTGAGCTAACATCCTGGCAAACGAGACCCCTGGTCGTCATCTAGTTTTGAGCAGTGAGTTGAGATTTGAGTGTGAAGTCCCCTTACTTGACCCAAGGGTGGCCTAATTGCAAGGGGTCGCCCTGATGGTCAAGCAACTTTATGCACTTCGGAAGCTGAGAACGCTTCTCAATTCGGGGCGGCCGAGAGAGCCTTTGGAACCCGCTGACAGGGATGACAGATCTCCATTCCTAGAAAGGTCAGTTTCTCTTCCGAAGCATTTTCAAAATTTCGTGATTCTGACTTGGTTTATTAGGTTGACTTGTAAACGTCGTGCGGGGGTTCGGGGGCTTGCCCCCGTCCGAGCCGAAGGCGAGGTCGATCCAATGAATCGAAAGTTATTATTTCGAGATAGATGATGATTAATCTGATAAGACAAAAAATAGTTTTTGTCTTTGTTATTGTGGTAGTCATGATCCTAATTTTGATTCTGATCTTATCTATTATATTAAGTAGCCCCTACGTGGTAGGCACGTCATACGTACCTCAGACCTACGGTTCAGGTACCTTGTACCAGCGTAGTAGGTACGTCTCACGTGCCTCTTCTAAATTGCGTATTTTGTCATATTTTTATAATAATATGCGATTATTAAATTTAAAAAATTTTATTGTTTTTTGAAAATATAAGTAAACACAGAAAAAGAATATTCAGAGTAATAGAGTAGAAAGGAGTCTCGTATGACTGAAATAGAGACCGACGTTCCCATTCCTTCAAAACATCATATTCCAAAATTACCTTGGGATGAACTTGACATAGGGCAGAGCTTTTTTGTTCCTTTCGATGGAGACGATCCAAAGAAGATTGTCAATCGCCTCAACGCCCAGCAAGTTTATTATAAAAAACGACGCAATAAGCTTTTTACCAGACGGGCATTCCCTACAGGAATCAGGATCTGGAGAGTCGAGTAGGCTGAGGAGGCTATATGACACGCAAAAGTAATGTGCCCTCTCCTCGCCTCGGTTGGTACACGCGCAGGCCGTTGCAGATGCTGCCTATGTTGGGTCGGCTCAAGAGTTTATCCCGAGGGATAGTGGAAATCTATGGAGATACGCTATGGCTTAAGAACTTCGATCCACATGTTGAATGGCAGACCATTCCTATCGAATCTTCTGAACTTGCCTATCTAGTAGATATGGAACTGACAGAAATGGAACGATTACTTGCCGATCGGGCAACTAAGGACGCCTTGGTTGGAATCGAAGCCTATTTGCATGATGAGTTTGATAAGGGCTGTGAACTTATTTTGACTTCCGGCACCAGGAAAGGCGACTCTGGGGATAAGGAACCGGAGGCCCCTATCGAAAAAGCGAATGGAGTTGCTCACGACCCTGATGATTTCGACTTAAGCAAATGGAAGAATAGTGGTTATCTTCCGACATTTATTGAGATTCAGAAAACATGGCCGCGAACAACCCTTGATGGACAGATATGTGAATTGAAAAAATGGGCTGAAAATAAGGCCGGTAAGCAAAAAATTCCACGCGAAGAGAAAGCTCTACTCCTTGATACCCTTTTGCAAGCCATCCAAGCACATCCTGATTTGGTTCGGGAACGATCATTCCTGACGTTCCTCAAGGAGGCTCTGGTTGAGCGGTCCGCCAACGTATCGACTGACGAGATCCAATATCGGGTCATGGATATGAATGAGCCGAAAGATGATTATTATCAAAAAGTCGCTAAAGTCACATTCGATGATGAGGATATTGAGACCGAGGAAGTTGTGTAATAAATGGACATTGTTACCCAAGTCAAAGCCCATCTATTGGCATTTAAAATTGGCAATATCGAAATTCAAAAAAACGATCCGCAATTTTTTTCTTGACCAAGTTTCTTCTGCTCAGAGCCCGGAAACAGGTTTGAAAAATGTCCGTTCGGCAAGGCGATTGATTCGACGCCTGCCTAGGTGTATTTATTAAAAAATTCAAAAACCTTTGGGGGTGCGAATCCTGGGATGTCCAGATTTGGGCAAAAGTCTGGCACGTTCAAGCTCTTCAGTAGGGCGTGGACTTCGCGAACCAGAAGGTTATCGACATATGTATGGCCGCCCTCATGGCCAACCTCGATGAAGCCTACCCTGCCGAACGTGACCGGTTGAGGGCTGAACTGGAGACATGGGTTTTCAAAGCACTGGGGAAGGCGTTGGGGGCTGAGTCTCTGAAGTCAGGTTGAGACGAGGTGCGTTCCTGATAGCCTTAACCATTGCTTCTTTTGCAATGTGGCCGTAGTATTTGGTCACCATTCTCAAATCGCTGTGGCCCAATTGTTCTGCCACGTAGGATAAGCTTACTCCTGCATTCAGAAGGGTGGACGCGTACGTGTGGCGAAGCTCATGAAATGTAACGGAGGCAATCGCCGCCTTCTTTACTGCCTGCTCCATCGCATGGATTTGATCGTAACTGGCCCATTGGTTTGGGTTTCCCAAAGTCTCTGCCCTGGCTCTTCGCTTCACATCATTCCGGAGAAACATCAGTCCCCCTGCATCTTTGCCCCTTGTGTACTCCTGGAACCACTCAATGCCCTCATCCGTCAGGATGACAAACCGGGGTTTGGTCCCACTCTTCCCTTTGCCAAAGGCAAGGTAAAGGGTGCCGTTGATGGGGTCAAAATCTCTCAACAGGACCGGAGTCAACTCTCCATATCTGGCACCACTAAATAACCCAGCCAGCACAAGGGGTTTAAGGTCATCATCACACGAGGAAACAAGCTTCCTTTGTTCATCGAGGCTAAGGAACCTGACCCGGTTTGCAGATGTGTTGGGGAATGGCTTTACCTGTTTCCACGGAGCCGGTTCCTGCACCTTTCCAGCATTCAAAGCATAAGTGAGAGCCGCTTTCAGATTGGTCAAGATGCGGTTTGCTGACTCTCTACGCTGCCTGATTTCCTCTTCAGTGGCTGGGGCATCCATTAACTCCGGCTCATTCCTGACCTTGCCAGTCTTGCGCCTGCCACTCTCAGCTATCCCCTGATGCCATTTTTCAATCCTGGCCTTGGTAAGCCTAGATACCTGTACATTCCCGAGGGATGGAAGGATGTGAGCGTTAGCCGTAATGGTCATGATGGGGATCCCCACAACCCCCCGACGCTTGGCCGCTTCAATGTAAAGGGTCCAAGCATCAGCTACCGTGAAAGGCCCCTTGTGGATGATTTCCCCACCAGCCTCCAAAGCGGCATCCCTCAGCATCCTCTGCAAAGCCACATCAGCAGACCGCTTTGCTTGATCATATGTGAGGATAGTGGCTCCATCAGCGGTTAAAACGTCATCGGCTGTGCCCAATCCAGCTTGCTTGTACTTCCGAGTTTCCTTGTTGAGGAGCTTGGCAGTCCAAGTTCCGGCCGCACCGCTCTTGGGTCTCCGATAAAATAAATATCTGCAATCAGCCAGGGGCTCTTGATACTCCCTCCCCCACTCCAGGGTCGCCCTCTTGGTCTTGCTATCCAATTGCCCCATATGGCCCTCTGAGGTCGTTTGTTCACTACCTTGTTCACATTTTAAACCAAAATTTTGTGGGACCACCATCCCACGTACATCCTACAAAGAGCGTGTGGGACGAGGCGATAGCTGATGATACCTAGAAGTACCAACATTTTTATTTTGAAGTACTTAAACATTTTTTTCATTTCGTTTTTTCAATTATTTTTTGTTAATTTTTCGTTATATACTACTCTGACACGGTAGGGGTCGGTGGTTCGATTCCACTCGCGCCAACCAGTAACCATAGAAGGGTCAGGACTTAAAAATCCTGGCCCTTCCTCATTTTTGGCCCGTGTACAAAACGTGTACGAAAGCCGTTCCTGAACGGGGGCATCCGACAGCGATCAGAGGCGCAACTTCTCACCGCCGTCACCACCTCCAGGTATGGCCTTCTGGCCTGCCCCCAAAAAGCTGGACCAGTTGAAATGTTAGGGTTCACTCTCTTCGAGAGGAACCCATATGCGTCAAAGCAATTTCACCGAGGAGCAGATCGTCGCCCTTCTGCGGGAAGCAGAGAAAGGCGAGCAGACCATCGAGGCGCTTGCCAAGGCCAAAGGGATCAGCGAACAGACCTTCTACCGGTGGCGTAAGAAATACGGTGGAGTGGACGCGAAGGATCTCAAACGGATGAAAGAGTTGGAGAAGGAGAACGCCAGCCTGAAGCGGATCGTCGGCGAGTTGACCCTGGACGTGGCCGCGCTGAAGGAACTGAACGCAAAAAAATGGTGAGCGTTCCGCAACGGAGAACTGGTGCGGCTTTCCTCCGAACCAAGGGTGTTTCGCTGCGGCGATGTGCCCGGGTCATCGGGAAAAGCCGTTCCAGCCTCCGGCCACGGACCCCCTCCTTGGGCGAGGATGGGATTGCGGAGCGCGTCCAGGATCTGGCCCACATCCACCCGCGCTACGGCTATCGCCGCGTCTGGGTTCTGCTGCGCCGGGAGAACCGCCTGGTCAACGTCAAACGGGTCCACCGCCTGTTCAAGCTCCTGGGCCTCCAGGTCAAACGCAAACCCCGGAAGCGCATCCGGACCGGCGAGACCGTGCCCATGAAGGCGATCCAGCCCAACCACGTCTGGACCTATGACTTCGTCAAAGACGCCGCCCTGAACGGCGATGAGATCCGGTGCCTGACCGTCGTCGATGAGTTCACCCGGGAAGCCCTGGCGATCGAGGTGGACGGGCTGATCGGCTCCCACAAGGTCAAGGCCACCCTGGCCCGGCTCTTCCTGGTCCACGGCAGACCCGGTTTCATCCGGAGCGACAACGGTTCCGAGTTCATCGCCCAGACCCTCAAGGACTGGCTGGGCAAGGCAGGCAGCCAGACCTTCTACATGCCCCCGGGGAGCCCATGGAAAAACGGCTTGTGCGAAAGCTTCAACGGCAAGTTCCGGGACGAATGCCTGAACATGGAAGCTTTCAGCAGCCTCCGGGAGGCCAAGGTGCTCATCGAAACATGGCGCCGGGACTACAACGAAATCAGGCCGCACTCCAGCCTCGGGCAACTGACGCCCAAGGAGTTCAAGGCCGTGGTGGACCTGGCGATGATGGGGGCTTTGCCCCCAAGCCCCCAGGATTTATCGCCTTTGGCACCCCCGGTGGGCGAGAAAACGGCCAGGGCGTTCCCCCTGGCCGCCACCGTTCGGTGCCTCTCGGCGGCGCTCGGGTCGCTTCCCGACGTCTCCCACAATGGTGCAAAACGCCGTTTCCATTTGGCACCGTTGGGGTTGGCTCTATCCGAAAGACAATTCTTATTTCCTGGGGATATACCTCGATCCGCTTGACAAGGATTCGTAGCAGGTCGCGCTTGGTCGCCCAGTCAGCCGATTCCAGTCCTTCCCGCATTTTCTCGGAGAAGGTTTCCAGCTTACCGACCAGGAACCGGATTTCCTCCTGGTCAGCAGCCTCCTCGCGGAGTTTGGTCTCCTGGTTCTCCAGTTCCGCGATGCGTTTCCCCAGTGAGGTGATTCTGGGCTCGAACTCCTCCTTCTTGATCAGGCCGTCGGCATAGCAATCAATGATGCGGGAGCGCGCCTGGGCAAGGCGGGCTTCCTGGCTGAGGACCCTGTGAAGGGTCTCCTCCTCTTGCGTGCTCTCGCCCTTCAGCCGCCGCTTGTATTCTTCCTCGAGGCGCTGCGGTTCGGTCATGAGGGCCTTGACTTCGTCCCACACGGCTTGGTCCAGGAGATCCATCCGGATGGTCCGGTTGTCGCACGTTCTTGGCCACGCGGTACGGTGGCGGTTCACTGCCGTACAGCGATGGTAAAAGTTCCGATGGATGGTCCCATCTCGACCATGGCCGCCGCACACGACCCCGAGATAGGCGTACCGGCATAGCCCACAAACGATGAGCCCCTGCATGAGGTATCGAGGTTGTTGCCGCTGAACCCTTGCTCTCTGACGGTTCTCCTG
>Ga0187874_10003546_pt1 | contig 10846 bp, 8 predicted proteins | sample June2016WEW_16_1_3_FD_132993 | JGI IMG/M metagenome (GOLD analysis project Ga0187874, IMG submission 132993) | Peatland microbial communities from SPRUCE experiment site at the Marcell Experimental Forest, Minnesota, USA - June2016WEW_16_150 | ecosystem: Environmental > Terrestrial > Soil >... | reverse complement strand
GTTTCACGCGGCGAGTGGTGAACCAGTTTTGAGAACGCATTCCCGTCCAGTCGCGACAGCACCGCGCTCACCGGTTTAAATTGAACGCAGCGGTCGGCAAGCCAGCGGCGGACGACGGCGGCGTGGATTGGGTCGTTGCTGCCGACAGCATCTTCGGCAATGAAAACCTCCAGGCCGCGTTCAAGACATTCGGCGGCGGCGGTGCGGACACAGGTGTGCAGATGAATGCCCGCGAGGATCACTGTGTCACAATTCAGCCGTTGCAGCGTGGCGTCAAGTGTTGCGTCGGCAAACGCGTTGAAGCCGGTTTTATGAATGATGATTTCATCCGGTTGCGGTCGCAGGGGAGCGGGAGATTGGTGACCGATTGTACCGGCGACGCAGAGCCAGCGATTCGTCCGTTTCCAGTGTGGCAGCCGCCGGTCCTGGTCGCGGCGGATGGTGGTCCAGACATGGATGACCGGTATGCGGTGCTGGCGGCAACTGTCGAGTAACACCACCGCCTGGGCGACCACGGCGTCGGCCGACGGCTGGAGATTAGGTGTCGTCAGGTAGTCGCCCTGCAGATCAACAAGCAGCAGTGCCGGCTTCATGCAAGCTGCGGGGACTCTACCGAACGAAAAACCTGTTCCGCAACCTTTTCAGCCATGGCTTTCGTGCCCAGAATCCGGCAGCCCGGCTCGGCCAAATCGGCGGTGCGCCAACCCGCGCGCCAGACTTCGGCGAGGGATTTTTCGACGAGCGCGGCGGCTTCGTCCAAGCCGAAGCTCTCGCGCAGCAGCATTACCAGCGAAAGGATTTGTCCGGCGGGATTGGCAGTGTCGGTGCCGGCCAAATCGTGCGCGCAGCCGTGGTTGGTTTGATAGACCCCGTGACCGTGTGCGTCGAAATTGCCGGAGAAAGTCACGCCGCGCGAAGAAACCAAAACCCCCGCAACGTCGGCCAGGATGTCGCCGAAAAGATTGGGGGCGGCAATTACGTCGAAGTGCGTCGGGTTTTGGATCAATTCGTAAGCGGCGAGGTCAACGTTCATGAATGCCGCCTCAACCCCGTGCCGGTGTGCCACCGCCCCGCCGACATCGCGCCAGAGCGCGGTGATGGTGGGGATGCCGCCTTCCTTGACGATGATATGCAATTTGCCCCGGCGGGCGGCCGCGGCGCGCGCGGCGACTTCGACGAGCCGATGGACTTCCGCTTCGCTGTAACTGAACGAATGTTCCGCAAACCGCCCCTTGTCGGTGGCGCGGTCGCCCCACTGGCCCTGGTAAACGCCGCCAGTATTGTCCCGCAAGATCAGCAGGTCCACGTCTTTCAGGAATCGTGGGGCGATCCTGCCGGCGTGCGCCAGTTCCGGCACCGGCTGCACGGGAACAAATTTGCAGAACAAATCGAATCGCCGCCGCAAATCATAGACGTAACGGCCGCCGCCGGGGCCGTTAAGGATGGCGCCGCCGAGTTGGAAAATGTCGGCGCAAAACTCCATGGTGTCCTCGGGCAGCCATTTGCCGCAGGACGCCACGGCTTCTTCACCAATCAACCCGCCCTGCCGCACTTCAAACTTGAGATCCATTGCCTGCTCGACCGCTTTCAAAACGTGCAAGGTGGCGCTGATGACCTGCGGTCCAATGCCGGTTCCTGCCAGGATGCCGATCAGCCGTCTCGCGGGGAAATGGACGGTTGGCAATCCGAGGTTGTTTCCGGGCAAATAGTTCGCCAGTCTGACCGGTCTGACCTTTTCAGGTCTCGGGCTGTTTGCTTGCGTCGTCATGGTTGCTTCTTGTTTCTTGCCATTCTCCGAGCGGGGGTGGCAGTAATTCCGAACTGATTCCACGCTTCTGATTCAGTTCGATCACGCCAGTCCTTGGAGGCTATTTTACTTTATGGCAATTATGTGACAATCCCAAAGAGGCCGGGCTGCCTCCGCTCGCCGTGAGGTGTGAATTCTGCGATAGCCACCACCCCATCCGGTGGAGTTCGCGTGTTGGTGTAACCGGGTTGGTGCAGAGTGGCCCAGGGTAAAGGGCTGTGAGGCAGACGCCTTTTTGCCGGCTCAACCGGTTAGCTCCCTCGCAGTTGCCTTGGCGCCAACAATGCCGGTTTCCGTTCGCAGGCAAATCCCACTTTGGCAACCACAAGCGGGGTGGCAAAAATGTGCGAAAAAGTGCGTTACACACAAAAATGGTATGGATGTTGCGGGGAAACCCATCAACTTGACCACATTATGGATGGCCATTTGATTCCAAACGAACAGCAGCTTCGCACGGCAAAAATTCTCATCGTTGACGATGAGGCGGCAGACATTCGCATGCTCGAATGGGCACTGCAAAAAGCCCAATATCCGAACTTCCGCAGTCTGGCCGATCCGACCTTGACGCAAAAGGAATTCGAGCAGTTCCAACCCGACCTGGTGTTGCTGGATTTGCACATGCCCCAACTGGATGGGTTTGCCGTTTTGGCGCAACTCCGGAAGTCTATGTCCGCCGACGAATTTCTGCCGGTGCTGGTGATCACGGGAGACAACACGACCGAGACGCGCAACCGGGCCCTGGCAGCCGGGGCCAACGATTTTCTGGGCAAGCCCATTGATTACACCGAGGTCATGCTGCGGATACGAAATCTGTTGCAGACCCGATTACTCCATGAGCGAGCGCAGGAAATGGAGGCTCGACTGAAAGCGCAAGCCGCCAAGGAAACAGGCGCTTGAACCCGATCCGGTCAAAAATACCAGGTGGATGACCGTATCCCGAGTGAACAATGGAAACGATCCCAACAGAAGAACTTGACCGGTTGCTGGCGGAGATGATCCAAAGCGCCGAGGGCATTTCGGATTTGCTGTTCGTGGCCGGCAAGCCGCCGCAGGTGGAAGTGCACGGCAAACTCAAGCCCTTTGTACTCGAACCGCCGGAGTCGGTCCTCACCAGCAAACGCATCGAGGGTCTGGCCGGGGCCATCATCCATAACAGCCCCCGGCTGGTTCAGGACTTAACGGCCCACGGCTCGTGCGATTGCAGCTATGCCCTTCAGAATTTTTGCCGGTTCCGGGTCAACATCTACCGCCAGAACGGGAATTACGCGATGGTCATGCGCCGGCTCCAATCGCAAATCCCGTCCATCGAAAGCCTCCGGCTGCCGCCGGTGTTCCGGGAAGTCATCAAGGAAAAGAACGGCCTGATATTCATGACCGGGGCCACTGGCAGCGGCAAGACCACCACGCTGGCGGCCATGATGAACGAAATCAATCAGACCAGCGACGTCCATATCGTCACGCTGGAAGACCCGATTGAATTTCTGCACCCGCATCTCAAGGCCACGTTCAGCCAGCGTGAATTGGGGCGCGACTTCTTTACCTTTCCCGATGGCATGCGCGCGGCCCTGCGGCAGGCGCCCAAGATTATTCTGGTCGGCGAAGTTCGCGACCGCGAGACGATGGAGATTGCGCTCACAGCCGGGGAAACCGGCCACGTGGTTTACAGCACCCTGCACACCATCAGCGCCGGACAGACCATCCATCGCATTTTAGGCATGTTCCGCAAGGACGAGGAACACCAGGTCCGTCAGCGACTGGTCGAAACCCTGCGCTACATTATCAGCCAGCGTTTGGTCCCCCAGAAAAGCGGCGCGCGATTACTGGTCACCGAATTGATGGGCAGCAATCTGCGCACCCGCGAAACCATCGAGTTGGGGGAAACCGAAACCCGCCGGTTTTCGGACATCATCGAGGCCGGGCACGCGTATGGCTGGCACAGCTTCGAGCAATCGCTGATCAAGGCGTATGAAGAGGATTTAATCACCGAGGAAACCGCGATGCTCTACTGCGTCAATAAATCGCAAATGCGGCAGCGTGTTGACCAGGCCAACAAACGCCGGGCCACCACACCCGCGCCCTCCACGCTGAAAATGAAGGCGGAAGCGCAGCCCCCCAAGGCTTCGCCTCTGCCCAAACGGCCACCTTTGCCGGTAGAGGCGAAAGCCTCGAAGTGACCGCCCCGGCGGAGGATTCAACCAGGGTTGCATTCTGCTCGACCCGGCCGCGTTGAGCCGTTACCCTGCCGTTCGTCTCACCACGAGATGAATTATGGATGAATTGTTGAAAATTTTGCAGGCCAACGCGACCGAGTCGCGGGAAAACATTGCGAAGATGCTGAACCTGTCCGTCGCGGAAGTGAACCGGCGCATCGCCGATTACGAAAAGCGCGGGGTCATCCGTGGCTACCAGGCCGTATTGAACGAGGACCAGCTCGATCTCGACACGGTCACGGCCGTCATCGAGGTCAAGGTCACGCCGCAACGCGAAGGTGGGTTCAACACCATCGCCGCGCGCATCAGCCGTTTTCCCGAAGTGCGCTCGGCGTATCTCATGAGCGGCACCTACGACCTGCTGCTGTTCCTTGAAGGCCGCAATTTGCGCGAGGTGGCGGCGTTCGTCAGCGAACGGCTTGCGCCGCTCGAAGGCGTACTGTCCACGTCCACCCATTTCATGCTCAAAACCTACAAGCGCCTCGGCGTGTTGATGCACCAGGAAACCTCCGATGAACGGCTCTCCATCGCTCCGTAACCGTGTCAACGCCACCGTCCGCGACATCCCGCACTCGGGCATCCGCGACTTCTTCGACATCGTCAGCACGATGAAGGACGTGATCAGTCTGGGCATCGGCGAGCCGGATTTTGACACGCCCTGGCACGTGCGGGAATCCACCGTGTTCGCCCTCGAACGCGGCGTGACGCATTACACCAGCAACTTCGGTTATCTCGAACTCCGCCAGGCGCTGGCCAAATACGTCGGCAAAAAATTCGGCGCGGAATATAATCCCGGGAACGAAATCCTCATCACTGTCGGCGTCAGCGAGGCGCTCGACCTCGCCTTGCGCGCGCTGGTTTCTCCCGGTGACGAAGTGCTCTACCACGAGCCGTGTTACGTGTCGTATCGCGCCACCGTTCTGTTCGCGCACGGCGTGCCGGTGGCCGTCGAGACTAAAGCGGAGAACGGATTCCGGCTCACGCGCGCAATGCTGGAGGCGAAAGTCACGCCCAAGACGAGGGTGTTGATGCTGAATTTTCCGAACAATCCGACCGGCGCGGTCATGGGCCGGCAGGATTTGGAAGACATCGCCGCGTTCGCCCGCGAGCGCGACCTCATTGTTGTCACCGACGAAATTTACGGTGAATTGACCTACGATTCGCCGCACACGAGCATCGTGAGCCTGCCGGGGATGCGCGACCGCACGATTTTCCTGCACGGTTTTTCGAAGGCGTGGGCGATGACCGGTTATCGCCTCGGCTACGCCTGCGGTCCCGCGGAGCTGATCGAGGCGATGATGAAGATTCACCAATACACGATGCTTTGTGCCTCTTCGATGGGACAGAAGGCCGCGATTGAAGCACTCGCCCGCCCGGATTCAGACATCGGCGAGATGGTGGACGAATACCGTCGCCGCCGGAATTTCATCGCTGCGGCGTTTGCGGATATGGGCGTCGAATGTCACCGTCCGCTCGGCGCGTTTTACGCGTTTCCGAGCGTGGCAAAATTCGGTCTGAAGTCGAAGGACTTCTCGTTGAAGCTGCTCAACGAGGAAAAGGTGGCGGCGGTACCCGGCACGGCGTTTGGCGAGTGTGGCGAAGGCTTCATCCGCTGCGCCTACGCAACCAGCATGGAGAATTTGAAGGAAGCGATGAACCGGCTCGAAAGGTTTATCGCGAAACTTTGAAGTGCAATACCGGCCTCCCTCGGCTGGGTTGTGCGTTGAGATTTACCCGTCAATCGCCGGGCCGCGTTGCGGCGCGCCGATTTCCCGCCGTGCCTGGGTGCGGTTGACCAGGGCGAGCATGGTGACGGACGCGGCGGCCTGCTGCTCGGCTTCCTCGATACGGGCGAATTCGCCATAGACCTCCGCCCGTGCCGGTTCGTTACCGGCATAAAATTCCTGCCCGATGCCGGTGCGCATGGCGAGCAAGACGTGGTGGGCGTTGATGGTGTCCAGCGGGCGCGCCGGCAGATACGCCGGTTCGCCGGCGGCAGTCGGAGTTTCGGCCACAAGCCGCGCAGCGAGGAGCGTTTGCAGGACCTGTTGCACAAGCCTGGTGGGAATGCCCAGATGGGCGGAAATTTCCTGGATGGAGACCGGTGGCAGGCCGTGTTGGAACCGTTGCCCGATGTACGTCATCAGCCGCAGCGCGATGAATTCGCGTCCGCGCTGGTTCACGTTTTCCGCGAGTTTGTCTTGCAAATAAGCCCGGCGGTTTTGAAAGGCGTAGGCGACCTGCGCGCCGAAGAGCAAAATCACCCACGAAAAATAAAGCCCGATCATGAACACCGGGATGAGGCCGAGGCTGCCGTAAATCTTGCTGTTGGAGACGACGCGGGAAACGTAGAGAAAGCCGAAGAGGTTGTTCAAATGCCAGAGCGAACCGCCGACGACCACGCCGGCGAACGCCGCGCCAAACCGGACCCGGGTGTTGGGCACCAGTTGATAAATCAGCGTGAACGTCAACCACAGGACCAGGAGCGGCAGGAATTGAAAAAAGAGGCTGCCAACGAACGGCATTTGGTTGACCAGAAGTTCCGCCGACTTCAAGTGTTTGCTCCCGGCAAGGGCCAGCGCCCCGGCGAGAGCAACCGGGCCCAGTGTGATGGTCGTCCAGTAAAGGACGATGCGCCGGAGCCAGTTGCGTCCATGTGTCACGCCCCAGATGTCATTAAACGTCTCCTCGACGTTCGCCAGCATTTGAATGGCCACCACCACCAGCAGCAGCATGCCGATCGTGCCGAGCGTGCCACTGCGAGTTTTTTGGACGAAATCGCGAATGTCCCGGGCCACTTCCTTTTGCGCGGCGATCACGCGGGTGTCGGTTCCGGGGGCGGCAATCAGATTGGTCTCAGCCAGGGGCCTGGCCGGGACGCTGACAGTCGTGGAATTTGTGGGCATCAGGGCGACGGACATATCTGGGCCAAGGTTCAACGAAATATTCTGCTCATTGGTACTAAGCGTTGCAGGCGGCATGACGGTGGAAACAAATTTATCAATGGCCTGATAGATTTTTTCCTCACCCTCGCTTTTGAGCAGGCTGCTGGTGACGCTGATGGCCACCGCGAGCAACGGGATGAGTGCGAGCAGAGTGGTATAAGATAACGCCGCCGCGCGGACGGGGCAACGATTGCGCACGAAACTTCGAATGGCCAGCGCCCAAAAGTGCGCGAAGCGTTCGAGTCGGCTGAATTCGCCTTCCGCGCCGGTGTAAATGCCGGTCAAAATTTTAATGAGACGTGAGAACGGCTTTTTTACCATGCTGTTGCGCCACGCTAACAGACCCATTCGCCAAGTCAATCGGCGGTGATGTCCCCCTTAATCTTGTTCTCTTAACCATAATCTCTGTGAGACGGATTATGATTATAATGACGATTAAGATTAAGATTTTGTTGGGGAATCCGCTTTATCGCTGCGGCAAAACCGGCATAATGGCGGGAGGCGTCCGTAGCTCAATTGGATAGAGCTTCTGACTTCGGATCAGAAGGTTGCAGGTTCAAGTCCTGCCGGACGCGCCATTCAAAATCTCCAATAGAATCAACCATTTTATCGCGCATCCTCCGATTGATTTCCGCGCTGAAATATTTTGTCTGTCCCCTTTTTGGCTTCTGAAGCGTCGGGATCGGCGGTGAGGGTAGGGAAAAACCTACACCCAGCCAATCAAAGCGCGTCCTGCGAGGCGCGCGACGCGGGGCGGGGCATCGGCGCGTGTCGGTATCGTGGCCGCGACTCGTCGGCGCAGTTGAACTTTGGCCCGGCGATGGTGCCGGTGCCACAGGTGGTGGCCGGGTGAAGGGCAAGGACTCTTTTTGTTCACGGCGACCCGTCCCCGCCACACCACCCCGCCACCCCGCGCCGCACCCGCGCCGGATTCCCCCGCTGGGATGCTCGTGAGGGCGCTCCACGCGTGCGACCTTGACCACATAATCGAGTGGGCTATTCTTCGCGCTCAATGAAAATGGCGGCCAGCAGACCTGCGGTCACGATCGCGGTGGCGGTGTTCCTCGTTGCCTTAGCCTTTGCGATCTACACCCAACACGTCTGGGAGGATTATTGGATCACGTTCCGCTGCAGCCAGAACCTGGCAACCGGTCACGGCCTCGTTTTCACTCCCGGCGAGCGGCTGCACACGTTCACCTCGCCGCTGGGGGTTTTGTTGCCGGCGGGATTCAGTTGGCTTACGGGCAATCAATCCGACGAATTGGCGTTGTGGTTGTTTCGGCTGACGAGCATTGCGGCGTTTTCCGCCGGCCTGGTTCTGCTTTTCCATGTGCTGCAAAGACTGCAGCAGCACCGCTTGGCCACCGGGCTGACCCTGGCACTCCTTGGGCTGGACGCCAAGCTGGTGGACTTCAGCATCAACGGCATGGAAACAGGACTGCTGTTTTTCTTCCTGGCACTGGCGATTCATGGTCTAGTGGTGCCCGGTCCGCGTCAGATGCTTCGCATCGGCATCGGTTGGGCGGGTTTGATGTGGACCCGCCCGGATAGTTGCGTGTATATCGCCGCGTTGGGAATCAGCGCCCTGCTCTTTTCACCCAACCGGACAGCCGGACAATCACGAAAGGACTTGTGGAAAATTCTTTTGGCGGCCTGCCTGGTTTGCACCGTTCTCTATCTGCCCTGGTTCCTGTGGGCGTGGAGTTACTACGGGTCGCCGGTGCCGCATACCGTCGTGGCCAAGGGAACGAATTTGCCTCCGCTTTCCCTTGGCGCGCAATTGTTCAATCTGCTTGTGTTCCCAGGGACATTGTTGACCCACGTGACCAGCCTGTGCTCGGTATTCACGCCAGCCTACACGCGTTTCGGCGGATGGCCTTGGTCCCTTTCCCCGCTCAACGCAGTGCTTGGGATTGTGGCTGCCTTGTCCTGGCCATTCCCGCCGTTGCGTCCCCAAACGCGCCTGTTTTCGCTGGTTTTTTTTCTGGGGAACTTTTTTTTGACCTCTGTTTTGAAGTATCCGTTCCCATGGTATCCGTGGTATTTGCCAACTGTCGCGGTGTTCGGTTATCTGACCCTCGGCCTTCTGTTCGACCAGGCGCTCAGTCTGGCCGGCCGGGTGCGCGATTGGTCCCGCCTTCTGCGAGGCGCGCTCTGCGCGCTGGCGTTTTTGCTGGTTGCGGGCCAGTTATTCATCACATTGTGCGTGGCGCGTCAAATGCGGGTACAACAGCAACTGATCGAGAATGGCCTGCGCCGGCAGATCGGTCTCTGGCTGCGTGCCCACGCACGAACGCCACACGATACCGTGATGCTCGAACCGCTGGGTTACATCGGCTATTTTTCCGGATTGAAGATGCTCGATCATCCCGGCTTGGCCTCGAAAGAAATGGTCGAGGTCCGCAAGCGGCTTGGCCCTGACAGGGAAAACCAAGTCTTCCTCGAACTCAAACCCGACTGGTTGGTCTTGCGGCCGGTGGAAATTCTGACAGAAAGCCTCGTTCAGCGTGGCCCACTGCAGGAAAACTACGATCTGGTTCAGGTGTTTGATGCCTCGGAAAAAATCCGCAATCTCGGCTGGCTGCCGGGTAGGCCTTATCTTATGCTCGACCAAACTTTTCTGATTTTCCATCGCAAATCGGATGCAAGCTCCAAACCTCCGGATTGATAAATTACAGCTTCACCTTCGCCACGACCCAATGCCGGTCAGCCAACCAAAGTGCGTCCTGCCTACGCCCAGCGACGCCAGGCGGGCATCGTGGCGGCGAGTCAGGCAAAATCCACCCCGTCATGCTGGTCGAATCTGTCTGAATGAACGTGTTGAGATTTGCGCCCCCAACCCACCACCCGTTCGCACCGCGACCCCTGAACTTTGCGCGAAATCGGTGTGGCCAAGCCTCGCGCACACGAGGCGGCCGGATGGGCGGGGCTGCCGTTCCACAAACAATTAAATATCCCCCATCTTCCGCGTTTTGATGTGATTATGCCTTACCGACTCAACTCATAATTCAGAATCGAAAGGCAATAAATCGCCGCCGTCTCAACGCGCAGGGTCAAATGGCCGAGGGTAGCCAAAACGTCTCGGCCAAGGGGAATTGGTTTGATAAAGTCCAATCTCCGTCTGTAATTCATTTGTCAACCCCGGGTTGGATTGAGCCACCGCTAATGCCAACGCCTGTTTTGCTGTCAATACCGCTTCGGGAAATCGTCCCGCTTCCGTATAAGCCGCCGCCAGCGTGCGCAGAATTAGCGGGTCATTACCCTTGGAAAACTGGTTGGCCTGCTCGGCCAAGGCGACGGCTTTATTGTAAAGCATCAGCCCCAACCCAATCAGCATCACCGGACCCACTGCCGCTGTTAACAACAACCCAGCCCGGCGACGTGAACCTGGTTCCGTCGCCGCACGCCACGCCTGAGCCACCGGTAGCAAAAGGATTATTACCCCAAACAACAATGATGGTCGCGACCCTACCGCCAATCCATAAGCCAGACTCGCCAACAGCAGCCACAAAACTCGCCGTTTCGGTCCATGCTATGCACCCCAGATCGCCGCCAACGCCAGCATGGTGAACGCATACCCACAACTTCTCGCAACTTCATAAACATCACAGCGCGATAAAACTTCCAGTATGCCTGTGGCCGAACCCAGTGTGAGTATGCCGAGCGCAACTACCCAGATACTTACTTCTGGAAAGTAACGCCGCCAGACCGCTCGTAATAGACCCGCCGCAATCAGGAAGCCCGACGCATAAAAAATCACGACCGCATTCTTATGTAGCAGGTAGTGGCCGGTCAGGGCCACATACGGCCAGAAAAGCACCAAAGCGGGCGTTACCCCAAAATACAGGTATAACTTCCCTCTGTAATAACTCATCTCATATGAG
>Ga0187874_10003545_pt1 | contig 10849 bp, 7 predicted proteins | sample June2016WEW_16_1_3_FD_132993 | JGI IMG/M metagenome (GOLD analysis project Ga0187874, IMG submission 132993) | Peatland microbial communities from SPRUCE experiment site at the Marcell Experimental Forest, Minnesota, USA - June2016WEW_16_150 | ecosystem: Environmental > Terrestrial > Soil >... | reverse complement strand
GCCCAAGACTCGAGGTCAGGATGGTTCGCTACTCCTTTCCTGTGAGACTCTTTCATTCCCTACTTCATGCCGGTTTATCCCGGCGCATCGGACGCTCCCCTTTTCGCCAGTTCAGCTTTCGCTAGTGGCCTGTAACAGTTGAATTGATAGCGGCTCAATCAATTTCTCTGGAGCGCCGGAGGCGCGACGCAGCCAAGCCCAGGGCGTAAGCCCTGGGAATTGGCGCAGGATCCGAAGTCAGCCCTGAAGGGCATACGCGTCAAGCTAAGCCGTATTCCCAAAGCGCTGAAAGCGCGGCGCAGCAAAGCCCAGGGTGAAGGAGCATGCGCAGCGTGCTCCGGAACCCTGGGCTTGGAATGGCATTCGGTTAAGCCCTGTAAGGGCGAAGCAGGTTGCATAATTTGTTCACTTCAATAAAAGATCGTTTTGCACTCCTAATCGAAAACGATCTGCAAAAACCTGCTTCGCCCTTTCAGGGCTTTCTTTCCCTTTGTTCTAACCCAGGGCTCCAGCCGCTTCGCGGCCTCCGCCCTGGGCTTGGCTGTGTCGCGCTTTCAGCGCTCTGGATCTTTGTTTCCTGACGCTATCAATTCAACTGTTACAGGCCGCTAGAACTGATATTGCTCTGGCGAAAAGGGGAGCGTCCCCGTTTGGATCAATCCTGGGGAGTTGATGATTCGCCGCCATGATGTTTCGAGCGGCGCATGAGCAGGATCAGTAAAGTGCAAACCAGCAACCCGATCCCAATCACGTAGAAGGCTTCCACAAAGCTCAGGAGCAATGCCTGCCGCTGAATGCTGCCATAAATCAAGGCCAGAGCCCGATTCCCTGCGGTATTTGAATCTATCCCTCGAAGAAAAAGCATATTGGAGATCCGGCTTTCCATCTGCTGGAATTGAGGGTTGAATGGAGTCGCATGGGATGCCAGGACTGATTGGTGGAATTGCGACCGACGCGCCAGCCAGGTTGTCACAAACGAAATCCCCATGCTGGAGCCGATATTCCGCATAACGCTGTAGAGGCTCGTCGCATACCCCGTTTCGATTCTTGGGATCGGGTCCATGGTTAATGTCGTCAGCGGCACAAAAACAAGCGAGAGGCCGAGGCCCTGGCTGACCTGATAAAAGAAAATGTCCCAAGTGCCGGACTGCAGCGTCATGGTCGAGAACCCGAACAACGCCAGGCCTGCAACGATAAAACCGAGCGCGAGCATCCAGCGTCCGTCCCAGCCTTTGCCGAGCATGTAGCCGACCACCGGCATCAGCAGAGCGGTCCCGATGCCGCGGGGGCTCGTCCAGAAGCCGGCGGTCATCGCCGTCCAGCCCAGCAAGGTTTGCATAAACAGCGGGAGCAGGATGAGACTGCCATAGAGCACAAAACCAAGGACCCATGCCAGCGAAATACCTGTCGCGAAATTGCGATACCGGAGCAGGCGGAAGCGAACGATCGGATCGGGGGTGCGCAGTTCGCGAAAAACGAAGGCGGCCAAAAAGACCAGGGCCAGAATGGCAAGCGTCACGATCAAGCGCGAGCCGAACCAGTCTTCCTCCTGTCCTTTATCCAGCATCACCTGTAAGGAGCCCATCCCTATTGCCAGCATAGCCAGGCCGATTGCATCGATTCGGAACGCTTTGCTCTTGATGTGATGAGGATCGTGCACGTAAAGGTAAATCATGATCAGGCTCAAAATCCCCACCGGAACGTTTATGTAGAAAACCCAGCGCCACGAGTAGGAATCTGTAATCCAACCGCCCAGCGTCGGACCGAGGATCGGCGCGGCAACAATGCCCAATCCCCAGAAGCCCATCGCTTTGCCGCGTTCCCTTCCTGGGAACTCATCCAGCAGCACCGCCTGCGATAGCGGCTGGAGCCCCCCGCCGGTAGTGCCCTGGAGCACACGGAAGAAAATAAGGAGCGGGAGATTGGGCGCCAGCCCGCACAGAACGCTGGATAGAGTGAACCCCGTCACAACGATCATCAGGAGCCGCTTCCTCCCAAATATGCCGGCGAGCCACCCGGTAATGGGAAGAATGATCGCATTTGCGACGATATAGGAAGTCAGCACCCAGGTCGCCTCGTCGACGGTCGACGAAAGGCTGCCTGCCATATGTGGAAGACTGACATTGACCACCGAAGTGTCCAGCACTTCCATCACAGCGCTCGACATCACGGCGAAAGCAATCAACCAACGGCTGAAGTCCGGTCGAGAGTCTCCCGGCAGATTAATGGCTTCGTCATTCATTGGCATTGATTGAGAACCGGAATATACAGATGATCGGTCCTGTCGCTTCCGAACAGCAGTGCCGGAAAGAAGAGCTGTTATTATTCCAACTGTTTTGGGCCGGACGCTCCCGCGGCAGATTATAAACCGATCGGCCCGGATTCCGAAGTTGAAGATACTGCAGACGGATGCCGTTCACAGATGCGCGCCGACCGGCGACAGGTCTCCTCCGCCCCAGGTTTCTGTTGTAGAAATAGAATCACTTTTCTAGGACCGGGATGGCGCAGTCCCCCCGTCAACCGATAATGTCAAGTAACGAGCCGGTCGAACCGTTGTCTGATTGGGGATCGAATAGCTCTGCGGCCTCTGCCGCCTGCATTTCTGCCTGCATGACTTGGCTTGTCGACAAAGCGGTTGAGGAGGCCGGGGATGAGGATTGGGCGCCGGCAGTAGAATCCGGTGAAGTCGAGGAGGATTCGGTTCCGTTCGTGGAAGGTTCCAGATCCGCGAGGATGCTGCTCAGATCGGAAGTGGGACTTTCGGACGAACCGACAGAAACTCCGAACAACGCATCCACAGTCTCCAACTGATTGGCGGCGGCGTTTAGCTGGACGACATCGTCAGGCGAAGCCTTCTCCAAAGCAGTAACGACGTTCGAATTCGACAGTACGGGCGAATCGACCTTGGATAGTGTTTGAAGCAAGTTTTCCAGTCCAGGATTAATTGAGGAAATAGAGCTCATCTGCGAAGAACCTCCTATTCCGTGATCGGCAGCAACCTTCGTGGTGATTAGATACTTACTGGATAAATCTCGAACCTAATGAGTTAACAAAAGCACTTTTGAACCGTAGAATGTTGAATAATGAATGTTGAATGTGGAAGTGAAAAACTTCTGCGGTTCGATATTCCTTGTTCGATATTCTAAATTTCAAATATTTTTGCTTAGTTTTTTGCCGCAGCATGGGACAAAAACCCAGGGCGCGGGGACGTAGGCGCAAAAAGTTTGTCGTCAGGCATATGAACGGTACTTTAGGGTAATATTGAGGATTGCCAGAACAATATCATCCGAAGAACTGAGAACGTTGTATGTTGATACAGAGACCCAGAGGTCGGGCCCTGTTTGGGCATGTGCGTCAAGCTAAGGAGAATTGTCCAGAGCGCTGAAAGCGCGAAACAGCAAAGCCCAGGGCGCAAGCCCTGGGAATGGCATGCGTATGAACCAAGCCCTGAAAGGGCGGCACAGGTTTTTGGCAGATTATGCAAAAGCCTGCGTCGCCCTTTCAGGGCTGAACCTTAATTCCATCCTGAAACCCAGGGTTCCTGAGCCCGCTGTGCGTGCTCCTCCACCCTGGGCTTTGCTGCACCGCGCTTTCAGCGCTTTGGGAATACGGCTTAGCTTGACGCGCATGCCCGTTGGGGTTGCGCGCCAAACTGAGGTTACGCCATCCCAAGCGCTCAAGGTTTGACGCGCAGGGCGATTGGGTTGACCGGCCGGTCGCATACACACTCCGCTACCGATGCGCGGTTTGTTCAAAAAAGGGAAGGAAGCCTATGGGATCACGATATGAGCATGTGTTTGAGCCGATCAGAATCCGAGGGGTTGATTTCAAAAACCGTCTGGAAATGGCCCCGCCGTCCCCCAACCTGGCTGACCGGGAAGGAAGAGTGACGCCGGAATTTGTCGACTTTTTCAGGCCGATAGCGAAAGGCGGAGCGGCAATAATCCACGTCGGCAATTCCGTGGTCGATATCAAAGAGGCGTGTGACGAAGAGCGTCAATTGGACCTCGGCAGCGATCAATGCATCCTTCCGCTGACCCGGTTCGTCGAGATGTGCCATGGCTACGGAGCGCTTGCCTCACTCGAGATCAACCACAACGGCAAGGATTCCGACTACGATAAAACCGGGAAAGCGGCTTTCAGCGCCTCCTCCTTCATTGCGTCGAGCGAGACATGGCGCGCGCAGATGCACGGCAGGCAGCCCATTCCCACTATAGAAATGGATCATGCAAAGATAAAGGAAACAGTTGAAAAATATGCTGCCGCCGCGTACCGCTGCAAAAGGGCCTGCTTCAAAATGTGCATGATTCACGGCGGCCATGGAAATTTGATCTCCCAATTTGCAAGCAGGCTTTATAACAAGCGCAAAGACGATTACGGCGGTTCTCTCAAAAACAGGGCGCGCTTTGCGATCGAGGTATTGGACAGGGTCCGTGAGCTGTGCGGAGAGAATTTCGTGATCGAATACCGCATTTCGGCGGATGAGATCCATCCGGATGGAATGCATTTTGACGAGACGCTGAAATTCATCGAACTGATTCAGCACAAGGTCGACATTCTGCACGTTTCCGCCGGCCTTCACGGCGAATTCCAATACATGCGCAACTGGTGGCAGAACTATCTGATGGATCGAGAGTACAACGTGCATTACGCAGCGGACATCAGGAAGAAATTCCCGAATCTGCTTGTGTGCGCTGTCGGTTCGATCATGAACGTCAAGAGAGCCGAAGAAATCCTGGCTGCAGGTCAGGCCGACTTTGTCGCAATGTGCCGCCCGTTGCTCGCAGATCCCGAGATGCCGCGCAAATATGCTCTGGGCAGAGAGGAAGACCACCGTCCCTGTCTGCGCTGCCAGTACTGCGGTTTCCGGCTGATAATCCCCGCAGTGATCAATTGTGCGGTTAACCCGTTTTTGGGCAACGAGACCGAATTCCCGGAAGCGAAGGTCAAGAAGGCGGACGTGAAGAAGAAAGTCGCGGTCATCGGCGGCGGTCCCGCCGGCATCCAGGCTTTGTTGACGCTTTGCGAACGCGGACATGACGTCACGCTTTACGAAATGAGCGATCGCCTCGGCGGACACGTCGTTCCGGGATCGGCACTCTCCTTCAAACAGGACGTCAGGGATTATCTTGAGTACCTGGTGCGTCAGGCGAATAAAGCGCCCGCGCGCATTCTTCTCAATACCGAAGCCACGAAGAAAATGCTGGATGCCGAAGGCTACGATGCACTCATCATCGCCGTCGGTTCAAGACCCGCAATTCCGCCGGTTCCGGGTATCGACAAGCCGCATGTCCATTGGGCGCCGGAAGTGGACATGGGCAAAGTGAAGACCGGTCAAAAGACGGTGATTGTCGGCGCAGGCACCGTCGGCATAGAGTGCGCAATCGGTCTCAAGCGCGCAGGAAAAGACGTCGCTGTGGTTGAAATGGCGCCGGACATGTCGAACCTCAGGGCTTCTGCCGGAGGCGCCAGCATGGAATTGACGGCGTTGATCGAGGAACTTCATATTCCCGTGCATCTCAATTGCAGGCTTGAAGAAGTGACCGACAGCAACGTGATTTGCCGCAATACACAAACATCCGAAAAGATCGAGTTTCCCGCCGACACGGTGCTTTTGGCCGCCGGGATGGTTTCGAGGCAGCAGGTTGCCGATGCTCTGCGCCGCTGTGCCCCGGAAACAGAGGTGTTTGTTGTCGGTGACGCGTCGGAGGTTGGCACGATTGCCACGGCCGTCAGATCCGCTTTCAAGGCGGCCGCGTATATTTAGGACAAGTTCCGGCGAATTCACGGAACAGAGCAACATCGTCTTATATTGACGATTCGAAAAGGGAGCCTGATTCTCAAATACGATCTTAGATTTGCCCTTTTGGAAGAGGCTTGATTAAGGCGCGCGCAAAGCGTGAGACAGTTTTAAAAGATTCTTTCCACCGCTTAGGGAGCACTCAATTTCCCACATGGCCGTTTCTTGAGAGCTTGAATGCAAAACTGCTATGCCCCTGGCTGCCCTGAATGGGAGCCGCCCATGAGCATAAAGCCGCGAGGCAGGCATAGACTACAGGCTATTAATGGGTTTTGGCCAGTGGGTGGAACGTAATGCCTAGCGTGATGGCAAAGGGATACCCGGGCGTGCCGTGGATGCGGCTTGCTGCTGGTGCATCCGGCGTCACGCGTGACTCGAAGTAGTTTTGTGTCTCGTAATATTTCTTGTTGGTGAGGTTGTCGATGGCGAGGTTGAGTTCCGTTCCCGAACCTAGTTTTTTCGTTACCGCGAGGTCTATCACGTCAAGTCCGGTTGCTCGGATGGTGGGATCGAGTCCGTCGAGGCGATAGTTGCTCGTGTGCCGGTAGCGCACGGAGGCATAGCAGCCGTGCCATTCGGAGAGCGTTAGTCCTGCGTTGGCGACGGTGTGTGGTGCGCTATCAACGTAAACACTTGGTGACGTGCCTCGGTAGAAGGAGTTCATCACTTGCGTGATGCCGCCTTCGAGGGAGAGACGCCGCAAGAGTTGAAGTGATGTTTTGCCTTCATACCCGTAACTTCTGCTTGGCCCTTTGAGTTCGAGGGTGCCGTCGTCGGGAATATAAACCTGCTCGTTGGAGCGATCGATGAGGAAGAGGTCGGTGCTGAACGAGAACCGGTGGAAGTTGTAGGCTGCACCGGCCTGATAAAAGTCGGTGGTTGCAATGCGGGGCGAGTCTGGTCTCTCCACGATGCCGCGCGCATCTTGTGTGTTGATGCCTCTGCCGTAGTTGAAGGAGAGCGTGACTGGGAATTGTCGTGCGATGTTGTAGGCGATTGCTGCCTTGGGCTGGAGTCGTGCTGCGCTCTGTGTTCCGGAGATGCTCGGGGTTACCTGGTCTTGGTCGTTCCATTGGAAGTAGTCCCAGCGTAGTCCTCCTTCGACATGTAGTCGTCCTCCGAGAAAGTCCATTCCTTGCTGTGCATAGCCAGCAACATTTGGGAACACGAGGTGGGAACGCGTGGTGACGCCGAGCGGTTCTCGTCCTTCTCGGGGATAGAGGCTGACGTTGACTTGGTTCTCGTGGTAGTTGCCGCCGATCGTGAGCAGGGTTCTTGCACCCAGGAAACGGTAGAAGTGCTGATACTGGATGTTGGCTCCTTCTTGGAGGCGGGAGTCGTGCTGCTGGATGCCGTCCCCGTGTTCGGGATCATTGAGAAAGAACGTGAAGTTGGAATACAGGTCAAAGAGTGATCGTCCGACAAAAACGTCAGCTTTGAAGCTGTCGCCGCCATTGAACTCTGTTCGGTAATACGCTGCTGCAGTTCCCATACGCACTCGTCCGCCGTCGCTTGGGTCTATATACCCGAAGCGGTCCAGTTCGCCAGTTGCTACGAGGTCCAGTGGGATCTGTCCGGAGGACGCGAAGTCATTGGTGCCAGAGTTGATCTTGAACCCGAGGTCCTGATTTTCCGTCAGGTGCCAGGTGTAATTCCCGGTAGCGTTGTTACGCTTGTAACGAAGATGATTCAGGAATGGTCCGTTGGTGTAGGAGCCTTCATAGGCGATGAAGGCATCGGCGTTGGATAGTTCCGGGCTGTAGCCAACGAAGCTCCGGAAGGTGTCGAATGATCCCGCCTGGATGCGAGCCGTGAGTTGTTCGGGGAGGCTTTCGCGCGTGCGGATTTGCACGACGCCGAGGCCGGAGAAATCGCCATACTCCGCGCTGAATGGGCCGTTGAGGATCGTGACTTCTTGCACGAGTTCCGGGGTTAGTGTCTTGAGCGCGCCCAGGTAGCCTTGGCCATGGCCTTGGCTTGCCTGATTCTGTGGCAGGTCATTCACGACGACCTTTAATCCGCCGTTGACGCCGCCGTGGTCAAGGTTGAAGCCGAAGCGTCGGACTTCGAGGCTTTTGCCGCCGCCTTCGTGTTGTCCCGCATTGATTCCCCCATCGAGTGTTTCCAGCAGCTGGTCGTCTCGTTGGAAGAGGGTCTTGTTGTAGACCTCATCGTTTTGGTGCTCAATCCCCGGATCAAGGGTTGCTGAGACGATCACCACGCTCTTTTGCCCGGAGAGTTGGAGAAACTGCAACTCCTTCACCACGGGCTCACGCGTTATTGTGACTGTGGTGCTGATCGGCGCGAATCCCTTCGCTTCTGCCCGCACGTGGTAATCACCGGGTTCCAGAGTAGAAAAAGTGAAATTTCCTTGTTCGTCGGTAATGGCATGGCGATCCAGCCCGGTCCTTGTCAGGGTGATCCTTGCGCCGACAATTACTGCTCCGACCGGGTCAGTGGCTCTGCCTGAAATCCTGCCGGTATCCTGCGCGAGCAAGAAGGCTGCTGTCGCGAGAGAGAAGATGGTAACAATGAGGGCGTGTAACACGCGGCTGTAACTAGAACTATCAAGTGTGTTGTGAATGGTGCTGCATGTTGTCAGATGCAATTTTTCTTATCCTCGCGGGTTGAGCAACGCACCGAAGCCTCTTGTAACTTCTTGCACCAACGCTCTATGATTGGGCGTTTACGAAACGACGAAACGAGAGCGTAGCACGAACATAATAAGCGTGCTACATGCAAATGCATTGTTGCCAAAAGTTTTTTTGAATGGGGAAGTGGGGGTTATGCGCAAATCCAGTGAACTGATTCGGTTTGGCGTCTCGATGGAAAAAGGCCTCTTAGCCGAGTTCGACTCCCTTGCTCACGGCAAGGGGTATGCGAACCGTTCTGAGGCGATTCGTGACATGGTGCGCGACCTGCTTATCGAGAAGAAACTCCGGGAGGAGAACACGGAAGGGGTGGGCACGCTCACGCTTGTCTATAATCATCATCAGCGCGAACTGGAAGAAAAACTGACCGACTACCAACACGATCATCTGCAGGTCATCGTTTCGACCGTGCATGTCCACCTGAGCCAACATCTTTGCCTAGAAGTATTGATCCTGCGCGGCAAGACCAAAGAGATAAGAAAAGTAGCCGATGGCCTGATCGCAACAAAAGGGGTCCAGCATGGAAAACTTGTTCTGACCACCGCAGAGTAAACAAGCAAGGCAGATTCTTTCAGTTGGTCGTGTAACGCGCATTCGTAACTGTGAAATCTACCCTGATTCCCAAGAAGTCGCATTCTGGGAAATAACCGTGGCCGGCGGCCGATTCCCGTGCTGCTTGCGCATTGTGCCGGGAGCGGGAGCGGGAAAAAGGGGTTATCGGAGAAGAGCGCGAATTCCCGCGTGGACGTCGTCCCATAAAGGACCCTTTTCGAGACAAGTCTTATTCGTGACCGCCATGCTGGCGCAGTAATTCAACTACGTCCTTACGGCCCTTCTGCGCCGCAAAGTGCAAAGGCGTTCCGCCGTCGTTTTCCTTGGCATTGACATCGGCCTTGTTGGCCAGCAGCAATTCCGCTACGTCCTTGTGCCCCTCCAACGCCGCAAAGTGCAAAGGCGTCCCGCCGTTGTTGGCCTTGGCATTGACATCGGCCTTGTTGGCCAGCAGCAATTCCACCACGTCCTTACGGCCCTCTAGCGCCGCCATGTGCAAAGGCGTCCCGCCGTCGTTTTCTTTGGCATTAACCTCGGCCTTGTTGACCAGCAGCAATTCCACCACGTCCTTACGGCCCTCCTGCGCCGCAAAGTGCAAAGGCGTCCAGCCGTCGTTTCCCTTGGCGTTGACATCGGCCTTGTTGGCCAGCAGCAATTCCACCACGTCCTTACGGCCCTCCAGCGCCGCCAAGTGCAACGGCGTCCCGCCGTTGTTGGCCTTGGCATTGACATCGGCCTTGTTGGCCAGCAGCAATTCCGCCACGTCCTTGTGGCCCTCCAGCGCCGCCAAGTGCAAAGACGCAAAGCCGTCATTGGACTTGGCATTGACCTCGGCCTTGTTAGCCAGCAGCAATTCCGCCACGTCCTTGTGGCCCTCCAGCGCCGCCAAGTGCAAAGGCATCCCGCCGTTGTTGGCCTTGGCATTGACCTCGGCCTTGTTGGCCAGCAGCAATTCCACCACGTCCTTACGGCCCTTCCGCGCCGCCATGTGCAAAGGCGTCTCGCCCTTGTTGTCCTTGGCATTGACCTCGGCCTTGCTGGCCAGCAGCAACTCCACCACGTCCTTACGGCCCTCCAGCGCCGCCAAGTGCAAAGACGTCCTGCCTTCTTTGTCTTCTTTGCTGAGAACCAGATTGGGATTTTCTTTGAGCAGCGCCCTGACCTTTGCCAGGTCGCCCGCCTTGGCCGCGTCATGAATTTCGCCGCAGAAGGCGAGGCTGCTCCAAGCCAGCGCGAACAGCGTCACGGTGGCGAGGCGGGGAATTGGGGTATGGAAGAGACGGCGAAGGAAAGTTTTTATGTTCATGATTACTCTCCTGATTTCCTGCCAGCTTATCACTATTCTTTTTGCCGTCGAGGACATTTAGCGGAAGCATAATACAGCTGAATAGGCCGTTGGCTTCCGCGAAGTCGTAATAGGGGAAGTAATCTTGTGCATAAGGGACGCGATCTCTGTCCAAGCTAGGAGCCTGTCCGAGAATTCGAAGGGGTCGCGCGCATGGGGCTTGCACGGCGAGCGCAAGACGCGAGGAGGAGGCGATGTCCATGCACATCGTCGACGACGAGCAACGCAGCGATCGTCGTCCAACCCCCATGCGCCCTTCGGGTTCCGGCTTGGAAGGGACATCTGCTTCGTTGGCGCTCCTCGACGATGTGCACCGACATCGCCTGCGTCGCGCCGCCTTGCATCTGCCCCTTCCAAGCCAGGAACGCGGCCCCTTCCAATTCTCGGACAGGCTCCTAGTACTACTACGTTAAGTGTTGACATGGTCGATCGGCTATGCTAGGCTGCGGCCATGAACGACAACCAGCTGGACAAATGTCGTAAGCGGTTGGAGCAATTCCT
>Ga0187874_10003536_pt1 | contig 10872 bp, 20 predicted proteins | sample June2016WEW_16_1_3_FD_132993 | JGI IMG/M metagenome (GOLD analysis project Ga0187874, IMG submission 132993) | Peatland microbial communities from SPRUCE experiment site at the Marcell Experimental Forest, Minnesota, USA - June2016WEW_16_150 | ecosystem: Environmental > Terrestrial > Soil >... | reverse complement strand
GCGTATATCACACGGGTTGACACAGAGTCCAGCGTACTCGGTGGAGTGACAGGTTTTGCTGTGAATTTCACAGACCCTGATGACTCCGTAGCAAAGACGAGCAACCCTACTACTCCCACGATATCCTCAGCGAACACCACGGGGACGACTATATCCGGCGATCTGTATGTGTACGCAAAAGCAGCAACGGCGATTACCTATAATTTTGGGTATACCACCACAGGCTCAGGAGCAACAGCCATGCTCTATTCTATAGCGGTGTACGCGGAGTATCTGGCATAAGAGAAAGGGAAAAACAACTCTGAATACGAAAAGAATAAGATTGGAAGAATCGTAAACGGTGTTCTTAGGAGAAATATGAAACTACCTTGGGGTTTGAATTGGTTCGACGTGGTTATCGCAGCACTCATCATTGCGGGCGTAGTTTACATGGTGGTTCGGTAATGCAGTTATTCATTGCGGGCTATCAAGGCAACATGTTCCTGCGGTTCCTCCGCAGCTTTTTCGTGAACTCTCCGCTGTCCATCTGGTTTGGATACGTGACCGCATACTGGCCGAGTAGCGCGGCATTCATCAATTACACGAGTGTCTCGGACGCGGTGCTTGCTGATTGTTGGAAACAAGCCCAGCAGTCTCTTGGCACCCAACCGTTCCCTATAACAGACGCAGGAGCCAACGGCGGTATGCACGCAGCAGACCCACGGGCGCTGACTGTGCAACCTAAACACGTCACCGTCGTATCTGTGCCGGACGTGCCTATAGCGGATTTGATTAAGATTGACCCCGCATGGTCGAAGGACAAAGACCCTTCAGGAACTATTCTCTCAGAGACAGGGAATGGGTTTCTGGGATATACGACTTGTCATGCAGTCACAGAGACGTGGCGTAAACCTCGCGTATATGCAGCAGCTTCGCAAGTTCCGGCTGTACTCGTATACGAATTCCAAAACATCATTCTGCATGAATTGGGGTATGACGTAGAAGGACGGTAATATGTGGACATTCGACAGTAGCACGGGCTGGCTCACCGACCCTAGCGGCACGCAGATTGAGAAGGGATATGCAGGGGGAAATCTCGGCAAGAACCCCGAAGGAATTTGCAACAAAGCGTATCAATACACTCCGCTCATAGGCCCGTTACCTGTCGGATTGTACACGTTCGGTGTTGCGGTCGAGGGAACCCATCTCGGCCCGCTCGCAATTCCGTTGACACCGGATGCGAATAATGACATGCGTGGACGTGGGGGTTTTTATACGCATGCGGACACAATCGGTCATCCACGTTGCGCGAGCGAAGGCTGCATGGTCTTCTCGCACGCGACACGTATGCTAATCGACGCAAGCGATGACAAGCAGTTGCAGGTAATCTAATGTTCTACACCTACATTTGGCTCCGAGAAGACGGTATGTCAGGATTTGTACTGTCAACGTGATGTGTCTCTTAACCTGTTCATTCTATTTGCCTTAAAAAATTAAGGTTGACAATTAATCTCTTATCATTGACAATCATATCGCTACAGGTTGTCAATTGTCAAGCTTAAAGTTGACAATAAAAAAGATAAGGTTGACAATAGGTGCATGGAGGAACGAGATGAGTAGGGTTCGTGCGCGAGGAGAAGAAATTAGTGCAGCAAAAATTGGCAAGCCCAGTAATCGTTTGGGAATGCATGTTCGCCAAGAGGTTAAGGATAGAATTGCAAAATCCTTGACTGGTAGGGAATCGACGGTTGAATCCGTTGGGAAACGTGAGAACATCATGAAAGCAATTCGAAAGACTCTCGCCTATCGAGACAAGATGAAAGCCGCTGCAAACAAGCGATGGCATCCGGAGGAATTATGCCGCTTGGCCTAAACCGTACTGATCTGAACGTAATCCCACCCAACACGAGTTACAAGAATGGCACTCCTGTGACTTTGCCGAACAATTTCGGCAATCCAATCACAGAGCCTCATCAGTTTGGTAATCAGGTGACCCTGCCTAAGAATTTTGGTAACCCGGTGACTCTGCCACATACTTTCGGAAATATCATCACGCCGCCCATCACCGCTCCCAATTCGTTTGCAGTGTTTCCGACAACCGCGAATCGAAATAATATCAGTGGTACTTTCGGAATGATCTTCACGGTTTCACAGAATGTCACGATCACGGAGTTTGGTCGCTTATACGTCGCGGGGAATGTCCAGAATCACGGAATCAATTTGTGGGCAGTGACGAGTCAAACAAACCTTGCCTCGGGAACGGTTCTAGCAGCCTCCCCCTCAGACTCGAATGGATTCAAATACGTCACGTTAGGAACGCCCGTGACGCTCGTACCGGGGACATCTTACGCTATCGCGGTCGATGAGACCAGTGGCGGCGATACGTGGACGAATTTGTGGGTTCCAACATTGAACCCAATTTTCACAGACTATAGTTCTTGTTATAGTTCATCTGGCCAAGATACATATCCCAACAATAATGGAGTTCTGGATACGCTGGAGGATTCTCCCGCAATGGTTTTTCACACCTAGCACAACCTACGTTGGAACAAACGCCCCTCACCAATTCAACGGTGAGGGGCTTATTTTTATTTGCGGAATAGAACGACGACGAGCATAGTAATCTGCGCTATCAGTGCGAGAATCTGCCCGACGGTGCGGACGACTGCGAGCCTTCGGACATTCCAGTACATGTGACTCCTATCTGGTGAAATCAGGGTTCGCGCCCTGACGGTAATCTCGCCTCGGTGTAGCCAATGCCTTCTCAGCCTGCTTTACAGCTTGCAGGACTCGTTTCTGACGGACGTATTCGATGCATTCGGCCTCGTTGCCTATGAACACTGTACCGACTCTCTGTTGTGTGACGGAGTAGCGTTCACGATGGCCCGCAATTTTTAATGGGCCGATTGAGTACTCGACTTCCATGGATAGCCCTTCTTTAACCGGCGGATTCTGTTGCTGTTTGATGTAGTCTTCGATAAACGGCATAATGCCTCCTATTGAATGTAAGCCAGAGTTGAAAGGGCTTTATCTCGTGCGATTTTTGCGGCTTGTGCTGTCTGATAGTTTTGTCCAATCCATTTTTGCTTTCCCGTGACAGGGTTATAGTAGGCTCCCCATTTTCCTGTCTTTTTCGTAAAGCATATCCCAGCACCTTGTTGTCCACGCTGCGACCGGTCTATTCCATGACCTTGGGTGGAACGCCATTCTAGTTTGATGGCTCGATTATCTGATTTCTCTCCTGTATGATTAACGTGCGGGAGATTCAATGGGTTTGGAATGAACGCCCGTGCTACAAGTTTGTGTATCTTTAAACTTCGACGTTTGCCATTCTTGATTAAGCAAACGAACGAATACTCGCCCGTCGTATTGTTTACGGGTTTGAGAATTATACCCGTAAATAAACGATTCTTTACGATTCGATTAATACTGCGAATGCGACCTAAGTCGCTGACTTCGTAATAGCCTTCGAATCCCGTGATTGGCTTCCACTGTTCCATTTCAAAAGTGTACGCGTACGGCCCGTTCTCGTCAAGGTACGGAGGTAACCGCTAGTACCCGCAGTCAATGAAGATCAGCTTGTTCCATACACCCCGCCCGTTTGTTCGTAGATTGTCCGAGGACGTGTCACCCATGACCACGCCACAAAATTCTTTGAACATTTCGGACACTAGCCGATTTGTAGCGGATGCGACTCCCTGTAACTCCGGATAATATCGAGTAACCATGACGCCATCCCGTCCATTGAAATAATAGATCGGCGGCAGATGTTTTGCCATCATTGGATAGGCCAGTAGTGCACGAATCTTCTTGACCTCCATCCGTGTATGATTCTTACCTTCCCTGTCATGCCAGTTATCCCCCTCATGCGTGGGATAGTTGAACATGATCGGGAATTTGATGAGCAGGTTCGTGCCGTGAACCCTGTATGCGGTCCTGAATGCCCCTTGGCCGACTTCGACGCACGCCATGCCCAAAGCAGTCCGGGCCTCTTCTACGGTCTTCGGCTGGATACGGCGGATGATCCCTAACGCTCTCCGGGTACGATACGCACGGTTTCTCGCACGTGTCTGTCGATATTTCTCGTCACGGGTCATTAGTCGGCGGCTCCCGAAAGTAGATCGTTACCCGTATCTTCCAACGGTCGAGCGGGTAAAGATTTTTGGTCGGTCCCTGTTTTGAGTGCTTCGATTCGTTCTCTGCGAATTGTCTCAAGCACGCCACGATCAGGGACGCATTTATCCAGCATATTGTTGAAAGCCCATTTCTCACCGTCCATGTTTGCCATTTGATTCTGATAAATCTGGATCAATGTGGCAGCAGATTCTAGACGCTTCAACCGCAGAGCATCATTCTCATTGTCATAGCGTTTGAGAGAATTCTGGACTGCGATGATGCCTTCACCCAGATAATCGAGTAGGTCGTTAAGATGTTCGAAGCGAGTGCCTACGTCAGTCAGCAGCTTCTTCGTTGGTGGAACGTATGCTGGACCTGATTCCATGGGCTTGCCCCCTTCAGATTCCCAACCTTCTTCTTCGGTGCACGGAACATATCTCCGTACTTTTTCATCCCAGCGGAAATGTTCGGCGCTCATGGCTTCCACCACCACAGTAAACCCAACTCTTTGTACAAGTACTTAGCGACCGAAATCGCTACGACGATTAGAGAGAACACCCCAACCATGGTTAAACCCCAGAGGAGAAATTCTAGTTCTTGTGCCGTATTCGAATCCAGAAAATTAGATGTCATTGCCCGTTCACCGTGAACACGCTGACCAATTCGTGACAGCCGATGCCTTGGTACATGCCTGACGCTCGCGTAAGATACGTCACGACGACCGGGCCTCTCTTATCGTCAAACTGCTCGGTCACGTCCCCGCAGAATAAAATGCTCGCGTCGAACAAGGCCGCTGCGTTGTACGGCTGGAATCTGATATTCGTGAATCTCCCGTCGAGAATCTTCCCGTCTACAGGGAGAGCGAGTAGGTACGTGTTCGGATTCTGATACGTCTCGGTCACGCCAAGGCTGTTCGGTCTTAGTTGCCCTGTTGACCCGAATGCCCTGCCTATAGCCAGAGCGAAGGCAAGTGCCGCCAAAATGATTATCCACGAGGCTATCTTACGGCTTATCATCAGAACCTCCAGAAAGTCATAGTACTATTCTTGGCCCGCTTTGTCAAGCGGATTTTTCGTTCGGCTGACCTTACAGTTTTTCCTACACGTTGGGCAACGCCATGAGCCAAGACCCTGCGTCTCCGCAGTCTTCTTGTCTACCTTCACGCAAGGTGTCTTCGTCGCCTGCGCTCCGCAGCATTGCGAAGTGTAGATGAACTTCGGCTCACCCTTTAATGTCGGGGGTGCTTTCTTCGTCTGCTTCTTCATTGGATTCCTCCTCGGCGGATTGTGCCGCCATCAGGTCGTTGTAATACTTGTTTACTGCATCCCGTAGTATATAGATATTGTCCGGGTGCAGTAGGTCGTCTTTTGATTGCTTGTCCTCACCAGAACCAACGATAGCAAATTTTGCGCTCCCTGTCAAGACCCCAATTTTGAGGGCATGCTGGAACAGGTCTTCGGTCGTCTGGAAGCCTGCCTTGTAATCCAGTTCCACAATCGTATTGCGGAATGGCATGGACATCTTGTTCTTGACGGCCTTGACGTTAATCAGATGACCGTAAACCAGTTTGTCTTCGCCAAGCAGCGTCCCGCCCTTGCTGCCTGCGACCCTGCGAATCTCCAGTCGGACGCTCGCGTAATATTTCAACGCACGTCCGCCGGTCGTTACTTCAGGTGAACCAAATACGCGGCCAACTTTCTCGCGTATCTGGTTAATGAAGACGACGCTTACGCCATTCGTACTGCATATCGCGGCCAGCTTCCGCATCGCTTGAGACATAAGTCTCGCTTGCAGGCCCATGTGCGAGTCGCCCATGTCGCCTTCTAGCTCGGCCCTAGGAACTAGCGCAGTCACAGAGTCTACTACAATGACATCGACGCCACGTGATTCGACCAACGCTTCCACGATGTCTAATGCGTCTTCCCCGCAATCTGGCTGGGAGATGATTAGCTCATCCATGTTCACACCTAGCGTGTTCGCAAACGTAGGACTCAACGCGTGCTCCGCGTCTACGAACGCAGCGACCCCGCCCGCCTTCTGGCATTGTCCAATTAGATGCAGACAAAATGCCGTCTTGCCAGCGGATTCAGGCCCGTATACTTCTACAATGCGGCCACGCGGGATACCGCCGCACCCTAACACCACACGATCAACGGATGGCATGTTGGTCGGGATGTTAGGGATTGGTTTGTTGACTCGGTTACCCTGCCGTTGGAATGTCTTCGTGCCCAACTTCTTGTCGAACACTTTCCCCACTGCCGCTACTGCCTTGAACTTCTCCTGCTTGGTCGTTGGAACTTTCTGCTTCTCTGGCTCGCTCATCGGACTCCTTTTTCATTCGTGCAACAGTGCTCATGAACCGTGTGAACATTTTGGCGTACTTCTCGCCACGCATCTTCACAAGGAAATCGCGGCCCTGCTCTTGGAACGCTTTGTCAGTGACTTCAACCAACTGACCATGGGAATTGAAAAAACAGAACCAGCACGCTTCGCAATTGCGGAACGTCGGTTCATTGATCTGATCCAACAGATGGCCGCATGGCTGGACGCGATGGTGCCTGACGGTGAAGTATAGGCCGCGTAATTTGCGGAACTGCTGTTCCGTCAGTTGCTTCTGCGGTTCGGCGTTTAGACGGGCCGCTAACTCCTCAGTGCGGATATCAGTCTCTACGGCTTCTTTCACCATCTCTACGACCGGCGAATCGGTTTTCAAATTTTCTGAAAACTTCACGGGATAATGTCGTACATCGCAAGCGGGTAGGTTTGTCGCTTCTATGACCGACTCGGGAGTAAAACAGTGGACGGGTTCTTCTCTATCGCACATAAGGACTCCTGATTCCCGCAGCATAGTGATCCGCGATGTTTTCCCAGAAAGCCAGTTCCTCTGGCTGAATCACTGGGATGATCAATCCAAATTTCAGACTGAGTTGGTTTTTCTGTTTGAAGGTGATGTTCTCGTCGTCACCTATTTCGAGTTTAATGGCGTTTCGTACTGCTTGTTCTACGCTTTGACTGGTCATTGCTGACCTCTTTCTTGGTGCTGGATTTGACTGCTTGAATTGCATTTTTGAACTTGTAAACTTGTTCGACCATATGGTCGAGATGATACGCGATGATTTCATCGTCCATGTCTACCACATGGCAGTACGTCATTACTCGATGGATGATGTGCCAGCACTCGTGGGCAACGGTGCTTTCAGGTGCGTCCATCGGCAGAAAGATATACGACCGACCCACGTCTTTTACGTGATAGCAGAACGCGTCGGCATCCTCACCGGGGCCGGAACCCAGCCGCCCTTCGGCGGATTTGAGCAAGTCGTTCGTAAAGACTACACGAACCTGATAGTTTGCCATGACCTCGAAGGTCACCCAAGTAGCGTAGTCATTGTACTCGGACAGTTTCGGCGTTCTCATACGTCCCCCCTCGGCTGTCGGATGCAGTGAAAATAGCCGCCCTTGCCATGCAGCGGATAAATGCCATGCTTGATGAACAGTGCGCCCATTCCTTGTTCGAGTCCGTGCATGCCGTCGCCCAAAATCTTCTGGGCGTGCATCCCCATGTCAATCACATCATCACTGTCATAGAGAACGTACGCGAGAAAGAAATTCTTCCATGCGAGCGACCCCTTGAGACACTTTCCAAATACGCGTTCGACATCACAGCGGAAGTCAGTCAGTGACGGTCGCACGGGGTTGGATACACCCTTGCCGCCATCTCCGATGACTATCGCACCTATGCCGCCAGTCATATCTTGTGCTTGACGGTAAGTCGCTAAGACATCGTCAAATGCTTTTTTTCTGGCCGCGTGTTGGGGTTTTGACTTTCGGCTTTTCATCGTGACCTTTCACTGAATTCATGTTCCACTTAATCACATATTCTAGAACTCTGGCAGGCTCAATTCCCACTTTACGACAATATTCCAGCCCCCCTACTGCCCAGCGATTGCACAGATAGCACAAGATGTCACGGTTGCATTTGCCGCAATATTCCCGTTGCTTCTTTCGACCGGGCGGACAACATGCATGGTCATGATCTTGGTGTGCCATGAATTTATCAAAGTCTCGACCACAGATAGCGCATTTATTTCCCTGTGAGGTTTTTGCGGCTTCGAATTCTGCTAATGATCTCTTATAAATCTGTTGCAGGCGTCTGTCTTTTGCTTTCTCGGCGGATGTCAATTGATGCTCTTTGCCCTCAGTGCCCCGTTCTCTGCGTCAATCACGTCGTACGCCTTTTCGTTGAGGATGGCGATGGTTGCCAACTCGTGCGGGCGGCGTTCGATGATATATCTTTCCGCACGCCAGATGAATCCCGCGATGACTTCGGCAGTCGTTTCTTCGAACCAGTTGTCAGGTCTCATGATTTCTTCCCTCCGATTCTCTTTTTAATCCAGTGACTCGCTTGACCCTGAGTGAAATCCTCAGGCCACGCTCGTGCTTTTCCATACAGGCGCGAGAGTAGAGTCATCTGCTCCTTCGTCGCAGGCTTGGTTATCCAACTCGCTTTGCGATTGACTAATGATACCGACGCGGGCGCGCGTTCTCTGATTTGCTGGTCGGCACATGCGAAGGCTTCTTCGACGCTGCCGCGCTCACCGTGGAATGCCCTATAGTTAATGTAACCGTCTACGTCCCATTTGTCAAGCAGATTCTGATGTATCCGTACAAGTCCGGGCTTGTTGCCAGTGGAATCGTTCTTCTGCAAAGGCACGCGCATGATATAGCCGCCGTCAATTGCCTTCGACCAGATGAAATCAGAGTGTGCCTCGACCTCTGCCGGGAATCGAATCTCGAACAGATTGACCTCTGCGATGAACTGCTCAATTCCATCCGCTGTCTTTAGTTTTGTAAAGTCAATATTCGGATTCTCTTCCTGCATGGCCTCTATCAGCTTGGCCGTGTCCGAAAGACTTTTCCCGCACATGTTCAGATTCTGTGGCAAGCCCATCAGCGTCGGCAGCGTGCAGAGGCTGTGATGACCTGACGCATCCACAACGTCCAGAATGATACAATCTACCTTACAGGGAAACAGCCGAGTCGCTCTTCCGCACATCTGTGTAAATTTTACAGGACTGGCCGTAGGAGCCGCTAGGACGACGCAGGAGATAGAAGGGTCATTGTACCCCTCAATCAATAGCTGCGCGTTAACTAGGACGCTGGAAACCGTGTTCTTGTGCCACTGTAACTTAGCTTTACGGTCAACATCATCTCCCCATATGGCTTTGGCGTCGATGCCCCTGCTAGCGAACTCAGCCGCCAGATGCTTTGCGTGCTCAATACCGCCCGAATAGACCACGGTTTTACGGTGTTCACACCGCTCTAACCACGCGTCTACTACCTGCGCGTTCCGTTCCGGGGAATCTATCGCCTGTTCTAGTTCGGCTTTGTTAAAGTCTCCCTCGTGAATCGACACGTCTGACAGGCTGGTTTTGGTTGTTACCCGGTATCCCCGGACTTTGACCAGATATCCGTCGTCTATCGCCTGACGGAGACTGTACACGTACGTCAGTTTCTTGTAAATCGCGCCCAGAGCCTTACCGTCAGAACGCTCGGGAGTCGCAGTCACGCCCAGCAGGAGTTTCTTCGTTCCATCTTCCAGAACATGAAACGCGTTCAGCACGTTCATGTAGGAGTTGGCAGGCGTGTGGTGCGCTTCGTCAACAATTATTTTGTCCCATTTCGCCATGTCGTACTTTGCCAGCCGCGATGTATTCAGTCGGCCCAGCGTTGCGACACTCGCGCAGATGACATCCGCCAGAGATGGGTCAGCCTTGTGAGCAGCCATCTCTTTATCTACTTTCAGCGTCGGATTGATTTCCTGCATTGCGGCGATGTTCTGGTCTACCAATTCTTCTGTATGCGCGAGCACGAGCATCTGTCCGGGCAGGCGAGATTTGATGCGCTCATAGAGAGCACTAAAGACCCACGTCTTGCCACTGCCTGTACACATGCTTATAATTTGTTGACGCCAGTGTTGATCATACGCAGCACAGATACTGTTAAGGACATCTTCTTGATAAGGTCTGGTAGGCATTCATATCACCATATTCAGCGAATCAATTGCTGCCTTTCGAGCGATAAGAGCCTCTTCTTCTGTTAAAAAATCACCGATTACGACTCGATTCCGAGATGTAGGATTATATGTGGCGCGGTACTTCCCAATTTTAGGATAATAATACACACCTTTTCCAAATCGTTCCTTGGTTGCCGCGTGTTGCATATTTCCTAACCCGCTACGCCACTCTAAATTAGATACGGCACAATTCGACTTATTTGTGTCGATGTGATTGACTTGTGGGAGATGCAACGGGTTTGGAATGAAAGCCTCCGCTACGATCCTATGAACCGATTTTGTATATTTCTTACAATCTTTAGAGAAATAGACTCGGAGGTATCCTTTCGGGGACACCCCAAACTTTAGAATACCGTGAGGCGCATTAGTACCCCTACCAAATGTTATGCGACGGATTTTCCCGAGATCACTGACTTCGTAATCGGGGAAATCTACGATAGGTCTCCATTGTTCAGGCATTATGGCTCCGGGTGTTCGTGTCGATGCCGGGGTTTGCGCGATGTACTCCTACGTCACTTAGATTCTGGCAGTCAAAAATCCAAAACAGACGACCCTCGGGCTTCTTCGTCACCCATGGCACAGCTTCGCCCGTCCGTAAGATTTCGTAGTGGATGTCGGTACTCTTTACGTACACGAAGACACGTGGCGAGTACGACTCAGGATGGGTTTCATAGCCGCCTTTCGCTGCGACAATTATGTTTTCG
>Ga0187874_10003533_pt1 | contig 10884 bp, 10 predicted proteins | sample June2016WEW_16_1_3_FD_132993 | JGI IMG/M metagenome (GOLD analysis project Ga0187874, IMG submission 132993) | Peatland microbial communities from SPRUCE experiment site at the Marcell Experimental Forest, Minnesota, USA - June2016WEW_16_150 | ecosystem: Environmental > Terrestrial > Soil >... | reverse complement strand
GGGGAGCTGGCTCGTCTGCGGCTGCAGCGCCTCGGCTTCGTCTTCCAGGCGTACAACCTGCTGCCGGTCCTGACCGCCCTGGAGAACGCTGAATTTACCCTGCTCCTGCAGGGCGTGCCGGTGGAACAGCGCAGAGAACGAGTCCAAAAGCTGTTCGCAGAAATCGGTCTTGCCAGTCTGGAACATCGTCGTCCCGGCGAGTTGTCCGGCGGGCAACAGCAGCGGGTGGCGGTGGCGCGAGCCATGGTCACCGAGCCGGCGCTAATCCTGGCCGACGAACCCACGGCGAATCTCGACTCGGTGACGGCGACCGCTCTCCTCGAAGTGATGGAACAACTCAATCGCGCTCACGGCACGACGTTCGTTTATGCCACCCACGATCCTCAAGTCATGGAACGGGCGCGGCGGTTGATTCGCTTGCATGACGGTCAAATCGCCAGTGATGTGGCGCGTGCCGGCCAGACGCTCTGAGCCATGGCCAGAATCACCTTGAGACAACGAATCCGGGAGATTTGGCAGAAGCTGTCGCACCTCAATGCCCGACCCGGCCAAATCGCGGCCGGCTTCTCCATCGGCATCTTTGCCAGTTTCCTGCCGCTGAATCCATCCCCAATCATCGTGGCGACCGTGGTGGCGTGGCTGCTGAAGCGGAACGTGATCGCTGCCGTCGCCGGGGCGACGACGGCGATTCTCTATACGCCGCTATTGCCTTTGATCTGGCTGGCTGAATATCGATTGGGGAAGTTGATTCTCCCGGTGCAGCATCCGCTGACGTTGAATCAGGCACGACTGTGGGACGTTTTGCAGACGGGTTGGGATGTTTACGCCGCCATGTTCGTTGGCTCGATCCTCATCGCTACCCCCGTTACGTTGCTCACCTATTGGGTCGTCAAACGGCTCGCCGAGAGATGGGGTAAAAAATGAGCGGAAGTGTGTAGTTAACGCAAATGGCCGGCAGCCGAGCGGCGTCCGCAACGAACTGAGAGGTGGATTATTAGACACTTACGGAGATTCCGAGAGCGACAGCTATACCGTAGGCTCGACTAGGTGACGGGACTCGACGTCCTTAATCCCCAAAAACGTGACGTAGTATCGCTGACCATCAAAGTGGGCGAAATCTTTCCGCTCGACCAGATTGGCGAGAGTTCTTCCGAGGTTTGCCCGCATGGTGGGGCGCACCCAAGTGTCCATCTCTTTGAATGTTGCGCCTTTCGTGCCTCGCTGATATAGCAGGACTAGGCAGTAATCGCTTGTCGCTAGGTTTGGCTTCAGCACTTTGAGAAAACCATTGAAATCTTGAACCACGGGTACGGCTCGGGTGACGATTTCATTTACAAGGGACTGTGCGACATCAGCGTTCACGTTATGGTAAAGCCGTATGAACTCAGCCAAAACCCAATCAAGTACCGATACAACCATGATCGCGTCTTGTAAGTTGGGATCGATGCCATCTGCAAGGTGGGCCGCGTCACGTTTATTCCGTATGTCATAAACCAACCGGAGCGCTCTTGGTATGTGAATTCGAATCGCGTCGGGATGAGACGCCACAGGCAAATTCTCCAATGTCCCAATGAGCCTGTCAGTATTTAGCATCCGTCCAAGAGGTGTGAAGCGCCTCGTTGTGATTTGCTCAAGCAGCCGAAATGCAGCTTCACAAAACCGGCCTCCTTCGACTTCGCTCAACCGTAGGCCACCCAAGTAATAATTCCGTTTGGCTTGGGCGTGGGCCTCAAGAAGTTCACGAACGAGGCTTGGTTCTAGCGAAGACGCGAGCTGCGATTCTATGGTCAAACGCATCGCTTATTTATTTCCCTTCGACCCCGTCTTTTTTCTGGTTTTTTTTCGACGTCCGGCTTTGCTGCTACCGATTACCGCCTTTACAGCCTCCTGATCAGGTAGCGCCTCAACTACATCCTCTCCAAGAGTTGTTATACGTTTCTTGCCATGCCCAGCCGGGGCGAGAAATTTGCTTGTGTCAGTCGCGTTCATCACAGCCACGGCAGGATTTGATAGGCGTATTCCGTGAGCATCCTCGTTTAGCTTTCTGAGGTCGACCGTCTTAAACTCATTTTGTTCCCTGTTATGGGTTAAGTAGAAAGCCAAACAAGCAATTCGTTGGGAGTCGGTCTGCGGATTTTTCACCTTCATAAAATCTTTCGCGCCGATCTCCTTTATCGCGATAACCCCGCCACCACCACTGGTGGGTGCTGCATTTGTTGGCTTGCCACCTACATTGGAGGCAGCCGGTATCACGCCTGTAATTCCCAGGCGCTCGGTGACCGTTCTCAAAACAAATTTCCGCTTTTCGTCGTCCAAGGGTTCAAGAATTCCAAGAATGACGCCAATCGCATTAAGTTCCTCGGTAAACGTTTTAGACTTTTCCATACCCGCCCAGTGTAGCAAGTCCGCGTCGGCAAGCAAGCGCGGATGCCGGCGTTGAAACGCCAGCAAGTCTGCCGGTACGACTGCGCCGCGTTTCAACTCCGGCCACCGTCTGCATGACGCCCGGTTTGCGTTAGCTACATACTCCAGAAAATGAGTCGCAACCTTCAGACTGATGGCTGCCCCGGGTCCGGCCATTGCCAACAGGCAAGACGCCAGCCGTGTCCTTCCACGGCAAGAGCGGCGACATAGCCGGGGGCGGGGGCAAGTTCCTGAAACGTCCAACGGGAGGCTTCGGATGAATCTGGTTGAGTGCCGGGTACCGCGTCCGGTTTTCCGGAAGCCGGCGACACGTCAATCTGGTCCAAGGGCGATGAAAGTCCTTCGCCCCGGGCCTTGAGGTAGGCCTCCTTGCGCGTCCAAGAGCGAAAGAACGCCTCACGCTGCTCCTCGGTTGGGAGTGTCCGGAGCATCGCCACCTCCCGCCGCGAGAAAAACCGCTCGGCGATCTCCGCGACTGCCAGATTGAAACGGATGCGTTCGAGGTCAACGCCCACCTCCCGGCCACGAGTGACCGCGTACAGGGCGATTCCGTGGGAGTGGGACACGTTGAAGCGGATCGCATCCCCGCCGGATTCTCCGGCCAGGGCAGGCTTTCCATGAGAGCCGTAGCAGAAGGACAGGCCTTCGGGCGCTCGCTTCAAGTAGCCGCCGAGGATGGCCCGGAGCACTCCACGAGCGACGATAAAGTGCTCGCGGTCTCTCTCAAAATGAAACCGCTCGGCCCTCGCCTGTTCATCCGTAGCCAGGTTGTGGCGGAAGCTCTGAATCTGTGATGGGGTCTGGTCCAGGTTCGCTCGCCAGACATGAACTTCATCGAGACCCAACACCAAGGTTTCCGGTGGCGAGCGCCACGGAGGAACTGGAGAGGTGATGGGTGCTGCTTTCATGTGGTGGTTTTCACCCGTCTCCGCGGAGTTCCCGGGAGAGCACCTGAAGCAGGAGCGGCTGGGTTGTGTTCCAGAAAAAATGGTCACCGGGAAACATCCGCAGCGAGAAGGAACCACTCGTTTGATCACGCCAGGCTTCGAGATCGCCATGACTCACCCGGCGATCCTGCAAGCCGCCAAAGGTGGAGATGGGGCAGTTGAGCGGAGGCTCGGTTGAGTACACGTAAGTTTCGTAAATGGCGAAATCCGCCCGCAGGACGGGAAGTATGATCTGCATGAGTTCGACCTCTTCCAATACCTTTCCGGGAATGCCATTCAGGCGACGCAATTCGGCCAGGAATTCCCCCTCGGGCAGGGCATGGATCGGCCGGTCTCGATGTGGGATCTGCGGCGCGCGATCCGCCGATACAAACAGGCGAACCGGCTGAACACCAGACTGTCTCCGGAGTTCACGGGCGAGTTCAAAGCCGACCAATGCTCCCAGGCTGTGACCGAAGAAGGCAAACGGCTTGTCCAAGAGTGGAACCAGGGCTTGGGCGAGGGCTTGGACCAGAGGCGAGAGTTGAGTGAACGGAGTCTCCTTTAGCCGGGTCCCCCGACCGGGGAATTCAACCGGGCAGACCTCAACCTCCACGGGCAAGCCGTCCGGCCAGGTGCGAAAAATCGAGGCCCCGGTTCCTGCGTACGGGAAGCAGAACAGACGGAGGCGGGCCTGTGGGTTCGGTTTGCGGAAAGCAATCCAGGAGTCAAAGGCGGTTGCGGTGGTCATGGATCGATCTTTCCTGCTGCTCCATTTTCTTCCGGGAGTATGTAGCTGACGCAAACCAAGCGTCAAGCAGGCGGTGGCCAGATTTGAAATTTACCCCACACGGCGGGCCGGCGGCGCAGGCGTACCGGCAGACAATCGCGGGCTTGCCCCTATCGGCACGCGTTGGCATACTCCACGCCGATGGATGCGAAGGGTTAAATGCTTATGTCCTTGGAAGCCACAATCACCGACATCATCGCGCGCCTGCGCCAAGGCCGGTTTCCCAACGAACAGGCCATCTCCCAAGGCATTGTCTTGCGCATGCTTCAGGAACTAGGCTGGGACATATACGACACGACCGCGGTCTGGCCCGAGTTCCAGACCGGCGAAGGCCGCGCGGACTTTGCCCTGTGCCACCCGCCCTCCAAGCCCGCCGAGTTCATCGAAGTCAAACCGCCCGGCAAGGCGGAAGAAGGCGTCCGCCAAGCCCTCGAATACGCCTTCCATACCGGCGTGCCGTTCATCGTCCTGACCGACGGTAGGACCTGGAGTTTCTACTTGCCGGCGGAACAAGGCAGCTACGAAGACCGGCGCGTGTACAAGCTCGATCTCTTTGAACGCCCGCCCACCGAGGCCGCCGAAATCCTGGGCCGCTATCTGGCCCGTGCCCGCGTCGAGTCCGGCGAAGCACTCGAAGCTGCCCGCAGAGAATACCGCAGCCGCAACCGCCGCACCCAAGCCTGCGCCGCCATCCCCGAAGCGTGGCGCGAATTGGTCGAAAAGGGCAACGAAGACTTGGTGGACATGCTCGCCAGCGCCGTCGAATCTAAGGCCGGCGTCCGCCCCGACGACAACGATGTCGCTGAGTTCCTTGCCGGACTCGGCCGACCGGTCATCGTCGAAACAACTCGCGACGAAACCGCCCCGCCAACCAGCCTGGTAACCCATCGTCCCACCGCGCCCCATACCGGCGGCGAATCAACCCGCAGCGGCAAACTCATCCTTCGCGGCAAAGCATACCCGTACCACAACGCCAAGGACGCCATGGTCATCGTCCTCCGCGAACTCGCCAAGGGCGATCCCACGTTCCTCGAACGCTGCTCCCAGCACCCCGACGCCCAAGGCCGCAAACGCCGTTACATCGCCCGCACACCCGAGGAACTTTATCCCGACCGCGAGGATCTCCGCGACATGCGTGAATCGTTGACAGGCGGATGGCTCGTCGCGACCAATCTCAACAACGTCCTAAAGAAAACCATCATCCGCCTCGCCGCCGAAGTTGCCGGGCTGACCTTCGGCAAGGATGTGATTGTGGAGTTTTAAGGAAACCTGACGATTGAAGACTCAACCACCACAACCAACTTGAAAGACGTGCGAATCATGGAGTTCTCATAATGGCCGATTCTCTCGCAACCATCGCTACTGCGCCCTTTGCCAAAGCAGTGGAGAAACTTGAAGACTTGATGTCCCAAAGCAACCGCGCGTTTCTGATTGGCGCAGGTTGTAGCTACTGCGCGGAGCTTCCGCTCACGTCGGAGCTAACCGATCTCGTCTTAAAGAAACCCTCTTTGACTCCTGAAACGAAAGCGGTACTAGCCGCTTTGGCTAGACAGTTCGAAGGAGCAAGCAACACGACCATCGAGGACTTCATGAGTGAGTTGGTTGATTTGCTTGCGATCGCCGAGAGGCGCAAAGACCGCAGCGCAAAAAACGCAGCCGTCGAATTGGGCGGTAAGACCTATGCGGTGGACGCACTTCATGCGTCGCTTCTTGAAATCAAGGAAGCGATAGCAGACTCCATCGAAGGAAAGAAGCCAGATGTCTCAATCCATTGGCAGTTCGTTAAAGCCGTTCATCGCACTCTGCGGTCGGGGAAAACAGGTCCTAATCGCCCCGTCGATTACCTCGTCCTCAACTACGATACGCTAATTGAGGACGCCCTTGCTTTAGAGCGGCTCGTGTATGTTGACGGCTTTCGTGGTGGTTCTACCGCTTGGTGGGATACAGACACCTTTTCTGCCGACACGTGTGACGCGCGCCTCCTGAAAATCCACGGCTCGATAGACTGGTGTGAACTGAATGACGAACCGTTGCCATGCCGGATTCGCCCGACTTTGAAGCTACCGACTGGTTCAAGGAAACGGGTATTAATCTGGCCCGCCGCGACAAAGTACCGCGAGACGCAGAAAGACCCTTATGCGCAGATTCTCGGCATCGCGCGGAAAGCTCTCAGACCGTCAGCAAACTCGGAAGTAGTCCTCACGGTTTGCGGCTACAGATTTGCAGACTCACATATCAATGCAGAGATTGACCGTGCCTTGCGGGAATCAAACAAAGCCCTCACTGTCGTGGTGTTTACCGAACTGGAGAAACCTGAAGGCAAATTAAAAGAATGGATTGAGGATGGAGCGGTCAAAGACCAAGTGCTCATTTATGCGAAGCGTGGTTTCTTTCACGGGTCAGACGCCGCACCGTCGGACAAAGATTTGCCATGGTGGAAGTTCGAAAACCTGACACGACTACTAGGGGGCGAGCGATAATCATGAGCAACGCCAACCCCAATACACCTGTTGAGAATCTCGCCATCGGGAAAGTCATCGAGGTTGACGGGACGCATATCGTGGCCGAGTTGGACGTGAAAATCACAGAACTTTCCCGCGTATTCGGCGGAGACACATACCCCATCGGCCAATTCGGCTCTGTGGTGAAAATCCATTTCGGCAGGCGGCTCATCTATGCATACGTTGGTCGATTGCGTATGAAGGCCGAATTCGAGAGAGAAAGAGGAATGGTGGCTTCGGCTTCTCCCGATGAGCGAGTAATCGAGGCCGACCTTTTTGGCGAGGCGGAATGGATTCAAGACACGAAGCTGAAGCCGCCGCAATGGACGCTCGAATTTGATCGGGGGGTTAGCACATTTCCGCTGCCTCAACAGACCGTGTATCTGACTCCCAAGTCCGAGTTGCGCCACATTTACGGTCAAGGCAAGGGTGCAACGGTTCTCTTGGGCGTGCACGTTGGATCCGGCGAAACACCATGCTACGCCGAAATGAATGAGCTTCTCGGCAAGCACACTGCGATTCTCGGCTCAACCGGTGCAGGTAAGTCCGGGACTGTCGCGGCAGTCATTCACGGCTTGTTGGAGCGAGGCGCTGCTGAGAAATATGCGAAATGGCAACCGCGCATTGTCATTTTCGACCCGCACAACGAATACGGCCCGGCGTTTCCTAAACACAAACGTCTTTCCACCGATGAAGGTAGTCTCAAGCTACCGTACTGGTTGCTTAATTCACAGGAGACCCTGGCGCTCGTCATTGGCAAGACAGAATTCCTTGCCACATCACAGGCAAATATTGTTAAGCGTGCGTTGTGGACAGCGCGGGAGAGCGGGGGCAAGGCGCTGAAGATCGACACTGCGAAAATCGTCATTGACTCACCAGTTCCCTATGACTTCAAGCTGTTCAAGAACATTATTGAACAGGAACGAAATGCGCTCACACCGAGCAAGCAAGATTCTCACAATTCGATCCTCGCGAAGATAGAGGTATTGGAGAACGACGCGAGGTTGCGATTCCTTCTCGACTTGTGGGACGGAAAATCTGACCCGTTCGCTGCGATCATCTCCCAATTCCTTGGCCGTGGAGACCCTGTCCGTATTATTGACCTTTCGGGCCTCCCTAATGAAGTTGCGGGAATTGCCAGTGCTGTAATTGCCCGGACCCTTTTCAATTATAAGCTGTGGCAAACACAGAAGGAGCGTGAGGCAGACCCGGTCGTTTTGGTGTGCGAAGAAGCCCATCGGTACGTACCCGACAGGGGCGAGGCGCAGTACGAGGCAGCTCAGGAGGCAATTCGCCGCATCGCCAAGGAAGGTCGAAAGTATGGTATCGGCCTGCTGCTTGTCTCGCAGAGACCCGGCGAGGTTGAATCTACGGTCTTGTCACAATGTAATTCTTGGATCGTCCATCGCATCACGAACGACGTGGATCGAAAGCACGTCCAATCAATCCTCCCGGACTCGCTTGCGGGTCTAACGAAAGTCCTCTCTGGACTTCGACGGCAAGAAGCTATTTTTGTGGGTCAAGCGGCTGTCCTACCGTCACGCATCATGATTAGAACCTTAGATGAAAAGCAGCGCCCTCGATCCCACGATATCGATTTCGACAAGGGCTGGCAAAACGACCCTATTTCAGATGCGGATCTGGCGAAGATTGCCGGGCGGTGGCGCTTGCAACAAAGATAATCATGGGCTTGCAGTTTACCAAAACAACCGTTGAAGGCGCCGCGTTGCGGTGGCTTGGTTTGCAGTCAAGCACCCAGATTCCAAAACGACCGCAATCCGATACAACGCTATTAAGCATTTGCTATGGTAAATTTTTTATTTTGGAACATTAACGGAAAGCCGCTAGAGAACATCATCTCGTGCATCGTTCGTGAAAATGATGTTGACGTTGTTGTCCTCGCTGAGTGTTCGGTCCCCGACGCCGATCTTGTGGCGGCTCTGAATTCCCAACGTCCCAGAGGCTACTCACTTTTCCCGACTATGATTAAAGGTATTCGGATTTGTCATCGTTTCAGTCCCGACTTCGTGAAACAGGTGACGGAAAACTCAGCTTCGAGATTGATCGCGTGCAGGATAAAGTTGCCCCTGCAAACAGAAGTGCTCTTAGTTGCGGTGCACCTGCCTAGCAAACTTCGTTGGAGCGAGACAGACCAAGCGAGCTACTGTCCGGTCGTAGCGGGTTGCGTGAAGCATGCGGAGGCGCTCGCCGGCCACTCCAAAACCATTTTGCTGGGCGACTTCAACATGAATCCATTTGAGGCGGGGGTTATTAACGCATTCGGATTGCATGCAACAATGGCAAGGAAGATCGCAGCACGAGGGAAGCGAACGGTTGAGCGCAATGACTACGGGTTCTTTTACAACCCTATGTGGAGACACTTCGGAGGTGCATCGCCTCACTTGCTAGGAACCTATTATTATTCCGATTCTCGACCGACTGCTTATTTCTGGAACATTTTCGACCAAGTCCTCATCAGACCCGAATTGCTTCCTCACTTTTCAGACGACGATCTGGCGGTGTTACATACGTTCGATGGACGGTCGTTACTTACCAGGTGCGGCATACCGGATGCCAGGCTTGCGTCCGACCATCTACCGATTTTATTCAAAATGAACCTCCGAGCGATGGAGTGTATAGCATGAAGAAGAAAACATTAGACCTCTGGCCAAAGAGTGTGGGTAAACGTTTTCGCACAACCCCTCTTTTGATTTTGAAACAACAAGCTACCCTTCTCCGCGAAAGGACTCATGACGTGCTATTGGCGGAGGTCAAAACTGATCTGGTTGGCGGTAAACTGCGCCACACATTCTACATTGTGACGCCTTATCTCCAAGACTATCGATTCGGGCTTTTCTCCATTGTCTACGACAGCGAAAGGCTCTATCCTGCCTATATCGTTACTGTGAACGAACCGAGGAAACTTACGTCGGAGAGGGAACTCATAGACGAACTCAAGCGCACTTTTCGGTCCCCGGAAACAAAACGGATAATAAAGGCTCTGATATCCGGCAAAACGAACCCAACTGGCCAAGGGCAGTAGTCAGTAGTCAGTTGGCAGCTACGACTATGCGGCTCGGCTCGCTTGGCAACGCCCTGACCAGTGCCTCCCGCCAGTTGATACCGGGGTCCCCGTCACCGAGCAAATCGCCGGGTTTGAGAAGGAGTTAACTACACACTTCCATTTTCTTCCTCCTTCGCGGATGGTTCTTCGTGAGTTTCCGTGGTGGATGGTGCGACGTTGGAAGCCTTCTGAGTGGTGGTTTTCCCTGTCCGGACGCGCTGAGCCACACTTTTAAGCCAGTGAACTGGCCCTGCCAGAACACGTTGGCGACAAGATCGCCAAACAGCCGCAAACGACGTGCTTCGAAGACGAGGCAGACACGAGCTCGAAGGAAGATCGCGCGGGGCCATGGGTTCCCGCATGGAACACGGAAATCCACGAAGAACCTCCGCGGCTTGCGCCTGGTTGAGGCACGCCGTCAGTTTCTCAGCCAGGACTTTAACGTGAGGCTTGTACATCAGATTGGCGTGATTGCCCGGAACGACGTGGACCTCCACTCCGCCACTGGCCCATTCGCTCCAGCCCAACGTCGGGTCCGAAGACGTGCCCGCCAGCGTTTCACTCGCCTTGAAGAAGGTTATTCGACCCGGGTAGAGATGCAGCCCGTAGTTCTGCGTCGCGCGCAGGTCGCTCCTGAGGAGTTCGACAAAGCGGCGCGCCTGGGAAACATCAAGCTCCGCGGGCACCAAGCCGGCGCTCTTCGCCTGTTCCAGCATAAAGGCCAACTGTTGGTCTTTGGGAAGCTCCGCCAGAGACTCCCTCGGACCAAACGAAATACCGAAGTAACGTTCGACCAGCAAAATCGCTTCAGCGTCTTCCTCCGGAAATGTTTCATCGGGAGTGGGAATCCGGCCATCCAGCAAGGCGAGCAACGCCACCCGCTGACCTTGCGCGTGAAGTTGCTGCGCCATCTCGAAGGCGACCACGCCGCCCATGGACCATCCTCCCAACAGGTACGGCCCCGTCGGCTGCACGGTCTGCAAGGCCTGGATGTACCAGGCCGCCATGTCTTCGATTCGCGAGTGGGGGTCTTGTCCGTCTTCCAGCCCCCGGGCTTGCAGCCCATAACAGGGTTGATCGGAACCCAGCAACTGCGCCAGATGGATGTAGGGAAAAACGTGTCCGCCGGCCGGATGCACCAGGAAGAGCGGCCGTTTGCTGCCACCGGGTTGAAGGGCT
>Ga0187874_10003532_pt1 | contig 10885 bp, 11 predicted proteins | sample June2016WEW_16_1_3_FD_132993 | JGI IMG/M metagenome (GOLD analysis project Ga0187874, IMG submission 132993) | Peatland microbial communities from SPRUCE experiment site at the Marcell Experimental Forest, Minnesota, USA - June2016WEW_16_150 | ecosystem: Environmental > Terrestrial > Soil >... | reverse complement strand
GATAGGGCTTCATAGGCTGCATCTACGATTTCTTTCGGTACTTCATATTTTACATAAAATGGTTTGGACATATTAGCCTCACCCTTTTAAGGCACAGTTTTATCCACACTTCTTATTTAAGAAGCTTTCGACTCGAAAACTCAAGGAATTATCGTACCCCTTATAAACACTTTAGAAAGCTTTAAATAAACATCTACGGTCACCTACATGTTTTCGAGAGGGGAATTGCGCGTTTGCAAAAATTGGGAAGAGTGCGGGCGTTAACTCCATCTAAAAACATTATTGTGAAGACAGAAAAAGCGCCAAAAATCGGCGTGGAAGTTATTGATGAGAACCTCAAGGTTGTTGGCAAGGTTTTCGATATTATAGGTCCAGTGTCTTCTCCTTATGCAGTGGTTAAACCGACAGTTGGTGAACCGGTTAAACTATTGAATAAGCCAGTGTACTTGCTTCTCTCGAAAGCAATGAGGAGCTAAAATGAATGATTGAAGATAGCAAGATACATGAAGAACCCGACCTATCTGCAAAAACAGAACCCCCCAAGATACAATCATGCCCTGAATGCGGCAGCACCCGACTTATGCGCGATTACGAATGCGCTGAAATAGTATGCATGGACTGCGGCATCGTGGTGCAGCAGAAAATAGCTGACCGTGGACCTGAATGGAGGGCGTTCGACGATGAGCAGAGGTCGAAAAGAACCAGGGTTGGAGCCCCCTTAACCTACACAATCCATGATAAAGGTCTATCAACAACCATCGATTGGCACGATCGCGACATCTACGGCAAAAGCCTCTCGCCAGGGCAGAAAGCTCAGGTTTACCGTCTTAGAAAATGGCAAAGACGCATCAGAGTTTCAGATGCGACAGAACGAAACTTGGCGTTTGCACTCTCCGAAATAACAAAGATTTCCAACAACTTGAATCTACCAAAAAACATTCTTGAAACAGCCTCAGTAATCTACCGAAAAGCAGTAAAAGAACGTCTGATCCGAGGCAGGTCAATTCAGGGTGTTACTTCAGCAGCACTTTACTTAGCATGCAGGCAATGCGCTTTACCGCGCACCTTAGATGAAATCGCTCAAGCGTCAAGTGTAAACAAGAAAGAAGTTGGGAGAAGCTACCGTTTTCTGATAAGAGAACTAAACTATTCGATCCCACCGCTGAGGCCAAGTCAGTATATAACAAAGTTTTCGAACCAATTAACTATGCAGGGGAAAGTTGAAGAAATCGCCCACAAAATCCTCGCAGCAGCGAAAGAACTAAAGCTTACATCAGGCAGAGGACCAACAGGAATAGCAGCGGCAGCGAGTTACGTGGCGTCGGTCTTGACGGGTGAACGAAAAACTCAGAGAGAAATCGCTGAAATTGCGCAGGTAACTGAGGTCACCATTAGGAACAGGTATAAAGAACTCGTTGAACGGTTGATGTTCCAGATAAGCATTTGACCGCTCTTTTCTATTTTAGATTTGCAGCGGTGAGGATTTAGACGGCGACTAATTCTAACGGAAAAACGGCACAAGCACCGAAAATGGAAGAGCTGGTTTGTAAGCTTAGAGAAATACAGGTTGAACTTAGACACAGTATAGATGATCTGCATCAGAAACTCGAAGCATTTAATTCTGAGCCTCAATTGTTGACTAGCCTAGAGACTGCCAAGAATAACGCAGAAGCAAGAGCCAGCAGTCTTGAAGCCGAAGTCAAGCGTCTTCGTGAAGAGCTTAAATCCATCAGAGACTTCTTAGAACCCAACGGCGACAAAAAATAATCTCTCTAATTTCACTCAATTAACACAGTTATTTTTTTAAGCAGCCTGATAGCTTACCTATGCATATGCCCTATAAATTTAACTTCGACCTGTCAAAGGTCCCGCTTTTCTTCTTCACCGAAATTGCGACTGTTAGTTACCAAAAGGGCATGCATAAAACGCTAATTAGAAAATTGCAAGAAATTATTTTAAAGTTTAGAATACAAGAAGCCACTGGACTTAATCTTTCTGATTCCTTAGTTTTACTTCAGGATCTGATTGATTTACAAGCAGTAAACATGATAGAGCGACGCAAATTCTTACAGACCAAGAAAAGAGCTCTCTTTCTTTCTCACTGCACAAGAAAGTACTTAGATGGCCGTTGCAAAGCAGTTTTTAACTCAAATATCCCGTCCTATTCATGCACTCATTGTTCAGAAGACTGCCTAGTTAACCAGTCTGACCGCTTGGCTCGACAAAAGGGATACGACGTTTACGTGGTGCCGGGTGGTTCCTGTATTCCCAAAATTCTGAAAAATACACGTTACGAAGGCGTGGTGGGAATTGCATGTGGAGAAGAAATGAAAGTTTTAGGGCCTCTCTTGAACAGTTTGGATGTGGCTGGACAAGCTATACCGTTGCTAAAAAATGGCTGTGCAAACACCGTTTTTAACATGGAAACGCTCGTAAAAGTTCTCTAGTTCACGCTTTATACGTGCTAAAACAAAACTGCGTTTCTATATGCGAATGCAAGGGATATTTTTTTAAGTTTGGCTCTTTATTCATCTTGAATTATGCCCTATAAGTTTACTTTCGACATTTCCAAGGCTCCACAACACTTTTTCATAGAACTTGCCGTTGTCAGCAATCAAATGGGGATGCAGAAGGTTTTAGAGAAAACCCTTCAGTCATTAATCAGAAAATTCAGAATCCAGGAAGTTTCGGGACTTGACATCCAAGATGCCGTGGTGTTGATTCAAGATCTCATCAAAATGCAAACTTTGAATTTGATACAAAAACAGGAATTTTTGCGGACCGGGAAAAGAGCTCTGTTGCTTCCCCACTGCAGTAGAAAATACATGGACAGCCGATGCAAAGCCGTTTTTGATACAAACTTGACCTCCTACGTTTGCAGTCATTGCTCACCTGATTGTTATGTCAACAAGGCGGAACGTATTGCACGAGAAAAAGGATACGACGTTTACGTACTATCTGGTGGTTCTTGCATGCCTAATATTTTGAAGCAGAGAAAGTACGAGGGCGTTGTGGGAGTTGCATGCGGTCCAGAAGTTGTCATGTCTGGCGAAAAGTTGAGCAGTATAGGCGTGGCTTGGCAATCTGTACCATTGTTAAAGAACGGCTGTGCAAACACCATTTTTAATATGGAAACACTCGTGAAAGTGCTCTAATCCGATTGCCTTCGAATCCTTTGCAATGGATTTTGCTGCAACCATTTCAGTTACTGCAAATTCTTCAATCACTCGGAGACCCCTATTATAAAAAGTGGTATGGTTTAGTTTTCAAAAATCAGATAACAACATTAATATAACAAAAATCTTTAAGCTCCAAGTTAACACGCTAGGAGGACTATCTAATGGCACATAAAAAAGTTGAAACAAAAACTAAAAAAGTTGAGTTCAAACGAGTTAGTTCGCCTAAAGCGACAAAAACTTCACACTACGCTTTTTTGACCATCGAGATTACACTTGACGGAGAACCTGACCAAGATTGGATAGAGTGCTTCAAGAATCCTGCAACTTTTATTCCAGATGAGGCGCATCCGTTTAACGCCTCTGTCATCGGTAACCGTATCACTTTTACATCATTTCGGACCAATGTTAGAACTAATGTGGTATGGATGGACAAATACATACAGCAAGCAAATGAATGTTACAAAACCATGGATGCTATGTATACTGCAGAAGAAAAAAACCGACAAAAAAGAGAGCAAGCCGAGCAGGAAGAGCTTGACAAAATAAACGAAATGCTCAAAGACCTTTAGCCATTTTTCTTAACTTTTTTCCATCCTAAACTAAGTAGCTTAATGGCGGTCAGTAACCTCAACAAACTTGACAGTATCGAGTTTAAGCCAGCCCTAAATCCAGCATCACTCAAAATAACTATGAATTAGCCCGCAAGGATCCTTAGATATCCGCTCTCCCTTTTTAACAATGAAATACAGCTGTTCACGGTTTAGTTGTGGCTGACATCAAAATCCATGAACTGATTACAAAAACCTAGAAGACTTGACTTTTCACAAGAGTTTCAGTTCTTAAAACATATAGTGCCTAAAACCATAAATCAGAAAATAAGTAAAATAAGAAAAGTAATATGACTTTTTTTAACCTACAAGTTTAACTTACTTTACTATTTCTCGTTTCTTCCAGCGTAGGTTTTTGCCTTTGCATTTTCTGCATTTAGTTGCGGTCTCGGCGTTTCTTGCACCGCAGTCTCTGCAGATTTTCATGTAAAGCCTGTGCTTCTGCGCGATGGCTTTTTTAACTGGATCTAATATCGGCATTTTGTTGTTGACCTTCCATTTTGGCTAAGTCTTTGATGCTTAAGTATCAAATATACCTTTTTGTCCCAGCCTGCAATTTGCCAAAAGAAGAGTGCTATTTGATTTCTTCAATTGTGACGTAAGATCGTGTATCTTCAATTCCGTCGATGCTGTACAGTTTCTTCAGGACATCATCTAAGTTGTCTCGCTCGACGATGATCAAGGCGTCTACTTCTCCAGCTATTCGGAAAGCTCTGGAAACAGCAAGCTCTCGGATTTGGTCATAAACGTGTATGCGTTTGAATGGTGAAACTTTCAGGAGGATAAAAGCGGGGGTTGTGGATATCCCCAAAGCGTTTAACCCTTTGTCGGTGACGTCTATGAAGCCTCTGCCGGTGCGGATGTAACCGCGGCTTTTGAGTTTACGCAGATGCACGTTTAACGCTTGCCTACTTACGCCTAATTGGCTTGATAACTCGTCTTGTTTCACTCTCAGCGTGTACGTGTTTGTGGATTTTCCTTTTTCATAGAGAGTTTTTAAAAGCTGTATCGAACGTTTAGTTAGTGGTTCCAAATTGGTCACTTTAGTGATGTTTTGTTAAGTTAAACCTTTACAATAGTGAGAGGTTGCTTAAATAATTTAATGCCTAAAATCAAGCAAAAGAGTTAGCGCTCAAAAAGATTGAGAGACAACTAATCATCACTGATTAAAAAACTGCAAAACTCCCGTCTAAAAAACTAATTTGCAAATTACACCGGGAAGATACAGCTTGCACCACAACCTATTTATTTTTAAAGAAATCTTTACTGAAGCCACTTAAAAAGTGAACTAGGAGTGAAGCGAGGGCGTGCCCGAAGTCAACGCGGTCTTAATTGGAAAAAAACCAATAATGAACTATGTCCTTGCATGCATCACGTTCTTCCATGGCGGAGCAAAAGAAGTAAGCATTAAAGCACGGGGGAGATCCATCTGCCGAGCAATAGATGTGGCGGAAGTTCTCAGGCACAGGTTTCTCCCAGACGTAAAGATCAAGAGCATCGGAATCGGAACGGACCTACTGCTGTCACAAGAGGAAGGTAACTCAGCGACTAACGTGAGCACAATTGAAATAATGTTGATGAGGTAGTTACGCGACAGCAACACTCCTTATTTGCAGGAAAAAAGACACGCAATGAAAACCGAACTATGCAGTTTCTGCTTGAAAAGCGGAATGTTATGTCAGAAGTGTTCAGCTAAAGTTAAAGCTGGCGAGATCAGCGAGGTAGACTTGAAAATCGCACGTTTACTTTTGTCCCTTGAAGACAAGTATCCTAGCCTGCAAAACGTTTGCTTCTACAAGGCGGTTGACGTAGAGAAAACCTTAGCAATCATCGTTGGTCACGGGGACGTTCCTAAACTTTTAGGTTATAGTGGAAAAATCGTGAAGACAATAGGCGATGAAACAGGCAAGAACGTTAAAGTTTTAGAAAACGGGGTAGATGACCGCAAATTCCTCGAAGACCTGTTCATACCCTTTAGCATATTAACAATCAACACCATTTGGCTTCCAGACGGCACAACGGAGACAAGAGTAATTCTTAAACGCAAACGTGGCGCACAAATGCCTTATGACCTTAAGGCTTTAAAAGAAATCGCTAGTAAAGTACGTAAAATGTCCTTACGCGTTGAAGTCTCGGATTAAGGATTGGCGATTAGCATGAATTTGGACTCTATCGGCGACTGGAGTAGAACTCACTGTACAAGCCATGTAACCCCTGAAATGGACGGGGCTGAAGTAACACTTTTCGGTTGGGTTCAAGAAATCCGTGACCTAGGCGGAATACGTTTTATCATATTGCAGGACCGAGAAGGAACCATTCAAGTCACTATCCCGAAAAAAAGGATCCTGCCCGAAGTTCTCGCTAAATCAGACTTTTTGCAGAAAAGATTCAGCTTAGCTGTGAAAGGAACAGTTAAAAAGACAAGCATGACACCCCGAGGCGTCGAAGTTATCCCAAACGCTATTAAAATCTTAAGCGCAGCAACAGAACAGTTGCCAATTGATATAACCGGAAAAACGCCAGCCAACATAGAAGCAAGGCTTGACGCAAGGGCGCTTGATCTTTCTTTAGAAAAAAGTTTAGCTCCCTTTAAAATTCAGCACATAGCTCTTGAAGCTATCCGAGGTTACCTGTTTGAGAAGGGATTTTTAGAAGTTCACACACCACGCATTATTGCTTCCGCGACGGAAGGCGGCGCGGAGCTCTTCAGTGTTGACTATTTTGGTCAAAAAGCCTTCCTTGCACAGAGCCCGCAACTCTATAAAGAAGAATTAACGATGAGCTTCGAGAAGGTTTTCGAAGTTGGCCCGTTTTTCAGGGCGGAAGAATCGCACACTCGCAGGCACTTGAGCGAGTTCACATCTGTAGACATAGAGGAGGCTTTTGCGAACGCCCAAGATGTCATGCATCTTCTTGAGCAAGTAATACACCACGCGTGCATTACCGTAAGGACGAATTGTAAAGCTGAACTTTCTGTCCTTAAATATAAGTTTGAAGTGCCTGAAATCCCGTTTAAACGCTTAACATACGACCAGGTTCTTGACGACCTCAAAGCTCGGGGCGTTACAATTCCATGGGGCGAAGACATCCCAACCGAAGCTTTCAGGGAACTTGGGAAACTCTACCCTTACTTTTATTTCATAACTGACTGGCCCACGCGTACAAAGGCTTTCTACATCAAACCGCGCGTTGAAAAGCCTGAAGTTTGCGAAGGCTTCGATTTGATGTGGCGTTACATTGAGCTTGTTTCGGGTGGAACAAGAATTTCCAGCAAAGAGCAGTTGATGGAAAGGATGAGTGAAAAGGGATTGAACCCTGAATCTTTCAAGCATCACCTGCAAGCGTTCGATTACGGTATGCCCCCGCACGCTGGATGGGCTATCGGGCTCGAACGGTTAACGATGATTATGACGGGCAAGAAGAACATCCGAGAAGTAACTCTTTACCCTCGTGACAGAGTCAGATTAACGCCATAAACAGTTGCGATTTGCTTGCTTTTTCTGGGTTTTCGGTCACAAATAGTGAAGTACATAGTAGAGCCGGTTGCGGCGTTTGTGGCTTGGTTTTCGGTCTTTTTCGATTTAAGTCTCGCTGGTTCAGCGCCTAGAGTGTTCATAGAGCTCTTTTATGTATTCGTTGACTGTTTTGCCATGTTTTTTCGCTACCCTCTTCACAGCGTCATTTATGCCTGTGGAGTACTGAACGGCTTTCTTGGGCTTATCCGCGACTGAACTGGGCATACCAACGTTTAACGCAACCCTGCGCAAGACCAGCTTTCTTAGCGTGTCTGGTCTGGGTTCAATTTTGCACTCAATCGGCAGATTAACCGCAAACTCGGCAATGTTAAACGAAGCGAAAGGCAGACGCAATTCAATATCATGATAGCTTGTGATTTTTAGGTCACGTTCAAGGTTGCTAAGGTATATGTTAACCACATCATGAAACATTGTTCTTAGGACTTTTTCGCTGCCTTCCTTGCAGTATTCGTTGACGTAGCGTTGATAGCCCCCGAAAAGTTCATCCGCGCCTTGCCCAGCCAAAACTACGTGGAAACCTGCTTCAGCTGCCTTCTCTGCCGTCCAGAAAAACGGCAAGCCGATGCTGGCTTTAATCGGGTCAGCTTCCTCAATCAGTTCCACGACTTCGGGTAAGGTTTTTTCCACGTCAGAATCTTTGTAAAGGTGCACCTGAAGCGGCAGATTCAACTGTTCTGAGGCCGCGATAGCTTGTTCGGTTTCAGCCTGATTTTCCATGCTTACATACAACAGGTTTACTTTCATTTTGAGTTTGCTTGCCAAATACGCGACTAGGCTGCTGTCTAAGCCGCCTGAAAATGCCACCATTACTTCTTTTACATCGTGTATCCGGCGCCTGATCGACTCTTCAATGAGTGCTTGAAGCTTTCGGGCTGCATCATCCAAAGTAATAGGATTGGGTGCTGAGAAACTAAGGCTCTTGACTTGTTTGAATTGGAAGCCGTTGCGGTTTATGAAGGCGAGGTTTCCTGGCGGAAAAGAAGCTGGTTTTTCTATGCCCAGTTTCCAGAGTGCCTTTCGGTTTGTAGCAACCGCGGCGACGTCTTGGTTTTCGCCGTAATAGAGAGGTTGAACCCCTATAGGGTCTCTTCCAGCCGCAAACCAGTCGGTTCCGAGCATAAGAAACGAGTAGTCCCCATCAGCTTTTTCGATGAGTGTTTGTAGGATGGTTTCGCAGTGCTCAGGTTCAATGGTAAGCTGATGTAACACGTCGGCTTTGGAAAGAGGCGAGTAAACTTTTCCTTGGAAAACAAGCGCTGCGGCATCCAACTGCAAAAATTCATAGCCTTTTGCGGCTGGTTTTGAAGAAGCATATCCAACGAATGTTGAAGATTCAGAGCTTTGTTTAACAAGAAGGTCTGGTTTCTCGTCAAGAACGCGTTTTCGTGGCCCAACCAACCCGAAATAAGAAGGTTGTAGTACACCAAACTCCGTTAGCACTTCGAGAACTTTGTTAGCCACGTTATTGCCTTGTTTGTCCATTACCCCAATAGTCACTTTCACGATTAATTCCTCGGTTCCAGTCACATTCTAAGTTGCCCCGCTGAGCATTAATTGCTTATGCTTTTCCAATTTTTGTGTGACTTGCCATTTAGAAAAACAAAAGCTTCTTCTACTCTGAGTGGAGCACAATTGACAATTACACTATCGGTTTAACAAACCCAAGTAAAACGGAAAATGCCCAAAGAAGATTTACCTCAGACTAATCCGTGTTTCTAAAATTTTGCTCTCCAAGAGTTCTACCAATGAGTGTAAAGACGGCGTAGGTGCTATAAGCTTTTATACGTATGTTGATGAAAGATGTTAAAATAAACTATACCGCTTGCCGTGAGGATATAGGTTAAATGCCCTACATAAAAAAAATCGAGTTGAAAGGGTTCAAATCGTTTGGGCCACAGACCATCAAAATATCCTTAGACAAAGGATTCACAGCTTTAACTGGTCCGAACGGAAGCGGAAAATCCAACATCATCGACGCCGTGCTTTTCTCACTTGGCGAATTAAGTACAAGGAGGCTTCGCGCTGAAAGTGCTGCCCACTTGATTTTTCACGGTTCAGACAAAGCTGGGCAAGAAAAAGCCAAAATGGCGAAAGTAGTCATCCAATTTGACAATTCAGACGGAACGATGCCCGTTGACACCACCACGGTGACTATTTCCCGTGAGGTTTTCAAGAACGGTCAAAGCGTTTACCGGTTAAACGGCAGAAGAATGTCAAGGGCTTATATCACCGAAACCCTGTCAATGAGCTCGATAAGCAGCATGAGCCAAAACATCATCCCCCAAGGCACGCTGACAAGGCTGACAGAAATCAACTCTCTTGAACGACGAAAAATAATCGAAGACCTCGTCGGCATAGGCCAATATGACTCCGAAAAAGTTGAAGCAGAAGAAAAACTCCGAACAGCAGACATATCAATCCGCACCGCCATGGGACGAATAGACGAAGTCCAGAAACGCCTCGACGATTTGGAACGTGAACGAAACCAACTATTACGCTACAACTTCATTCAAGCAGAAACGAAAAAGTTTCAAGCCATCAAAATCTCAAGCGACATCACCCAAGTAAATGCTAAACTAAACGAAGGCAAAAGCCAAACCGAAAAAGTCCAGGCGAGAGTTGATAAGCTGAAAGAGCAACGTGACCTCCGCAGAGGTAAACGTCATGAGGTTGAGGGTGAATGGCGCAAGCTCAGCGGCGAAAATCTTGAAGAAGGCGGCTCGCAGGTCCTAAAGGTGCAAATAACAATCGGCGAACTAAAATCCAAATTAACTGAATTGAACACAAAAATTAATTCTGGCCAAGGCAGCTTGGAAAGCATGAAGCGCATAAGAGAAAACAACCTGGCACAACAGGAAAGTATTCGAAATGAGATACGGGAAAACCGCCTGAAAATCAGGGCTTGTCGAAGTGAACTTGGGAAAATTCAGGGTACAATGGCTCAAAGGGCGTCTGAACACGACGCGCTGGCGAAACAGACAGCTGAGCTTTGGGGTGGACTTGACGGTAACAATGAACAAATACGTGCAAAACAGATTCAAATCGATAACCACGTTAAGCGCTTAGCGTATTTGCGTTCGGAATATACCAAAGAAAAAGCAGCACTTCGCCTGTGCACTGGCAGAATCAAAAACTTAACCGTGCGCAAAGAAAGATTCCGTTCGAACTTGGCGGAAATTGAAAAGTCGCTCGCTGAGCTGGAACAAGTCCAAAAGGATCAGAAAACCCAGCTTAAGAACCTTGAAAATACCATCGAACGCAAAACAACGCAGAAAGAAACAGTTGAAAAAGAAATCACGGATGCCGAAAAAATAGCTAGTTCAGCTAAAGACGCCGTAGTAGAGTTTGCGACGCAAAGGGATCTTGCAGCAACTATTGCTTCTGAAGAAAAAGCCCTGAGAAGCATTGAGGAAATGGGCAACGTGGGTGCAATTAACGGAATCCACGGCAGACTGCGCAATTTAATAAAAATTGACAGGAACTATAAGAAAGCCATTGAGGCAGCGGCGATTGGTTGGCTTGACGCGTTAGTTGTAGCAAATCTCGACTCAGCTTTTACCTG
>Ga0187874_10003526_pt1 | contig 10893 bp, 11 predicted proteins | sample June2016WEW_16_1_3_FD_132993 | JGI IMG/M metagenome (GOLD analysis project Ga0187874, IMG submission 132993) | Peatland microbial communities from SPRUCE experiment site at the Marcell Experimental Forest, Minnesota, USA - June2016WEW_16_150 | ecosystem: Environmental > Terrestrial > Soil >... | reverse complement strand
TTGAAAAAGCAAGTGCCGCTGGTGCAAACCGCGCTGGACAAGATCCGGCCAAACGAATTTATACGTTTGGAAATTCTTGGCTAAACTACTTCAAATTCCTTCTTGAGAAATTCAACGGTCGCCGGATCACGCAACTGGCATACGATATGTTGATTAGCAAAAGCCCGCGTGAATGTTTTAGCTTCGTCTCTCGCAAATGTTTTCGTCCATTTCACCGCGACAACCCATTCGGAGAGTTCTGGATCGCCGCTATTCGCTTTCATTCCAGGTTGCAATAAAGGGCATTCCAAAAGTTTTTTTCCCTTGCCCCCACCCTTTTCAACAGCAAAATCTTTCGCCATAATCGCAGGTTCCACTACTCTCCCAAAACCGACGTAGCCAAGACCTTTCATATAAGCAAAAATAAGGTCGTTCTCCTTCAGACGCTTCAACTCACCACTAGCTTTCGGACCTTGTCCAGCGGAAATAAAACCATATTTACGACAATCATCCCAATTACGATGCGCTCTGATGTGTCATCTAATTCAGAAGCAAGAATTACCATGCTGTGGCTTGAGTTTACCGTTTCGGGAATTGGAAATCCGAATCGCACCGCGAATGCTTCCTTAAGATCCTTCCCAAGAAAATCGTGGGCAATAGCGTCAATCTCTTGGTAAGACAAAGATTTGACCCATGACGCATAATCTAGTGTCTGCGCTACAACTTCGCGTGCAGTGCGATCGCGTTTTAATTCAATGATCACCAAGTTCGCTTCGCCATCCATCGCGAGTAGGTCAATTTTATTATTGTGATAGGGCGTGATCACTTGTCGTCCGATTAGCAAAATTTCCATATCGAGAAGCATAGGATCATTCACAATCCAATCTTCGAGACGCTGTTCTCTATCGGGCCTTGACTTGTCAACTTCTACGAGCTTCTCGCTGTCAACTTTCCAAAGTTTCATGCTGAATGCCATAGGATTTCCTTTCTTGTGCGGTTTATTCAGAGTTGCTTCGCCACTCGCTGAATTTTCAGCGCTTTGCCGCTGGCGTCATCAATTTCAATCACGGCGCCGTGGAGCAGCACATGGTTTTTCGCCACTTCAAACCGCTGTGGCTTACCGGTGAGAAAATTGTTTACGCAAATAGCCCCCGGATTTTGGCGCGGATTTCATTGAGCTTTTCAGATTTCACCTTGCCCGCCGCGTAAAGAATCAACGATTGCTCCACGTCGGAACGTGCCTGGCTGGTAATCTGGCAGAGAATCAAATCGTCGCCTCTTAGGTCGGCCACGACGAGGGCGGGCCGGCGTTTGCCGCTTTGCAAATTCGTTTGCGGGAAAGAGAAAACAACAACTTCGCCGGCTACAGGCTTGCCCATGCGGCATCCTCCTCCGGTGTGCTCCAGTCCTTTGCGAGCGCGGATTCACTCAACAGTAGTCCATTGAAAGACTCATCCGCCTTCTTGCTTCGCAGAAAGCGCGCAAAGTCATACACCTCGCGCTGCAATGTTTCCGGCATGGCGGAGATTTCTTTTTCAATGAGTTCTCGCGTGCTCATAGCTTGTTTATACAACATCCCGCACCGGCTGGCAATCCTGTGCGAAACTCAGGAAATTGCCTCCGCCACGCACTGAATTTTCAGCGCCCTGCCGCTCGGGTCATCCATTTTATGCGAACAAGCCCCGAACCTCGGCACGAACTTCATCGAGTTTCGAGGATTTCACCTTGGCCGCCGCGTAAAGAATCACCGACTGCTCGATGGTGAACAGGCGGTTGGCCCGGATGAAACCGTCCACCGTCAACCGCTCGCCTGAATTGACTTGGATTGTTCCAGCGGTTAGTCTCCGGCCTTCAATGTTGGAGACGATTGAGAAGCTGCTGGTACTACAGGATCGTGACCAAAAAATTCGTCGCGTACAGGGCGAACTTGCCCACCTCGCCCCCGAACGCGAAGGGCTGCGCGCCAAGGCCGCCGCCACCCAAACCCAGCTCGAATCCCTCAAGACGCGCGCCAAACAAATCGAGTCCGATCGCAAACGCCTCGAACTCGACGTCGCGTCGAAAAAGCAGCAGATCGAGCGCTACGCCAACCAGCAGCTGCAGACACGCAAGAACGAGGAATACCGCGCGCTGGCCCATGAAATTGACACGTGCAAAGCCGACATCACGAAAATCGAGGACCAGGAAATCGCCTTGATGGAGCAGGCCGAGCAGGTGCAAAAGGAATTCAGCCGCATTTCCTGCGAGGCCGACGAAACGAAAAAATCGGTGGAGGGCCAGGTCGCGCAATTGAACCAGCGCGAGGAAAATTTAAAGAAGGCGCTGGCTGAATTGCAGCAGGGCCGGGCGGAATTGGCGGCGGCGGTGGAGGAAACCGCGCGGGCACGCTACGAACGGCTGATCAAAAGCAAGGGCGAGAACGTCATCGTGGGTGTGCACCACGGCGTGTGCGGCGGCTGCCACATGAAATTGCCGCCGCAAATTCTGGTCTTCTGCATGGCTGAACAGGAAATCATCAACTGCACGAACTGCGGGCGGATTCTTTATTACACGCGCGACATGGCACTGGCGGGAACGGAGGAGTAATCCGGGCAAGTGTGGCCGACGGCTGCTCGCAAAACAAGGATTTCCCCCCCAAAAAAAGAACTAGGCGCCGTTGTCGCCGATGGCTTCCACGGGGCAGCCTTCCTTGGCTTCCTTGCAGCGCGCCTCTTCTTCGGGCGAGGCCGGTTGTTTATAGACCATCGAATAGCCGCCGTCGTCGTTGCGTTTGAAATTGTCCGGCGCCGTCTCGCGGCACAGGTCACAGTCAATGCACTGGTTGTCCACGTAATATTTTCCGGGGACGTTTTCGGGATAACGATTTGCAACGTCTGCCATAAATTTATGCGAGCAATATGGATGCCGTTCCGGGCGATGGCAAGCGCGATTTGTCGTTTCCGGCTCCCGTGGGCGCAAAACCAGACATCCAGCCAAGGAACGCCGGCTTCAGCCGGCAGAGGCTCCCTCTCCGCCGTACTGCCGTGTGAACGCGGCGTTCCTTCCCGAGGTCTTTGTCCGGGTTGGCGGCGATGTAAAGTCGCGCCCGATCCCCGCCCGTCAATTAAAAGCTTTTAATTGATGTTAGTAGGATTATTTTTGCAGCCATGCAAGCGGGGAGCATCCGGAGGACAAAAATCATTGCCACGCTGGGGCCGGCCACGGATTCGGCGGAGATGATTGCGCGGCTCGTGGACGCGGGCGTCAATCTGTTCCGCCTGAACATGTCGCACGCGCCGCATGATTGGGTACGCCGCGTTTACCGGGACATCCGCGCCGCCGCCGCCGCGCGCCGGCAGTTCATCGGCATCATGCTGGACACGCAAGGCCCGGCCATCCGCACCGGTGACATCGGTTCGCCGTTGGATTTGCAGCCCGGCCAGAAATTCACCCTCACCGTCCGCGGCGCGCAGAGCGAGGAAGAACGGTCCGTGGACGTGAATTACGCGAATTTCGTCAACGACATCAGCGCCGGCGACGTAGTGCTCATAGACAACGGCGCAATCCAGATGAAGGTGCTCGCCAAGGACGGTAACCGGGTCGAGTGCGAAGTGCTCACCGAAGGCACGCTCGGCAGCCGCCGCCATATCAACCTGCCCGGCGTCAAGGTCAGCCTGCCCGCGCTCACCGCCAAGGACATCCAAGACGTGAAACTCGGGCTCGAACTCGGTGTGGATTTCATCGCATTGTCGTTCGTCCGCGAAGCCCGCGACCTCTTGCAGTTGAAGGAGCTTTTCAGTAAGGACAAACCGCCGTTGGTCATCGCCAAAATCGAAGACCGGCAGGCGGTCCAAAATCTGGAATCCATCGTCCGCGAAACCGATGGCATCATGGTCGCACGCGGCGATTTGGGCATTGAAATTCCGTACGAGGAACTGCCCATTGTCCAACGCCGCATCGTCAAGTCGTGTTTGCGTCAGGGCAAACCCGTCATCGTCGCCACGCACATGCTCGAAAGCATGATTGAATCGCCCATGCCCACGCGCGCCGAGGTCACCGACGTGGCCAACGCGGTTTATGAAGAGGTCGATGCCATCATGCTTAGCGGCGAAACGACCGTTGGCAAATATCCGCTGAAATGCATCGAGGTATTTGACCGCATCGCCACGCGCATCGAACGCAGCGGCAGCGCACAATATCACGACGCGGCGGAGCTGGAAACCGCGCGGCAGAAACTCGTCAAGAGCGCCGTCGTCATGGCTAACGAATTGAAGGCGTCGGCCATTCTGGTCATTACGCGCACCGGCAAAATGGCGCGTTACACCGCCTGGATGCGCCCGCATTATTCACCCATCTACGCGCTTTGTCCCAATGACAATGCGGCCGGCAGTCTGACCCTGAGCTGGGGTGTCACGCCTTTTGTCGTGCCGTTTGACCTTATCAATCCGGAAAACACCATCGAGACTTCGCTGAAAATCCTGGTGGAACAAGGCCGACTGCGCAAAGGCACCACTGTCGTCATCATCGGTTCCATCCTCGTGGGCGAACAAATCGTGGACGCCGTCCAGATGCGGCTGGTGTGAGCCTGGCAGCGTAGCGGCGTCTCGCTTGTCGCGCCGCAGCGAAGCGAAGGCGGCGCAGAGCGCCGTATTCTTCAACCAGACGAATCTTCCGGCTTTCTACCGAAAGCCGCTACGCCTGTTTTGCAGGGCAACGGCCCCAAAAAAGACATCATTTGCTTGCTCCGTCGTTTGACCTCGCTTGACAGACCGTGCTGAACGGGTCGAGGTTTGTCCATGAAATTACAAGGAGCAGTTTTTTTGGTTGCGCTGTTCGCCGTGTGTCAGGCGGTTGCCCAGCAACCGACCAATGCCCCGTCCGCCTCCGCGACCTTCACGGTGCAAAAACCGAGATTTCACTGGCTCGCCCCGATCAAGACCGCCAAAACCAGAGAGAATCTGAAGCCGATTGAAGGGCTGGATCCGCGGGCATGGACGACCGTGGTGGGATGGCATCCGGGTGAATCCGCTTTTCCAAGCGCCGAGACGCACGAAGGCGGATGGTGCCTGTTTTGGGTGAACATTGGGCCGTAGCCGATGACCAGACAGGTTCAAAGCCAAGCGGCAAATGCCGCCAGTTTGAGCACGCGCAAAGAACAGCGACGCTACTTCAACGCCTGTGCCGCCTCCGTGGCGAGGTTCAGCACCACACTCGGAAACAGGCCGATCCAGAACATGCCCGCAATGCAGACCCAGATGGAAACTTTGGCCGGGGCCGAAAGCGCAATCGGCGTCAAATCCGGCGCGTCCTTGCTCCAATAAATAGCGCGGATGACGCCAAAATAGTAGTAAAGTGAAATGACCACTCCGGCCAACGCCGTGAACGCGAGGCAATAATAACCCGGATTCGTCGCCCCCTGCTGAATGACCGCTTTTAGCAGCAGGAACTTCCCGAAAAATCCGGCCAGCGGCGGAATGCCCGCCAGCGACACCATGGCCAGCGCCAGCGTCGCGGCCAGCAACGGCGAACGCTGATTCAAGCCCGCCAATGCGGGAATTTCCTCGGCATCCGCGTGTTGCATCACGAGACAAATCACTGTGAACGCTCCCAGCACCGTGAATAAATATCCGGCCAGATAATACAGGACCGCCGCCTGGCCGCTCGCGCTCAATGCCGCCACGCCCAGTAACAGATAGCCCGCGTGCGCGATGCTTGAATAACCAAGCAGCCGCTTGAGATTGCGCTGGGGAATCGCGCACAGGTTGCCGTAAAGAATCGTGATGCCGGAAATAACGATGAGCAAATTTGCCCATTCATGGGTATGCGCCACGCTCGGAATCGCAGTGAATAAAACGCGCAGCAGCAGGACGAATCCGGCGGCCTTGGAACCAACGGCCAGAAAGGCGGTCGTCGGCGTTGGCGCGCCCTGATAAACGTCCGGCGCCCAGATTTGGAATGGAAACGCCGCGATTTTGAAACCAAGCCCGACGAGCACCAGCAGCACGCCTAGTAGAAAGATTTTGTTATCGGCAAACCGGGAGGCAACCGCCGCCAACTCGTTGAAATTCAATTTGCCCGTTGTGCCCCAGACCAGCGCGATGCCAAAAACCATGAACGCCGACGACAAAGCGCCGAGAATCAGATATTTCACGCCCGCTTCGAGCGACACCAGCCGTCCTCGCTGAAAACTCGTGAGCACATAAAATGTGATGGTGATAAGCTCAATGGAAACAAACAACATCACGAAATCATTTGCCGACGCTGCAAACAACATGCCGGCCAACGCAAAAATAATGAGCGAATAATATTCCGAAATGCCCGCGGCAATTTGCCCTGAAAACTCCACCGACATGATCAGCACGAGCATGGTGGCGACGATGAAGAAGCGTTTGAAAAACACGGCCAGTCCGTCCTCGACAAATGCGCCATGGAATGCCATGCCCGTCAGACTGCAACTGCCGTAGCCGCTCAGGCTCGTCAAGAGCAGCAACCCCAGCGCTACGATGGCCGCATAGCCGAGGAAACGCCGGCGTTCGGGCGGCATGAACAAATCCGCCAGCAACAGCACGACGCCGAGGGCGATGACGCAGGCTTCCAAACTTATCAGGGCAGAGTTCATTGATTTGGAATTAAAGCAGGGCGGGCGTCTCGCCTGCCTGCGTCGGCGAAGCCGACGGAAATTTCCCCGTTTTTCTCGCGCCGAAGCGCTCGCTGGACAGGCGAGACGCCTGTCCTACTTTCAACTGCTGCCATACTCACAACCTTTTCCACATCATGCGTGATTTTGTCCGTGAGCAACCGCGGGAAGCAGCCGAACACGAACAGGCTCGCCAGCAGCAGCGCGTAAGGCAGCTTGCGCCAGACATTCGAGGCGTCAGGAATGCCCGACCATTTATCCGGCACCGGGCCGTGCAGGATGTTCCGCATTGCGCGCAACATGTAAAGCGCGGCAATCAACAACGCGCCCCAAACCGCGAGTGCGGTCACCAGCGGAAAAACCGTCCACGAACCGAAGAACACCGTGACTTCGCCGACGAAATTCGCAAAGCCCGGCAAACCGCAACCCGCCAGCGCCGCCATCAACAGCGCCGTGCCGATAAACGGTATCTGGCGACAAAGCCCGCCGAGCCGGCTCATTTCCAGCGTGCCGGTCTGTTGATAGATGTAGCCGCTCAACGCGAACGTCAGCGCCGCGAGAAAGCCGTGCGCAATCATGATGACCATCGCGCCGGTCACGCCAATGAGGTTCAGGCTGGCGATGCCGAGGAAAACGAAGCCCATGTGCGCCACGCTCGAATTGCCGATGAGGAGGTTCAGGTCTTTCTGGCGCATCGCCACCCAGCCGACGTAAAGAATGTTGCCCAGACAGAGCCACGCGAGGAAGTTCATCCAGTCATGGGCAGCTTGCGGCATCAACGGCAGCGCAATGCGAATCAAACCGTAAAGACCGAACTTCTTCAGCACGCCCGCGTGCAGCATTGAGGTTGGCGTTGGCGCGGAACTGTACCCGAGCGGCGCCCAGGAGTGAAACGGCCAGAGCGAAACCAGAATCCCAAAGCCAAACAGCAACAGCGGGAAGATGAAATTCTGCGCGTTGGCCGCGAGCGGATTCGCCCTGGCGTGCTCGATTAGTTTCGGGATGTCGAACGTGTTTGCGCCGGATTGCAAATAAAGCGCGATGAGGCCGATGAGCGCAATGAGCGCGCCGATGCTGAGGTAAAGCGTGATCTGGAACGTTGCGTAATTCTTGCGTTCGCCGCGGCCCCAGACGCCGATCATGATAAACGTGGGCACCAGTGCCAGTTCGTGCAGGAAATAAAAAAAGAACAGGTCCAGCGACGCGAACGCGCCGAGGATGCCGCCGCTCATAACCAGCAGCAGGATGTAAAATTCCTTTTCGCGCGACTGAATTTCCCACGAGCAGCACGCGGCGGCAAACGCGACGATGGCGCCCATCAAAATCAGGCCGACGTTCAAGCCGTCCACGCCGACGTGATAGCTGATGCCGAGCGATTCGACCCAAGGGATTTGCTGTTCGAACTGGTAGCCGCTCGCGCCGGGCACGAACTGGCAGAACATTTTTATCGCCAGCGCCATCGGGATGAACATGCCAAGAATGGCGATGGCACGGATGATGACGCGGTAATTGCGCGGCACGACGACCAAGGCCAGCGCTGCCAGCAGCGGCCAGCCCAAAATGTATGTCAGTATGGACATTTTATTTCAACAAAACGAAATACAGCAGCGCAGCCACGCCGAGTACGAACAGCAGGGCGTAGGTCTGGAGGTTGCCGGTTTGCATGAGGCGCAACGCGCGGCCGGCCAAATCCGTGCCGCCGCGAACGAAGCCGATGCAAAAACCTTCCACGAACCAGCGGTCAATCACGTCCATCACTGCCGCGATGAAATCGTGCGCCCGGATGAAAGTGGCCTCGTAAATTTCATCAAAGTAAAAGCGGTTCTTCATGGCAGTCGCCAAACCACCGAGCTTCGCGGGCAGCGGATCGGTTCCAGCATTGAGATAAAATGTGCGCGCGGCGAACCAGCCGGCGGCGACCACAATCAGACCGGAAAACATTGCCACCGGCGAATGTAGCGGTTCAAAAATCCTCTGGATGAGCGAAGGACTGGAAACCTCGCCGGAAAACTGCGCGTCGAAAATTCCGCTGGCACCGATGACGCCGCCAATGATGCTGAACAAGGCCAGCACCATCAATGGCCAGGTCATGACCGCGGGCGACTCGTGCGCGTGCCTGGCGGTTTCCGTTCGCGGCTTGCCGACGAAGGCAACGTAGAAAAGCCGGAACATGTAAAACGTCGTCAAACCCGCAACACCGACACCGACAGCAAAGAGCAGATAATTTTTCTGGTCCAGCGCCTGGCCGAGGATGCTGTCCTTGGAGTAGAAACCGCTGAACGGTGGCACGCCGCTCAATGCCAGTGTGCCGATCAAAAACGTCCAGAAGGTGATGCCCATCTTGTCGCGCAACCCGCCCATTTTCCAGATGTCCTGTTCCTCGTGCAGCGCATGGATGACCGAGCCGGCGGCGAGGAACAGCAGCGCCTTGAAAAACGCGTGCGTGGTCAGGTGGAACATCGCCGGCGTCGGACCGGCCAAGCCGACAGCCATGACCATGTAGCCGAGTTGCGACAGCGTCGAGTAGGCGAGGATGCGTTTGATGTCGTTTTGTTGAATTGCAATAACGGCGGATAGCAGTGCGGTGAAACCGCCGATGTAGGCGATGACTTCCAACGCAGTGGCATCGAGCAAAAACAAAACGCGGCAAAGCATGTAAACCCCGGCCGCGACCATGGTCGCGGCGTGGATGAGGGCGGAAACCGGCGTTGGGCCTTCCATCGCATCCGGCAACCACACGTGCAACGGGAATTGCGCGGACTTGCCCATGGCACCGCAGAAAATCAGCAGACCGGCGATGCTGGCGATGGTTCCCAACGCTGCGGGATTGGCGGCAAGATTTTTCTGGAGCGCGCTGAAGTTCAGCGAACCAAGCGTTGCCCACACCACCAGAATGCCGAGCATAAACCCGAAGTCGCCGAGGCGGTTGGTGAAGAAGGCCTTTTTGGCCGCATCCGCCGCGCTGGGTTTTTCAAACCAGAAACCGATGAGCAGATAGCTCGACACGCCGACCAGTTCCCAGAAGATGAACAGTTCGATGAAATTGTTCGCGAGCACGACACCGAGCATCGAAAACGTGAACAGACTCAGGCACGCGAAGTAACGGCTCATGCCGCGGTCTGCGTGCATGTAGCCGAAGGAATAGATGTGAATCGCGCCGCCGACACCGGTAACGATGAGCATCATCATCTCACTCAAGCGGTCGAGCTTCAGGCCGAAGTCTATGTTCAGGCCGCCGATGGACAGCCAGTTGGTCGTTAGCTCGGAAGGCGTTGGAGTCCAGCCGTTGTTGACGATGAAGACAATGGTGAGGATGAAACCGATGACGACCGCGCCGATGGACAGGAGCGCGCTCACGTTGCGATGTTTCAACGTGAACAGCGTGATGCCCGCCGCGGCGAACAGCGGCAGGAACAAAATCAGCCACGGTAAAATTTCGGATTGCATCAGATGAGACGGAAACATCGAACGCTGAACATCGAACGCTGAACATCGAAGTCCTCCGGAACAGGATCATTCGGCGTTCGATGTTCGATGTTGGATGTTCGGTGTTTCTTCATTTCCTTAGAGTTTCATCGTGGTCAGGTCTTCGACGTGGGCAGACTGGCGTTTGCGGTAAAGCGCGACGATGAGCGCCAGCCCGACCGCTACTTCCGCCGCCGCCACGGTGATGATGAAAAAGACCAGGACCTGGCCATCCAGCTTGTTGTTAAACCACGAGAACGCGACCAGCGCGAGATTGGCCGCGTTGAGCATCAGTTCCAGCGACATGTAAATCACCAGCAGATTGCGGCGCACGACCACGCCGAGCAGTCCCAGCGCGAACAGCAGGAAGCTGACCACCAGATATTGTTCCAAGCCTACGTTCATATTTCTTCAAAGGAGATGGGAGATAGGAGTTCGAAGTCAGGAAAACGCATCGAACTCGAATTCCCAACTGCCATCTTCCATCTGCCATCTCCGAAATTCATTTCAGGTCCTTTTTGCTCAACAAAATCACGCCGACCATCGCCACGAGCAGCAGCACTGAAACGACTTCAAATGGCAGCACGTATTGCTTGAACAGAAGATTGCCGAGTTCAGCGGTGCCACCTTCGAGCGTGAGCGGCGATTGGGCGTTGAGATTCGTAGCCCGCAAACACCTCAGGGCAATCAGGATGATGGCGCCGACAGAAACCAGTCCGCCCACGAAGCCGAACATTTTGATTTTGCGCCGCTGTTCCTCTTTCAAATCGAGCAGCATGATGACGAACAGGAACAGCACCATGACCGCGCCGGCATAGACGAGGAATTGCACC